>Ga0075435_100001813_pt1 | contig 13893 bp, 13 predicted proteins | sample RhiMethybrSRZTD4_FD_75302 | JGI IMG/M metagenome (GOLD analysis project Ga0075435, IMG submission 75302) | Populus rhizosphere microbial communities from Tennessee, USA - Rhizosphere MetaG P. TD hybrid SRZTD4 | ecosystem: Host-associated > Plants > Roots > Rhizosphere > Soil | place: USA...
AATTCGATGGTGCCGGCGTTCATGTATCCGATATCGGAAAGTGTCTTGCAAAGGATTCCGCCGATCTCTTCGCGCACTTCAGCTGTTACCTGGGTTGACGGCGACTCCTCGAGGAGCTTCTGATGCCGCCGCTGAATGCTGCACTCGCGTTCGCCGAGGCTCGCAACCGTGCCGTATTGGTCGGCAAGTACCTGGAATTCAATATGGCGCGGATGCTCGACGTACTTCTCCATATAAAGATCGCCGTTGCCGAATGCCGCCGCGGCTTCACTCTGTGCCGCCATGAACAGCGAAGGCAGTTCTTCTTCAGCGCGGACGATACGCATGCCGCGGCCGCCGCCCCCGGCCGATGCCTTGATGATCACCGGAAAACCTATGCTGCGAGCCCACTCCAGCGCCTCGCCTTCGCCAGTCAGCACGCCCTCCGAGCCGGGAAGGATGGGCACGCCGGATCTCTTCATGGCCGCCCGGGCTTTTTCCTTCTCGCCCATCAGGCGAATGACTTCGGGGGAAGGGCCGATGAACTTGATGTTGCAGGTTTCGCAGACTTCGGCAAAGTTTGCGTTTTCGGAAAGCAGGCCGTAGCCAGGATGGATCGCGTCCACGTTGGCTATTTCGGCCGCGCTGATTACAGCCGGAATATTCAGATAACTTTGCGCAAGCTGCGGTGGGCCGATGCATATGGCTTCGTCAGCAAATCGAACCGGGAGCGAATTGCGGTCGGCCTCGCTGTAAATGGCGACCGCCTTGATGCCCAACTCCTTGCAGGCGCAGATCACCCGCAGAGCAATTTCACCGCGATTAGCTACGAGGATTTTCTTGAACATGAATTGAATATCAGCGACAGCCGCGGTTCGCGTGTTTCAGAAATCTGGGGCACAGCTTCACTTCGCGGCGGCTGATAAAGGCCGGTATATCAGTCCGATCACAAGGCCCACTACGGTCCATTGCACAAAAGTGCCGAGCCCCTGCTTCAGCGCCAGCTTACTCCCGATATTGAGAATGACGTAATTGGTGCCGACAAAAACGCACGCCACAAAAACTCCTATCAGCAGGCCCAGCCTGGTCCCCTCCAGCACGCCGTTTCTGCCGGAGCAGAGCCGGGCGTAAATGATGGCGACCACAAAAACGCCGATGAAAGAAAAGACCATTCCCAGCGGCATGTAGCGCATGACCGTGTCGGAGGAGCGGTACACCGCGGAATAGGGCGTGAAGTCTCCGCGAAACAACCACCCCTCGGTAAAGAATCCGATCATGTAATAAACCAGCGTGGCTACAAGGGCCGCGACTGCTGCTCTTCGGTAGTTGACCGCGCCGTTGTCCACCGCATCCTCGCTTGAGCCTCACTCAATCGCAGAGCGGTACAGAGCCGCTCGCGCAAGGCTCATTTGGGTCTAATAACAAACAGATCCTGGCCATATTCGATCGGCTGCCCGTTCTTGACAAGGCACTTCACGATCTCACCCGCGACATCGGCTTCAATCTCATTCATCAGCTTCATCGCTTCAACGATGCAGAGCACCTGGCCGGCTTCGACCGAATCTCCTGGCTTGACGAAAGGAGGCGATCCCGGCGAGGGCGATTCGTAATATGTTCCCACGATAGGCGAATGCACCGTGTGCAGACCTGCTTCGGGCTTCGGCGGCTCGGGGACAGGCGGAGCGGCGGGAACGGCAGGGACTGGGGCGGGCGATGCTGGCGCGGGGTGGACTGCAATGATCCGTTCAGTTGGCGCCTGGGCGCTCTCCGGGGTGCCGCGCTTAATGCGCAGTTTTACGTCACCGCGCTCCAGTTCGAACTCGGTGATTTCCTCTTCTTTCAGGAACTGCACAAGTTCCTTGATCTCTTTCAGATTCATGGTTAATGGCAGTCCAGTTTTGGATGCTACAACGCAAGAAGTGCGCGGTTTCGCCAGCCGCGCACAGGAATCCGATTAAATGGTTACCAACTGTTTGGAGCAGGGTGTCAAGACTTCACATCCTGTCTCCGTGACCACGACCGTGTCTTCGATGCGGACGCCGTATCGGCCGGGCAGGTACACGCCAGGCTCAATTGTAATCACCATACCAGGCCGCAGCGGCTCGTCCTGACCGGCTGCGACTCTGGGCGCTTCATGGATTTCAAGACCCAGTCCATGGCCTGTCGAATGCGTAAAAAACTTCCCTAAGCTGCTGTTTTTTAACGCCTTACGGGCCGCACGATCCACTTCGCCAACCGCTACTCCGGGCTTCACGCGCTCAAGTGCCGCTTGCTGCGCTTCTCTGACGGCCTCATAGACCCGCGTAGCCTCTGCCTGCGCGCGACTCACATGCACGGTGCGCGTCATGTCAGAACAGTAGCCCGCGAGTATAACACCGAAGTCGAACATGACGAATCCCCGGGGTGGAACCGGCGCTCCCGATGCTCGCCCATGCGGCAGTGCCGAGCGTGGGCCGGCGGCGACAATGGTTGGAAACGCCATCTGATCCACGTTGGCCCTACGGGCTTCGAACTCTAAGGCGCCGGCAAGCTCCGATTCACGAACTCCCGCACGAACAACTTTCACCACGCGCTTAAACAGGTCCACTCCAAGATGGCAGGCAGCCCGGATTTTTGCGACTTCGTCGATGTCCTTTACCATGCGCAATTGCTCGATCAGTGGCGGAGCCTCAACCAGCTTCGCATCCCGCGGCAGTGACTTGGCCAAGACGTTTCGTTCGGCGATCGTCAGGTGCAGCCCGTCGATCCCGATTCGACGCAGCGAGGCTTGGCGGCCCAGCCACTCGGTCGCGGCGGCGAGCGCAGACTTCCCCTTACGGATACGTATGGTTGCCGCTAGGACTTCCTGGTGTGCCTGTTCGGTGTAACGTCCGTCCGTGAAGAAAATGGAGTTGCGCCCGGTCAGGACAAGCGCTCCCGCACTGCCGCTGAAGCCGCACAGATAGCGGATATTGGGAAGGTGCGTAACCACGAGAACGTCCAGACGTTTCTCGACCAGGGCGGTTCGAGCACGCTGCAGCCGCGCCTTATAGTCCATGCCGAAGAGTTTATCTCAGCAAACCAGCTGTAGGGCTGCAGGAATAACAGCGAGAAAGACAATCCGCCGGCCTGAAGTTTCAGGCCGGCGGCTGCTTACTGCTAACTTAGGTTTCGATCTATGTTTGAACGATCCGTGGCGTAATGAAGAAGATCAGCTCCTGGTTGGTGGTGCTGACTGCCTGACGACGAAACAAGTTGCCCAACCACGGAATGCTTCCCAGCAGCGGAATCTGCTGAATCGTGATTGAGTTATTGGTCTGAATAACACCACCGATGACTACTGTGCCACCGTCGGTGACCAATACCTGGGTGGTCGCCTGCTGCGTGATCAGTGTCGGGTTACCCAAAACCTGGTGGCCGAAGTCAGGCGTGGTGTTTTCAACGTCGACGTTCAGGAAGATGGTGTTTTCGACCGTGATTTGCGGCGTCACAGTCAAGCGCAGGAACGCATCCACGTAACTCGTCGTGGGCGGTCCATTTAACTGCGATTCCGTCACCACCGGCACGCGCACGCCTTGCTTCACGATTGCCTGAATGTTGTTCTGGGTCACCACTCGCGGACGGGAAAGTATCTTCAGCAGCCCGCGAGATTCCGCCATCGTAAGTAGTGCGTCAAGACGGAAGGCGCCACTCGAGACCTGGTACGCAAATCCACTGGTCGGCCCAATTGCGGGCATATTCGAGAACAGCGGAATCTGGTTCAAGGTGGTGCCGGTGGGGGCCGAACTACCGACGATGCCATACAGCGGCGGAGGGCCACCGAAGACTCCGAGCGGCGATGTGCCAACACCAGGTGCGCCACCAAGAGTGCTTGCATGAGTACCGTATCCGAAGCCCAGCTGGGTGCCGATATCGCGAGCAAAGCTGCGGGTTGCGGCGACCACTCGAGCTTCGATTTCTACTTCCTGGGTCTTGCGGTCCAGTTGTGTGAGCAAGCGGTCAATCGGAGGAATAACTGAAGGAATGTCGTTAATGATAATCGCGTTGGTGCGATCATCAGCTTCTACGTCGCCGCGCTGGCTCAGGAATTTCTTGAGCACCTGCACAACATCCTTCGAGTGCGCATAGCTGAGGAAACGCGTGACCGTTACCTTGTCGACAGCGAGAGCTTCAGCTTCCTGCTGTGCGCGGCGGGCCTCGGCCTCTTTCCGCATGGTGTCAACTGAGGCGATGCGGAGGACGTTGCCATCGAGCTGGCGAGTCAGCGTGTTGTTTTTCAGAACGATGTCCAGAGCCTGGTCCCACGGCACGTCATCGAGGACGATGGTGAGAGAGCCTTTCACGTCTGGATCCAGAACCACGTTGAGGCCGCTGATTTCGTGAATCAAGCGGAAGAAGTCTTTCAGGTCCACATCTTTCAAATTGACCGAAATGGGTTCACCGGTATACTTCGGCCCTGATGTTGCCTGTTGCGGATGGGTCTTCTGTTCAGCAGCCATGTTCACTGCTGGTTCGGCGGACGAACTCGCAGCCGGCGCAGCCGAAGACGAAGCAGTGGACGCTTGTGCCTGCATGGCGGCGTTGGGCGAAGGAAGCAGATTGCCTTCCGGACGCTCAACGAACTTGGAAGCAGCATCAACCGCGCGGGCCGGATTGTCGGCCTTCTTAGGACTATATGAAGGCTCGACCATAACGAAGTCCTGCGCGTTTGTCTTGGCCACGGCCTTCAGCTCGGGCTGAGGCGCCAATGTCGCGGTGGTCACGGGCGTAGCTGGCTTCGTAACTGCGGGAGCTGGGCTGGCCGCAACCGCAGCTGATTGGATCTTCAGCGTCAGCTTGTCGCCAGGTCCGGGAACCAGCTCATACTTGCAGAGCCGATCCATATCCACCACGACTCGTGTGGTGGAGCTCGCGTCCCGTCCCACACGCACCCCGGTCACGCCGGTTTTTCCAACCGCAATACGGTTGACCGACGTTGCCAGGACGGTATTGGGGAGATCAACGACGAGCCGCGCCGGAGACGACAAAGTCTCCACTTTGGGCGTGACCGCGCCGCGGGTGGTCATCTCGATTTCCACGCCGGTTGCGACTCGCGCCACGCTCACTTTTTCAAGAGCAGCACGCGACGCTTCCGCGCCCGGAGTTTGCGCCTGTGCCATCAGGACGATAGCCAACAGCGCCGTTATGGTTCCCAGCATTTGCTTTCGCATTTCCCGTCTCCCCGCCTCTGGTCTGCTTAGACCGCGAATTCCTTCTGTATTTACCGGCATGACTATGCCACCGGCCGTCTGATGCTTTTGGTTACATCCCGCGTCAGCGGCTTACCTAACTTGTCCTTGAACGTTTCTTTGAAAACGATCGAATCGCCTGTGATCTTGACTACATATCCGTTGAACACCGGATCGTTCTCGCGAAGGAAGTACGCCTTGTCCATCGCGTTCACGACCACGGCAATCATTCCATTGTCAGACCTGACCACGCCTTTCAAAGCTATCTGGTCGATGGCGAGGCAGCGCTTTCCGGAGCTGCAGCCCGATCCCACCGCGCCCATATTCACAACTGGACTTATGAATGGATCCCGGCGGCCAGCTGCAGTAATTTTCTTCGGTGCCGGTTTCTGGACGGCGACGGGCTTGTTGTCCTTTACAGCAACCGTCGTCATGGGTGCATTGGCAACGACAGGCTGCGTTTTGGTCTTCCCAGCGCTGAATGGATCCTTTGCCTTCGACCCGGGCTTCACGGGGCTTCCCTTCACCGCAACAGGCATCGCCTTCACGGGTTGGGGACCGACAGCCTTGACAGCTGGAGTTGCAACTACCGCGTGCCCGGACTTGCCCGGCACAGGCTGCGGCATCGGTTTCACTGCTACAGACGGCTTTGCTGCTGAGTTCGGGTTGCCTTTTGCCACCGGAACTGCAACTACTTTGGAATTCAGATTTGGGGTCGCCTTCACGCTCGAAACTGCAACCGGCTTGGCCGTAATTGGCTGGACCGCAACGGCGGCTGGCTTTGCCACTGCCGCTGCTGGTTTTTGCGCTGTGACCGTATTAGCCTTTTGCGCGGCAGCAGCGCCCGTCTTCACCGTCACCGGCGAAGGCTTAGCGCTCGCGCTTGCAGTCTGGGCCGCGGGCTTGGCGGCGCTGGTCTTCGGCGCCGGCTTCTCGACCACAGTCGGCGTTTGCGCCACTGCGGTGACCGTTAATGCCAGGAACAGCGAAAATGCAAGTGTCCTCTTCATCAGATCCTGCCTTTTGCCTTTGCCGGAGTTGCGGCCGGAGTCGTGTCGTGACTGAAGAAAGTCGTGGCCGTGCAAGTGGCTACCACGCTTTCATTCGGGTTGTATTGATACATATGCTTAGCTTTCGCCTCTGACGGCTTCTTTGTGTTCGCGACCAGTAAGCCTGAGACATTCACGATGCGCTCCAGCTTGGCCACCTGGTCGAAGAAGGTCAGCATTGAGTAGTAAGGACCGTCGAGCTCAACTTCGAAAGGCACTGCCGAATAAAACTCTTTGCTGGTTACCGGCAACGCGGTATAGCGGCGGAGTTCAACTCCTGCCTTCAGGGCCTCTGCATCCAGCATCCTCATGAAGCCATCCACTTCCTTCTGATCGGGCACGATGCGCTGCTCAATATCCAGCTGCTGTTTGAGGTTGGCGATCTGACGGTCAATATCTGCCAGTTTGGTGCGGTAAGGCGCCAGCTGTGCATTCTCCTGCAGCTTGGCGGTCAATGCGTCCTGAGCGGCATCGTTGGCCTGGCGCTGCGTCTTAAAGTAGGTAAAGAAGAGGGCAACGCTGACCAGCACTGCTGCGCCGATGGTCAGGCCCCACTGCTTGATTCCCGAAATCTCGCTGAAATTCGCCATAGTCGGTTCGCCCTTACGACTTGCCTTTTTCGCAGGTCAGTGTGAATTGGAATGCCTGCATGGTCTTCACTTGCTCGTCCTGATAGGTTTCCTTGATTTCAATGTTCTTGAAGTAACCGGTCTTCTGCAGGTTGCTGATCAAGTTGGCCACTGCGTCGGTGCTCAAAGCCATTCCTTGGATATCAATGTTGGCGCCGGTGTCCTTCATGGTGCTGAGCCAGACCGCCTCAGTGCCATTGATGGTGTCGCCAATGGTGTTCAGCAGGTCGACTGGACTGGCGTTAACTTGAGCCGCGCGTAACTGATCGATTACATCCACGCGCCGCTTGTAGTTGTCGGCCTGCTTCTGACGCTCCAGGTACTTCGATTTCACGTCGGCTAATTCACGGTTCTCTTGCTCGGCAGTTGCCATTTTCGTGGCGATGTTCTTTGCCTGATTGTTCAGGTGGTACCACTCAAAGCCGTTCACGCCCGCCGCGAGCAGGACGGCGACCAACACTTTCACCATCGGAGATCCGACATCGCCAATCTCGATCGCTGGTGCGGAAGGCGATGCCGAACGCCGGTTCTTCGGTTTAGGTGTCCCCAGCAGATTGATTCGGATCATAGTTCTTCAAAGCTCCTCAGGGCCAAGCCCACAGCCACCGCCAGCTGGCCGGCGTTGCCTTCGATCAAGTCCATACCCACTCCTTCGGCATGGGGTGCGATCCTCTGAAACGGGTTCAGAATATCGACCGGTAGAGCAAATTCCTGTCGCAGTGCTTCGAGCAAACCCGGCACCTTGGACGAGCCGCCGGCAACATAAATCCTCTCGATGTGCTCGCCCGCCGCGCTGGCACGGAAGAAATCGAACGTCTTCTGAATTTCGAGCACGATGATCTCAGTCACTTGCTGCAGGATCGGTGTCTTCGCGTCCTCGCTCACCGTTCCAACTTTGCGCCCGAGTTTCAACGCTTCTGCGTCATCGAAGCTCAGGTCCAGCTCTTTCTGCAGCGAGTCGGTGTACTGATGCCCGCCTACGCTGACGTCGCGCGGGAACAACGGTGTCGTCCCCTTCACGATGTTGATGTTCATGACGCTGGCTCCGAGGTTCAGCAGAGCGACCACCTGGTTGGGTGAGGGCTCGTAGTTGTACTCGTAGCAGTTCTGCAGCGCCAGAGCATCAATGTCCACAATAGCCGGAGTTTTGCCGGCCATCGAGAGTACGTTGGTGTAGTTCAGGATCTTGTCCTTCTTGACGGCGACGAGGAGAACATCCATCTGCGGCTGGCCTTCGTCTTCCGAAAGGATCTGGTAATCGAGATTCACGTCGGCCAGATCAAAGGGAATATGCTGTGCGGCTTCCTTTTCGATCGTGTCCGACAGCTCGGCATCGCTCATAGCCGGCAGAGAAATCTTTTTGACGATGACGGAATGGCCGCTGACCGCGGTGGCGACGTTCTTGGTCTTGATCGAATTCTCGGCGAACAGCTTCGAGATCGCGCTCGACACCGTGCCCGAGTCCACAATCATGGAGTCCACGACAATGTCGGGAGCGAGAGCTTCCAGCCCGAGGTGCGCGACTTCAATCCCGTTGCGGCCCTTTTTCAGTTCGACTGCTTTAATGCTCGAAGAGCCTACGTCCAGGCCAACGATTGATTTCGATCCGAAGAGTCCAAACATGTTTTCTCCGCCTTTTATGTGGCAGCCTGCGTGGCCGCCTTCGCCTTCTTCGCCTTCCGTACTTCCATCTCGCTGGACTGTTCTTCCATCCACTGGTCCAGCCGCGACTTCTTGAAGCGCCACCGGTTGCCTAACTTGAATGCCGGAATCTTTTGCTCGTTCACGTACTTGTAAAGCGTGTCCGGGCTTACGCCCAGATACTGTGAAGCCTGGCGAATGTTCATGACTTCGCGTGAATCTGCCATAGTCGTCCTTTCCACAGAGATTTCCGTCCTGCCATGCCCACCTTGCAGGACGTTCATTGGGAGAAGAATCCGCTCACAACACCGCTTCGAGCGAATTTAAGTGGACTGAGCATATATCAACCGGGGTTGAGAAGAGGTCAAGGTGAATATCCGTGTTTTGCTGGGTTTTATGCATGTTTTCTGGAAATGCTCTTCGGGGTAGTTGCAAAAGCCGTCAATCTGTTGTGGAATTGTTGCATTTGGTGCGGATATATGGTGGTGTTGCTTCAAAAGGTGCGCCGTTGGTGCTTGTGCAGATAACCGAAGTTCAATGCACGGTACTAAGGTGTGTGTACGCGGGATTGTGAGTGGAATGCAGAAGTTAGAAGGAAGAGCGCAGGAAAAGGTAATGGCATGACCCCCATTTGGCTTGATCTGCTTCTTCGTTTCGAGGTCTTGCTACTGTTTTCGTTAGGATATTCTTGGAATTCGGAGGGACCTTGCGCTACCTGGATCGTTTGCAACCGCTGGCTCTGCTGTTTCTTCGGATCGTCCTCGGCGCCATCATGATTGGACATGGGTATCACAAAGTTTTCGGCGGTGGATTAGTGGAACACTACCACCGCGTCCAGTCTCTTGGTCTGCCGGGCTTCCTGGCAATTCCCTCGGCGTTCGCAGAATTCTTCGGCGGGATTCTCGTCCTGTTGGGATTCTTCACGCGAATTTCAGCGGCCGCGATTCTGATCGACATGATGGTTGCGATCTGGAAGGTGCATTGGAAGAATGGGCTTTTTGCGCAGCATGGATATGAGTTTCCGCTTGCCTTGGCTGTGATCGCGTTCACACTGATGTGCTATGGTCCCGGGCCCCTGGCGCTAGAAATTCTTCGCAAAGGCGGCAAGTCAGGGTCATAGAAAATAAATCCCCACCCTCCGCCAAAGTTGGGCGAAGGATGGGGGCAGCATTGAGCTTTTATTTGCCTGACTAATATCCTCGGTTTCCAGAAGCCAGGGCGTCGTAAGGCACATCGCGGGGGATGTTATATCTAGCCATGATCTCCTGCATTTTGCCTTCGTCTTTGGCAAGGTCATCACGATCGTGCTTGGCCCGGTCGGTCTGCCATTTCTCGTAAGCCTTGTCGTACTTCTTCTGGTCGTCGGGTGACATCCGGCCCTGGAACTGGCGAATATCAATGTGCCGGTTGTAGCCGTTCCCGGTTGCGATCACGTCGAACGGTGTATCGGGAGGGATTCCGTTGCGCTGCATGATTTGTTCCATGTTGCGCGCGTGCTTGTCTATGTCATCCCGATCGTTCTTGGCATTCGATTCCTGCCACTTCGAATATTCCTTGTTGAACTTGTTCTGATCGTCAGGCGAAAGCCGGCCTTGCCACTGCCCGGCGTAGCCGTAGCCGCGGTCACGATCACGATCGCGATATCCGTACGGTGGAGCTGCAGTGTTTTGGCTCGCGACCTGGTCGTAAGGAGTATCCGATGGAATTGAATACTTGCTCATGAGGTCTTGCATGTGATGTTCCATGCTGACCATGTCATCGCGGTTGTCGGTTTGTCGGTCCTGCAACCAGCGTGAGTAGTATCCATTGAACTGAGCTTCGTCATCAGGAGTCATGCGCTGGGTCTGCGCGAGAGCAGGCAGTCCGAATACGAACACCAGCGCGAGGATTCCGAGCAATCTCTTCATAAAATCCTCCGGCAATGAGCGGTTTTATCGTGCGTGGTCACTGTCTTATGAGGCCCGTAGGTACGCGGGGGTTGGATTTGCCAAGCCTCATTAAAAACTCCCTGCTGTGGCCTCAGGTCTTTTTCGTAGGGGCAGTGCACCCATATCAACCGACTGCATCTATCACTTTTGGCGAGAATTGGGGCAAAGAGAGAGCATCGTGAGTGATCAGAATCTCAGGATTACAGCCGACGAACTAAACAGGAGAATGGCAGCGGGCGAGCAGTTCACAATCGTTGATGTCAGGAATCCGCAAGCTTGGGCGGCAGCCACGGACAAAGCTCGCGGTGCAATTCGTATCGATATGCACTCGAGTGAGACTCTTCCCAGGCTCGCGCATGACAAACCGGTCGTCGCGTACTGCACTTGACCGAACTAAGGCTCAAGCGCCAGTCTGGCGCAAAAACTTCGCGAAGGCGGCTATCAGGCTTATGCACTGCAAGGTGGATTCGATGCTTGGAATGCCGCTGGCCTGCCGGTTGAAAGAAAGTCCAGGGCTGCGTAGAGACACTCACGTGTGCGGTCCACAGCCCGCGCGTTAGCGTCATGTAAAGCGAATATCTATTGCGAAAGACCCATTCGGCTGACTAAAGCTGCGAATCGGGGGTCGTTCCGCAGCGGGTCAAAATACGGATGTACTTTCACGAACAGCAGAATGTTTGAATGCTCCTTGTAAGCCTGGTCCAGCCAGGCGAAGGCCTGCTCCTTGTCATCGAGTCCCAGATAAGCATTGACGAATGCGGCAGCGGGGACGTAACTGTGCAGCTTCCTTCTTTTCAAGTCGCCGAGCACGCGCAGCGCATCCGCCCGTCTGCCGGCGTGAGCGTACGCGCGAACCAACACCCCCCTGATTCCGGGGCTCCCCTCTGAAGCAGTCAGCGCCTTTTCAAGCACCGGGATTGCCTCTTCGGGACGATTATCTGCGATAAGAGCAAATCCAAGGTACCAGAGTGCGCCCGCATCATCAGGCCGCACAGCGAGAACGGTGCGAAATTCACGGATGGCTTCCTCATACCGCCGTGAACAGAACAGAATCCAGCCGATGTTGTCGCCAGAAAAACTGGCTGGATCTAGCTCCCGGCCTCGTTCCGCCCACGCCAGCGACTCGTCGGTCCGCCCTTGGTGTAGGAACCAATCGGATAGTGCGGCGTGAGCATTGGCGTTGTTAGGACTGATTTCAAGGGCGCGTCGTAACTGGCGCTCCGCGTCCGCCCATTGCCATTGAAGGTCCTCGATCTTTCCTAATAACACATGCGCTTCTACAGATTCCGGATCCAACTCCAGCGCCTTTTGAGCTGCACTCTGGATCTTCGCGTCCACGTCCTGCGGCCGAATGCCGATAAAGATCGTCCTAAGTTCACTGTAGGCTTCGGCCAACCCCAGATAGGCGGGCGCATAACCAGGATCTTTGTCTATCGCGGCCTGGAAATAGTTAATGCTCTTGTCCACACTGGCCTTGTCGTTGCTCTTCCCCAGCGTGAACTGGCCTTTCAAATAGTTTTCATAAACTTCGGGTGATGTCGAACGAACCGCCTTGAGCCTCTGGCGCCCCTGACCCGAGACCGAAACTTCGACTTTTTCGGCTATCGCCAGTGCAACATCGCTCTGGAGTGCAAGCACATCTCCCAACTCGCGATCATAGCTTTCTGCCCAGAGGTGTTCGTCGGTAGCCGTACGAATCAACTGAGCGTGAACACGTATCCGGTTTCCATCACGTATCACGGAGCCTTCGACTATCGCATCAACGTGCAAGGTGCCGGCTATCTCTGGAACCGAGAGCTGGGTGTCCTTAAATCGCATCACCGAGGTTCGGGACGTGACCCGCAAATCGCGGATCCCTGAAAGCTGCCCGATGAGGGCCTCGGTCATTCCCTCGGCGAAGTATTCCTGGGCGGGATCGGAGGACAAGTTCTTAAGAGGTAATACGGCCAGCGATGTAATTTTGGCTTTGTCCGCGTGCTCTCCCCGCCAACTATTGATGAAGTAGCCGGCGACGAGCACGGCCAGTAGAGCAGCACCCGCGATTGCAAGCCGGTGCCACATCGGTGGATCTTTTCGCCGGGTTTCGTCTTTTTCGTCGCTCGGTGGCTCCGCAGGTTCGGTTTCCTCCTCTGGCAAAGTATCCTTGCGGCTCTCCAGCCAGGCATTCAGTTCCGAACCCAACGCGTAAACCGACCCACGTTTGTCATGCAGGTGCCGGTGGACCGGCATGCCTTCACGTTTTTCCCAGCGTTGAACCGTACTGACGTCCCGTCTTACATAACTGGCGATTTCCTTCCATGAATCCAATTGGACTTCGGAAGCCTGTTCGGCAGGCTCGGAGGAGGGGGCTGGGGAGGGATCACTCATAACTACTGCTACTTGCCCGAAGCGACAGCTTAGGTGTTTGAAATTGTATTCAGTGAATACACGCCGTGCAATGACGCCGCATTATGCTGCATCCGCCCTGCGCGGCCTCTTGCTGCTTGCTCGGCACCGGGTATTGCTCCACTCTGCAACAGACGCACGGACGCGCTGCGGACATGGCACGTTAGATTGCGCTTGGGCGCAGTTCATGCGAAACCCAATAAAAAACAGTCGGAGGTCAAAAATGAACTGCAACAATTGGTCGCGCTTAGGCTTAACAACAATATTCGTGCTTGCCAGTATCACTGCGCTCGCCCAAGTTCCAGCTGACGTGCGGCTCAGGGGTACGCTGAGTGACTATACACCCGCCAGCGTCGGTGGGCCGTGGGAGGTGCGAGGTCAATGGTCTTTGCTCTTGAGGGGTGCGTCTGGTGTCGCTGACTTCTCTGCAGCGTTGACCATGGGCCGCTCTGATCTCGGGGTAATGGTGAATGGCGGCGGAGACCTAAACAGCGCCACGGCCCGAAACGCTCACACTCATCACATTACCGTGAATAACGGCACTTTGACGCCCCTCGCCAATGGTTTTAGGGTAACGGGCACGGCCAACATCACCGGGAATGGTAATTTTCCGCCGCCATTTGGGGGGGCTTCAACCTTGCAGATTGATGTCACCGGCGGGAATAGCGTCACGCTTTCAAATATAAAGCTGACATTCGGTGGTAACGCAACAACGCATTTCGGAACGAACCCTATAAGTGGTGTAGTTCGGAATTCAAACTAGGCTTACCTGATTCACGTTCACGACTCCCAAAGGATGCCCCCACCCTTGTCAAGACGATTTTGTCCAGACAGGGTGGGGATTTTGAATTTGGTTTAGAACAGAATCTACCGTCGCCGCTCCCAATCGTCCCAGTCTTCGTCACGCCCACTCGACGCGACCATGAAATAAGGTGTCCTGGGTGGGATTTGGTAGTCCCGGTAGATGCCCTGCATCCGCTTTTCCATGCTTTCGATCTGCCCACGGTTGTTATCGCGACGATAGTTCTGCCAGCGCGAAAAGTAACTATCAAAGCGCGCCTGATCACGCTGTGAC
>Ga0075435_100001814_pt1 | contig 13892 bp, 15 predicted proteins | sample RhiMethybrSRZTD4_FD_75302 | JGI IMG/M metagenome (GOLD analysis project Ga0075435, IMG submission 75302) | Populus rhizosphere microbial communities from Tennessee, USA - Rhizosphere MetaG P. TD hybrid SRZTD4 | ecosystem: Host-associated > Plants > Roots > Rhizosphere > Soil | place: USA...
GTTCATCGAGCTCGTGGAAAGGCGATCCCTGCTCCGCGAGCATCGCCTGCAGTCGCGCCGCGAACAGCGCCCGCCCGCTGACCGGCGTGTCCCACGGCAGTGTGTAGGTGAGGTCCGTGTTCTCGAGCGTGTGGGCGGTCGCGTGCTCCGCGAGCCAGCCCTCGATCGCCGCGGGGTTGGCCGGCTGGCTCGCGAGCTGCGCCGAGTAAGTGCGCCCGTGCGCCGAGCGCTGGCGGAGCTCATCGAGAGTGCCCGACGTGACAATGCGGCCGCCGCGCATGATCGCGATCCGGTCGGCGATCAGTTCGGCATCGCCGAGGATATGCGTGGTCAGGATCAGCGCCGCGCCACGCGTGCGCTGCTCGCCCAGGTAGTGGCGCATGTCCGCGGAGGCCACGGGGTCCAGCCCAACAGTCGGCTCGTCGCAGAAGATCCAATCGGGCTCGTGCAGCGTCGCGCGGATCAGCGCGACCTTCTGCGCCATGCCGCGCGAGTAGGCGGCCAGGACGGTGTCGCTGCGGTCGGCAAGGTCGAAGCGCTCGAGCAGCCGGGCGATGCGCTCGCGCCGGGCCGCTGCCGGTATGCCGTAGAGAAAGCCGAAGTGGTCCAGGTACTCGGTCGCGGTGTTGCGCCCGTAGAGGCGTGCCTGGTCGGGAACCACGCCCAGCCGGGCGCGGACCTGGTCGAGCTTCTCCGGAAGCCTCAGGTCGTCGAACGAGATGATCCCGGCGTCCGGGCGCAGGATGCCACCGAGGCAGCGCAGCGTCGTTGACTTGCCCGCGCCGTTCTGGCCGAGGAGGACGAGGACCTCGCCTCGCTCGACATGCAGGTCGACGCCTGCGACGGCATGCACGTCGCCGAAGCTCTTGTGGAGGCCCTCGACCCGGATCATCCGAAGAGTCCTATTCGACCCCTTCGAGCAGCGGCTTGAGGTGGTCGCGGGCCTCGAACTGGATCTTGTCCCGCGAGCCGGTCGCGTCGAGGCGGACAAACCGGTTTGGCTCGGCGGTCGCCAGCTGCTCGTACGCCTCGGCGACCTTGCGGTGGAATTCGATCGACTCCCGCTCCATTCGGTCCTTGCTCTTTCCCGCCGCTTCGTGCCGGCCGAGGCCGGCCTCGACGTCGCCGACGAGCAGGAACGTGATGTCCGGACGCGGGAAGCTCGGCGGCCAGGTCGTCGCCAGGCCGCGCGCACCGCCCTGGTAGGCGAGCGTGGAGTCGTGGTAGCGGTCGGCGATCACGATCTGCCCCGCCGCCAGCGCGGGCTCGATGACCTCGGCGACCAGCTGCCGGCGCGAGGCCATGAACAGGTACATCTCCGCCTCGGGGTCGATCTCGAGGCCTCTGTAGAGGAGGACGTCGCGGATCTGCTCGCTGAGCTCGGTGCCACCGGGCTCGCGGACGAGCACCGGGTCGCGCTTCTCGAGCCACTCGGCGAGCAGCTCTGCCTGCGTCGTCTTGCCGGAGCCCTCGGTGCCCTCGAAGGTGATGAACAGCCCCCGCTTCATCGAGCGGGAAGCGTAGTGGCTACGCCGGCTCTTCGGGCGACGGTGTGATCCGGAGCCGGCGCTGCGGCTCCTTCCCGGTGCTGCGGGCCGAGAGGTCGTTCTCCGCCACCAGCTGGTGCTGGAGCCGGCGCAGGTAGGCGTTCTGGGGCGAGATCTCGACGGGCCGCAGCGTCGTCTTGACCTGCCGGATCGCGGCCGCTGCCTCGGCCAGGGCACGCGTCGTGGCTTCGTCGTGCTTGTCGACGCCGTAGATGCGCGAGAGCGCGTCGCGGACCTGGCCGACTGAGTTGCTCTTGAGGATGTGGATCGGCAGGCCGCGGCTCTCCGCCTGCCGGAGGCTGTCCGGCCGGCGGCGGTAGTGGTTCTTCAAAGTCAGAACGACGCCTGCCCCCTCGAGGTTGCCGAGCACCCTGACCGGCAGGTCGAGCTCGCGGATCGACTGCTCGACGTGGTGCCGGCTCACTCCGTACGGAAAGATCCCGAGCGGCTTGGTGATCGGGCCCGAGGCGGGCCCAGTTTCTGGCGCGATGACCACAGGGGCGTCGATGTTGGAGATGACGCGGCCCTCGCGTGTGCGGACCCGGATCTTCGGCGTCTGCATCGGACCGCGGAGAGCCGTGTCGACGACATCGGCGAGCGGCATGTGGATGGCCACCCGGTCGCGGTCCTGGATCTCGACCAGCACGTCGAAGGTCGGGGGCGCTTTGCGCTCGAGCACCGACTTCTGCGTGCCCCGCCGCCGAGCCTCCTCGTCCGACAGGGTCACGCTCTGGATTCCACCGAGCAGGTCGTTGAGCGTTGGGTTGACGAGCAGGTTCTCCAACGTCTGGCCATGCGCTGTTGCGATGAGCTGCACGCCGCGCTCTGCGATCGTGCGGGCGGCTGCAGCCTCCAGCTCGGTCCCGATCTCGTCGATCACGATGACCTCGGGCATGTGGTTCTCGACCGCCTCGATCATCACGGCGTGCTGGAGGAGCGGCGTCTTGACCTGCATGCGCCGCGCATGCCCGATGCCCGGATGCGGGATGTCGCCGTCGCCACCGATCTCATTGGAGGTGTCGACGATGACGACCCGCTTGCGCAGCTCGTCGGCGAGCAGTCGCGCGCACTCGCGCAGCATCGTGGTCTTGCCGATACCCGGCCGGCCGAGCAAGAGGATGCTCTGCCCGCTGACGACGATGTCACGAATGATCTCGCCCGTGCCGGTCACCGCGCGGCCGACCCGCATGGTCAGGCCGACGATGCGTCCCGACCGGTTGCGAATGGCGGAAACGCGGTGCAGCGTGCGCTCGATTCCGGCGCGGTTGTCGTCGCTGAACTGGCCGATGTTGTTCGCCACGTGCTCGAGGTCCGAGGCGGACACCGGGTGATCCGCCAGCAGCACCTCACGGCCCGGGACGCGCGCTTCCGGCTCGCGGCCGAGGTCGAGCACGATCTCGAGCAGCTCGCTCGGGTCGATGCGGTCGTGGAGGGCGCGAGCGAGGTCAGGCGGCAGGGCGCGAGCGAGCAGCTCGGTCTCCTCATCCCAGCGCGACGTGCGGTGCGGCTCGGGTCGGGGTTGGCGTTCCGCGCTCATCCGAAGGAGGGCACCAGGCCTTTCTCGCGCACCGGTTTCTGGACCCGAACCGCAAGCTCTCTGACCAGCAACAGCTGCGTCAGCAGGACGCTGAACCCACGCCCCCTGAGGGCGTCGATCATGTGCGAATCATAGTGACGGAGATTCGACCAGGCCGGCGCGTCTGACTCGCCGAGAAGCGAGATGCCATAGTCGGCCAGCTCCGCCGGGAGGGGGCTTTCCGGGAGAGCCATGAATTGCAGCGTGTCCGGGCGGGCGCCCCCGCCGCGCTCCATTCGCACCCAGCCCACGATCTCGATCCGGTCGACCACCTGCCCGCCGGCGAGCTCGCCGGAGTGCAGCGCCCGCCACTCCCGATACGTCGGTGCTTCGAGCTGCGAGACTCCCTGCGGGGTGGTCTTGCGGTACAGCTGGTACAGCCTCCGATCGTCACCCCGCTTGCTCTGGCGAAGGCCGAGCGGGTAGTCGTCCGAACGCTGCGTGGGCCGCTCGCTGTAAAGCACCTGCTCGGTCGCGTACTGGCGAAAACCCTGCAGGCGGAATGCAGGCAGGAGCGCGTCACGATCGGGCAGGCGAACGAACAACCGGAGAGCACCACGTTCGATTGCCTGGTTGCAAAGATGCTGGACGAGCGCCGGCGCGACCGCGTCGGGATCGGCGCCTTCGGCGACCTGCAGGTTGAGCACCTGCAGCACGCGCGCGCGGCGAAGGTCGAGGCTCAGCGGCTGGCCCGACGCCTGGATGAAGCCGACCACCTTGCCCTGGTGCTCGGCGACATACATCAGCGTCTCCTGCGCCAGGGGCAGCAGCGCGGAGAGCGTCGAGCTGAGCAGCGACCAGAGCCGCGCGGCCGGCTGAGCGGCTTCGCTGAAGCGGGTCTCCGAGGACCGGTGCATCTCCTCGATGCGCGAGAGGTCGAGCAATCCTGCAGGGCGAACTCTCATCCGGCCGTGCTCGCGAGATGGACGAACTCCCTGTGCAGGCGAAGGTCGCCGGAAAGCTCTGGATGGAATCCAAGCGCGACGATGCGCCCTCGCCGGACCGCGACCGGGTGACCGCCGTGGCTCGCGATCACCTCGACGTCGCCGGTGCGTTCGACGAGCGGCGCGCGGATGAAGACGCCGGGGAACGTCTTGCCGTTGAGGCCGTCGATGTGGAGCGGCGCTTCGAAGCTGTCGACCTGGCGGCCGTAGCCGTTGCGGCGTACACCGATGTCGAGCAGGCCCAGGCCCTTCTGCTCGGCCATGCCGTCGGTGATCTCCGATGCGAGCACGATCATGCCCGCGCACGTTGCCAGCGTGGCCATGCCACCCCGTATCGCATCGCGCAAGGGCTCGAGCAATCCAACTCGCTCCATCAGCATCGTCATCGTGGTGCTCTCGCCACCGGGAAGCACGATGCCGTCGAGACCGTCGAGGTCCTCTCTGGTCCGGACAAGACGCGTTCGCGCGCCCGCCTTCGCCAGCGCTCGTACGTGCTCAGCGAACGCTCCCTGCATCGCGAGGACCCCGATGAGGGGTTGCTTGTTCGGTCTGCTACCAGCCTCGGGCAGCTAGAAGCTCATCCTTCGGGATGGCCGGGATCTCGAGACCGTGCATCGCCTTGCCCAGCCCCGCCGACACCTCGGCCAGCACCTCTGGCTTGTCGTAGTAGGTCGTCGCTGCGACGATCGCCTTGGCACGCTTCAAGGGGTCCTCGGACTTGAAGATGCCCGACCCGACAAAAAGGCCGTCGACGCCCAGCTGCATCATCAGCGCCGCGTCGGCCGGGGTCGCGATTCCGCCGGCGGCGAAGTTGACGACCGGCAGGCGGCCGAGCTTCTGGCATTCGGCCAGCACCTCGACCGGCGCTCCGATCTGCTTTGCCTCGTGCACCAGCTCGGCGTGATTCATTCCCTGCAGCTTGCGGATGCCCGCGTTGACCGCGCGGGCGTGGCGGACGGCCTCGACCACGTTGCCGGTCCCGGCCTCACCCTTGGTGCGGATCATCGCCGCGCCTTCGGCGATCCGGCGAGTGGCCTCGCCGAGGTCGCGACAGCCGCAGACGAAGGGCACCTTGAACGGGTGCTTGTCGATGTGGTTCTCATCGTCAGCGGGGGTCAGGACCTCGGACTCGTCGATGTAGTCGACGCCGAGCGCCTCGAGGATCTGAGCCTCGACGAAATGACCGATCCGGCACTTTGCCATCACTGGGATCGTGACCGCGGCCATTATCGATTTGATCAGCTCGGGATCGGACATGCGGGCCACGCCGCCTTCCTTGCGGATGTCTGCGGGCACGCGCTCCAGCGCCATCACGGCGCACGCCCCGGCCTCCTGAGCGATGCGGGCGTGCTCGGGCGTGACGACGTCCATGATCACGCCGCCCTTGAGCATCTGGGCGAGCCCGGCCTTGACCTTGAAGCTTCCCTTCACCGCCCCGTTGCGGTCGCGTGCACCGTTGCCTTCGGCCACGTTCGGAATTCTACGCGGGGGCCTGAGATTTCCCGCGAGTGCCGGCGATGGCGGGTCTGGCGGGCGAGCGAATCCCGCGAGCGCCGGCGGTCGCGGTGAATTCGGAGCCGGCGACTAGAGCCTCTCCAGGACCAGCGTTCGCTTGGTCGCGTACTCGTTGTCGGACAGCAGCCCATCCCGGTGCAGTCGGGTGAGCATGTCCATCTCCTCGAGCACGTCGAGCAGCGGCGCCATAGTCCGCCGAGCCAGGTAGGCGTCGGAGGCTGTGCCGGCCTCCTCCCCGCGCGCGTCGAACTCGCGGACGAAGAAAAGCGCTTTGACAGCGGAGAACGGAATCCCCAGCTTGCGGATAGGGCTGTCGCTCTGCTCGGCATGCAGGTGCAGCACCACTCCATAGCGATGGCGTTCGAGGGTCCCGTCGAGGTGACCCCGCAGCACCTCACCGTCGAGGAATCGGATCGCTACCTTGCGGGTGGGCGTGTCGGCCAGCTCCTTGTCGCGCTGCAGCTCGACCCACTTGACGGCGGTGAGCGGGATCCACGCCGTCTCATTGTTCTCGAGCCCGCCGGCGTCGTCGACCTCGACCAGGAAGTCGGGCTCGTCGAAATCGAGGTCCCGAGCCACCCCTTCCACGGTCTCGTCGTCGAAGAAGCGCACGGTTATTCGCGCCATGTCATACCTACTGTACTAACCCTCATCTGTCTGCACTCCTGCGCTGGTTTTTGAGGCGGCGGCGCCCCACGCGGCGGGCACATTTGGCACACGTGGCGATGTGATCTCGGACCGCTTCGGCCTGGGGGCGGCGAAGCTTGCCCGCCAGGTATGGCGCCAGCAGCGGCACCGCCTCCTCGTGGCTGAGCTCACCCTCACGCTGCGAGGCCAGGTACTCCTCCTTGAACCTGAGACGGGCGCGGTAGAGCAGCGTCTCGACCGCGCTCTCCGACATGTGCAGCGTGCGCGCGATCTGGCGGTAGCTCATGTCCTGGAGCTCGCGCAAGGTCAGCACCAGCCGGTACTTCTCGGGGAGCCTCTGGGCGACCTGCCACACCTGCCGGCGAGTCTCGTTCGACTCCTGGACGAGCACGGGGTCGAACGCTTTCGCCGTCGACGGCAGGTTCGTCATGAGCTCGCTGTCTTCCTCTTCCGTCGCGCCGTCCGCGCGGAGGTCGCGCTGCCGCCTCCGCAGCTCGTCGTAGCAGAGGTTCCTCGCCACCGTGTGGACCCACCCGCCGAAGTTGAACGAATCGTCGACCCGGTCCATCATCCGGAGGGCCTTCATGAACGTCTCCTGGGCGATGTCCTCGGCGAGCAAGGCGTCGCCGAGCTTGCGCCGCACGAGCCGGTAGATCGAAGCGACGTAGCGGCGGTGAAGCTCCTCGAACGCGCGGACGTCACCGCTTCGGTACGCGCGAACGAGCTCGACGTCGGTCGGCCCGCCGCCCTGCTTCTCCGCCGGTTGCTCCTCTACCTCGTCCATGAATGCCTGCGGCAGGCTACTACGGTGGCTCGCGTAAGCATCCCCTCTGGCTCATTTAGGGACTGCTGCACGCCGATCCCTTCCTCCGTCAGCGCCACCACCGAGGTGACGCCAATCGAGCTCAGCGCCTCCCAGCCCGGGCCTTTGCTGCCCGCCACGAGCAGCACTGGAACGCCGGCCGCACGCGCGCGCTGCGCTACCTCCCCGGGCGCTTTGCCGTAGGCGGTCTGCTCGTCAGCCTGGCCCTCTCCGGTGATCACGAGGTCCGCACCTGGAAGCTTCGAGTCGAAGCCGCTGGCGGCGACGATCAGCGGCGCTCCGCGAACCAGCTGGGCGTCGAGGAAGGCGACGAGCCCGGCCCCCGTCCCGCCGGCCGCGCCGGCGCCGGGAATGTCGGCCACACGCTTGCCAAGGTCGCGTTCGATCACCTCGGCCAGCCGCGTGAGCGCCGCGTCGAGCTCCTTCACCGCTCCCGGGTCTGCCCCCTTTTGCGGTCCGTACACAGCGCTGGCGCCTCGGGGGCCGGTGAGCGGGTTGGTGACGTCACACGCCACGCGCACGTGCAGCGGCCACGGCTGGAACGCGCCGCGGTCGATTCGCTGCAGCCGCGCAAGCGCTGAGCCGCCGCGCGGCAGGTCTCGACCCTCGGCGTCGAGGAGCAGGTAACCCAGCGCCTGGGCCATGCCGGCTCCTCCGTCGTTGGTCGCCGAGCCGCCGATTCCGAGAAGCATCTCGGTGACGCCCGGCTGTCGCGCGACCGTCAGAAGCTGGCCGAAACCGAAGGTCGACGTCATTCGCGGGTCGCGGCGCTCGGGCGGGATGAGGGTCAAACCGCTCGCCGCGGCGAGCTCGACGACGGCGCTGCTTGCGAATCGACCGTAGGTCGCGGTCACCGGGTCGCCGAGCGGTCCTTCGACGACCGCCGTCAAATACTCACCGTGGTTGGCCGAGACGAGCGCTTCGACGGTGCCGTCGCCACCATCGGCCACCGGCACCTCGACCACCTCCGCATCGGGGAACACCTCGCGCACACCACGTGCAATCGCGCGAGCGGCTTGCGACGCGGTGAGAGTTCCCTTGAAAGCATTCGGCGCAACAACGACCTTCATTGACTAATAGACGGGGGCCGCCTGTAGGCCGGATTCACTCCGGCCGTCACCAGGCGTAATCCATCCAAACGCCTCCAGGCGATGTATGCAACGGAGGGGGCTCCACGGGGGAGGCCTGCCTCCCCCGTGCTAATAAACGGGGGCCGCCTGTAGGCCGGATTCACTCCGGCCGTCACCAGGCGTGCTCCATCCAAACGCCTCCAGGCGATCTGTGCAACGGTGGGGGCTCCACGGGGGAGGCCTGCCTCCCCCGTGCTAATAAACGGGGGTCGCCTGTAGGCCGGATTCACTCCGGCCGTCACCAGGCGTAATCCATCCAAGCGCCTCCAGGCGATGTATGCAACGGAGGGGGCTCCACGGGGGAGGCCTGCCTCCCCCGTGCTAATAAACCGGGATTGTCCAGTCCCTGTACTTCGGCGCCTCGCCCCTGACCGCGCTGAAGTAGATGCTCTGCAGCTCCTGCGTGAACTCCCCGACGTGACCGTTGCCGACCGGCCGGCGATCCACCTCGATCACCGGTGAGATCTGGGCCCCGGTGCCGCACAACAAAAGCTCGTCGCACGTATACAGCTCGGTGCGGTCGATGCTCCGCTCGAGCACCGGCAGGTTGAGCTCGTCGGCGATCACCTTCATCAGCATCTGCCTGGTGACGCCTTCGAGGATGTCATCGGTCACCGGCGGCGTGATGAACGCCCCGTCCTTCAGCATGAAGAGGTTTTCCGCCGATCCCTCGGAAACGTGTCCGTCGACCGAGAGGACGATCGCCTCGTCGAAGCCGTTCTCGACAGCCTCCGACTTGGCGAGCGCTGCCTGCGCGTACGACCCCGTGATCTTGGCTCTAGCGGGCAGCGCCTGGTCCGGCACCCGGCGCCACGTGCTGACCATGCACCTGATGCCGTTTTCGATCTCGACGTACTTTCCGAACGGCACGGAGTAGATGAAGAAAGCACGATCCAGGTTGTGCAGGCGGACTCCGATCTCCTCGCTCGACGTATAGAGCAGCGGACGGACATACACGTCCGACTTGAACTCGTTGCGCCGCAGCAGCTCGATCGTGAAGTTGACAAGCTCCTCCGTGGAGTGAGGCAGCTCCATGCGCATGACGTTGGCCGAGCGCCTCATCCGCTCGAAGTGCGCCGCCGCCTGCAGCAGGTACAGCTGCTCTTTTCTTTCATTCCAGTAGGCGCGGATGCCCTCGAACACCGCGGTCCCGTAGTGGAGCGCGTGGGTCATCAGCCCGAGCCTGACGTCGTTGTAGCGGGCGAAGTCTCCCTCGAAGAAGACCCACGTGTTCGGATGCGCCGGGTGCTTCTTCACCGCGGCCTTGGCCTTTGTGTCCACACCCATTGCAGTAAGTGTATTAGGGAAACGCGGGACCAACCTGCAAACCGCACCCGTGTTCTGTTAGAAACACGGCGTGAGCCTGTACGGCATCATCGCCGACCTGCGCCGCGAGCACCCGACCCCCGCCGCGATGCAGACGCTCGACATGGTGGTGGGCGAGCTGGGCGAGACCCGCGACAACCTGAAGGAGGCGGTCGCGAACCTCGAGGGCAAAGCCCTCCCGCCGGGGGGCAAGCCGGTCCTCGATGAGCTCGTCGAGCGCGCGCGCCAGGAGGGCGTTTACGACCTGGATTACGGCCCAGACCCGTACGACAAGCCGCCGCCCGAACCGTTGGACGAGGCAACCGCGGGAATTGGAGCCATCCTTGCGATCTCCTCTGTCGTCGGCATCGCGCTCGCGGTGGTGGCGGTGATCGTCGGTCTCAACGCGATCTTCTCCACCGGTGGCTGAGTACTCGTTCGACGTCGTATCCGAATACAACCCGGCGGAGCTGACCAACGCCATCGATCAGTCGCGCCGCGAGGTCGGTACCCGCTACGACTTCAAGGACACCGCCACGAGCTATGACCATCGCGGTGACGTCATCGTCGTCGAATCGTCAACCGAGGACCGGGCAAAGGCTGCGCTGCAGGTGCTGCGGGAGAAGGCGGCGCGGCGGCAGCTCTCGCCGAAACTCTTCCAGGCCGGCGACCCCAAGACGATAGGAAAAGGACGGGGCCAGATCGAGGTGCGTCTCAACGCGGGCATCAACGACGACCTGGCGCGTGACCTCCGAAAGAGGATCCAGACCGTCTCGAACAAGCTCCAGGTGCGCATCCAGGGCGACCAGCTGCGCGTCGTCAGCAAGGACAAGGACACCTTGCAGCAGGTGATCAAGACGCTCCGCGAGGCGGAGGACATCCCGGTCCCGCTCCAGTTCACGAACTACCGCTAGCAGCAGCATGAGCGCGATGGTCGTGATCCCGGCGATCGACATCCTGGGGGGAAGGTGCGTCCGCCTGACCCAGGGCGATTACGGCCACCCGACGGTATACGCGGAGGATCCCGTGGAGATGGTGAAGCGATTCGCCGCCGCGGGCGCAAAGCGCGTGCATGTCGTCGACCTGGACGCCGCTCGCGGCTCCGCCAGCAACCGATCCGTGATCGCGCGGATGCTGGGGCAGCCCGAGGTCGAGCTGCAGGTTGCGGGTGGCGTGCGGAGCGAGGACGCGGTCACCACTCTGCTCGACAGCGGAGCGAAGTGGGTCGTGATGGCCACCGCGGCCGTCCGCGACCCCCACCTTTTCGAGCGCTGCGCGTTCGGCCATCCCGGACGAGTCCTTGCCGCGCTTGACGTCCGGGACAACAAGGCCGCGGTCGGCGGGTGGCTGGACACCGACCCCGTCGTCCTCAAGGCCCTGGTCGGACGTTGGGCTGATCTCCCGCTCGCCGGCGTGATCCTTACGTGCATCGACCGCGACGGCACCATGTCCGGGCCGGACGTGGAAACCCTCGCCAGGGTGCGAAAGATGACGAAGCTGCAGCTCCAGTACTCCGGCGGAATTGCGTCCGTGGACGACCTGCGCAAGGTGAGCCGGGCCGGCGCCGAAGCGGTCATCCTCGGCAAGGCCCTCTACGAGGGCAAGATCACGCTGGAGCAAGCGCAGGGAACGTGACCCGGCTGGCGCTCATCGCGACGGCGCTGATGCTGGTCGCGTGCGGCGGGCGCGAAGCCGCGGACGACCAGGGCCTGCAAAGCGACATCCAGAACAACGCCAATGGCGCGGAGGTGACTTTTGACGCCACAGTGGTCAGCGACCCCATGCAGAGTGGCGACCACGAACGGTTCGAGGTCAGGACGGCCGCGGGGGAGATGCTCGAGGTCGACCACAACACCAGCCTTGCTCAGTCGATCCCAGTGCACAAGGGGGACGGCGTGGTGATTCACGGCCGGCTCTACATCGATCCGGGCCCGCGCTACGGCGTGCACTGCACCCATTTGCGAACCTCGAGCGGCTGCCCGAATCCAGGCTGGATCGAGCTCAACGACACCTATTACGAGTGAGCAAGCGCAGATACACACATCTCGAGGCCGCGTTCCGGTTCTTCACTCATCTCACCGCGGGCGATTACGGTCCAAAAGACCGCGCATTGATGATCCTCAACAACCTTCGCGCCCGGGCGAGCGGCGAGGGTTGCTGCGGCCACTACGGCGACCCCGGCTGTTGAATGACGAAAGAAGAGGCCCGTGCGGCCGGTTTGATCAGGTAGACGAATGAGAGCTGAAAGCCTAAGACGACTTCCAAAATGCGGAAGGTCGCAGTGGAGGCCTGCCTCCCCCGCGCAATGGCCGGTGCGGCCCGTTTGATCGGGTAGGGACCTGGGCGAGGTGAACGCGGTCGTCTTCGAACGTAACGGCGGACCCGAGGTGCTCGAGTACCGTCAGGTTCCAGATCCGCAGCCTGCCGACGGTGAGGTGCTGGTCGACGTCGAGGCCGTCGGAATCAACTTTCGCGACGTCTATGAGCGCGAGGGCCGCGATTACGGGTCCAAACCGCCCGCTGTCATCGGAGTCGAGGGCGCCGGCACGGTGGCGGGTTCAGGTGAACGGGTGGCGTGGCTGGACGTCCCTCACAGCTACGCGCAACGCGTGGCGGCTGCGCGCGCAAGGCTCGTCTCGATCCCGGACGGCATCGCTAGCGAGCTCGCCGCCGCAGCAATCCTCCAGGGGATCACGGCGCATTACCTCGCCTACGACTCGTATCCGATCCAGCGAGGGGACTGGGTGATGGTCCACGCCGCGGCGGGCGGCGTGGGACTCCTGCTGACCCAGATCGCGAAGCTTCGTGGGGCGCGCGTGATCGCGACCACGTCAACCGACGAGAAGGCGCAGCTGGCGAAGGAGGCGGGAGCTGACGCGGCGGTGCGATACGAAGGCTTCGCCGAGCAAGCCCGCGAGCTGACGCAGGGTGAGGGAGTGGCCGCGGTTTTCGACGGCGTGGGCAAGACGACGTTTTACGAAGGTCTGCGGGCGCTCAGGCCGTTTGGCCACCTGATCGTCTATGGCGCGGCCAGCGGTCAGCCGGATCCGGTGCCAGTCCAGGCCCTCGCGAAGCACGGTTCGCTCTACGTGCAGCGGCCGACCCTCCACACCTATACGCGGACGTCCGACCTCTTGCGCGAGCGCGCGCGAAAGGTGTTCGAGCTCGTGCAGGAGGGCCGGCTCGAAGTCCGCATCGGCGCGCGCTATCCGCTCGCCGACGCACGCCAGGCTCACATCGCTCTGGAAGCCCGCAAGACGACGGGAAAGATCCTGCTTCTTCCCTAGCGCTGGGCGCGAGTGGGCTTGCGCGCTACGGTGGTCACGTTCGCCTGCGCGACAGGCCGGACGACGATCTCGTCGATGTCAACGTGAGGCGGTCGCGTGACGGCGAACACCACGCAATCCGCGATGTCCTCTGCGCTCAGTGGCTTCAAGCCTTCGTAAACGGCCTTCGCCGCCTTGCGGTCGCCGTGGAACCGGACGATGCTGAACTCCGTCTCGACGAGTCCAGGTGCGATCTCGGTGACGCGGATGGGCTCGGAGTTGAGCTCGAGGCGGAGGGTCTTGGTGATCGCGCGAACTGCGTGCTTGGCGGCGGTATAGCCCGCGCCGCCCTTGTAGGTCTCGAATCCGGCGATCGAGCCGATGTTCACTATGTGACCGTGCTTTGCCTTGCGCAGCAGGGGCAGGCACGCGCGGGTCATCCACATCAGCCCGAGGACGTTGGTCTTCCACATCGTGACCCACTCTTCGTCGACGGCCTTCTCAATGGGGTTCAGTCCAAGCGCGCCGCCGGCGTTGTTGACGAGAACGTCGATCCGGCCGAATCGCTTTGCGACCTCGCCGACGAACGCGTCGACACTCTGCTCATCGGTCACGTCGAGCTGAAGCGCGACCCCTTCTTCGCCGGCGACCCGCTCGAGCCGCCCCGCGCGTCGAGCGCCGACGACGATCCGGTAGCCGTGACGGCCGAGCGCGATCGCCGTGGCGGCTCCGATGCCAGACGAAGCTCCGGTGATGACGGCGATTGGAGTCACGTTGTTGGTCGTCCAAGCGTAACCTAGGGAAAATGCTGGACGGGTTGGTCGCCGTCGTGGTTGTCGCTCTTCTTGCCGCAGGTGTCCTCGTCATCCTCGGACCGCGCAATGTCGCCCGCAGGATGGCTTCGATCCGGCGCCCCAACAGGCTTGCCGCTCTCTTCGAACCGCGTGCCGCCGAGATCGTGCCGCCTGCACTCAATCCAAAAACGCAGCGCGTGCTGGTCGCCGCCGCACGCCTCGCCAACTGGCTTCGTGCTCACGGTCACGAAGACGTGGCCCGGGAGATCCGGAACGGCGCCGCCAGAATGACCGGCAATGAGCCGGCCGGACTGTACGCGCTGCAGACCACTCTCCGCCGCATT
>Ga0075435_100001815_pt1 | contig 13883 bp, 11 predicted proteins | sample RhiMethybrSRZTD4_FD_75302 | JGI IMG/M metagenome (GOLD analysis project Ga0075435, IMG submission 75302) | Populus rhizosphere microbial communities from Tennessee, USA - Rhizosphere MetaG P. TD hybrid SRZTD4 | ecosystem: Host-associated > Plants > Roots > Rhizosphere > Soil | place: USA...
TGCGGCGGGCGCGGAGTCATGCCCGGCTGCTGCGTGCGAACGGGCTGTGACGGCAGCGGCCGCGGACCGCCCATCGGCGGCTGCGGCCGCGGCGGCGGTGGATACGACGGGCGCGGGGCGCCGGCGGACGCTGCCCCTGGACGCGCCGCAAGCGGTTGCGTCGGAGGCCGCACGGCGGTGGTGCCGGTCTGGCCAGGCGCGCCGCCGGCCGCAGGACGCGCGGCGGTCGGGATCGCCGGACGCTCGGGTCCCTTTGGCCCCGGCCGCGGGACGACGCGCGGCGGCGGCGTTGTTGGAAGCGGCGGGGTCGGCGAGGTCGGCCGCTGCTCTTCGATACGCAGGCGCAGCGTGGGCGGCACGAGCCGACCGGGCGTCGCGGGTTTCGGAGGAGCGGCTGGTTCTGCCGCCGCGGCTGCAACCGGCGCTGCCTCGGGCGCGGGTGGTTCCGCGACCGGTGGCGCCTCGACTTTCGCGACCGGCGGGGCTGCTGCCGGCGCCGGCGTTTCTACAGACGCGTGAACGGCCGGCGGCGCAGCGGGCGCCGGCGCGTGAGCCACGGGGGCGTGGACCGTCGGCGGCGGTTCGGCGATGACCGGCGCATGCGGCGGCGCCGCCGCATGCACGGGATGCGGCTCCGGCTCGACAACCGGTTCGGGCGCGGACGGCGGCGGCGGCGCGGCGGCCGGCTTCGCGGTCTTCACGAGTCGCGGCGGTGGCAACGCGGGCGCGGCCGGTTTGGCCGGCTCGGCGCCCTTCTTCGCCGACGCGCCTTTCTTCGCCGCGCTCTTGGCGACCGGCGTTTCCGCGAAGATGTCGCCGCTCGGCAGCTGAATGTTGCGCTGCTTCGCGAGACGCTCCACGAACTGACGCGCCACGACTTCCTCGATCGTGCTCGAGGCGCTCTTCACTTCGATGCCGTGATCGCGCTTGAGCAGCGCCGTCACTTCCTGGCTCGTCGTGCCGAGCAGTTCCGCGACCTTGTAAATCCGAACAGTTGCCAAACTGGATACCTCTATATGTGGTCCCTATTGTTGCGCGGGCCTCGTGTCCTACAGATCCTCCGTCGGCGCCTCGCCGCGCGCTGCGGCGAGAATCTTCTCCGCGGTCCTGTCGCCGATGCCCGGAATGTCGGCCAGCTGCTCGGGCGTTGCGGTCGCAACCGATTCCTGCGTGGCGAACCCTGCGTCGACCAGCTTGCGAACCGTCTTCTCGCCGACGCCGGTCAGCGTATACGGGACCGGCACGTCGGACGCGGCCGCATCGGGCGGGATGACGTCGTCGTCCGACGGTTCGCTTGCGCTGTCCGCGGTTGACGACGCGGTCGCTATCGTGTCGGACGATTCCGTCGAGCCGAGCTCCAGGCCTTCGAACTGCGCCTCGACCTCGCGACGCTTCTCCTCTTCGCTCTTGATGTCGATGCGCCAGCCGGTCAGCTTCGCGGCGAGCCGCACGTTCTGGCCCTTCTTGCCGATCGCGAGCGACAGCTGCTTGTCCTCGACGATCACTTCCATGACGCGCTCGCGATCGTCGACGATCGAGACACGCTGCACCTTGGCCGGGCTGAGCGCGTTGGTGACGAACGCGATCGGATCGTCCGACCACTCGACGATGTCGATCTTCTCGCCGCGGAGCTCGCGGATGATCGACTGCACGCGCGTCCCCTTCATGCCGACGCACGCGCCGACCGGATCGACGTCGCGCTCGCGGGAGTACACCGCCACTTTCGCGCGGTCGCCGGCCTCGCGCACGGCGCCGCGAATCATCACCGTGCCGTCGTAGATCTCCGGGACCTCCTGCTCGAACAGCTTGATGAGCAGCGCCGGATCGGTGCGCGAGAGAACGATCTGGGGTCCCTTCGCGCTGCGGTTCACGCCCTTGATGACCGTCCGCACGCGATCGCCCGGCGTGTAGCTCTCGGCGCGCGACTGTTCCTTGCGCGGCAGCACCGCTTCGATGCGGCCGACTTCGAGGATGATGTCGCCGTTCTCGAAGCGCTTCACGGTGCCGTTCACGACCTCGCCGATCCGCTGGTTGTACTCCGCGAAGATGTTCTCGCGCTCCGCTTCGCGCACCTTCTGAAAGATGACCTGCTTCGCGGTCTGGGCGGCGATGCGCCCGAGATCCTCGGGAGCGCGCGGGAACTCGACTTCCATGTCGACTTCAGCTTCGTCGCCGTAGAGCCCGTGCGCTTCCTCGAGCGACATCTCGGTGGCGGGATTGGTGACCTGCTCGACGATCCGCTTCACCGACACGAGCTCCATCTGGCCCGTTTCCATATTGAACCGGGCGCGCATGTTCTCGTTCTTGTAGCGCTTGCGCGCGGCCGCCTCGATGGCGTCCTGCAGCGCGGTGATGATGATGTCCTGCTCGACGCCTTTTTCCTTGGCGACGGCCTCGATGAACTGCTGCAACGGGTTCGGCATAACTCAAACTTTCAGCTGTCAGCTCTCGGCTGTCAGCTCTCAGCTCTAGAACTCCACTTCCAGATTCGCCCGTGTAATCACGCCGAGCGGCACGCGGTGCCGCTTGCCATCGTCACCCTCGATGAGAACCGCGCCATCCTCGACGCCGGCCAGCGCCCCCTTGAGGAACGACTGGCCGTCCACCTTCTCGCGCATGACGACTTTCGCGCGGCGGCCGGTGAACCGCCGGTAATCGTCGGGCTGGCGCAGTGGTCGGTCGAGGCCGGGCGACGAGACTTCGAGGGTGTACGCCGAAGGCACCACGTCCTCGACATCGAGGATGGCGCTCAAATCGCGGCTGACATTCGCGCAGTCGTCGACGCTGACGCTGTCTTCCGCCGTCGCTGCCGGCCCTGGCCGATCGATCTGGACCCGCAGGACCATCCCCCCGGCCTCGCGGCGGAACTGGACGTCGAAGATCTCCAGGCCGTAGCTGCCGGCCACGCGGCCGGCGATGCTGCGAACCTGCGCGATGAAGTCTCCGGCGCCCACAAACCTGCCCTTAAACTAAAAAAGTGGGCACGCGCCCACTCGGTCCTGCACCCAAGGCTCCGAATTCAAAATTATAGCAAGCCGGCGCACGTACCGACAAGCGTACGGGTAGAGCCCCTCAATCAAGGCAATGGGCGTGCGATGAAGTCGTAGTCGCGGGCGCCGACGATCTCGACATCGGCGAAGGTTCCGGGCAGGAAGCTCGACGGATCGCATTCCGTGAGATAAACCGACGCGTCGATGTCCGGCGCCTGCGTCCCGAGCCGCCCCTTGACCACGAGCTCGTGATCGGCAGAAGGACCGTCGACGATGATCCTGGCGCGCTCGCCGACGCGCGCGCGCTGGCGCCTGCGGATGAGCCTTTTCTGCAGCGACATCACGGTGTGCCGGCGGGCCGCCTTGGTTCGCGCCGGCACGTCATCGTCGAACTGATAAGCCGACGTGCCTTCCTCATGTGAATACGTGAAGACGCCGACGTGATCGAAGCCGTGATCGCCGACGAACGCGGTCAGCTCGGCAACGTCCGCCTCGGTCTCGCCCGGGAACCCGACGATGAAGGTCGTGCGAAGGGCGACGTCCGGCACGCGCGCGCGGATGCGCGACAGGAGCGCGTCGTAGGTCTGTCGCGTCCCGGGTCGCTTCATGCGCCTGAGGACCGCGTTGGAGGCGTGCTGCAGCGGCAGATCGATGTACTTGCACACCTTGTCGCATTCAGCGATCGCCGCAAGTGTCTGATCGTCGATCGTCGTCGGATAGAGGTAGAGGAGCCGAATCCATTCGAGACCGTCGACCGCGTTCAATTCGCGGAGCAGCCGCGCGAGCGCGCCGCGCTCGCCGCGATCGATCCCGTAGAACGTCGTGTCCTGCGAGATCAGCAGAAGCTCTTTCACGCCGCGCGCAGCAAGCGCGCGGGCTTCGCGTACGATCGAGTCGGCAGAGCGGCTCCGGTACTGCCCGCGCAGCGTCGGGATGATGCAGAACGCGCACTTGTAGTCGCAGCCTTCCGCGATCTTCACATACGCATAGTGCTTCGGGGTGGCCAGATGCCGCGGCGTATCTGCATCGTAGATGTAGGTCGGCAGCTCGCCCTTCGACAGGCTCAGGGCGAGCGGTACCGCTGGTGGTGAGCTTGTCGAACCACGAGCGCCATAGAACGTGAGCGGCGATGCGCCGTTGCCGTTGATCGCGCCGACGATTTGTGGAACTTCGCCGGTTCCCAGGACTGCGTCGATCTCCGGGATGTGTTTCTTCAGCTCGTCCCGATAGCGCTCCGCAAGGCAGCCGGTGACGATCAGGCGACGACACGCGCCGTCGGTCTTGTGCTGCGCCATCTCGAGGATCGTGTCGATCGACTCCTGCTTCGCGGAGTCGATGAACGCGCACGTGTTCACCACGAGGACGTCCGCTTGCGCGGCATCGGGCGTCAGCTCGTGACCGGCCTGCTGCGCGAGACCGAGCATCACCTCCGAGTCGACGAGGTTCTTGGGACAGCCGAGTGAGATGAGACCAATCTTCATACGTGTTACTTAACTGCCGAGAACGCAGAGATCGCAGAGCAAGATTTTCTCAGCGATCTCCGCGGTAAAACGTCACGGGTACAGTCTGTACAGCATCCGCGGATACGGGATCGTCTCCCGCACGTGTTCGAGCTTGCAGATCCAGGCGACGACGCGTTCGATGCCCATGCCGAAGCCGCCGTGGGGGACGGTGCCGTAGCGCCGGAGATCCAGGTACCACTCGAACGCTTCCTGCGGCAGGTTGTGCTCCTTGATTCGCTGCAGGAGCAGATCGAGATCCGCGAGACGTTCGCCGCCGCCGATGATCTCGCCGTACCCTTCGGGCGCGAGTACGTCGACGCCGAGCGCGAGCTCCGGCCGCTCGGGATCGGGCTTCATGTAGAACGCCTTCACTGCGGCGGGGTAGCGGTGCACCATCACCGGCCGATCGTACTGCTCGGACAACGTTGTCTCGTCGGGACCGCCGAAATCGCCGCCCCACTCGATCGGCAGCCCCTTCTGCTGCAGCAGCTTCACCGCATCGTCGTACGAGATGCGCGGAAACGGTTTCTGCACCGATTCGAGCTTCGAGAGATCGCGCTCGAGAACCGTGAGCTCGCGCCGTCGGGTGTCGAGCACGCGCCCGACGATCGAGACGATGAGATCCTCCGCAAGGCTCATGACGTCGTCGAGATCGACGAACGCCATTTCCGGTTCGACCATCCAGAACTCGGTGAGGTGGCGGCGCGTCTTCGATTTCTCGGCGCGGAAGGTCGGCCCGAAGCAGTACACCTTGCCGAGCGCCATCGCGTTGGCTTCGTTGTACAGCTGACCGCTCTGCGTCAGGTACGCCGTCGTCTCCTCGAAGTACTGCGCCGGGAACAGCGTCGTCGTCCCCTCGCATGCGGCCGGCGTGAAGATCGGCGTGTCCGCGAGGATGAAGCCGCGTGAGTTGAAGAAGTCGCGGACCGCGTTGATGATCTCGTGGCGCACGCGGAGGATCGCCTGCTGGCGCTCGCTGCGGATCCACAAGTGACGGCGATCGAGCAGATAGTCGACGCCGTGCTCTTTCGGCGTAATCGGGTAGTCATGCGACTCGCCGACGATCTGCAGGTCCTTCACGTCGATCTCGAAGCCGCTCGGCGCGCGTTTGTCGGCGCGCGCGGTGCCGGTGACGATGATGGATGTTTCCTGCGAGAGATGATCGGCCGCCTTGAACGGCTCCTCGCCGACTGCGGCCTTCGACATCACGGCCTGAATGAAGCCGGTGCCGTCGCGGACGATCAGAAAATGGATCTTTCCGCTCGACCGGCGGTTGTGCAGCCAGCCCTTGATGGTGACGTCTTCTCCTTCGTGCTTCCCGATGTCTTCGATGTAGACATGCATAGAACGTGTTGCTACATGTTGCACAGTAGCCGCTCCATTCTTTCACGCGCCTTCTGCGCGCGCGCGAGCGTTTCCTTCGGCGAGCCGTGCGCGGCGATTTCGAGCAGCAGCGTTCCGTCGTAGCCGATCTTCTGCACCGCCGTCAGCGCCGAGGCCCAGTCGATCGTTCCGTCGAACGGCACGAGATGATCGTCGGTGCGGCCGCGATTGTCGTGCACGTGCGTCGCGACCAGGTGCTCCGACACCGTTTCGATGGCGTCGACGATGTCGCCGGACAGGTGCGCGTGACCGAAGTCGAGGCAGATGCCGGCGGCGACGTCGAGATCGTTTTCGACGAAATGGACGAGCGATCCGGCCGCCGAGATGTCGTTCGGGATCACTTCGACCGCAATCGTCACGCCGAGCGGTTCCGCCGTCCGCTGCAGCTGCTCGATGCTGCGCCGCGCGGCGGCTCGTGTGTTCGCTCCGCCCGGCGCTTCCTGCGTCCTCGGCACGCCGAGATGCGTCACCATCACTTTGATTGGAATGCGCCGCGCGATGTGCAGCGCGCGCTCCGCTTCGGCGACCGCGGCGGCGCGCTCGTCCTCGTCGGGCGACGCGATCGACAGCAGCCGTCCCCACCGCCCGCCCGTGTAGCTCTCAGCAACCGGCGCGTGCACGCTGCCGAGCTCGAGACGCGCCTCGGCGAGCCACTGCTGCAAATCGGCCACGGCCGACGGGTTGTGGTAATCGAAATGCGTGCGCGTGGCGAACACTTCGATTGATTCGAACCCGTACGACGCGATTTCGAGCAGGTGGTCGCGACCCAGACGTTGATTGTGATAGAGGTGCGTCGACACCCCGAACTCTCGTCTTGCCACAGGTCAAACCACCAATTGTAGCGTGTTACCGGAGCTCTTCGATATGGGTTGCGAGCAGTTCGTGGAGGCGCGTGAACCGCCGGTAGCGCACCAGGTTCATTCGCGCGTAGCGCAGCGTGCGCGGCATGTATTGGATGTACACGGGATTGCGGCGCGTCGTCGTCTGATAGCCGAACGTGCCGAGGGCCTTCAGGTTGCGCTGGAGCGCCATCAGGTCGAACCGGCGGCGGAACTCCTCGCCGTCAGCCGTGTTGCGCCCCTTGAGCGCCAGGAAATACGCCACCAGATCGTCGAGCTGCTGATTCGCGATGTCGACGTATGAGTCGCGGAGCAGCGAAACGAGATCGTAGGTGTCCGGCCCCATGCGCGCGTCCTGGAAATCGATGATGTAGAGGCTTCCTTCGCTCAGCATCAGATTGCGGCTGTGGTAGTCGCGATGACACAGCACGCGCGGCTCGCCCGCCAGTTCCTCGACAATCGCGGCCCATTCGTCGCCGAGCGCGCGGCGTTCGGCAGGGGAGAGCACGATGCCGCGATATCCGACGACGAAGTGCTTGACGAAGAACTCGAGCTCCCACGTCAGCTTCTCGACGTCGAAGGCGATCTTGTAGGGAAGATAGCGGCTCGACTCGAGATCCGCGCCGCGGCGCTGCAGCAGCTCGACGAGCGCGACGGCCTGACGGTACAGCGCCGCGTGCTCCGATTGCGACGCCGCGCCGAGGTGTGCCTGCAGCGTGACGTCGCCCAGATCCTGCAGCGCGAGGATGCCGAGCTCGTCGGAATGGCCCAGCACTGCCGGGACCGGCAGCGGAATCTGCTGCATCAGCTCGGCAACGTTCGCGAATGCGAGCGTGGCGAATTCGATTGCGCCGGCATGCAGCGCCAGCACCAGCGATGCGCCGTCCGCCGGAATGACCCGGAAGTACCTCCGATCCGACGCATCGCCGGTCAGCGGCACGACGCGCGCGTTTCGCGCGGCAAGGCCGCTCTCCTGCAGATACCGGCCGATACGTTCGCGGACGTCCAGATCCTCAGCTGTGCGCTGTTCCATGGTGTGCCGTGATCACTTCGCGGCGGTGATGCGCGCCCGCGGCGATGCGCACTCCGTCGGTGACAATGCACTCTTCCAGCATCGCGCCGGCGCCGACCTCCACATCGTCCCACAGAATCGACCGCAGGATGCGTGCGGTCGGATCGATCCGCGCGCGCTCGCCGACGCTTGTATCGGCCTGACCCTCGCGTTTCATGAACTCGACCGATGTCCGCCGATAGTCGTCGACGGTGCCGACATCCCAGAACGCGGCGTCGCAGACGTATCCGCGAACGCTGCCGGGCCGTTCGGCGAACAGGCGATCGTAGACGCCGCCGCCAATCGTATTCGCGGGAACGTGCGGCTCGACGCCGCGGAAGGCCTCGGCCCGCGCCATCTGGACGCCGATGAAATGATACGAACCTTCGGCAGACGGTCCGCGCCGGACGAACCCGGTCACTGCACCGTTCGAATCGAGGACGACGCCGCCGTAGCGATCGAATTCGCGATTGGGAACGAGCGCGAGCGTGACCAGCGCGCCGGATCGTTCGTGCGCCGCGGCGAGATCGTGCACGTCCACGTCGGTCAGCGTATCGCCGTTGACGATGAAGAACGCGTCGCTCGCGACGATCGGCAACGCGGTCTTCGGTCCGCCCGCGCTGCCGAGGACGCGCGGCTGCTCCCACGAGTATCGAACGTGCGCGCCCATGTCGCCGCCGTCGCCGACCACTGCGGTGATCGTGTGCGGCAGGTGGTGAAGGTTCAGCACGAGATCGACGACGCCGCGCGACACCAGCCACTTGATGATGCGGCGGACCATCGCGTCGCCGGCGACCGGGATCGCCGGCTTGGCGCGGACGTCGGTGAGTGGCCGCAGGCGCGTGCCGAGACCGGCCGTCAGCAGGAGCGCTGGAGTCAGATGATCTGATTCCTGGCTAGCCTAGCGCGTTTTTCGATACTGATGTGGCGCGGGGTTTCAGCCCCGCGAGACGCGGCCCTGAAAGGGCCGCGCCACACGCATCTGGAAACTGCACTAGTCGAACAACATGTCGCCGATCGGGACGCCGCGCGTTTCGCAGTCCTTGATGTACAGACGGCGGTACGAATCGAGGAGGTAATCCGACGGACCGCGGCCGAGCGCTTCGGCCATTTCCGCGATGCCGCGATCGCCCCCTTCGATCTCGACGAACGTGCCGACCGGCGTCTCGTCGATCGCGACGATCACATCGTCGACCGCGAACTCCTCGCGGTACTTCTCGTAGCGGAACCAGACGTGAAAGCCGAGCTGCTCGAATATCTTCACGAGCAGCATCCCGTCCGTGACGAGCGTCTCGAGCTCCTCGCGCAGCTTCGCGAGCGATGGCTGCACGGGGCCCTTGAAAGTGACGAAGCTCTTGCCCGATTCCATGCGGATGCGCAGCGCCGCCCGCCGCCGCCTCAGCTGCTCGTCGCCGGTGTCGAGCAGACAATCCTCCTGCAGCCGCCGGCCTCTGAGCGGCGTGCCGCCGGCGGCGAGGATGGCGGCGCGCGCCGCGTCGGCGGTACTGAACCTGAGCTTGATCTCGCGTTCGAGGGTGGCAGTCACGGGCACAGATTACAACGCAATGGGCCGGCCGTGCGTAGTGATTAGGCGGCGAAGGAAGACATACATCGTAAAGCACTCGAGCGCGAAGGCGGGGAAGCCCAAATAGCCGGGCAGCGGCATTTCGAAGACTTTGAGATTCTCCATGATCGGGACGGTGTAGATCCACTTGCTCCTCGCCCAGTAGTTCCAGAATTCCCACAGGACGCCGCACAGCAGTCCGCTCAGCGACAAGTTGATCAACCGTTCGCGCGTGATCCGCTCGGTGCCGAGGCGTGCGTTGATCGGATCGAGGAGCAGGATGAATCCGAGCCATACCGGCGCCGCAAGATATTGCGCGTAGGCCGGCGTCAGAAACGGCGCTGCCAAAAAGAGACTGCCGGCTGCAATGGTGGCGCCGGCGCGTAAGCCGCGTGGGTCAGGTGGGTCGGGTTGGTCGAGTGGGTCGGGTTGGTCGGATGAGACTAGTGGGTTGCGTTGGCGCGGCAGGCGTAGCGCGTCTGAGTGATCCGATCTGCCAGACCTATCCGTCCGACCGGACCCATTCGCACTTCCGGACCCATACGCCCTACCGGACCCATTCGCGCTGCTAGACCCACCCGCCCTACCAGCCCCACCCGGCCTACCAGACCCACCCGCCCTACCAGACCCACGCGACCCGCGCACTACCGCCGCGAGCTCTGCGCCTTCGAAGATCGCGGGCCAGATTGTCGCGAACGCCCACGCGTATCCGAGATTTCGGACGATGAGATTCTCGGGCAGCCCGACATAATGCCAGTTCCTGAGATACAGGTTGAACCACTCGAACACGAGCCAGAGCGGAATCGACACGAGCGCGAGCGCGGCGAACTCGCGCGGCGCGCTCCGGATCCACGAGTCGCCGCGCGCGCGATAAACGAGCGAGTCCGCCAAGATGATGAATCCGGTCCACGCGATCGGCGTGTTCCACGACCAGAAAGGCTCGATGCGGAGGAGCGTGGCCGTTTCCGACACGACCATGATCGCGACGCCGAGGATTGCGGAAGCTACCGGTGGCACGGGGATTTGTGTATCACGACCATCCAGCTAACTGCCACCGGGCGTACTCACGTGACGCGCACTCGATACGAACATCCGGCGAGCGCCGGCTTGCCGACGCCTTTGCCGAGCACGAGTACTTTGTGCGTGCTGCCGAGACCGCCGGGAAGGATGAGAGTCTTGAGATTGCGGAGTGAGGATTGCGGATTGCGGATTGATTGGGGATTGGGGATTGATTGGAGATTGCGGATTGATTGGGGATTCGGGATTGACGACAACAAGCCAAGCAGGAAGTACGTCTGATCGAGAAACGCGATCGTCTGCATCCCTTCGGCTTCGGCGGCGGCGCGGACGCTGGTGAAATCTACGTGCGCGGTGATGTCGTGCTCGCCGGGCGCCTGGAGCCAGGCTGGCGCAGCACTTTCGGGGCCGGCGCTGCGGTGACTGCTGAACGTCGTCAACGTGCCGGCCGAGTGCGCGATCGAGTACAGCTCGCGCGCCTCGTGGCCGTAGTCGATCAGGATGATGAAACCGCGCCGCAGGCGCCGCGCGGCGTCGCGCATCCAGTCGATCGCGCGCAGGTTGATTTCGACGCGCCATCCCGGCTGGAGCGTCGCGCCGAGAAGATCCAGATAGTCCTGCAGCGCCGGCGTCGAGAGCGGCCCCTCCATCAGTCTAAGATGTGGCGCGGGCGGTTCACCTGCATGGGTCGCGACGCTTTCATCGACGTGTGGCGCGGCCCTTTCAGGGCCGCGAGCGACGTACACTTCCCGCAGCCCCTCGTCGCGCATGACGACCTGATGCACCGGCATCGCATCGAGAAGCTCGTTCGCGAGGAGGACGCCTTCGAACGAATCGGGCAACCCGGCGGCGGACGATGCGAGGCGATCGGCGTGCTCACCGAGCGTCGCGCGCTGCGCGCGCCGCGCGGCGTCGCTCGCCTCGACCAGATGCAGGCGGATGGTGCGATAGAACTCGGGATGCGCGTCGCGCGCGGCCTGCAGGATGTCCGCCGACAACCGCGCGTTGCCCGCGCCGGCCTCGACGAGATCGAAATGCGGAATGCCGAGGAGCGACGCCATCTCCTCGAGCTGACCTTCGATGAGCGTCCCGAACAGCGGCCCGACGTCGACGCTGGTAAAAAAATCGCCCGCGCGACCCGATCGTTGTGCCGCGCGGGCGTAATAACCGTGGTCCGGATCGTAAAGCGCGCGCTCCATGAACGCAGCGACCGTCATCGGCCGACGCTCCGCGAGCACCCTAGTCCCTAATCCCTGATCCCTGATCCCTGATCCCTACTAATCCCTAGTCCCTAGTCCCTAATCCCTGCTGCGATGCCGCGCGCGCCATCACTTCGCGCGCGCGCACACCTTACTCCTTCTTCACAGGCACGAACACTTCCTGCTCGTTCCTCCAGACGCGCAGCTGCGCCAGGTGGCCCGTCTCCACCTTTCCCAGCTCGCGCGCGGCATCGGCCGCATTGGACACCTGCTTGCCGTTCACAGAGAGGATGACGTCGGTGGGCCGCAGCGCGCCGGCCGCAGGTCCATCGGGATCGACGTCGGTGATCACCGCGCCCGTTTGACCAGAGGGCAAACGCAGCCGCCGCGCCTGGGCGGCCGTCAGATTCTCGAGCGTGAGGCCGAAACTGCCGGTCCCCTGCTGGTCCGGTTGATCCTGTGTGTGATCCGGCTGACGACGCCCCTGGTTCTGCTCCGCGTCGAGATCCAGCTCCTCGACCGTGACGTTCAGCGTCTTCTCCTGCTTGTTGCGCAGCACCTTCACCGGCACCGTCGTTCCCGGCTTGGTCGCGACGACCATCTTCACCAGATCGTCGTTGTTGTTCACCGGGTGGCCGTTGTAAGCCACGATGACGTCGCCGGGCTCGATGCCGGCCTTGGCGCCGGGACCACCCGCTGGCACCTGCGCGACCAGTGCGCCCTTGCGTTCCTTCAGCCCGAAGTCCTCGAAGGCTTCGCGCGGCACCGGCAGCACGGAGACGCCGATGCGGCCGCGCGTGATTTTTCCGGTGCGCAGCTGCGGCAGCAGATCGCGGACCGTGTTGATCGGAACGGCGAACCCGATGCCGATGTTTCCTTCGGAGCGCGCGTTGGTGATGATCGCGGTGTTCATGCCGATGACTTCACCGCGGAGGTTCAGGAGCGGCCCGCCGGAGTTGCCGGGATTGATCGCGGCGTCGGTCTGGATCATCTCGTTGTTGCGGCCGTTGGACACCTGGAACGGACGCGCGACGGCGCTGACCACGCCGACCGTCACGGTGTGCGAGTAGCCGAACGGATTGCCAATCGCCATCACCCAGTCGCCCGGTCCGATCTGCGAGGAGTCGCCGAACTTCGCTTCGGGCAGCGCGCCTTTCGGTTTGTCGACGAGCTCGATGAGCGCGCTGTCGGTCAGCTGATCGTGGCCGATCACTTTTGCGGCGTACGGCGTCTCATCGTCGCCGTACAGGTACACCTCGATCTTGATCGCGTCCTCGACCACGTGGTTGTTGGTGAGGATGAACCCGTCCTTGCTGATGATGAACCCGGTACCGGCCGCGGCCGTCTTCGGCTCGCGCTGACGGCGTCGTCCCTGTCCCTGACCGCCGCCCTGCTGCTGATCGTCGCGCTGATCGGGGTTGCCGAAGAAGCGATGGAACAGATCGTTGGGCGAATCGCCGCCGCCGCCGAAGAAGTCGGTCAGGTCGTTGCCCTTCGCCTTCATCTCGGTCCTGATGTTCACCACCATCGGCGTGGACGCCTTCGCGATGTTGCGGAACGTATCGGCGTTCACCGGACCGGTGATCGGCGCGCTGTTGCTTGCCGGCACGTTAATCGTCTGCGCGGACGACGCCGGAGTGAGATCGAGTCGCGACGCGATCACCATGCCGACGGCGAGCGACGCCACGGCGATGAGCAGCGCATAGAAAAACGTGGTCTTGCGGGTTGACATCGAGCCTCCTACACGAGAGCCAGGATCTCGGTTTGCAGCGATCCAGTTACAGCGGCGTCGCGCGGCGCGACGACCATATTGATTTCCGTCCGCACGCCGAAGTCGTCGAAATACACGCCGGGTTCGACCGTGAAGCCCGTGCCGGGCAGCAGCCGCCGGTCGTCGTGCGTTTCGTAGTCGTCCATGTTCACGCCGGTGCCGTGCACCGTCTCGCCGAGGCTGTGGCCGGTGCGGTGCAGAATACGGTCCGCGTAGCCGGCGTCGCGCAGCACGGACGACGCGGCGCGATCCACCTCCCAGCCGCGCAGCTCGCGTCCCTCGCGCGCGGCCTGCTGCACCAGGCGTACTGCAGAGTCGCGCGCGGCGCACACAGCTGCAAAGGCGTTCACGATCCGATCCGGCGCGCGGCGTCCCGTGTATCCCATCCACGTGATGTCGGCGAAGACTGAGCCGGGCCGATCGATTTTGCCCCAGAGGTCGATGAGCACCAGCTCGTCGCGCCGGATGGCGCGATGCGCCGTAGCCGTGGCGAGGTAGTGCGGGTTGCCGGCGTTCTCCTGCGCGGAGACGGCCGGATCCGAATCGGAGACGAGCCCTTCGTCGCGG
>Ga0075435_100001816_pt1 | contig 13876 bp, 9 predicted proteins | sample RhiMethybrSRZTD4_FD_75302 | JGI IMG/M metagenome (GOLD analysis project Ga0075435, IMG submission 75302) | Populus rhizosphere microbial communities from Tennessee, USA - Rhizosphere MetaG P. TD hybrid SRZTD4 | ecosystem: Host-associated > Plants > Roots > Rhizosphere > Soil | place: USA...
CGGCGGCATCCACGGCGACGTCGCGACCGCGTCGATCGTCGTCAATTCGATTCCCAAAGTGCTGAGCGCACCGCCCGGCCTCCACACGATGCGGGACCTCGCGCTTCCGTCGTTTTTCCCGGGACGTTAAAGAAAAGAACCCGGGGGGCACCACATCACCCGGTAGCCAGATCAGCAGATCTCGATCGCCGAATTCCGACCGCATACTGCCGGGCTCGCAAACCAAATCACCGCGCCGCACGTCTAACCTCTCCACTAGATCATCTTCTGGAGTAGTCTGGAAAGACGATGCCAAAGCGCGGAAATCAGCCCATTCAAGGTGAAATGCTTCAGGGGACGCTCGACCTGTTGGTCCTGCGCACCCTCGCCGCCGGCCCTGCGCACGGGCACACGATCGCGTACGTGATCGAGCGCCAGTCCGACGATGTGCTGCAGGTCGAGCACGGGTCGCTCTATCCCGCGCTCCACCGTCTCGAAGACCGCGGGTGGATCGCGTCGTTCTGGGGGACATCCGAGAACAACCGCAAGGCGCGCTACTGCCGGCTGACGATGGCGGGACGCAAGCAGCTGACGGAGCAGACCAACCGGTGGGATGCCATCGTCCGCGCGGTCAACCGCGTGCTGAGGCCCGCTTAGGATCACCAGATCACCAGATTCACCGACAGGAACCATGACCCTCAAACGCTTCTTCCGCCGGGCGAGATGGGACGACGAGCGCGCGCGAGAGCTGGAGTCATACGTCGCGATCGAAACCGACGAGAACATCGCGCGCGGGATGGCGCCTCGCGCTGCGCGGCTCGCGGCGATACGCAAACTCGGCAACCGGACCCGCGTGCGCGAAGACATTTATCGGATGAATACGATCGGCTTTCTCGACAGCGCGTGGCGGGATGTGCGATACGGCGCTCGCCTGCTGCGGCTCAATCCCGGGTTCGCGATCGTCGCGATCCTCTCGCTCGCGCTCGGCATCGGCGCGAACACCGCGGTTTTCGAGCTGCTGAACGCCCTCAGGATTCGATCGCTGCCGGTCGCGCATCCGGAGCAGCTCGCCGAAGTCCGCGTGGTCGGCGACGTGAGCGCCAAGAGCGGCTGGTTCAGCGGCAATCATCCCGAGCTGACCTATCCGTTGTGGGAGCGGATTCGCGATCGTCAGGACGCGTTTTCAGACGCGTTCGCCTTCTCGTCGAACGACTTCGAGTTGAGCGAGCACGGTGAGAGCCGGACGGCGCACGGCGCGTGGGTGAGCGGCGGATTCTTCACCACGCTTGCCGTGAGTCCGGCGGCGGGCCGGCTGCTTGCCGACGCCGACGATGGCCGCGGCTGCCAGGCGCCGCCGGTCGCCATCGGCTACGGGTTCTGGCAGCGCGAATTCGGTGGCAGCCCGGCGGCGGTCGGACGCACGCTGACGCTCGACGGGCACGCGCACGAAATCGCCGGCGTGATGCCCCGGAGTTTCTCCGGCATCGAGGTCGGCCGGGGACTCGACGTCGCTGTCCCGCTGTGCGCCGAGGCGCTCTCGCGCGGTCCGCGGTCCGCGCTCTCCCGTCAGGACGCCTGGTTCCTCGGCGTCATGGGACGTTTGAAGCCGGGCTGGTCGCTCGCGCGCGCGACCGCGCATCTCGACGCGCTGTCGCCATCGCTCTTCAAGGAGACGCTGCCGAACTATCCCGCCGACGAGGCGAAGAAGTACCTCGCCTTTCGCCTTGCCGCCGTTCCCGGCGGAACCGGGGTCTCGGAGCTGCGCGACGCGTACGAATCGCCGCTCTGGCTGCTGCTCGGAACGGCGGGAGTCGTGCTGCTGATCGCGTGCGCGAATCTCGCGAATCTCATGCTGGCGAGAGCGACCGCGCGCTCGCGGGAAATCGCGGTCCGCCTCGCTCTCGGCGCGTCGCGGCTGCGGATCGTGCGGCAGCTCGTCGCCGAAAGCGTGCTGCTCGCTGCGCTCGGCGCGGCCGCCGCGGCGCTGGTTGCGCGCGTGCTGTCGCGCGCGCTCGTCGCGTCGCTGACGACCGCGAATCAGCCCATCGTCGTCGACGTCGCCTTCGACTGGCGCGTGTTCGCGTTCGTCGCCGCGCTCGCCGGCACCGCGTGCCTGCTGTTCGGCGTCGCCCCGGCGCTGCGCGCAACGGCCACGGGCCCCGTCGCCGCGTTGAAGGCCGGCGGTCGCGGGACGATCGGCGCCGACGGCTTCGCACTGCGCCGCGGCCTCGTCGTCGCGCAGGTGGCGCTGTCGCTGGTGCTCCTCGTCGCCGCGCTGATGTTCGTGCGCAGCTTCCGGAATCTCGCGACGGTCGATGCCGGCTTCGCCAAAGATGATCTGCTGATCGCGCGCTTCGGCATCCGTCGGACCACGGCGTCGAACGAACAGCTCGCGGCCGGATACGCGGAGCTGCTCGATCGTATTCGCCACGCTCCGGGCGTCGTCGAGGCCGCGCGCGTCCGCAACGTGCCCATCGGCGGATCGTCGTCGGACCGGCAGGTGAGCATCGACGGCGTCGAGCGCCCCGAGGCGGTCAACTACAACTCCGTGTCCGACCGTTACTTTTCGACGATGGGTGCGCCGCTCGTGGCCGGCCGCGACTTCGACACTCGCGACGCAGCCGCGTCGCCGCGCGTCGCGATCGTCACCCAGTCATTCGCGCGTGTGTTTTTCGGCGGACGCAATCCGATCGGCAAGACGTTCCAGATCGTCGAGGCGCCGGGCAAGCCGCGACCGCCCATCGAAATCGTCGGCCTCGCGCGCGACTCGAAGTACGCCGAGCTGCGCGAGCCTTTCCAGTCGCTGATGTACGTTCCCGTCGCCCAGGACGATCTCGCTCCCGGATTCGCGCGGCTGATCGTCCGATCGGCGGTGCCGCCGTCCACGTTGAGCGCGACGATTCTCGCGCTCGCGCGCGAAGCGCAGCCGTCGAGCGTCGTCACCTTCCGTACGATGGAGGCACAGATCGACGACTCGCTGCTGCGGGAGCGTCTCGTCGCCGCGCTCTCGGCGGTCTTCGGCGGCCTCGCGGCGCTGATCGCGGCGGTCGGCCTCTACGGCGTGCTCTCGTACATGGTGGTGCGGCGCCGGAACGAGATCGGCGTGCGCCTGGCGCTCGGCGCGGACCGCCGCGACGTGCTTCGCATGGTGATGCGCGAAGCCGGCGTCCTGCTCGCGGCCGGCCTCGTCATCGGCCTCATCGGCGCCGTCGCGCTGGCGCGAATGGCGTCGGCGATCCTGTTCCAGTTGAAGCCGACCGACCCCGCGACGCTCGCGGTGGCCGCCGCCGGATTCGCCCTCGTCGCGATCGCCGCGAGCGTCGTGCCCGCGGTGCGCGCCGCGCGTCTCGAACCGACGGAAGCGCTGAGACAGCTGTAGCGTGAGCGTGACGCGATTCTTCCGCCGGGCCGACTGGGATGATGAGCGGGCGCGCGAGCTCGACTCGTACGTCGACATCGAGACCGACGAAAACATCGCGCGCGGACTGCCCCCGGACGAAGCGCGGCTGGCGGCGCTCCGCAAGATTGGCAATCGAGCCCTGGTGCGCGAGGACATTTATCACATGAACACCATGACGCTCGTCGATCAGCTCTTGCGCGACCTCCGCTACGGCGTGCGGCTGCTGCGCCTGAATCCAGGCTTCGCGATCGTGGCGATCCTTTCTCTGGCGCTCGGCGTCGGTGCGAACACCGCTATCTTCCAGCTGCTCGACGCCGTGCGGCTGCGCACGCTGCCGGTCGACCGTCCCGAGCAGCTCGTCGAGGTCCGCATCGCTGCCACGCCGCACGGGCGGACGGGGAGCTTCTCGAGCCGCCGTCCGATGATGACCAATCCCCTCTGGGAGCAGATCCGCGATCGGCAGCAGGCATTCTCGAGCGCGTTCGCGTGGAGCACCGTCGGGTTCAACCTGACCAGCGGCGGCGAGGCGCGGTACGCGCAGGGGCTGTGGGTGAGCGGCGACTTCTTCAACACGCTCCACGTGCCAGCGCTCATCGGTCGCACGCTGACGGTCGAGGACGACCGGCGCGGGTGCCCGTCGCCGCCCGCCGTCATCAGCTACGGCTTCTGGCAGAAGGAATTCGGCGGCATGCCTGCCGCCGTCGGACGCACGCTGATGCTGGACGGCAACGCCTACCCGATCGTCGGCATCACGCCGCGGGGCTTTTTCGGCGTCGAAGTCGGACGCACGTTCGACGTGGCGGTGCCGCTGTGCGCCGAGCCGCTCACGCGGGGCGCGCGCTCGGGGATGGACAAGCCCGACGTATGGTTTCTGTCGATCTTCGGCCGGCTGAAAGACGGATGGACGGCCGAGAGCGCCGGCGCGCACCTTGCGTCGTTCTCGGAACCGCTCTTCAAATCGACGCTGTCTCCGCGCTACGAGGCCGAAGACGCTAAGAACTATCTCGCGTTCAGGCTCGGCGCGTTTCCGGCGGGCACGGGCGTGTCGTCGCTGCGCCGCGAGTACGAGTCGCCGCTCTGGGTGCTGCTCGCGACGACCGCGGCGGTGCTCCTCATCGCGTGCGCGAACCTCGCGAACCTGATGCTGGCGCGCGCGACCGCGCGCGACCGTGAAGTCGCCGTCCGCCTCGCCATCGGCGCGTCGCGCGGGCGCGTCATCCGCCAGATGCTGGCGGAGAGTCTTCTGATTGCGGGGATCGGCGCCGCGTGCGGCGCGCTGCTCGCGCAGTGGCTCAGCCGCTTCCTCATCGACTTCCTGACGACCGACAACAATCGCGTGTTCATTGCGGTCGCGCTCGACTGGCGGACGTTCGGATTCACCGCGGCGCTCGCGGTGGCGACCTGCGTGCTCTTCGGCTTGATGCCCGCGATCCGCGCGACTCGCACGGCCCCTGCGGCGGCGATGAAGGCCGGCAGCCGCGGATCCGGCGAATCGCGCGAACGTTTCGGCCTCCGCCGGGCGCTCGTCGTCGTCCAGGTGGCGCTGTCGATGGTGCTCGTCGTGGGCGCGCTGCTCTTCGTCCGCAGCCTGCGTAACCTGACGACCCTCGATCCCGGATTCGCGCAGGACGGCCTCTCGGTCGTCACGCTGGATCTCCGGAAGGCGGGCATCGCGGCGGCGCAGCTGCCGCAGGCGTTCGAGGCCATCACGGCGCGCCTGGCGGCCCTGCCGGGCGTTCGCTCCGCCGCTCAGGCCGTCATCGTTCCGATCAGCGGATCCGGCTGGAACAACAACATCCTGATCGACGGGAAGAAGCAGCAGAAGTTTCCGAACTTCAATCGCGTGGGCGCCGACTACTTCAAGACGATGGGCGCGCCGATCGTCAAGGGTCGCGGGTTCGACGATCGGCTCGACACGGCGGGATCGGGGAAAGTCGCGGTCGTCACCGAATCGTTCGTGCAGACGTTCCTTGCCGGCCGGAATCCGATTGGACAGTCGTTTCAGATCGAGGAGGCACCCGGAGCGCTGCGCCCGCCGTACGAAGTCGTCGGCGTGGTGAAGGACTCGAAATACGTGGACCTGCGGGAGCCGTTCGGTCCGATCGCGTTTCTGGCGGCCACGCAGGCCAATCCGGGCGACGCATCGCCGTTCCTGCAGGCCGTCGTGCGGTCAGATGCGCCGCCATCGACCGTGACCGCTGAAGCCGCCGCCGCGGTTCACGACTTCAATCCGCGAATCGTGCTGACGTTCGACACCATGCAGAATCAGATCGCGCAGTCGCTGCTGCGCGAGCGGCTGATGGCGGCGCTCTCCGCGATCTTCGGCGGTCTTGCAGCGCTGATTGCGACGGTCGGGCTGTACGGCGTGATGTCGTACATGGTTGCGCGCCGCCGCAGCGAAATCGGCATCCGGATGGCGCTCGGGGCGGACCGCGGCGAAATCCTGCGTCTGGTGATGCGCGAGGCCGGAATGCTGCTCGCCGCGGGCGTTGCCGTCGGACTCGTCGCGGCGGTCGCCGCGGCGAAGACCGCGAAGACGCTGCTCTTCGGGCTCACGCCCGGCGATCCCGCGACGCTGGCGATCGCCGCGGCCGGCTTCGCCCTCGTCGCGATCGTCGCGAGCTACGTGCCCGCGATGCGCGCCTCGCGGCTGCAGCCCACTGAAGCGCTGAGGGAGGAGTGACCGTAAAACGCTTCTTCCGTCGAGCGCGATGGGATGCCGAGCGCGCCCGCGAGCTCGACTCGTACGTCGACATCGAGACTGACGAGAACATCGCGCGCGGGCTGCCGCCCGACGAAGCGCGGCTGGCGGCGCTCCGCAAAATCGGTAATCGGACCCTGGTGCGTGAGGACATTTATCAGATGAACACGGTAACCCTCGTCGACAACGCGTGGCGCGATCTCAAATACGGCGCGCGCCTCCTCCGGCTCAATCCCGCCTTTGCCCTCGTCGCGATTCTGTCGCTGGCGCTCGGCGTCGGCGCCAACACCGCCATTTTCCAGCTGCTCGACGCCGTGCAGTTCCGCCTGCTGCCGGTGAAGGATCCGCAGCAGCTGGTCGAGATCGTGATCCCGCAGGGCCATCGCTGGGGCTCCGTGACGGGACGCCGCGCGCAGATGACGAACGCGCTCTGGGAGCAGATCCGCGATCGGCACGAGCCGTTTTCCGGCGTGTTCGCGTGGGGCGTCACCGGCTTCGACCTGTCGCGCAGCGGCGAATCGCGCCTGATCGGCGGCCTGTGGGTGAGCGGCTCGTTCTTCGACGTGCTCGGCGTCCGCGCGGAAGCCGGCCGCGTAATCACGAACGAGGACGACGTCCGCGGCTGCGGATCGCCGGCTGCAGTGATCAGCTACGCCTTCTGGCAGCGCGAGTACGGCGGCGCCGCGTCAGCGCTCGGCAGCACGATTCATCTCGACGGCCATCCGTTCTCGATCGTGGGCATCACGCCGGCGTCGTTCTCGGGCGTGGAGGTGGGCCGCATCTTCGACGTCGCGGTGCCGATCTGCGCCGAGGCGATGGTCGAGCCGGTGCAGAACTCGATCGACAAGCGATTCGCGTGGTGGCTCGACGTGATGGGCCGGCTGAAGCCCGGCGTCTCCATCGCGCAGGCCAACGCGGCGCTGAACGCCATGTCGCCGTCGACCTTCGCGGCGACGGTCGCGCCGCAGCTACCGCCCGACAACGCGAAAGAGTACCTGGCGTATACGCTGACCGCCGAGCCGGCCGGCACCGGCGTCAGCTATCTGCGCGGCCGCTATCAGCGGCCGCTGTGGCTGCTGCTCGGCATCGCCGGGCTCGTGCTGCTCATCGCGTGCGCGAATCTGGCGAACCTGATGCTCGCCCGTGCCAGCGCGCGCGAGCGCGAAATCGCCGTGCGGCTCGCCATCGGCGCGTCGCGCGGCAGGCTGATCCGGCAGCTGCTCGCCGAAAGCGTCCTCGTCGCCGTCATCGGCGCGGCGCTCGGCGTCGTCGTCGCGCAGTCGCTGAGCCGATTCCTAGTGCGGTTCATCAGCACCGACAGCGCGCGCCTGTTCTTCGATCTCGGCACCGACTGGCGCGTGCTCGGGTTCGCGGCGGCGCTCGCGGCGGCGACGTGCGTGCTGTTCGGCCTGGCGCCGGCGATCCGCGCGACGCGGCAGAGCGCCGCGGCCGCGATGAAGGCCGGCGCGCGGGGCTCGAGCGACAGCCGCGAGCGTTTCGGACTGCGACGCACGCTCGTCTGCGCGCAGGTGGCGCTGTCGTTCGTCCTGATCGTCGGCGCGCTGTTGTTCGTCGGGACGGTGAGGAATCTTTCGACCGTCGATCCCGGATTCCGGTACGACGACGTGCTGATCGCCGACTTCGACACGCGCGCGGCGAAGGTGCCGCCGGACCGGCAGCCGGAGTTCCAGCGGCAGATCCGGAACCGCATCGCGGCGATTCCCGGAGTCGAGGGCATCGCGGGCGCGTTGATCGAGCCGGCGAGCGGCAGCGCGTGGAACGACCGCGTCATCGTGGACGGCACGCCGCAGCAGAAGATCACCAACGAGAATCACGTCAGTCCCGGTTTCTTCAAACTGCTGGAGACGCCGCTGCTCGCCGGCCGCGACTTCGACGAGCGCGACCTGCCCGGCGCGCCGATGGTGGCGATCGTCAACGAGTCGTTCGCCGACACGTATTTCCACACCCGGGACGCGATCGGCCGCACGTTCCGGCTGCAGGCGTCGCCGGGCGCGCCCGACCCGACGTACCAGATCGTGGGCATCGTGCGGAACACGAAGTACCTCAGCCTGCGCGAGGACCTCGGCCCGGTCGCGTATTTTCCGGAGGCGCAGATGCCGGAGCCCGATCCGCAGCTGGCCGAAGTGATGGTGTTCGTGCGATCGCGGCTGCCTCAGTCGTCGCTCTCGGCGGCGATCACCGCGGCGGCTCGGGACGTCAGCCCTGCGATGCTGGTCAGCTACCGCGCGTTGACCACTGATATCCGCCAGTCGTTCCTGCGCGAACGGCTGGTCGCGACGCTCTCCGCGTTTTTCGGCGGGCTCGCCGTCCTGCTCGCGGTCATCGGCCTTTACGGCGTGATGTCGTACATGGTGGCGCGGCGCCGCAACGAGATCGGCATCCGCATGGCGCTCGGCGCCGACGCCGGCAGCGTGAAGCGGATGGTCATGCGCGATGCGATCGTCCTGGTGGGGATCGGACTCGCGGTCGGCATCGTGCTGGCGCTGGCGTCGGCGCAGACGGCGAAAGTGCTGCTCTTCGGCGTGACGCCGACCGATCCCGCGACGCTGGCGCTCGCGGCGGCGGCGCTCGCCGGTGTAGCGGCGCTCGCCAGTTATCTGCCGGCGTGGCGCGCCTCGAGGCTCAGCCCGACGCAGGCTCTGCACGAAGAGTAAATCTGATGATTGGGTGATCAGTCACCGCCAGACGGGCGTGATTTAATTGGGGGATTGGAGATTGTTGCGAAGTGTCCGAAATGCGACGCGGGCCTGCCTGTCCGCGCCGCTGAGGCCCCCGATGCGATCAAGTGCGGCCGGTGCGGTACCGAGATTCCGATCGCGATCAGTCAGCCGGTGCGCGAGGATCGTGCCGTCGATTGCTGTCCGGTCTGCGGCGGCGCTGATTTCTACACGCGCAAGGATTTCGACCCGAAAGTCGGACTGACCGTCGTCGTGATCGGCGCGCTGATCAGCGCGGTGTTCTACTGGTTCGGCAAGGATCTGATTGCCTACGGCATCCTCGGCTCAGCTGCGCTGATCGATCTGGTGGTGTACGGGCGTCTGCAGGACGTGACCGTCTGCTATCGATGCCATTCCGAATTCCGCGGCGCCTACCCGCGTACCGCTTCTGCGTTCGATTTGCACACCGCGGACGTTCTCGAACTGGAATACGAGAGGCGAATCGGGAGAAGGTAGGGATGTCACGACATCACCGGATTCTGACCGTCGCGTCTCAGAACAGAAGAACGTCAACCAGCGTTGCTTCTTCCACCACATCGCGATCCGCCGGAATCTCGATGTAGCCGTCCGCGCGCGACAGACTCGTGATGTCCCCCGAGCCCTTGAACGCCGGTACTGCTTTGCCGTCCTCGATTCGGACCGTGTAGAACTGATGACGGCCGGTCGCCGACACGATCCGCCCGGCGAGCGGCAGAGGGACGCGCCGGGGCTGATGGGGCGGAAGCCTCGCCGTCGCGCGCAGGAACGGCACCAGCAGGATGTACGCGTTCGAGAGGCACGACGTCGGGTTGCCCGGCATTCCGAAGAAGGGTGTGGTCGGGGGGGAAGGAACGCCCGGTGTGAGAATGATCTTGGCGAACGCCGTCGGTTTGCCCGGCCGCACCGCGATCCCGTGGAAGATCATCTCCCCGCGCTTCGCGATCGCGTCAACCACGAGATCGCGCTCGCCGACCGAGCTGCCGCCGGAGAACACGATCACGTCGGCCGACGCGCACGCGTCGAGGGACGCGACGATGGCGTCGACGGTGTCCTCGGCGGCGCTGAGCGGCTCCGGCACGCCGCCGTGCGCGGCCACGAGGGCACCGACCGTGAAGCGGTTGACGTCGAAGATCTGCCCCGGCGCAAGCGTCCGCCCGGGCTCGACGACTTCGTTGCCGGTCGAGAGAATCGCCACGCGCGGCTTCGCGAAGACCTCCACGGTGGTGACGCCGACCGCCGCGAGCGCGCCGACGCGCGCAGGCGTCAGATGATCGCCCGCCCCGACGATGCGGTCCCCGCGCCCGATGTCGGCGGCGCGCCGCCCGACGTTCTGGCCCGGCGCCGCCGCCGCCATGACGTCGACGCCATCGTCGCCCGCGTGCGCGGTTTCCTCGACCATGACTACCGCGTCGGCGCCGTCAGGCAGCGGCGCGCCGGTCGCGATTTCGGCGCACTCCCCGGACCGGAGAGCGATCGCGGACGGCTGCCCGGTGTAAATGCGATCGACGACGCGCAGGCGCGCAGGCGACGCTTTCGACGCTCGTGAGACATCCGCAGCGACGACCGCGTAGCCGTCCATGGCCGATCGGGCGAAGGGCGGGACGTCGATTGGCGACACGACATCGGCCGCCGCTACGCGTCCCGCCGCGTCCGCGAGGCCGACGCGCTCGCGCCGATCGATCGGCCGCACGGCGGCATCCAGCCGCCGCCGCGCTTCGTCGAGTGAAATCGTGGACTTGAACGGTCTCACTTGGAGGCTTGCTGGACGAGATGTCCGAGCTCGGGAATCACGAGCTTCTCGCATGCGAGCCGCACGGCCGCCTCGGATCCCGGCAGCGCGATGACGACGCGTCCGGCGACGAGGCCGGCGCACGCGCGGCTCATCATGGCGGCGGAGCCGATTTGCTCATAGCTGAGCATCCGGAAGATCTCGCCGAAGCCGTCGAGCTTTTTCTGCAGCAACGCGGAGACGGCTTCGTAGGTGCTGTCGCGCGATGAAATGCCGGTGCCGCCGGTCGTGATGATGGCCTGGACGTCGGCGTTCGCGATCTGGCGCGTCACAGCGTCGCGGACGAGCGACGGATCGTCCTTGACGATCGCGCGGCCCGCAATGCGATGTCCTGCCGCCGACAGCAGGTCGGCGATCGCGCGTCCGCTCGAGTCGGTCGCCTCCGTCCGCGTGTCGCTGACCGTCAGCACGAAGCAGCCGACAGATGCCGGGGCCTGCGACTTGTGCTGGCGCTCGCTCACGTTCTCGTCCAATCCGGGGTCCCTTCCCCCGGCGATTGTAATAGGATTCCGCCATGCGCTTCGCGCTCGCGGTCTGCGCTTCGGCCGTCGCCGTCGTCTCGGCGGCCGGGCCGCCGCTCTTCACGCTGGATCGCGCGGGCGAGCGGTGGGTGGAGCAGACGCGCGCGAAGATGACGGTGGACGAGAAGATCGGACAGCTGATCGTCCCGTCGCTGAATTCGAGTTTCCTCAGCACCGATTCCGACAGGTTCGACGAGCTCGCGCGCCTCGTGCGCGAGTATCACGTCGGCGGTTTTCACGTCTTCGGCGCGTCGCAGCCGGCGCCCGGCGTGCTGCTGAACGCGAGCTACGGCACCGTCCTGCTCGGCCAGCCGCTCGAAGCCGCGTCGACGTTGAACCGGCTGCAGGCGATCTCGGCGATCCCGCTGATGAACACGGCCGATTTCGAAGCCGGCGCCGGCTTCCGGCTCGCCGGCGCGACGACGTTTCCGAGGCAGATGGCCCTCGGCGCGATCGCGGGCGGCAACGCGGAACGGCTGGTGCGCGAGAGCGCGCGCATCACCGCCGTCGAATCGCGCGCCATCGGCGTGCACGTGGATTTCGCGCCGATCGCGGACGTCAACAACAACCCGCGCAACCCGGTCATCAACATGCGGTCGTTCGGCGAAGAACCGGGGCGCGTCGCGTCGCTCGTCGCCGCGTTCGTCGCCGGCGCGAAAGACGGCGGCATGATCTCGACGATCAAACACTTTCCCGGCCACGGCGACACCGACGTCGACAGCCATCTCGGATTGCCGATCGTCGCCTTCGATCGAGCGCGGCTCGACCGCCTCGAGCTCGTGCCGTTCGGGCGCGGCATCGAGGCGGGAGCGGAGGCCGTGATGGCGGCGCACATCGCCATGCCGTCGATCGACGCGACGCCGGACACGCCGGCGACGTTCAGTCCGACGATCCTGCGCGGCCTGCTGCGCGACGAGCTCGGCTTCACCGGTCTGCTGTACACGGATTCGCTCTCGATGGACGCGATAACAAAATTGACACCGCCCGACCAGGCGGCGGCGCGCTCGATCGTCGCGGGGGCCGATCAGCTCCTCGACTCGCCGAATTCGATCGCCGCGTTCAACGGCCTCAAGGACGCGGTGTCGCGCGGTCTGATTTCCGAGAAGCGCCTCGACGAGTCGGTGACGCGCGTCCTGCGCGCGAAAGCGTCGCTCGGCCTTCACGTGAAGCGGACCGTGGACCTCGAGGCCGTCGCGGCCGGCGTCGGCGGACGCGCGCACGCGGCGATCGCTCAGGAGGCCGCGCAGAAATCGATCACGCTGGTGAAGGACGAACGCCGGCAGGTGCCGCTGACGATCGCTCGCGACACGCCCCTCCTGTATCTCTCGATCGTGGACTATCCCTCGGGCTGGCAGATCGCCGCGCCCGGGCGGACGCTCGTCCCCGAGCTGAAGAAGCGCTGGCCGCAGACGACGGCGATCGAGGTGTCGGATCATACGCCGCTCGGGGAGCTGAATCTGCTCCGCGCGACGGCCTCCCGCTACGGCGCCATCGTCGCGGCCGTGTACGTCCGCGCGACGTCGGCCAGCGGACGGCTCGACCTGTCCGATCCGCTCGTCAAGCTGCTGAGAGATCTCGCGCGCGGCACGGCGGCGGCGAAGACGCCGATCGTCGCGATCTTCTTCGGCAATCCGTACGTTGCCGCGACGGCGCCGGAGCTGCCGGCGATGATGCTGACCTACGACCTCTACGATCTCGCGGAGCTGGCCGCGGTGCGCGCGCTGGCGGGCGAGGCGCCGGTTTCCGGCCGGCTGCCGATCACGCTGCCGGGATTGTTCCCGGTCGGGCATGGGCTCGACCGCGCGGCGAAATGATCCGGGATCGGCTCCAGGAACAACTGAAAGCGATGGGCGCGTCGCCGGACTATCAGCGGCTCGCCGCCGAGGTGCTCGGCATCCGCGGCGCCCCGCCGGATCTGGCGCGCAGGCTCGTCTCGCAGGCGCTCGTGCTCGAAGATCGCAGCGAGGACTGGCGCCGGGCCGGCGAGGAGATCTGCGGCAGCGCGCCGCAGACGCCCGGCGTGTACGTCCTCAAGGACGCCGGCGATCGGCCGCTCTATGTCGGGAAAGCGATCAATCTCCGTCGCCGGCTTCGCGCGCATTTCGCGCCGCGCCGGTGGCGCGCAATCAAGCCGGGCATGGCGCGGGCGGAGTCGGCCGAGTGGCGCGAAGTCGGATCGGAGCTCGAGGCGCTGCTGCGAGAGGCAGAGCTGATCCGCGAGCTGCGGCTCGACGAGCAACTGGTCAACGTTCATGAGGAAGTGGCTCTCGCGACGCGCGCCGTCCCTTCGTCTCTCGTTCGCGACGTCATCGTCGTCGTGCCGTCAATCGAAGAGGATTCGGTGGAGCTGATCGCGGCGCGAGCGGCGGGGGAGTGGATGATTCAGCAGACGCGGAGAAACGGCGCGGACCTTGGGGTCCATGCGCGGAGGCTGATGCGGTTCTTCCAGTCGCGCCTGCGCCGCGGGCTCGATTCCGATGCGCTCGCGCCAATCGTGTTCTCATGGCTGGCCGGACGCGGCGCGGATTCGACGCGCCTCGACCCGCACGACGCGCGCGATGCGCGGGAGCTGGTGCGCCGCCTCGGCTCGTTGCTGCGCGACGAGCGGCTCTTTCAGGAGCGTCTGCAGCAGACGTAGCAGCGAGCGCTCTTTCGACTGCAGCTGCATCAATGCTAAGCTTGGTGGTTCCTCTCTGGGGCCCATAGCTCAGTTGGATAGAGCGTCTGGCTACGAACCAGGAGGTCGCAGGTTCGAGTCCTGCTGGGCCC
>Ga0075435_100001818_pt1 | contig 13870 bp, 15 predicted proteins | sample RhiMethybrSRZTD4_FD_75302 | JGI IMG/M metagenome (GOLD analysis project Ga0075435, IMG submission 75302) | Populus rhizosphere microbial communities from Tennessee, USA - Rhizosphere MetaG P. TD hybrid SRZTD4 | ecosystem: Host-associated > Plants > Roots > Rhizosphere > Soil | place: USA...
GCCGGCCGCGCGTCGTTCGCCATCGACGGCAAGATGATCGACGTCCCGGTCGTCGAGCGGGCCCGCCGCCTGATCTCGCGCGCCGCGGCCATTGCGGCGCGCGAGGCGCGAAAGCGCTAGCTACTCTTTATTGTTTCGACTTTACGGGAAAGACCCGTTTGGCATGCTCGGACAGCAGGTCGCAGAACGCCTTGGCATACGAAGGCAGCGGCCGGCGCCGGTCGTGCACGATGACGAGCGGTTCGCTGAGCGGCTTTCCGCGGTAGAGGATGCGCAGCAGGCGCAGCGCGTAGCGGCGGACCCGCAGCGCCGACGGAATGATCGCAATGCCGTGGCCCGCCTGCGCCATGGCGAGGAGCGCATGCGGCGAGCGGCATTCGAGCACGTAATTCGGCGTGAAGCCGGCCAGCCGGCAGGCGGAATCGAAGCTTCTGCGCATGGCAAAGTCTTCGGTCGCCTGCAGAAGCGGATGCGGCGCCAGGGCGTGGATCTCGATCGTGCCGTTCTTTCCGAGCTGAAGATTCGGCTGGCAGGCGGCGAGCATCTCCATGGGCGCAAGCGGCAGCGCGCCGAACCGGTGCTCGTCGGGCGTAAGCGCCCGCGCCACGGATTGCGCGAGGTGAATCTCGCCCTTGTCGAGCAGCTCGAAGATCCGGGGGCCGATCAGCTCGAGGAGACGTACCTGGACATGCGGGTAGCGCTTCGCATAGTCGCGCAGGAAGTCGGGGAACAGGCCTTCGATGAGGTGGGGCGAGGCCGATACTCGAAGCATGCCGGCATCGCCGCGCTTCAGTCCTTCCGCCTGCTCGCGCAGGGCGCGCGAATAGCTCAGCAGGCCGCGGCATTCCTTCAGCAGCTGGGCGCCTGCGCTCGTCAGCAGCAGGCGGCGGCCGACGCGGTCGAACAGCCTCAGGCCAAGCTCGTCTTCGAGATTCGCGATCTGGCGCGAGAGCGCGGGCTGGGTGATGTGGAGGTGCTGCGCCGCTCTCGAGACCGTGCCGAGGTCGGCGACGGTCACGAAGGTGCGCACTTCACGCAGGTCCATGGCGGGTGCCCATCCATGCCGGATCGGCATAACTTATCAGAAAAATAATCAATTGGACGCATCAACGGCGCGCGCGCACCATGCGCTCGCCTGCTCACCTACAGGAGTAAAACGATGAAGCGGCTGCTTGCGGTCGTCGCGTTCGGCCTGATCCATGTTCCTGCGTATTCGCAGGCCTGGCCCGCCAAGCCGGTGCATGTGGTGATCCCGGTCGGCGCCGGCAGTTCCACCGACATCGTGCATCGCCTCGTCCTCGAGAAACTGTCGCTCGTCCTTGGCCAGCCCGTCGTGGTCGAGAACCGGACCGGGGCCGGCGGCACCATCGGGACCGCGGCGGTGGCGAAGGCGGAACCGGATGGCTACACGCTGCTCGCGCACGGCTCCGCGTACACCATCGCGCCGGCACTTTACAAGTCGCTGCCGTACGACGCCGCGCGCGACCTCGTGCCGGTCGTGCCCGTCGGCATCTCGCCCAGCGTGCTCGTGGTTGCGCCGACAAAAGGCATCAAAACGACGCAGGCCCTGGTGAGTGCGGCGAAGGCGCGTCCGGGTGCGCTGAATTTTTCGTCCGTCGGCATCGGCTCGGCGACGCACCTCAGCGCCGAGCGATTCGTATCGAGCGCGGGAATCGACGCGGTGCACGTGCCTTTCAAGGGAGGCGCCGAGGCGATGACCGAAGTGGTGGCCGGGCGGGTCGATTTCTTCTTCGGGCCGGTTGCCCTGGTCCTGCCGCAGATCCGCGATGGAAAGCTGCTCGCATTGGCCGTCAACGGTGCACAACGATCGGCCGCGCTGCCCGACGTGCAGACCTTGCTGGAGCTCGGATACGCGCACGCCGAGTATCCGATCTGGTACGGGTTGTTCGCGCCGGCAAAAACCCCGGCCGCCATCGTAGACAGGATCAATCGTGCGACCTTGGAGGCGCTCCGCGCGCCGACCCTGCGCGAGAAGCTGGCCGGCCTCGGCGTCGACCCGATGGCGATGAGCGCCGCCGAGTTCAAACGTTACGTCGAGCACGAGACCGGCCTGAACGGCACGCTCGCGAAGCAGGCGGGATTGAAGGCGGAGTAGCTTGACCCGCGGACGAATGGACTTTAGCGACTCGAGCGGCTACGAGCGCTTCATGGGGCGCTGGAGCCGGGCGGTAGCGCCCCATTTCCTGCAGTGGATCGCGCCTGCAAGGCGTCGCAAATGGCTCGACATCGGTTGCGGCACCGGCATCCTGGCCGAAGCGGTGCTGGACTTGTGCGATCCCCTCGCCGTCGTCGGCATCGATCAGTCGACGGCGCAGGTTCGGCAGGCCGAGCGCGGCCCGGCCGGCCAGCGCGCCATCTTTCAGCAGGCCGAGGCCACGGACCTTCCTTTCCCGGACGCGTCCTTCGATGTCGTGGTGTCCGCGCTGGTGCTCAACTTCATTCCGAGGCCCGCGCTGGCAGTGCAGGAAATGCGCCGGGTCGCGCGCCCGGGCGGCGTCGTTTCGGGCTACGTGTGGGATTTCGGCAAGGACCTGTCGCCCAGCGGGCCTTTGCGCCGCGCAATGCGCTCCGTCGGTGCGGAAGTGCCCGACATTCCCGGCACTGCGTACTCGAGCGAGCAGGCGCTGCGCTCGCTTCTCGCCGAGGCCGGGCTTCGCTCGATCGGATCGAGGACCATCGACATCACGCTCGCTTACTCGGATTTCGAGGACTTCTGGGGTGCGCAGACGCCACGCTATGTGCCGACGACCGGAATCATCAACGCGATGAGCGAGTCGGAGCGCCGACGGCTGAAGCGCGCGGTGCACGACGCGCTCGCTGGCGGCCCGGGCGGCAAGATCGAGTACTCGGCCCGGGTCAACGCGGTCCGCGCTTCAGCCCCCCGCTAGAACGCACTGGCAGGCAGGGTTCGTTCAAGCCCGACGCCGCGGCAATCCATCTCGTATTCGAGCCCGACGACGGGTGGACGGCAGTAGTGCCAGGTCAGCCCGGCGTGCGCTGCGCCCCGGCGTACGATCTCGTCGGCGAGGAACGGGTAGAGGTCCTGGACGGTATAGACCTGGGTCGCGGTGGTAGCGGCCCAGGCAAAGCCGAGCGCCGCGAGGCGCGCTTCCATGATGCCGAGAACGAAGCAAGCCTTCTCGCGCAGGCCGGCCGGGCTCACGTCGCCGCGGCGCACGATGAAGTCGCGGTAGTTCAGCTTGCGTTCCGGCGCTTCGCCGCTGCCTGCGACGATGAAACCGCCGTTCTTTTCTCCGCCGTCAACGTCTGTATAGCAAAACGCGTGGAGCGACGGTTCTCGAGGAGGGTTCAAGGCGGGACAGACGTTGCTGCGCGCGACCGGGTTGACCTTCCCGTCGTAGAGGCCCCAAAGCTTCAGCTTCGCGGCGTAGATCTCGTTGAATTCGCGGAAGCCCTCCTCGGTAAAAGGCGCCGGTGAGCGCAGCTCGCATGCGCAGAAAGCGCTGATCGGCCGGCCGGCGGAGCGGATTGTGTGCTCCGCGAGGCGGAAGCCTTCCACGAGCGGCAGCGCGCGGGCGAGCCGCACGCGCACGATGCGATGGCCCGGCTCGGCCGCGACACCGCCCGAGTACTGAAAGACGGCGTTGATGAAGCGGTAGCCGCCGGGGCCGAAGACGCGCACATCGCTCATGACTTACCCTCCTTCGCGCTTGCCGCTTCCTCGAGCTGGAAACGCTCGAAACGGTGCAACGCGTCCTCGATGCGGCGTTTCCTCTCGCGCCGCAAGGCCTTGGAAATCCAGGTCCACTGCTGGATGAGAAGCCGGCGAGCGATGCGATCGGTCTTCAGATCGAGCACCGCGGCCACCTCGTCGCCGATGAGCACCGGCTGCGCAAAGTACCCGAACTTGCGCTTTTCCCTGGGCACGTAGGCCTCGAACCGGTGCTCGTAGCCGAAGAAGAGCTGCAGGCGCCGGCGCTGGTGGACGAGCGGATCGAACGGGGAGAGGATATGGACCATTTCGCCCTCGGGAAGGGCCGTCTCGAGGGATGCGGGCCGCACCCAATGCGGGATCCCCTGCACGGTCAGCGCGACGAGCTCACCGCGCCGCGCCTTGCGCTCGAGCAAACGCCGAATCGCGGGCTTGCTCGCCGGGTCGAGATAGCACACCGAATCGAGGCTCACCACGGCTTGCCCCCGTAGCGCGCGCTCGAGGCGGTAGTTCAGGATCTCCGCCTCGGTGGCCGCGGGCGGAGGACGCTCCCAGCCGAAATGCCGGTGCATGAGCTCGTAAGTCTTCAGCATGCCGGTGCGCTGGCTCACCGTGACCTGGCCGCGATAGAACGCGAGCTGCAGCGCGCGCTTCGACGGCTTGCGGCTCGCCCATGCGTGGTCTTTCTCGACCAGGATGTCATCGTCGATATCCCGGATGGTGAGCGGACCCTGCTCTCGAATGCGTGCCAGCACCTTGCGCAGCTCCGCGTCCTTGACCACGCCGAACCATGCGCTGCGCGCGCGCCAATCGCGCCGCATCGCTCGCAGGAAGAACCGCAGGTCGCGCGTCGGCACGTACGACAGCGCGTGCGTCCAGTACTCGAAGACGGTCTTGTCGATGCTCTGCGCCTGGCGCAGGTCCGCGCGCCGGTACGCCGGGATGCGGGTGTAGAGGATCTGGTGGTGGCAGCGCTCGACGACGTTGATGGTGTCGATCTGGACATAGCCCAGGTGCTCCACGGCGAGGCGCGTCGCCTGCGGACCGTCGCCGAACGCAGCCGCTTCGTCGAGCCGCTGGGCACGCAGCCAGAGGCGGCGCGCCTGCTGTACGCCTAGGGTGGTCAAATTTCAATCGTCATTTGGCCTGGGGCAGAGTGAAACCCGCCCGCCACCGACGGTCAAGACGATGCACCTTCATGAAGCGGATATGCGCGCTTCTTGCCAACATCGCCTGTCTGGCCTTCACAGGCACGGCCGCGGCCCAGCCGCAGTCCGAGCTCGTGGTCTCAGTCGCCCGGGCCGTTGAGAACGCCGACATCGACGTCCTGCGGCTCGCCTACCGCCGCAGCCTCGCGACCGATGCGCATTGGTGGGCCCCGACGCTGGTCGAGCTGGGCGGGGGAATCTGGCGCGTGCCGGACCTCGCCGGGACCACCCAGCGCTTCGACCTGCATGCGACTCCGGTATGGCGCGCCGAGTTTTCGCGCGCCTACGTCGAGGGCGGCATCGGCCTGTACATGCTCTCGCACACCATCAACAACGACGTGACGCACATGTCGACGTCGTTCGAATTCGGCTCGCACGTGGGCGCCGGCCTGCGGCTCGGGGAGCGGCGCGAGACGAGGGTAGGCATCGCCCTCCAGCATCTCTCGAACGCCGGCATCAAGGAGCCCAACAGCGGGGTCAACTTCCTGGTCGTCAGCGCGAGCTTCCCGCTTTAGCGCAAACCTTCGCCCCAGGGGCGGTTTCGCGCACAATGGCGAGCAGTGGACCAGAGCGCCGAGCGCTTCATCGAGCACCGGGTCGAAGGCGGCGCGACCGTGCTCTACCTCACCGGGGCGTGGCGGCTCGCTCACCTGGAGGCGATCGCGCGCGCGCTCGCCGGGCTCGGCCTGAGCCTGAAGGAGCGCTACGTCGTCGACGGCAGCCGGCTGCGCGAGCTCGATACCGCGGCCGGCTTCACGCTGTTTCGCAGCCTGGCGAGCCTCGGCTGCACCGAGGCCATGGTGAGCACGCGCGGCTTCGACGCCCGCCACCGCAGGCTCCTGGCGCTCGTGCACGAGCGCATGCAGTGCCCGCCGGCCGAGGGCCATTCCGGGCACCTCGGCTTCGTGCCGCGCGTCGGCGCGGCGGCCGTCGCGCTCGCGGGGCTATTGCGCACGCACAACGCGTTCCTGGGCGCGGTGGTGCTCGAGGCGCTCACGCTCGCGCGCCGCCCTAGGCGCTTCCGGCTGCGCGAGACCGTGTCGCAGTTCGAGTCGGTGGGCTTCGACGCGGTGCCGATCGTCGCGCTGGTCAATTTCCTCATCGGGGTCGTCTTTGCGTATCTTCTCGGCGTGCAGGCGCAGCGCTACGGGGCCAACATCTTCGTCGTCGACGGAGTGGGCCTCGCGATGTGCCGCGAGCTCGCGCCGCTTCTCGCCGCGGTCATCGTCGCCGGGCGCTCGGGCGCCGCGTTTACCGCGCAGCTCGGCACCATGAAGGTCCAGGAGGAGGTCGACGCGATCAGCACGCTCGGCCTTTCGCCGATCCAGGTGCTGGTGATTCCGCGCCTTGCCGCCATCGTGGTGGCGCTGCCGCTCCTCGCCTTCGTGGGCGACGCCGCGGGAATCGGCGGCGGCATGGTGGTGGCGGCGCTCCAGCTCGGCATCTCGCCCGCCGCCTTCCTGGAGCGCCTGCACGCGACGCTGCCGGAGAACTATCTCATCATCGGCCTGGCCAAGACCCCCGTGTTCGCCGCGTTCATCGCGCTCATCGCCTGCCGGATGGGCCTCCTGGTCGCGCGCGATGCGCGCAGCGTCGGCATCAACACCACGTCCACGGTGGTGCAGAGCATCGTCTGGGTGATCGTGCTCGACGCGGTGTTCGCCGTGGTGTTCCAGTACCTCGGGATCTGAATGGAAAGCGTTCTCGAGGTCCAGGATCTGGTCACGCGCTTCGGCGCCGAGCGCATCCACGACGGCGTGAGCTTCTCCGTGCGCCGCGGCGAAATGGTGGCGCTCATCGGCGGGAGCGGCACCGGAAAGTCGGTGCTGCTGAAGGAGGTGATCGGGCTCCTGCGTCCCGCCGCCGGCTCGATCCGGCTCCTGGGCGCGGAGCTCTGGCGCTCCAGCCCGGACGAGATGAATGCGCTGCGGCGCCGCTTCGGCATGCTGTTCCAGGACGGCGCGCTGTTCTCGTCCCTCACCGTGGCGGAGAACATCGCCGTGCCGTTTCGCGAGAATACCGACCTGCCCGCGGAGCTCGTGTCGGCGCTGGTGGGGTTCAAGCTCTCGCTGGTGGGGCTCGCGCCCGAGACCGGCGCGAAGATGCCGGCGCAGCTCTCCGGCGGGATGCGCAAGCGCGCCGCGCTCGCCCGGGCGCTCGCGCTCGAGCCGGAGATCCTGTTCCTGGACGAGCCCACTTCCGGCCTCGACCCGGTCGGGGCGCGCGCGTTCGACCGCCTGGTTCGGGTACTCTGCGATAGCCTTGGCCTCACGGTGTTCATCGTGACTCACGACCTCGACACGCTGCTTTCGGTGATCGACCGCGCAATCGTTCTGGCGCACGGCAAGGTGATCGCCGACGGGCCGGTGGAGGCCGTGCGCCGGACGGACGACGCCTGGATCCGCGACTACTTCGCGGCTCGCGCCTGATGGAACCCGAAGCAAGGTACACGCTCGTCGGCACTGCGGTCCTGATCCTGGTCGCGCTCGTGGTCGCTGCGGTGCTGTGGCTGCGCTCGAGCGGCGGAGGCGGCGCCGATCGCCAGTACAAGATCTACTTCGTCAACCAGTCGCTCGAGGGCCTGGAGGTCCGCAGCGACGTGCGCATGCGCGGCATCCGCGTCGGCTCGGTGACCGGGTTCACCTTCTCTTCGCGCCGCCGCGGCGCGGTGGAAGTGTTTATCCGCGTCGACAGCGCCGCGCCGGTGCGCCAGAGCACCGAGGCGATCGTCGACCGCAACCTCATCACCGGGCTCGCGAACATCCGCCTCGTGAATCCGAGCGAGCTGAGCCCGCTTCTCACCGCGACGCCGGAAGACGAGTCGTACCCGGTGATCGCCGAGGGCGAATCGGCGTACGAGCAGCTCTCCGAGTCGGTGAACCAGCTCGCCCAGCGCACCGACGAGACCATGCAGCGCATCACCGCGACGCTGTCCACGGAGAACCAGGCGGCGCTCACCGAGGTGCTGAAGAACCTCAGGACGCTGACCCGCGACGCCGACAAGACGATCGTTGCGGCGGCGGACGCCGCCGGCGAGGTGCGCGGCGCGGCCGAGGAGATGCGCAAGCTCGCGGCCGGCGTCGCCGAGGACGCGCGCACCCTGACCGCCCGCTACGATGCGCTCGGCAAGCAGGCGAACACCTCGGTCACGGACGTCGCCAGCGAAGTGAAGGCCATGCGCCAGGACGTCGCTCGCCTCGCCGATCGCGCCGACCGGCTGCTCGCGAGCGGCGACGTGGAGCTGCGTTCCACCGCGCAGGCGCTTCGCAACGCCGCCGACGCGCTCGCCGCGGCCGGCGGGCGGCTGCGCGACCCCGGCCAGGTGCTTTACGGACCGCCGCAGGGCGCTCTCGGACCCGGAGAAGGGCGGCGATGAGGCGATTGTTCGCCGCGACCCTGGTCGTCGCGGCCGGGTGCCTTCCGGGCGGCGGGACGCGCGAGGCGCAGCGCTTCTACATTCTCGAAGCGCCCGAGTCGAAAACGCCCGCCGCCGTGGTGCCGCGGCCCGCGACCCTGGTCGTGGCGCCGACCGGCACGGCGGGCTTCTACGACACGCAGGACCTCGTCTTCAGCCGCTCTCCCGGCACGCGCGCGTACTACCAATTCAACAGCTGGACCGAGCGGCCGGGGCGCTCGATCCACGACCTGCTGGTCTCGCGCCTGGAGCGATCCGGCGCGTTCAAGAGCGTCGTCGCGACGGACCGGCCGGTCGCGGGGAGCCTCGTGCTCCGGACCGAGATCGAGGAGATCTATCACGACGCGGTGAGCTCGCCCGGGGAGGCGCGCATCGTGCTCGTCGCGGAGCTCTTCGATTCGTCGCGCAATGTCCCGCTCGGGAGGCGCAGCTTCAGCCAGGCCGCGCCGGCGCCGAGCTACGACGCGCAGGGCGCGGTGCAGGGCTTTCGCCAGGCGCTCGGCGCGCTGCTCGACGAAGTCGTCGGCTGGACCATCGAGCAGTCGAAATAGTCTCCGGTGTCCCTCGGCGAGCACGTGCTTCCAACGCTGTTCGGCGCCCTGCTGGCGCACCAGCTCGGCATCCCGATTCCGGCATTTCCGCTGCTCATTTGGGCCGGAGCGGTTTCCTACGGCAATCCGCTGCAAGTGGCGCAGGCCTTCGTGATCGCGACCCTGGCCGGTGTCGTAGGCGACCTGCCTTGGTACTTCGCGGGCCGCCGTTACGGCTATCGCATCCTCAAGCTCGTCTGCAAGGTCACGCTCTCGCCGGACTCCTGCGTGCGGCAGACCGAAAGCGCCTTCGATCGCCGCGGTCCGTCGATGCTCGTCGTCTCGAGGTTCCTGCCGGGCATCGAGACCGTCGCGCCGCCGCTCGCCGGCGCCCTCGCGCTTCCCGTCGGCAGGTTCATCCTGTACGACGCGGCCGGCAGCGCGCTACGCGCCGCCGGCGGCCTCGCGCTCGGCCTCGTCTTCCACGGCGAGGTGGGGTGGCTCCTGGACCGGCTGACCGCCCTCGGCACCAACGCCGTCCTCCTGCTCGGGGTGCTCCTCGGCGGCTACGTGGCCTGGCGCTTTGCCCAGCGCTGGCGTTTCCTGCGCTCGCTCAGGACAGCGCGCATCAGCGTGCACGAGCTGAACGACATGATGAGCCGTGGGGAAGACCCGGTGGTGCTCGACGTGCGCACGGCGGCGCACCGGAGGCTGGACGGTCGGCAGATCCCGGGGGCGCATCCGGTCGACCTCGATGCGCTGGAAAGCACGCTCGAGCGCGTGCCGCGCGACGGCGAAGTGGTGGTCTACTGCGCCTGCCCCAACGAAGCCACGGCGGCGAAAGTCGCGTTGAAGCTGCGCGCCCGCGGCTTCCGGCGCGTGCGGCCGCTCGGGGGCGGCATCGATGCCTGGATGTCCGCCGGCCTCGCCGTCGAGCGGATCGCCCGGCCTTAGCTCACCGCAGCATCGGCACCGCGTATTCGGCGAGGATGCGGTTGATCTCCAGGCGCCGGGTCGCGATGACCGTGTCCAGCTCGTCGCGCAGAGCCGTCTCGCCGGCCTTGACGCCGATCGAAATGGAGTAAGCGAACGGCAGCGGCACGCCCGAGGGCGCGGTGGCAGGCACGATCTCGAGGTTGCGCCGCCGGGCGAAGAAGGCGGCCTGCGGTCCCCAAACCACGCCGGCGTCGAGGCGGCCCTCGGCAATGGCGTCGATGATCCGCTCCGCGGACGTGCCCTTGCCCAGCACCGTGAACGCAGACACATTTTTTTCCGCGCCGCGCGAGGCGAGCGCATAGCCGGGCGGCGTGGCCACCAGGTCGTCCCCCGGAAGCTGCAGCCCGATCCTGAGGTCCTTCAGGTTGGGCTGATCGAAGGACACCAGCGGCTTCTTGTCGGAGAACACGAAGACATAGGTTGACCGGTAATAGGGCTGCGTGGTCAGCATGGCGCCGATGCCGGTCGGCACGCCCATCCAGACATCGCAGCGGTTCGCGCCGAAGCTCGTGCGGACGAAGCCGCGGTGCTGCGGATGCCACGTATAGGCGAGCGTCGCGCCGAGCGCGTCCGCAGCCAGCGCCGCAAGGCGGTTTTCGAAGCCGCTTTCATCCTGCCGCGAGTAGGGCATGCTGTCCGGGTCCGCGCAGACCCGGAGCTCCTTGCCGAAAGCCGGAAGCGCCGCAAGGGCGCAAAGAGCGAAACCAACGAAGCGCAATAACATGATGCCCCCCCGCTTTTCGCGGTGTTTTCGAGAGATCCTGCACGGCATTGACCAAGCTGTCATGGAACTACGCCATATAGCGTCGGCCGAAGCCGTGCAATAACCGCACCGCGCTTCATCTGCCGCATGACGCAAGTCACAGCCTTACGCGCAATGTGTCCGATGGTCACACTTCGACCATGGGTCGCGCTTCTGCTGCGGTCAGGTCCGCTGCTTGGGGGATTGGGAGGGAATGCGCTGGAAAGGGATGTGGTGGCGCTCGAGAAAGCGCTCGACCGTGGGGAGCCACAGCTCGACGCCCTTCGTGTCTCCGAAAACGAAGTGGCCGTTGTTTCCGAAAGGCGGCTGGAGCACGTACTCCGCGTCGACTCCACCGCTTTGCAGGCGCTGGAACCATGAACGAGACGCGGTAGGGCCGAAGTAGAGATCGTTTTCGGCGTAGTACATCAGGACGGGGACCCGGACGGATACGCCGAGGTCCTGGAACAGGGCCGCCAGAGCCTCCGCCGCGCAGGGGGTTCCCGGATGGAGCTTCGGGTTTCCGCCGCGCCCGGCCGCGAACGCCAGCACCGCGACGAGCCCTTCGGGCTGCTGCGCGGCGGCATAAAGGGAGGCCACGCCGCCCGCGGATTGCCCGGCGAGGATCATGCGCTCGGGATCGACGTACGGCAGCTTGCGGGCGAACTCGTAAGCCGCGAGCACGTCGTTCGCGGCCGCCCGCTCGCCGCGCCCGTAGTGGGGGTTGCTGCACTGGCCCGCATCTTCAGCGAACTCGCCGCCGCTTTCACCGAACCCTCGCCGCAGCGGCATGACCACGACGTAGCCTCGCGATACGAAAGCGCTCGCCGCCTGGATAAAGAGCGTCGGGGATTCGAGAAAACGTTCGCGCGCACCTTCGCCGACCCCGTGGTTGAGGACGATCGCGCCGAACGGCCCGTCGCCGCGCGGCCGGAGGACGGTGAGCGCGAGCGAGTAATGCCCGTCGGCCACCGGAATCCGGACGTCATCGCGCACGTAGGGCGAATCGTTACGCGACGGTGCGAGGAGAAGGGTGCCGAGCGCCGCGCACAGCAGTGCAACGACCAGACCTACCCACCAGAGTGCGCGCATCGAACGGATCAACGCGCGAGGCGGCTTTCCCGCTTACATGGGCACGCGGTTTGCTCGCCCGCAGGGAGAGGACGCAGCCAGTTAGCGAGCGAGACCATGGAAAAACGGTTGACTGACTCGTTTGTTCGCGAGAGCGACGGACGGTGGACCTGCATCGAAGCAGTGACTTTGAAGCATCCCGCGCGCGAAATCCACTTCAGGCCGGGGATGACGTGCGGGCCCGAGGACAGCTTCATGGGCGTCAAGGTCGCGAAGCTCCTCGACTCGCTTTCGGACGCGCGGCGAGCAGGAAGCTGAGCAACGTCAGACGTTCGCCGCGCTGCCGTTACTCCGCCTTGATGCCGCGCTCCTTGATGACGCGCTGCCACTTCTTCTGCTCGCTTTCCAGGTGCGCGGCGGCCGCCTCCGGCGTGCTCGCGATGACCGTCAGTCCCCGCTCCTCCCAGAACTTCACCTGGTCCGGGGCGCTGAGCGCCTTGCGGATATGCGAATTGACCGTGTCGACAATCGCGCGCGGCGTGCCCTTCGGCGCCGCGACGACGTACCAGGTCTCGAACTCGTAGCCCCTCAGGGGTCCTTCCGGGGCCGCCTCCACAACCGTCGGCAGCTCCGGCATGGCGGGATTGCGCTTGGTGCCGGTCACGGCCAAGGCTCGCATCCGCCCGGCTTTCACGAAGGCAATCTCCTGCGAGATGTTGCCGAACGTGGCTGCGACCTCGCCCGCGATGAGCGCCGTGTCCGCAGGGCCGCCGCCCTTGTACTGCACCGCGACGATGTTGACCTCCGCGAGCAGGTTGAAGAGCTCGCCCGCGATGTGCGGATTGGTGCCGACGCCGGCTGCGGAGTAGTAGAGCTGGCCCGGTTTGCTCTTGGCGAGCGCGACGAGCTCCTGGATCGAGCGCGCCGGCACCGACGGGTGCACGGTCACGAGCGACGGCGACGACGCGACGAGCGAGATCGAAACGAAGTCGCGCAGCGGGTCGTATGGCGCGCGGGGCATCAGGAACTGGTTGGTGACGAACGGAATGGTGTTGATGAGGAGCGTGTAGCCGTCGGGCGGGGCGTTCATCACGACCTCCGTGCCGATCACCCCCGAGGCGCCCGAGCGATTGTCCACGACCATCTGCTGGCCCATGCTGTCCGAGAGCTTCGTCGCGAGCAGCCTGCCGACGACGTCCACGCTGCCGCCGGGCGGAAACGGCGCGACGAGGCGGATCGGCTTCGATGGATAACCTTGCGCGGCCGCGGGCAGGGCGAGCGTGAGCGCCGCGAGCACCAGCCCGGCTGCCACGAGGTCAATAAACCTATTCATCGCAGGAACCGCGATTCCAAGGCGCGCATGCGGGCATCTCCCTGTAAATCCATGATGGCTTCGACCGTAGGCAGAACCGCGTCCACCTTGGCAATGCCGCCATCGGCGCGGATCTGCGAGAAAACTGCCTGCATGCCGCTCACGGCGGCGCGGATGGCGTGGTTGCCGTAGATCACAAGGCCCACCTTGCCCAGCGCACTGATGTCCGCCTCGCTCAGTTGCGGGTAGGAAGTCGGCACGAGCACCAACGGAGCTTTGCCGGGCCACGATTTCACGAACTCCAGTATCTCGTCGGGCGTCTTCTGTTTTGAATGGATCAGGATTGCGTCTGCGCCTGCGTCGACATACGCAAGCGCTCTACGAAGAGCCGCATCCTGGCCCTGCCCGGCGATCAGCGCTTCGACCCTCGCGATCACGGTGAAGTGCTCGCCGGTGCGGGCGGCGCAGGCTGCGGCCACCTTGCCTTGAAACTCCTCGATTCGAGCGAGCTCCTGGCGTCCGCCGGCGCGCAAGCTCGTATCCTTCGGGAAGGTCTTGTCTTCCATGACCACGGCGGACACGCCGGCCGCTTCGTACATCGGGACCAAGTAGCTCACGTTGATCGCGTTGCCAAAGCCCGTATCGATGTCGGCGATGAGAGGGATGTCCACAGCGCTCGCGATCGCCCGCATCATTTCCAGGTGCGTGGACACCGGCAGAATGTTCGCGTCGGGAACTGCGTAGCTGGCCGACAGCTCGAAGCCGCTGCCCCAGACCGAATCAAAACCGGCGCGCTCGGCCAGCTTCGCCGCCAGCGGGTTGTGCGCCGCCATGGCATGAGTCAGCGTCCGGGATGCCAATTTGCGACGGAAAGTTTCGTGTTTCGTCATGAAATTCTTGAC
>Ga0075435_100001820_pt1 | contig 13863 bp, 9 predicted proteins | sample RhiMethybrSRZTD4_FD_75302 | JGI IMG/M metagenome (GOLD analysis project Ga0075435, IMG submission 75302) | Populus rhizosphere microbial communities from Tennessee, USA - Rhizosphere MetaG P. TD hybrid SRZTD4 | ecosystem: Host-associated > Plants > Roots > Rhizosphere > Soil | place: USA...
AATGGTGGTCGAACATATTTTTATCAGTCTGAGATTCCTTACGATCCTCCGAACCAAGCCAGCTATACCAGCGCGCCGGGAGTGAAGGGCTGGGCCTCATACAAAGTGGCGGATGGAGTAACCAGTCATGAGGCGTGGGGACTCGGCGTGTACAGCGTCTTTATTTATCCGGATGTGGTGTTGACCCGGGCGATCGAGACTCCGAAGAGACCGAAGATCCGGTTCCACGACATGATTACCGTGGCACTGGGAAATCATGGCGAGATAAGCCATGTGATCGACGACACGGGCGAGGCCACCGCCATGGATCCTCGCGTGGCCCCGAAGATGACCAACTTTCCGTGAACGGCTGCGCCCAATCAGAGCGTACCCGCTTGTTATACTCACCTCGATGCTGTCGCAAACACTCGATGACGTCCGCAAACTCACCGACGCAGCGCTCGAACGCCTGCTTCCGTCCGCCGATCAGCGGCCGACTTCTATTCATCAGGCGATGCGCCACAGTGTATTCGCCGGCGGCAAACGTATCCGGCCAATCCTGTGCATGGAGGCAGCGCGAGCGGTAGCGGGAGACCTGGCGCCGGGCGTCGAGGAACTGGGCGCGGCACTCGAGATGCTGCACACCTATTCGCTCATCCACGATGATCTTCCCGCGCTCGACAACGACGATCTTAGGCGCGGGCGTCCAACTTGTCACAAAGTCTTCGGTGAGGCGATTGCGATTCTTGCGGGCGATGCGCTGCAAACCCAGGCATACGAAGTGCTTTCCGAATTGGGTTGTCCGGCGGAGGCTCGAGTCAAGATCATCGAGGAAATATCGCGCGGCACTGGCACAGTAAACGGAATGATCGGAGGCCAGGTCGTCGACTTGGAGGCCGAGCGCACAAAAGCTGACGCTGATACGCTCGAGTATATTCATCGCTCGAAGACGGCAGCACTGATTACGGCGAGTGTAGTCACCGGCGGCATTTACGCTGGCGCATCGTCCGAACAAGTTGAACACTTGCGCTGCTTTGGTCAGGCAATCGGTTTGGCATTTCAAATCGTGGACGACATCCTCGACGTGACACAATCCTCAGCCCAACTGGGCAAAACGGCGGGAAAAGACATTGCTTCCGAAAAAGCTACGTATCCCGCACTGTTTGGCTTAGAGGAGTCGCGCCAGAAAGCTGCCACTCTGCTTCAAACCGCATCCAAGGCAGTTGATCAGTTTGGGGCGCGAGCCGATTCCCTTAAGGAGTTGGCACGGTTCCTGGTGGAGCGGAAGAGTTAAAGTATCTGCTTAGATTTCCGATAATCAGATCAGTGACGATCTCATTTTCACACTCGCTCCGGGCACCATAACGTTATAGTGAAACGTTATACTGACCTTTGTGATTGAGTTCTTCCGGTTCCTAATCTTGCAGAACCAACTGGTAGGGATCGAGCGGTGAACACGTAAATGAAAAAGAACCATTCTCCCCGGGTAGCCTATTTTTCAATGGAAATTGCCCTTGAGCCGGACATCCCTACTTACAGCGGAGGTCTGGGGATCCTGGCCGGAGACACGCTGCGGTCCGCCGCCGATCTCGGAGTGCCTTTGGCCGCCGTCACTCTGGTCTACCGCAAGGGATATTTCCGCCAGGTGCTCGACCCCGTGGGCAATCAGTCTGAACAGCCACAAGACTGGTCGCCTGAGCAACTCACGGAAGTTAAGCAGCGAGTGGCAATCGAAATTGAGGGTCGCCAGGTTTCCGTTCGGGCCTGGAAGTACACCATAACCGGTATCACCGGGGAAATTGTGCCGGTCTATCTGCTTGACACCGATTTACCGGAAAATGCCGAGCAGGACCGCAGCCTGACTGATTCTCTCTACGGAGGCGATCAGCGCTACCGGCTGGCGCAGGAAGTGGTGTTGGGGATCGGCGGATTCCGGTTAATAGAAAAGGTCTATTCAGGGCAGATCGAAGCCTTCCACATGAACGAAGGCCATTCGGCTCTGCTCTCGCTGGGACTGTTGGAGCGGCGACTAGACCAGAGTTTTGCCGAGCGAGTAAAGCAGTTGGATATCGACGGCGTCCGCAACATGTGTATTTTCACGACGCACACTCCTGTGCCCGCCGGACACGATCAATTCCCACGCAGCCTGGCAGTGCAGATCCTGGCGCGCCAGCACGTTGCGCTGCTCGATGAAGCCGAAGCCTGGGAAGGCGACGCGCTGAACATGACGTACCTCGCGCTGCGCTTCTCGGGATACGTGAACGGCGTGGCCATGCGCCACGGCGAAGTTTCGCGTGGCATGTTTCCCGCTTATGACATCAGCGCGATCACAAACGGAGTGCACGCCATCACCTGGACCTCGCCGGCCTTTAGCGGGTTGTTTGATTCATGCATTCCCGGCTGGCGCACGGACAACAATTATTTGCGTTATGCAATCAGCATTCCTCTTCCCAGTATTCGCGACGCCCACGCCGAAGCCAAGAACGAGCTGTGTGAGCAAATAGGCCGCGCCTTCGGTGTGCAGCTCGATCCCAAGATCTTGACCATAGGCTTCGCCCGGCGTGCCAGCACTTACAAGCGCGCCGACCTCCTCTTCCATGATCCCGAACGTCTCCGCAAGATTGCTCGCGAAGTCGGGCCCATTCAGCTTGTTTACGGTGGCAAAGCTCATCCACATGATGAAGGCGGCAAAAACCTCATCCGTCATGTGGTCGAGAGCGCCGCATCGTTGGCCGATTCAATCCGCACTGTCTACGTCGAAAATTACGATATGCGCTGGGGACGGCTCATCACCTCGGGCGTCGACCTCTGGCTCAACAATCCTCTCCGGCCGCAAGAAGCCTCCGGTACCAGCGGCATGAAAGCAGCTTTGAACGGTGTTCCCAGCTTCAGCGTCGTAGATGGCTGGTGGGCCGAAGGCCACATTGAGGGCGTTACCGGATGGTCCATTGGAAGCAGCGAGCCGGCGGAAGATCCAGCTGTCGAAATCGCTGCCCTCTACGACAAGCTCCAACGCGAGATCGTGCCCATGTTTTATGGCCGTCCAAGCCGGTACACGGAAATTATGCGCTACACCATCGCGTTGAACGGGTCATTCTTTAATACCCAGCGCATGGTGCTTCAATACGTCGCTAACGCCTACAAAATGCAGCGAGAAGTCGCGGTTCCCGTCTGAGACTTGATGGATAGCCCCGATATGGCATCCTTTGCGACAGCGTAGGCTAATCCAGCTGACGGTGTGTCTCACCAACTACTCTGTTTCCTACCACTTGCCAAATAGCCTTTAAAGAAGTAGCTTCTACTTGCCTACTCGGCATCCAAGAAGCTGTATGTTTGCCAGGCACAAGCGTAAACACCCTGAAGATGAGCCCCTGGTTCCGCATGGCTTAATCTGGCAGGCTACGGATGAACCTGAGTCGGTGGACGATGCGGCGAGCGCTAATTCGCACATCTCCTCGGAAGCGATCGAGATGCCACTCCGCAACGACGTTCGTTCTCAGGGTGATGCCGCCGTAGCTGGCTCCGGCGAGGGCAACACTAGTTCAGGTTCAAATCAATCGACTTCCACGCCCGGCAAGCTGGGCGCGATTTCTCCGCCCATTCCCTGGCCGTCTCCCAGAACTGCGTCGATCATCAAACGCGTTCCGCCGCCAACCGAGCCAGCGCTGCCGACGTCGCCCGCAAACCAGACGCCAAGCGCCGACCGCGAGCTTGAAGCGCCTCCCAAGCGTCCACCGCAACCAGTTCCAGACCGGCCTCCTGCTCAAGCGCAGAAGCAGCAGAAATTGGAAATTGTTGAACCAGCGTTCAAGCCGAGATCGCACGGCCGCTCGATATTCATCCCTGTGACTCGCGCCCTGGAATCGCTCAGCCAACTTGCGGGCGATGCTTTCGAAGGCACAGTTCGATCTTTGCGCAATAGCCGCGGCAAGGTGCTGACCACCTACGAATCGCTGAACCTGCAGGCACAAATCAGGCGTGCGCGGTCGGCTGTCACAAGCTTCTCGTCGAACGCTGTTAGGTCATCCGTCACGCGGTCGGCCGGCCTTGTTCAACGTGCACGCGCTCAGAAAGTTCGCATCCGGATTCCGAAGTCCGCTGGCACGCAAGCACTGATCCAGCGTAGCCGAATGGCCTTGGCCTTGCGACGCGAATCCTTCCGCCGTGACTCACGATTGTGGACTTCGCTAGCCATGGCGGCGCTCTCCGCCCTGCTGACTTTGGGAGTGATTTCTGCGATCCGCCACCAAGCCCCGGGTGGTTCCAGAAGTGCGACGCGTCCATCGGCTCCCGCTACTCCAGCCATGAATCCGGCCGGTTTAATCGCACCCCGAACGGCTCTCGCAAGCATGCGCCCAGATGCAAAGAACGCACCTGTAAAAGGCTCAACTCAAGCTAAACCTTCGCCCGACGGTACGGACAATCGGCCCAGCGCCGCGCCGAGGCGAACTCATCACAACGATGATGAGGACTACGTCGCGCCTGACACTTATCACTATTACGGAAGTAGCGGCAAGTCTCGCTGAGTATCGAATCAACCACTAAGGACACAAAGGTACACGAAGGAAATCGCAGCTAGGCTATCTTTCTTTGTCGATCTCTTACTTTTCGGAATTACTTCGTGGTACTTCGTGTCCTTCGTGGTTGAAGAAACGTTCGTGGTTGAAAAAACGTTTGCGGTCGCTGGTCAGCCCACCAGCTTGTCGACCAGTTCTGAATAATCCTTCTTTTCCAGGCCGTGCACTTCGCGGTTGTAGTCGTCGACCTTTGACGAATAATTCATCGAGCAGAATTTCGGCCCGCACATCGAGCAGAACGCCGCTTCTTTGTAGTAGTCGTCGGGAAGAGTTTCGTCGTGCATGGCACGGGCAGTCTCAGGATCGAGCGAGAGCGCAAACTGCTTCTCCCAATCGAATTTGTAACGCGCGAAGCTGATGGCGTTATCGCGGTCCTGCGCGCCGGGACGCTGCCGGGCAAGGTCAGCCGCGTGCGCGGCAATCTTGTAAGCGATGATCCCATCTTTTACGTCTTTTTCGTTGGGCAATCCGAGATGCTCCTTGGGAGTCACGTAGCAGAGCATGGCGGCGCCGTGCCATCCAATCATGGCTGCACCAATGGCAGACGTGATGTGGTCGTATCCGGGAGCAATGTCAGTGACCAGCGGGCCGAGCGTGTAGAACGGCGCTTCGTAGCAAAGCTCGCGTTCTTTATCCACCTGCTCTTGGATTTTGTGCAGTGGAACGTGGCCCGGACCTTCAATCATGACCTGCACGTCATGCGTCCAGGCATGTTTCGTGAGCTCGCCTAGAGTTTTCAGTTCTGCGAATTGAGCCTCGTCGCTGGCGTCGGCGATGCAACCGGGACGCAGGCCGTCGCCCAATGAAAACGAAACGTCGTGCTTGGCGAAAATCTTGCAGATGTCGTCGAAGCGCTCGTACAAAAAATTCTGCTTGCGATGGTAGGCCATCCACTGCGCCAGAATCGCGCCGCCGCGGCTCACGATGCCGGTAATGCGCTTGGCCACCATCGGCAAATACTGAATAAGAACCCCGGCGTGAATGGTCATATAATCCACGCCTTGCTCCGCTTGCTCTTCGATCACTTCGAGCATCACTTCCGCGCTCAGGTCTTCAATGCGCTTCACGCGTGACACCGCTTCATAAATCGGCACGGTGCCGATCGGAACCGGCGAGTGGCGCAAAATGGCCTCGCGAATTACGTGAATATCGCCGCCGGTAGAAAGGTCCATCACGGTGTCAGCGCCGTAGTGAACTGCCGTGTGCAACTTCTTCAATTCGTCGCTAATTTCCGAAGTGACTGCGCTGTTGCCGATATTGGCGTTGATCTTGCACAGCGACGCCACGCCAATGCACATGGGCTCAAGCTCAGGGTGATGAATATTCGCGGGGATAATCATGCGGCCCCGGGCAACTTCATCGCGCACCAGCTCAGGGATCAGCTTTTCGCGCTCAGCGACATAAACCATCTCTTCGGTGACCAGGCCACGGCGTGCGTAGCGCATCTGCGAAAAATTGCCGTCGGTATTCTGCGACTTGCGGCGGGAGATCCATTCAGCGCGCGGCCGGGCAGCGCCGTTTCCGTTGTGCCCGTTTCCATTACTTCCATTTGCGGCAGGCATTGCAATTTCCTCTGTATGAAATCAGGTTTTAATTATACGCGGCGTTTTCAGGGATGCTGTGGAGGCCGCTAATAGAATGCTCTTGTTCTCAGTGTGTGGGATGAGTCCTGAGGGGTGTACGCGCTCTCTTCCACAGCCTTGCCGTCGCTAAAATAGTTCCAACAACCATACGTTCGAAGTCTGCCGGGCTTTCCAGATCGCCAGATGTTTGCCGTCGGGAGCTGGTATTGCCCAGCCCATTTCCATCGTGTCGTCTTTGAGCATGGGCCTGGCCAGACCTTGCATACTGATCTTCAGCAGTTCCCATTGTCCGCTATCTGCGAAAGCCGTCGCCCACACACTCTTGCTGTCGGAGGCAAAGTCGACGTTTGCAATTCCCGCCCATCCTGCCACTTCAACCGTACGCTTGGAACCATCCTCAAGGCTAAGAAATGTGATGCTTGGATTCTTCTCTGTCGTTTTCGCTTTGCAAAGCGCCAAGACTTTGCCGTCAGGCGAGAGACTCCAGTTATAACTGTAGGCGGTTGGATCGTGAATTCTTGCTTGCGGAAGCTCCTCACTGTGACCGGTACTGGGGTCGAAGCGATAGAAGGAAAGCTCGTTCGCGCCGTGATCATCATAAAGGCAGAGTGTTGACGGCGACCGGGCACACTGCAGGTTCGCCGTGCCACTGTGTTCCAGTACGGTTTGCGGCGGACCACCAGAAAGTGGTACTCGCATGACACGCCCCTGCAGAACTGACTCGCCTAAGTTCGGCCAAATCACGTACAAAACGGTAGCATTATCGGGTGCTAGACGAGGTCCCATCGCTCGTTCAGTTCCACCCACTAACAGTTCCGGCACGGTTTGATCAATTTCTTGTTTAAAGATGTGAAAGGTTCCATCGCGATCTGATGTGAACAGGACGGCCTTGCTGTCCGGCGTCCATGAAAATGGAAGATCTCTTCTTTCGTCCAATGTTAGACGCCGCGGCACGCTGAGTCTTGTTCCTGCGGAGTTCAATTCCGTGATGTAAATGTCGGGGTTTTCTGAATCCTTGGTGACGGCTATTCGTTTTCCGTCGGCAGTGGCACTTAGGTTTGACACCTCATCGGGCGTTGCCAACAGGCGCACGCTCGGACCGGTGATATGCCCGGCGGTATCAAGTGGAGCTGACCACACATTGGAATCTCCCTGATTAGGTATCGGCTCGGAAATCGAGTAGATCAGATGATTGTCACGTGTCCAAACCAATGCTGGTCCGAATTGAACACCCTCATCTGGTCTCACGCCTGAACTCCCGTCCATCTCTTTGCGGGCATCTTCGGGAGAGAGTACCGTTTCCCCCAGACCCTTTCCCACGTCGTAAATCCGGATGCTCGTTCGCAGCTTGAAGATATGAGATGAATAAATGCCAGATAGAAAAGCAATCTTGCGACCGTCGGCCGACCATGCTGGTGTCCCATACTGTTTCTTCGGCAGGGAGAGGGGCCGTGGGTTCTCCCCGTTAGCTCCCATGAGCCATATCGCATTTTCTAGATACGGCCCTCGCACGAAGGCTATCTGCGATCCGTCGGGCGAGACTGCCGGTCGCCGCCCATCCGCAGTGAGCGCTTGAGCTGACCCACCCATGACGGACAACTTCCATAAGCCGGACTGAGAGTAGGGTCCCTCCGGCCTGGTCACAATCACATGAGATCCGTCCGGATACCACGCGACCGGCACCGCTGAGAATCCGGCCGGAAGCTTCAAAGCATGCGTTTCGCCGCTATCAACTTCGCGTAAGTAGAACCCGGTATTGTCCGCGAAGGCCAGGTACCTGCCGTCGGGAGAGATTGCGGCCCCTTTGACCGGATCCTCCTCAGGATTGGCGGTGAGACGCCTTTGTTTTACTTGACCGAGCTTGATTGATTTTGATCCGTGCGGCCAATATGCGATCAGCAATCCCACCATGGCGCCCAATGCCAGCGTAACCGTGAGGAGAACAATAGGCCGGTGCTTCGGCCGAGCAACAGTAGGCGGCGCAGCCGCATGAACGAGATTGGGATATCCGTTTACGGGCACCAGGAAGCGATAGCCTCGCCGCGCCACCGTTTCCACGAATCTGGGGTCCTCCGCCGAGTCTCCGAGTGCATCCCGCAGCCTGCGTATCGCCGCATTCAAACTGTGGTCAAAATCAACGAATGTGTCCTCAGGCCAGAGCGCTTTCTGCAGCTGTTCACGAGTTACGACCTCGCCCGGATGCTCAAGAAGTAATGTGAGGACCTTCAACGGTTGTTCTTGAAGTTTGACTTTCGAGCCGCTACGGCGCAGTTCACCTGCTCGCAGATCAAGTTCGTAGGTTCCGAACCGGACCGAACGCGTGCCGTTATCGCTTCCCACCGCGCCGCTCCTATGATCTAGTGCCGAAGTCTAGCAGAACGCCACCCCTTTGAGTAAGTGATGCGTCCGCCTAAGCATCTGACGCCAAAACATTTAATCCGTTACCGAGATATGACTAGCCGGTTACCCCCCGTGCGTTGAGGTACGCACCTTCGGAAGCGATGCTTGGCCTCTCCGGAGGCGAACTACCGTGCATCGCGTATTCAAATCACTCAAAGTTTTTCTCTCCCCTTGGGGGTGCGTTCTGCTGGCTTTGGGATTGGCATTGGCCGCCGAGGCGCAAACTCCACAGGTCAACATTTCGGTCTATAACGACGCCCACGTGCCCTCCGACATTCTGGCCCGCGCCGAATCGCGAGCAGCAGCAATTTTTTGGCATGCCGGGCTAGGCTTGAATTGGGTTAACTGCGATCCTTCAGCTCTCGCACCATCCGACCCCTCTTGTAGTAAGCTCGACGGCCCTGAACATTTCGTTCTACGCATCATCCCTCATGGTTCAGGCTCAAATCCCGACGCTCGTTTCGGCGTCACTTTTCTCGGCCCCGGAGGAATCGGACGCTACAGTGATGTGTTTTGGGACAAGGCACAAGAACTCCATACCAACACCCAAGTGGATATTTCTACGATCCTGGGTAGCGTGATGGCGCATGAGATGGGACATCTGACGCTGGGATCGCATGCACACGCTATTAACGGAATCATGCGTGCACGGTGGGAGGGCAATGAGCTTCAGCGGATCGTCATGGGGACTCTGCTGTTCTTGCCAGGACAGGAAAAGCAGATGCGGAACAGATACAGTTCTCAGCCTCTGGTATCGACTGAGCTAAAGCTCATGGGACAGTAGCAGAAAACGCAAGAAAGCTTCTGCAATCGTGTGCTAGTCAGCCTCGCCAAGCTGCACGGGCTGGCTGATTCGAATCGGCCATGTCGCAGTGATGAATCCCATTGCGTACACCAATCCGATCACGGAAAATCCTGCGGCCAGATTGCGTTGCGCAACAGCGCCGACCAAGTAAGACTGTAGCACCTGGAAGATAGTTCCGGCCATGTAGAAAGTATTCTGCACGCGTCCCATGAAGTGCTGCGGAATTTGTTCCATCAGGCTGGTGTTCATGGCTACACCGGTAATGCCGCGGCCCGATCCCATCAATGCATACACCACGACAGAGAGCGCAAGGAGCGGCATCATGGGTGCGGAGATCATTAGCACGGTCAGCAGTCCCAAAGAAATCGCGATCGACCGCCGAGCGCCAAATCTCTTGATGAATACCGGCGCATAAAAAGCGCTGACGAACGCACCCACGCCCCAGCCTCCGTTGAGCCACCCATAGCCGACCGCGCCCGCATGAAAGTACTCGCTGAGCGGAGGCGTCACCACAACCCCGGTCATCATGGCGGATAGAAAGAGCGCCCAGCTCACGCCCAGCATCACGATTTCGCGATGACCGCGCAGGAACTGAATGCCTTCGCGCATCTCGCGGAAAAATTTCCCGACGGCAGTCTCGGCCGCGACTATATCTGTCCGCAGCTCCGCCGGGCGCGGCACCACATGACGCCCTTTGCGGACCGCGAGATAACAGAGGAACGAAACTACATATGTGCTGACGTCAATCAGCAGCACGCCGCCCAGACCAATCTTGTTGTACACAAAACCGACAATCGATCCGGCGATTAGCCAGCCGCCTTGTACTCCTGCAAGCAGGAAAGTATTTGCGTGGACAAATTCATCTCCGGGCGTCAGCTCCTGAATGAGCGCTGTTATGGTCGGCCAGAACATCCAGAAGCCGGCGGCCACCAGCATGTTCATGACGTAGAGTTCCCAGATTTTGACTTTGCCAACGAATGCCAGCAATGACACTGCCAGGATCACGATTGCGCGGGCCGCGTCGAGCATCATGACAAGACGGCGGCGGTCCTCACGATCAATAATGACGCCGGTGAATGGAAGCAGGAGGATTGCCGGCAGCGTCTGCACCACGGCAAACGTACCCAAAGCAATTTCAGAATGCGTGGCTTGCAGAATGTACCAGGCGACGGCGGCCGCGTTCATGCCGCTGCCGATCATCGACACCACGTTTGCGGCGAAGACGAAACGCAGGCCCTTCTTCTGCAAAATCGAACGCATGACCTACTCTAAACGATGGCGGAGTCACCGGCCAGCGCCTTGCATTGTTTTGTACTATCGAGCGGTTGAGGCGTAACATTTTGAATGGAGTGATCGCAATGGAACGAAGTCCAATTCGCAGACTTTTAGACAAATTGAAAGCGCTATTTAGAGGCCGACCTGAGCCTGAATCGCCAGAAGATCCTTTTGCGTATGTGACTGCCCCGCGAAAACCACGTCCATCGTCGAGAAGCGCTGCGGCGGTTGCGGATCCCGACGAATCGAACTAGTCCGCGGCTGTTATGCTTCTCTCCGCGACGCTCGCCAGCTCAACTGAACCGCTTTGGCCTCCCACAACACGTACACAATCAGCATCAGCATGACCGGCTCAATGGGGTGCTTATATCGGGGAAATGGATTCACTAGGTAGTACGGAAGTGGATAGACGATCAGAGAAGGCGCTAGCAGCCACGCATATTGGTTTCTTCGGCGGAACACAAGCGCCATCCCGGCAAAGGCGAAGAGCGCGGCCAGCAAGAATTCCACATGGCGGGCCACCCACAAATCATATCCAGCCACAATCGTGGCCTGGGGAGGCGCGGCCCAGAAGTACCAAACGCGCTGACAACTAAACAAAAGAACTTTTCCGGGATTCTCGCGAATAAATTCGCCCAGCTCTCGTTTCTTTTCGTCCATGAAGCGAATCTCGCCCAGTTCTGCAAACCGCCGCATCGCAGCAGGATCGTTCCCCGGATGCTCGTTGCGAGTCCATAAGCCCGACGAAGCGTTGTTGTTTGCTTCGTGCAGTTCGAGTGGCAGGTTGTCGCGAATAAAAATCCATGTTCGGAAGGTCTGGTAATTCCTTATTGTCCACGGGGTCATGCACAGTACAACGACAAGCACGCTCACCACGGGACCCGTGAAGCGGCGCAGCATTCCTGTTGCCATGGTCTCTTTCGCCAGGCTGCGCCAAATCAGCCACGCCAGAAAAAACGGCAACAAGATGACCACCGCCGTGTTTGTCAGCGCAATCAATCCCCAGACTGCGCCGAACAGAACCCAGTCCCGCCAGCGCGCACCGTCTGCCATGCGGATTGCCAGCCAGAGAACCAGCGTGAGGAAAAACGTTGTGAAGCTCATTTCCCACACCACTCTCACCGGCCAGTAAATCAGATAGGGAAATAACGCCCACGTCCACGCCGTTCCTCGAGCCACCCAGTTCCCGAAAATGCGGTCAGCAATGCGGTAGAGGGACCAGCACGTCAGCGCGGCGAAAATGCTGTTGAACGTGAGAATGACCCAAGCCGAAGCTTGGCTATAAATTCCAAACAATTTGAAAATTCCGGCAAGAATGTAGGGATACACCGGCGCAGTCCAGGCGCTTGGCCCTGAATCCAAATCCGTGGGCGAACTGAACCCGTGACCTTGCGCAATTGACCGGGCAAGCCGGCCCATTTCCCATCCGAATTGGAAGTGATCGCGCCGCGGAGTGATTCGATAGGTGTGCCCGACCGTGATCACCGCGACGCGCAGCGCGAATGCAACCAGAACAATGAACCAGATGGAATGCCAGTGACCGCGAACAGGGCGGTCTCTTTGTTCCGGCGCCGACGTTGGTTCAGTTTGCAGGATGTCAGCAGGATTCACTCAGGCCAGACTACCGCAGCACGGGTCAGTTCGCACGCCGAAGAGATGATGAGCCTGAGCAGTCAATCGCCAGAGCAGCCATCCAGCGAGGAGCGTCCTGGGCGGATTGAAAGCGGCTTAACTGACCAATTAATTGATCCAATCGATTAGCTGATCCAACCGCCGCCGACAACTATTTCTCCGTCATAGAAAACTGCGGCCTGTCCCGGAGTGATTGCTCGCTGCGGCTGATCAAAAGTGACGAGAATTTCGTCTGCGCCAGTCTTCTCAATGGTGGCAGCGGCAGGCTCGTGGCGATGTCGAATCTTCACGCTGACGCGCGTCGGCTCACCAAGATCATCGACCGAAATAAGATTAATTCTCCGCGTCAGCAGCGTTTGTGAATACAGGTTCTCTGCGTCTCCTACGACAACCTGGCGCGTGTCTCCCTTGATCTGCAGCACATAAAGCGGAGAGCCTGTGGCGACGCCCAATCCCTTGCGCTGGCCGACGGTGAAGTTGTGAATGCCGCCGTGCTCGCCGATCACGCGGCCATCGGTTGTGACCAGTTCCCCCGCAGTCTCGGGCAGTGAGTCACCCTGCTCGGCAAGATATGCGTCGAGAAAATTCTTATAGTCGCCGCCCGGAACAAAACAAATCTCCTGCGAATCAGGCTTCTCGGCCAATGCCAGGCCATGCTTCCGAGCGAGCTCGCGCACGTCGGGCTTATTCATTCCGCCCAAAGGGAAGAGAGTTCGGCTGAGCTGCTCCTGTGTCAAACCAAAAAGGAAATAGGTCTGGTCCTTGGAACGATCCGTGGGACGCTTCAACAGCCATCGCCCGCGCGAGTCATCAAATTCCACACGCGCATAATGGCCAGTGGCGACCGCGTCTGCCCCAATCTGCCGCGCGACGGTGAGCAACTGATCGAACTTCAAATGATTGTTACAAAGGCTGCACGGAATTGGAGTGCGGCCGGAGAGATACTCCTGCACAAACGGCCGCACCACATCGCGCTCAAAGCGGTCCTCATGATTGACCACGTAATAAGGAATGCCAATCGTCTCAGCCACCCGACGCGCGTCGTAAACGTCGTCGAGCGAGCAGCATCGTCCAGTCACCGTTTCCGGCATGCCCGCGCGACCAGCCAACCTCCGCTGGTTCCACAGCTGCATCGTCAAACCGACGACGTTGTAGCCCTCCGCGCGCAGCATGGCCGCAACGGTCGAGGAGTCAACTCCTCCCGACATGGCTACGGCGATGGTCTTTGCAGATGACATAAATTTGCTGAGCTAAAGGCTAAGAGCTAAGTGCTAACGGCTGCTTTATTGTACAGAGGAGATAGCTCCCGCAATCTTTCTACCGATGCCGGAACCAATTGAGTCGCGAAGTCCACGTCTTCAGCCGTGTTCTGCTTCCCAAGACTGAATCGCAGGCTTGCCCTGGCCCGATCGGCTCGCAGTCCCATCGCAGTCAGTACATGCGAAGGCTCGATTGCTCCTGAAGAACATGCTGCGCCGGTCGAGACTGCGAGTCCCTTCAGATCAAGCGCGATCACCAGCGCCTCCCCTTCGATGTAATCGAAATAAATATTTGTGGTGTTCGGGACGCGAGGTACGCCATCCCCATTTACACCAGCGCTTTCGACACTGCC
>Ga0075435_100001822_pt1 | contig 13853 bp, 6 predicted proteins | sample RhiMethybrSRZTD4_FD_75302 | JGI IMG/M metagenome (GOLD analysis project Ga0075435, IMG submission 75302) | Populus rhizosphere microbial communities from Tennessee, USA - Rhizosphere MetaG P. TD hybrid SRZTD4 | ecosystem: Host-associated > Plants > Roots > Rhizosphere > Soil | place: USA...
CCGACCGCCCGAGCGCTCGGACGGCGATCGCGCGGATCTCCGGATCGCCATCCTCCAACAAGCCACGCAGCGTCTCGATCGCCTCCTCGCTCGCGGGCGTCGAGAGGAGCGGGACGGCCGCAGCCGCGCGGACCGCCGGGTCGACGTCCGCGAGCAGCGGCGCGAGTGAGCGCGCGTTCCTCGTCCCCAGCGCCGTGACCGCGGCGAGCCGTACCCCCGGATCGGCGTCGGCGAGCGCGCCGGCGACGATCGGTGCATCGCCGGGCGCCGTGAGGCCGCGGATCGCGTTCGCGCGCACGAGGGCGTCCTCGTCGTCGACCGCGTCCGTGAGCGCCGCGTGCGCCTTCGGATCGGTAACGGCGGCGAGCATCTCGACCGCGAGCCGCCGGATCCGCACGTCGGGATCCCGCGCGGCCTCGAGAGCGAGGCCGAGCGCCTGGCTCTCGGTGTCGAGCACGATCGGCGTCCCTCGCAGGACCCCCACCTGGAACACGCTCGGCCGCCCGCTCCGGAGCGCGTCGACGAGCGCGCCGGCGTAGTTCCGGCGGACCTGCACCATCGCGACGATCGTGAACGCCGCGCACGCGAGGCCGATCAGGGCGAGCTGGCGGGCGGACAGCACGTCCTGTCCCACCAGTTGGACGACGCCGGCGATCGCGGTGCCGACCTGCGTCGGGCCCCCGTTCAGGAACGCGCGCGTCTGGTCGCGACGCGACTCGGGCACGACGTTGATGAGCGTCTCCCACGAGGGCGACGCCACGCCCTGGAGCCAGACGTTCACCACGAAGCGGATCACGACGAGCGTCGTGAGCGCCGAGCTGACCAAGAGGACGCCGAACGAGCCCGCGTACAGGACCGGCAGGACGAGCACGAGGAGCCCCGCACCCAGCCATCCGAGGAGCCGGTTCGTCGCGACGATCGCGACGATGAACGCGGCGCCCGTGACCGCCGCCCAGAACACACCCAGGAACCCCGCGAGCGCGTCGGGATCCTGGAAGCGCGCCGAGGCGGCGTCGGCGAACGGAAGGAACAAGGAATAGAACAGGACCGAGAACAGGACGGCGGCGACCACCATCCAGGTGAGCAGGGGCGAGCGGCGGACGGACGCGAGCCCCTCCGCCAGCTCGCGGGCGCGCGACACGCGTCTGCGACGCGTGGTCGCGCGCCCGCGACCCCCCGCGAGGACCCGCGCGCAGAGGGCGGCGGCGCCCACGAGCGCCGCCGCCCACACGAACAGGAGGTTCCGCGCGCCGATCGCGGACGCGAGCGGCCCCGTCAGCAGGCCGCCGACGATCGCGCCGGCGATGCTGCCGGCGCCGAAGATCGGGAACAGACGCTTCGCCTGCCGGGTGTCGGTGACGAGCCCCGCGGTTCCCCACACGACGATCGCCTCGATCAGCGTCCCGAGCGCGGCCGTCAGCCACAGCGCCGCGTAGACCCACTCCTCCTCGCCGATCGCGAGGGCGCGGAGGACGAGCACACCGGCCGCCAGCCCGAGCAAGAGACCCGCGTAGGTCCGCCTGCGGTCGCCGTGCCCGAGCGAGCCCGTGAGCACGAGCATCGCCGCGAGCCCCGTCGCGCCCTGGAGCAGGTACATCAGCGGGAGCGCGGACGTGCCGACGCGATCGAAGAACAGAGCGCTCACGCCGCTCTCGCCGATCGTCTGTCCGGCGACCGTGACGAACATCAAGGACACGACGAGGGCGACGGCGCGCCCTTCGCCCGGCTGAACCCGGAGCACGCGTCCCAGGGCTCTCACCCGGTGGTCATCCCTCCTCGATAGGTGGCGATCCGGTCGACGTCGGCTCAGGATAGGCACACGACCAGATCGTCGAGCGACGTGGGAAGCTCCCGGCGGCGTAGGGTCATCGCATGTCGATCTGCTCGGCGTGTGGCGAGGAGAACAGCGACCGCGCGCGGTTCTGTCAAGCGTGTGGGGCGTCGCTTCACGCCGGCGCCGGCGATCGCGGATCCCGGAAGACCGTCACGGTGCTGTTCTGCGACCTGACCGACTCCACCGGCCTCGGTGAACGACTCGACCCCGAGCCGCTCCGCCTCGTCCTGGCTCGGTTCTTCGAGACGATGCGCGGGGCGATCGAGCGCCACGGCGGCACGGTCGAGAAGTTCATCGGGGACGCCGTGGTCGCCGTGTTCGGCATCCCTCGTGTTCACGAAGACGACGCGATCCGTGCCGTGCGTGCCGCCGACGAGATGCGCCGGGACCTGGAGGATCTGAACGAAAGGCTCCATGAGGAACGCGACGTTGTCCTCCAGATCCGGATCGGCATCAACACCGGCCAGGTCCTGGCCACCGACGCCGCCAGGCGCGACCTCATCGTCACGGGGGACGCCGTCAACATCGCCGCGCGCCTCGAGCAGACGGCCTCGCCCGGGCAGATCGTGATCGGCGAAGAGACGTACGGGCTCGTCCGGGACGCGGTCGTCGTCGAACCACTGGGTCCCGTTGATGTGAAGGGAAAGTCGGAGGCGCTGCTCGCGTATGCGATCGATCACGTCGTCGAGGGCGCGACCGGGAGGGTCCGGCGACTCGCCGCTCCGATGGTCGGTCGGCGCCGGGCCCTCGCGGTCCTGGGCCAGGCTTACGAGGGGGCGGTCGAGGATGCGTCGTGCCAACTGGTGACGGTCCTCGGGCCGGCCGGGGTCGGCAAGTCTCGCTTGGTCGAGGAGTTCATCGCGACCCTCGAGGGTGCGGCCGTCTACCGGGGCCGGTGCCTCCCCTACGGAGAGGGACTGACCTTCCTGCCCGTCGTCGAGGTTCTGAGGCAAGCCGTGGCGTCGAGTGGCGCGCCGGGCGGTGGATCCTTCCGCGAAGGACTGTCGTTCCTGCTCGATGACGTCGACCACGGTGATGTGATCGCCGACCGGCTCGCGCAGCTGAGCGCCGGTGCCGACATGTCCACCCCGCAGGAGACCTTCTGGGCATGCCGGCGGCTCTTCGAGGTGTTGGCCGGTCGAGGACCGATCGTCGTGATCCTGGACGACATCCAATGGGGCGGGACGGCGCTCCTGGATCTCGTCGAGAACGTGGCCGACCTATCGCGGGACGTCCCGATCGTGCTCCTGACGATGGCGCGGCCGGAGCTCGTGGAGACCCGATCGTCCTGGAGCGGCGGCAAGTTCAATGCGACGACGATCTCGCTCGAACCGTTGACGGCCGACGAGAGCGGGGTCTTGGTCGACGCGCTGCTCGGCGAGCAGCTCCAACCCGAGCTCCGGGAGAGGATCGTCGAGGCCGCCGGTGGGACGCCGCTGTTCGTCGAGGAGATCATCGGCAAGCTGATCGACGACGGGCTCCTGAAGCGCGCGGGAGCAGGATGGGATCCCGTCCGGGATCTCTCCGATGTGCCGATGCCGCCGACGATCGCCGCGCTGCTCGCCGCACGGATCGACCAGCTGCCGGTGGAGGAGCGGGAGCTGCTGGAACGAGCCGCGGTCGCGGGAGATCCCTTCGTCACCGGAGCGGTGCGGGCGCTCGCCGACGACGAACAGGATGAGGACGTCGATCGTCTCCTGGCTTCACTCCTGCGGAAGGACCTGGTCCGCCCGGTACGATCATCGCTCCCCGGTGAGGACGCGTACCGGTTCCGTCACCTGCTGATCCGGGACGCCGCGTACGACACGATGCCGAAGCAGCACCGAGCGGACCTCCACGAGCGCTATGCGTCATGGGTCGAGGGATCTGCAGCCGCAGGCACGCCGGAGCAGCAGGAGATCGTCGGCTTCCATCTCGAACGAGCCTTCCTGTACCGCGTCGAGCTAGGGCTCGCGGCAGATCCGCTCCTCGCACGACGTGCGGCCGAGCTCCTCGCCGAGGCGGGACGGCGAGCGTCGCTCCGCTTCGACTTCGCCACCTCGGCCAAGCTCCTCGAGCGGGCGGCCGCGCTCCTCCCGCTCGGCGACCCCGACAGCGTCCGTTTCCGGGGTGAAGAGGCAGCGGTCCTCAGTCGACACGGCGAGAGCCGAGCCGCGGAGGCGATGTGCGACGTCGTGATCGCCGCCGCCCAACGCTCGGGCGACGTCGTAACCGAACTCCGTGCGCGGATCGACCGGATGTGGGCTCGACGCGAGATCGGACCCGCGGGATGGCTCGATGAGATGCGGGCGGAGGTCGAGCCGCTCATCCCGGTCCTCGAGGCCCGCCGCGACGATCTCGGACTCACCAAGGCTCTGCAGCTCCTCGCGTCCGGACGCGAGTACGAAGGACGCCAGGGGGACGCCGATGCCCTCCTCCTTCGCGCCCTCGATGCGGCGCGGGCGGCGGGCGATCCGCTCGAGGAAGCCGAGGTGGTGAGCGAGTTCCTGTTCGCGCTTCCGCATGGACCAACCCCGGTCGATGAGGCCCTCCTGAGCGCGGAAGAGCTCGCATCGCGCTTCGAGACGGATCTCCGGTTCCAGGGGTGGGCTCTGGGTGTGCGGTCGCGGCTGGTCGCGATGCGAGGCGAGTTCGCCGATGCCCGCGAACTCGCCTCGCACGCGGAGGAGATCCTCGACGAGCTCGGGATCTACTGGAGCGCGTTCCTCGGCGCGATGAACGTCTGGACGATCGAGATGTTGGCCGGCCGTCCGGACGCGGCCGAGGCCGGGGCGCGTCGTCGGTTGAGCGAACACGACATGAGCGACGTGATGGCCAACTGGGGGACGGACGCGCTCCTCGCAGTGGCCCTGTGTGAACAGGGCAGGCTCGATGAGGCGAACGCCCTCGCGCTGCGCTGGCAAGGGAACGAGGGCGACGATCAGGACGGCCGGATCCGGTGGTGCGGCGTTCGGGCTCGCATCGCCATGGATGCGGGCCAGCTCGATGAGGCCGAGCGACACGCCCGTGCCGGCGTGTCGATCGCCGGCGACACCGACCGGCTCAACATCAGGGCGTTCGCACTGACGGAACTCGCTCTGGTCGATCGTCGGACCGGAGACACGGGGGCGGCCGGTCAGGCCTTCGAGCAGGCGCTCGGCCTCTTCGTTCGGAAGGGGAACATCGCCGCAGCATCCCTCCTGCGTGACCGGTGGGACGACTGAGCGCCGCCGATCTGGTCAGGACGCGATGGGCGCGACGCGCGAACGAACGCCGCTCTGCCGGGGATCGGCCGCGGCGAGGGGGAGCGTGAACGAGAACGTCGACCCCTCGTCTTTCCGGGACACGAGCGTGATCTCGCCGCCCATCGCCTCCACGAGCCGCCGGCAGATGAACAGCCCCAGCCCGACGCCGCCCGAGCGCCGCGCCGCCTCCGAGCGAGCGCGGAAGAAGCGATCGAACACGAACGGCTGATCCTCTGGGGCGATCCCGTCCCCGTCGTCGTGGACGGAGATCACGGCGTGATCTCGCATCGCCTCGACCGACACCGTGATCGGCGCCGTCGCCGGCGAGTACTTGAAGGCGTTCGACAGCAGGTTCGCGATCACCTGGTTCACGCGGAACGCGTCCGCGAACACGACGACGGACGTGCCGCTCCCGACGACGTCGACGCCGCGCTCGGGGTGCTCGCGCCGGATCTCCTGGACGACGTTCGCGACGAACGGGTCGAGCTCGATCGGCACAGGCTCCATCGTGAGCTTCCCGGCCTCGACCCGCGACACGTCGAGGAGGTCGTTGATGAGCCGTTCGAGGCGCCCGATCCCGCGCCACATGATCTCGTAGTACTCGTGCCGAACCTCGGGCGAGTCGTCGAGGAGCCCGTCGCGCAGCGCGGCGATGAACCCCTTCAACGGCGTCAGCGGCGACCGGAGCTCGTGCGAGACCGTCGCGACGAAGTCGCTCTTCAGCTGCTCGGTCTCGAGCTCCGAGGTGACGTCGCGGGCGACGATCACGGACGCCCGGATGCCGTCGCGGCCGGGCATCTGGCTGCTCGTGCACCGGATCCAGCGCTGCGAGCCGTCGGGGCGCGTGACGAGGGTGTCGCCGTTCTCGATGTCGCTGAGCGGGGTCGGGACGCTCCTTGCCTCGCCGGTCTCCTCGTCCACGACGTGGATCGCGAGCACGTCCTCGCACGAGCGTCCCACGGCGTCGGCGCGGGCGATGCCCGTGATCCGTTCCATCGCTGGGTTCCACGACAGCAGCTGCGCGTTCGCGTCGACGACGAAGATCCCGTCGGACGTGTTGCTGATGACGTCGGAGAGGTGGCTGCGCTGGTCGAGCGTCTCGTGGAACAGCCGCTCGTTCTCGTTGCGGACATGGACCTGTGAGGCGAGGGCGTCCACGATCGCGGTCTCGGAATCGTTCAGCGGCGCCTGGCGATGGATCGCGAGCACGCCCGACCGGCCCGCCTCGCCCACCGACGCCACGTACGTCGTCGATCCCGGGCGAACGCTGACGAATCGCTCGAACGGAGGGTGCGATTCCTCCGGCGGCAGATGGAGGGCGAGGCCGATCTCGGAGTTGAAGACGCGGACCTCTTCGCCCGCCATCACGAGCTCGACCGCGCTCGCGTCGAACATCTTCCGGACGAGACCGAGGAAAGGAGCGAAGTCGTAGTCCTGCTCGAGCGGCCCCGACAGCTCCTTCCCGGCCTCGTAGAGCGTCTGCATCCTCGCGCGCTCCCGCTGCTGCTCCTGTTCCTCCTGCGCGTGCAGCCACCCTCGATAGGCGAGGAACACCAGGACCATCGGCGCGATCAACAGGGGGATCCCGATCGGGCCGCTGCTCCACACGAGCGCCGCGAGCAAGCCGATCGTCAGGTTGCCGGCAGCGTGCAGGAGGTTGAGGCCGTCGGGCAGGACCAAGAGCCCGCGAAGGGGCTCTCGCTCGACCGCCGAGATCACGATCGCCACGAACACCTCGTTCAGCGCGAAGTAGGAGATCATCGCGAGGGCCGTCGCGAGCCAAACCATCAACGACAGCGTGGGCTCCAGCCCGAACAGTCCGTAGACGAGTCGCGCGACCGTCATCGCGATCACGAACTGCGAGGCGTTGTACGCGACCTTGAACCACTTCCATCGGCGCGTCGTTTGGCCGACGAGGATCCCCGCCCAGACGCCGAGGATCAGGACGCTCCCCGGCGCGAAGATCAACGCGGGAACCCACAGCGCGTCCGTCAGGGAGTAGTTCTCCACCTCGGATCGGTGCGCGATCTTCACCGTGAACTGCTCGAGGAGCGCCGTGATCGCGCTGAGGCCGACCCAGGCGAGGAACTGCTCGTTGTCCCATCGCGCGACGGCGGGCAGCTGTGTGAAGACGATGGCGACGCCGATGAGGACCACGGCGGCGATCCACCAGCGAGCACGCGGCGGCAGTTCGCGGAATCCACTCATCTCCTGGATAGGGGTGTCGAACCGCGAACCCGGGACCTTGAGCCTTTCGGGGCGTTCCGCGTGCGGGATCTGAGTCTTTCGGCCTCCCCCGACGTCGTCCCCTCGCGTTGCTGGGATCGCCGACGTTCAGCGGTGGGATGGGGGACAACGAGCCTCCATAGTGACCCGCATGGAGAGGACCCCCGGAACACCGACATCCGTGGTGCGCGCGGGGCTGCGCCCCGACGCCCGAACGGCCGGCCTCGCGTTCACGGTCCTGGTCGCGCTCGCGCTGATCGCGCCGGGGCCCGCGGCGGGCCCGAGGGTCGACCTCGGCCCCCAGGCGGCGGTCGTGGTCCGGACGGTCGTGGGCTCGGAGAGCGAGGTGGACGCCGAGATCGCGCGGCTCGGCGGCACGGTGACCGCCAGCCTCGGCATCATCCACGGTTTCGCGGCCACGATGTCACAGGCCGCGATCGAGGCGCTCCGCGCCGACCCCGCCGTGGTGTCGGTCTCGGCCGACGTCCCCCTCAGCCCCGCGTCGGACGGCTACGACGCGAGCGGCGACGTGAACTCGATGGCGTCGACGACCGACTACTCGGGAGCGTCGGCGTGGTGGCGGGCCGGCTACACCGGTGCCGGTGTGGATGTCGTTCTGATCGACACCGGTGTGGCCCCGGTCGACGGCCTGAACGCGACGAACAAGGTGGTCTACGGTCCCGATCTGTCGGTCGAGTCCCAGGCCTCGAACCTGACCGAGCTGGACACCTTCGGCCACGGCACGTTCATGGCCGGTCTGATCGCGGGCCACGACACGAGCCTCCAGGCGCCGTACGACCAGGCGCCGGCCTCGGCGTACCGGGGGATGGCGCCGGACGCGAGGATCGTGTCGATCAAGGTCGGCAGCGCCGACGGCGGCACGGACGTCTCGCAGGTGATCGCCGCGATCGACTGGGTCGTGCAGCACGCGCACGACCCCGGTTTCAACATGCGGGTCATCAACCTGTCCTACGGGACGAACTCCACACAGTCGTACGTCCTGGACCCGCTCGCGTACGCGGCGGAGGTCGCGTGGAACAACGGCATCGTGGTCGTCGCGGCCGGTGGGAACTACGGCTTCCAGAGCCACATGAACAACGCGCCCGCGCTCGCGGACCCGGCCATGGACCCGTACCTCATCGCCGTCGGGAGCACCGACCCGAACGGGACGGCCACGATGTCGGACGACATCGTCACCGACTTCTCGCCTTGGCCGAAGCGCGGGGCGACGCGGGGCGTCGATCTCGTCGCGCCGGGGAGCCACCTGCAGGGCCTGCGCGTCCCGAATTCGTACATCGACGTGAACTACCCCGGCGGCCGGATCGACGATCGGTACTTCCGCGGCAGCGGCACCTCGGAGTCGGCCGCGATCGTGTCGGGCGCGGCGGCGCTGATCCTGCAGAAGTACCCGAACGCGACACCCGATCGCGTGAAGAAGCTCCTCACGGGCACGGGGTTCCAGATCTGCGGGAAGTCGCAGGCGATCGGCGGAGGTGAGCTCCAGATGTCGAAGGCGCTCACGAGCGCCCTGCCGTACTCCGTCCAGACGTGGACGCCGTCGACCGGGGTCGGCTCGCTGGAGCTCGCCCGCGGGAGCGATCACCTCACGGCGGACGGCGTCACGCTGACGGGTGAACAGGACATCATGGGTTCGCCCTTCGATTCGGCGGCGATGGCCGCGCTCGAGGCGCTGGGCAAGTCTTGGTCCGGGGGCGCCTGGAACGGCAAGTCGTGGTCAGGGAACTCCTGGTCCGGGAACTCGTGGTCCGGGATCTCGTGGTCCGGCGTCTCGTGGAGCGGGAAGTCGTGGAGTAGCGCCGACTGGACCTCGAACTCGTGGAGCGGCAAGTCGTGGAGCACCACGGACTGGTCGGGCAAGTCCTGGTCTGGGATCTCGTGGAGCGGTGACGCATGGTCGAACGGAGACTGGACGTGATCGACATCATCATCATCATCCGTTCTCTCGCGTGGCTCGGGGTGGCCCTCGCGGTCCTCGGAGGGCCGTCGTTGGACGATCTCCGGAAGACCGCGCGTTCGTGGTCGTTCGTCAGCGCGACACTGCCGGCCTGAGCATCTGAACCAGCAGGCGTCGAGCTTGGCGGCGACGCCGCCCGACGACCTCCGGCGTCATGCCTGATCGTCCCCGAACCAACGGAGCCCTCGGCTCTCCGCGAACGCCGCCTTCTCCTCGGCGGTCTGGATGGACGGAGGGATCCAGGTCCCGATCGGGCGTCCCGGCGTCGAGAAGAAGTCGACGTCCACGCGGGCCACGGCACCTTCTCCGAACTCGATGTAGCACGACCCTCGGCCGTCGTACAGCGACACCGGGTCGGCGCCGCGCACCTCCGCGATCAGGCGGTCGGCGACGACCTTCGCCGCGCCCTCCGCGAACACGCCCGCCTTCGGCGTCCCGACGCTCGTGACGTCGCCGACCGCGAAGACGCCGGGGAACCGCGTCTCGAGGGTTCGCGGTTCCACCGGGATCCACCCGTTCACGGCCAGTCCGGAATCCTCGACGACGGCCGGCGCGCGGTGGACCGGGATCCCGAGGAACAGATCGCACGCGAGTCGCTGTCCGTCGTCCAGCACGGCGACGCCTTCCTCGAGCGCGACGACCCTCCGTTCGGGGACGAAGCTGATCCCGCGATCGGCGAACGCGGCCAGGAGCGCTTCCGACGTTTCGGGCGAGGGCGGGATCGGCTTCCCGAACGGGATCACGACGTGGATCGTGGAGGCTTCGCGCAGCCCGCGATCGCGCAGGAACCGATCGAGCATGAGCCCGGCTTCGCTCGGTGCCGGCGGGCACTTGAAGGTGTCGCCGCACACACCGACCACCGCCGCACCCTCTCGGAACGACGGCAGCACGTCGCGGAGCCGCTCGGCGCCCTCCTCCGTGTAGTACTCGTTGCCGAAGGTCGCGAGGCCGGGGGTGGCGGAGATGTCCAGGTCGGCCCCGAGCGCCACGACGATCACGTCGGCGTCGTACGTCCCGTCGTCGGTCGTGACCCGCTTCGTGTCCGGGTCGATCGACGTGATCGTCGTGCCGACGAAGCGCACACCCGGCTTCGCGATGCGCGCGTACCGAAGCCGGACGTCGTCGAGCGATCTCGCACCGAACATCACGTCGAGCTTCGAGAAGCCGAAGACGAACGCGTCGGTCCGATCGATCAGCGTGACGTCGGCGTCGTCGCCGAGAGCCTCCGACAGGCGGGTGGCCACCTCGAGACCCCCGAAACCGGCGCCGAGCACGAGGACCCGCACGGGCGAAGGATACGCGCGGTGAACCCCCTCGTCGGCCCGCCCTAGTACCTCCCTGAGTTCGATCCCAGGAGGGCAAGTCGGCAGGAACGGCGTGCCGAGCAGGGGGATACGCTTCGGCGCATGACGGTCTGTCCGACGTGCGGCAGCGAGAACCGAGAGGGTGCTCGGTTCTGTGACGCCTGCGGGTCCCCGCTCGGAGCCGCCCCTGCGACCGGGGGTTTCCGTCGGACCGTGACGGTCCTCTTCTCCGACATCACCGGCTCCACGGAGCTCGGCCGCGGCCTCGACCCCGAGCTGCTCCGCGGGATCCTGGCCCGCTACTACGACGCGATGCGAACGCTCCTGGAGCGCCACGGCGGCACCGTCGAGAAGTTCATCGGTGACGCCGTGATGGCGGTGTTCGGGATCCCTCGGATCCACGAGGACGACGCGGTCCGGGCGGTCCGGGCGGCCTCGGAGATCCCCGAGGCGCTCGCGGCTCTGAACGACGAGCTGGAGCGTCAGCACGGCGTCCGGATCCGGGCGCGAACGGGCGTCGCGACCGGTGAGGTCATGGTCGGCGATCCCGCGACCGCCGAGACACTCGTGACGGGGATGCCGTCGAACGTCGCGGCGAGGCTCGAGCAGGCCGCCGGGCCGGACGAGGTCCTGATCGCGGAGGAGACCTTCCGGCTCGTCCGCGACGCGGTCCTCGCCGAAGCTGTGGAGCCACTGTCGCTGAAGGGTGTCGGCGATGCGGTCCCGGCGTACCGCGTCCTCAAGGTGGATCCTGGAGCGGCCGGTTTCGCGCGTCGGTTGGACGCGCCTATGGTCGGTCGAGAGCGGGAGCTCGCGCTCCTCCGCGATGCCTTCGACCGTGCCGTCTCGGACAGCTCGTGTCAGCTGTTCACGGTCCTCGGCATCGGCGGCGTCGGCAAGTCGCGACTCCTCGCGGCTTTCCTCGACCGACTGCCCGATGGTGCTATCGCGCTCCGAGGCCGATGCCTTCCGTACGGCGACGGGATCACATTCTGGCCCGTGATCGAGGCGGTCCAGCAGGCCGTTCGATTGAACGGGACGGAGTCAGCCGACGAGGTGCTCGCGAAGATCGTCGATGCCGTCGCGGACGACGAGCACGCTAAGCGCATCGGCCGTCAGCTCGCCCAGCTCCTCGGAGTGCGAAGTGGCGAGGCGGCGGGCGAGGAGACGCTCTGGGCGATCCGCCATTTCCTCGAAGGACTCGCACATCGGCACCCCATCGCCTTCGTGATCGACGACGTGCAGTGGGCCGAGCCGACGATGCTCGATCTCATCGAATACCTCGCCGACTGGGTCGTGGAGGCGCCGCTGTTGCTCGCCTGCATGGCACGGCCCGAGCTCCTCGACGCGCGACCGGCCTGGGGAGGCGGCAAGCTCAACGCAACGTCGATCAACCTCGAGCCGCTCTCGGCATCGGAGACCGAAACCCTCGTGGCAAACCTGCTCGCGATCGACACGGTCGACGCCGCCGTCCGCGAACAGATCGTCGAGGCGTCCGAGGGACATCCCCTGTTCGCCGAGGAGATGCTCGCGATGCTCGTCGAGGACGGTCTCGTCGTGCGGAGCGGGACGTCGTGGGTCGCCGCCGGCGACCTCCGCGGCGTCATGGTGCCGCCGACGACGTCCGCGCTGCTTGCGGCGCGGATCGACCGCCTTTCTGCGGGCGAGCGCTCGACCCTCGAGCGCGCGTCGGTCATGGGTCAGGTGTTCTACCGCGATGCTGTAACCGTGCTATCGGACGGCGAGGTGTCCGTCGAGCTCGCGTCGCTGATCCGGAAACAGTTCGTGCGCCCCGAGCGGAGCGACGTGCCGGGCATCGAGGCGCTCGCGTTCCGCCACCTGATGATCCGCGACGCCGCCTACGACGCGACGCCGAAGACACTTCGTGCGGGCCTGCATGAGCGGTTCGCGGACTGGCTAGAGGCGGCTGCGCCGGAACAGGAGGAGCTGATCGGATATCACTTCGAGCGCGCGTCTCGGGTCCTGACGGAACTGGGTGGGGACCGGTCGCGGATCGCGGCGCTCGGCGAGCGCGCCGCGAACCACCTCAGCGAGGCCGGTCGACGCGCCCACGACCGCTTCGATATCCCCGCGACGATCGGCCTCCTCTCGAGGGCGACCGATCTCATGTCGCCGCAGGACCCCGAGCTCATCCCGACGATGATCGACCTCGGCGTGGCGGTCGGCGAGTCGGGGGACCTGAGAGGCGCGGAAACGACCCTCGACGCCGCGATCGAGGCCGCGGAGCGTCGTGGTGACGAAGTCCTCGTGCGCCGTGCGGGACTCGTCCGCCTCTGGGCGGCGTATTGGGCCGAGGGACCGGCCCTGTCGCTGCGTTCACCGTCAGAGGTCGAAGCCGATCTGGAACTGTTCGAACGCGTCGGCGACGAGGTCGGCATCGCCTGGGCGCTGGTCATCTTGGGCTCGCTGGCGTACCAGCGGTGTCGGGCTGCCGAGACCGGGCTCGCGTGGAGGCGAGCGGTGGACCTGTTCCGCAAGACGGGCGATCACCATATGGCGGCCGAGTACCTGTCGTGGCTCGCGGCGGTTCCGGTGTTCGGTCCCACCCCATGCGCAGAGGCACTTCGACTGGTTGATGGCTATGTCGACGAGGTCCGTGGGTCGCTCGCCCTGGAGACGGAAGTGGCGGGGAGCTCATCCACGATCTACTGGATGTTGGGCGAGTTCGACCGAGGCCGGGAGATCTGTGAGGCGGGCCATCGGTTTCGTGTCGAGCTCGGCCGTCGGGTCGCCGATGCCCACATGTCGCAGTCGCTGGGGTGGCTGGAGCTCATGGCCGGCAACGTCGACCAGGCTGAGCAGATCCTGAGAGACGGACGGCGCCGTTTGATGGAGATCGGGTCGACGGGGCCAGCCGGCCTGTTGGCCGCGATGCACGCCCAATCCTTGTACGAGCTCGGACGCTATGACGACGCGGAGGAGGCTGCGGTCGCCGGATGGGACCTGGACCCCAATGACATCCAGGTGAACGCGCTCGTCCTGAGCGTTCGCGCGATGGTCGCGGCCCGCCGAGGGGACATCGTGCTCGGCGAACGGCTCGCGCGCGAAGCGATCGCGATGCACGAGGAAGGAGACTTCATCAATGACCAGGCGGATGCCCGCGTTGCCCTTGCCGAAGTGCTCGAACTCGGTGGGCGCAGCGACGAGGCAGCCGACGTCACTCGCGAAGCGCTCGAACGCTACCGCCGAAAGGGCAACGTGACGCAGGGGGCGGCCGCCGAGGCGCGCCTCGCGCGCCTCGGCGGCCGCCCCTCGAGCTCGACCTAGCC
>Ga0075435_100001824_pt1 | contig 13852 bp, 13 predicted proteins | sample RhiMethybrSRZTD4_FD_75302 | JGI IMG/M metagenome (GOLD analysis project Ga0075435, IMG submission 75302) | Populus rhizosphere microbial communities from Tennessee, USA - Rhizosphere MetaG P. TD hybrid SRZTD4 | ecosystem: Host-associated > Plants > Roots > Rhizosphere > Soil | place: USA...
GCGCCGGAGGCGGTGGCCCGCACCGTCTCCTTCCTCGCGAAGTGGAACGGGCGGCTCGACGGCCGCATCCGCGCCTGGGCGATGCCGTTCTCCTACGAGACCTGCAGCGCGGGGCTGCTCGAGAGCCTGAAGCGGGCGGTGGACGAGCATCACACCGGGCTCACCCTCCATCACGGCAGCGGGGTGAAGGCGCGCCAGGACTCGGCCGCGCGTCACGGCGCGAGCCCGACCGCCTATCTCGAGTCGATCGGGGTGCTCGGGCCCAACGTGCTGCTCGCCCACTGCCTCGGGCTCGACGAGGCGGAGATCGATTGCGTCGCGCGCTCCGGCGCCACCGTCGCCATGTGCCCGGTCACCGCGGCGAAGGGCGGGCGCGGAGTCCCCGAGCACGGCCGCATGCCCGAGCTGCTCGCCCGCGGGGTGCGCATCGCGCTCGGCTGCGACTCGCCCAACAACTCGAACCATCTCGACATGGTGCGCACCATGAACATGGCCGCGATCCAGTACAAGGACGCGCGCCAGGACACGCGGCAGATTCCGGCCGAGTCCGCGCTCGAGATGGCCACGATCCACGGGGCGGAGGCCCTCGGCCTGGGCGCGGAGCTGGGCTCGATCGAGGTCGGCAAGAAGGCCGACCTGGTCGCCTTCGACACCCTGCGTCCGGAGTGGCAGGCCCTCTGGAACCCGGTCAACAACCTCGTCTACAACGCCGACGGCCGCAGCGTGCACACCGTGGTGATCGACGGCCGGGTCGTGGTCGACGCCTACCGCCAGACCTTCGTGGACGAGCCTCGCCTCTACGCTCGGGTGCAGGAGATCGGCGAGCGGCTGCAGGCCCGCACCGGCATCAGCTTCCCGCGCTCCCGGTGGCCGATGAGCTGAGCCTCGCCGAGGCGCCGGCTGCCCAAATGCGCGGGGGCTGACATTTCCCATCAGTCCCGACGCAGGGACAACCGGCTAACCAGCTGTTTTCGCTGGGCCCTCTCATGGTGCAGTCCTTGCACCACTCGAGCCCGGGTCGGCGCCTTTGCCGGCCCCAACGCTCGAGCCCGGACGTCTAGCCCCGGAGAGGAGAGGCCAGTGCCCGACCCGCGCATCCTGGTAGTAGAGGACGAGACCAACGTCCGTGAGCTGGAGGCGGAAATCTTGAGGGAGGAGTGGGAGCACGTCGATACCGCGGTGGACGGCACGGACGCCCTCCGGCTCCTCGCCGAACACGTCTACGCCGCGATCGTGAGCGACCTCGCGATGCCCAAGATGGACGGCCGCGGGCTCTACGAGGAGGTCGGGCGCCGCTACCCGAGCGCGCACGGGCGGCTCGTCTTCGTGACCGGCTACGCGGAGGCCGAGGAGTACGACGCCTTCCTCCGTCAGAGCGGGGTCCCGGTGCTGGCCAAGCCGTTCACCATCGCCGACCTGATCGGGGCGGTGCAGCGGGCGTTCTCGCCCGCCTAGCGGAGCCGGCCGGTGGCCCGTCTCGCCGAGTCGTCCGAGCAGCACTATCGCGCGCTCGTGGAGTCGAGCGCGGGTCTGATCTGCACCCACGACATGGCAGGAATCCTGTTGTCCGTCAACCGGGCCGCCGCCGAGCGCCTGGGCTACCCGGCGGACGAGCTGGTCGGCCGCAGCCTGGCCGAGGTGCTGGCGCCCTCGGTCCGGCCGCTATTCCCCCAGTACCTCGAGCGGGTCGCGCGCGCCGCGGTCGACGAGGGACTGATGCTGGTGGTGACGCGGGACGGGGAGGAGCGCATCTGGACCTACAGCAACGTGCGCTGCCAGGATCCAGGCGGCCCGCCCTACGTGCTGGGCCACGCCCACGACATCACCGACATCAAGCGCTCGGACGCGCGGGCGGGGGAGGCGGAGGCGCTCCGCGCGGTCGCCCAGCTCGCGCTGGCCACCGCGCACGAGATCAACAACCCGCTCACCGTCATCATCGCGAGCCTCCAGCTCATGACCGCCCGGGGCCAGGTGCCCGCGGGGGCCACCGGCTACGTGGAGCGCGCCATCCGCGCCGGCGAGCAGATCCGCGACATCGTGCGCAACATGTCCCGCATCACCCGCCTCGAGCTGTCCCGCCAGTCCCCCCAGCTGTCGCCGGTGCTCGACCTCCGCAAGTCCAGCGACCCGCAGGCCTGATCGCCCCGGAAGGGCTTGCCGTCCGGCCCCCTCTCGGGCTAAGGTCTGGGCGGCGAGTGCAGGATTCCAGCCGGCCCCCGACCCGAGGGCGATCGACCCGAGGGCGATTTCGAAGGAGCGACCAATGAAGCGTGCGAGCGCGATGGCACCGCTGTTCCTGCTGATCCTCACCCTGCTCGGCCTGGGGCGGCCCGACGCGGCCCTGGCGCAGCCGAAGACCGAGCTGACGGTGGCGCTCTCGAGCTTCGCCACCGAGGTGCTCGACCCGCCGCTCGGCGGCCACCTCGTCAAGTACTACCTCTCGATGATCTTCGACTACCTCGTCGGCACCACGCCGGACGGGCAGCCGTCGCGCGAGGGCGGGCTGGCCACGCGCTGGGAGAGCTCGCCCGACTTCAAGCGCTGGACCTTCTACCTCCGCAAGGGGGTCAAGTTCCACAACGGCGACGAGGTCACCGCCGAGGACGTGAAGTTCAGCATCATGCGGAACATCGGCAAGCGCTCCACCACCGGCTACGCGGGCCCCCTCCGCACCCTGATCGCGGACATCGAGACTCCCGCGCCCGATAAGGTGGTGATCGTGAGCAAGGAGCCGACCCTGATCTTCCCCACCTACCTCTCGCGCTCGCTCTCCACCGAGGGGATGATCGTGCCCAAGAAGTACGTGGAGGCGGTGGGCGACGACGTGTTCGCCCGCAAGCCGATCGGCAGCGGGCCCTACAAGTTCGTGGAGCAGGTGACCGGCTCGCACGTCAAGCTCGCCGCGGTCGACAGCCACTGGCGCATCGGCACGCCCAAGTTCAAGACCATGCTCTTCCGCCTGGTCCCCGAGGAGACCACCCGCATCGCGCTCCTGCGCCGCGGCGAGGTCGACGTGGTCGAGGTGAGCCGCGAGCGGGTGCCGGAGCTCGAGCGCGAGAGCTTCCCCATTCACTACCGCCGCGAAGAAGCGATCCTCACCATGTGGTGGATCCTCGGCCCCGACGGGCCGGTGGCCCCGAGCAAGGACAAGCGGGTGCGCGAGGCCTTGAACCTGGCCATCGACCGCGCCGAGATCGCCCAGTCCATCTTCGGGGGCAAGGCGGAGCCGGCGTCGGTGCCGCTCGGCCTCTCGTGGTCGTTCAAGGACGTGGGCTTCAAGCCGACGCCGGAGATGGTCTATCCGTACGACCCGCCGCGGGCCAAGAAGCTCCTCGCCGACGCGGGATTCGCCTCCGGCTTCAACCTCGACGTCTACGCCTACCAGCTGGCCGGCCTGCCCGAGGGCAAGACGATGGCGGAGGCGGTGGCGGGCTACTGGGAGAAGCTCGGCATCAAGACTCGCCTGATCCCGGTGGACTACCCGGCCTTCCGCAAGGCGTGGCTGGATCGCGCGGCGCCGGGCGCGGTCGGCTACTTCAACATCGCCAACCGGGACTGGATCGGGGCCTACGCGCTGCTCGAGAAGATGGCCTACACCCCGGCCAAGGGCAACGCCACCGTCAACGATCCCGAGATCGACGCGATGATCGCCCAGGTGATGCGCCAGACCGACCGGGAGAAGATCAACGCGCTGATCCGCAACGTCTACACTCGGCTGCGCAGCGAGCACTACGGCGTCCCGGTGGTCTACCTGCACTCGCCGTACGCGACGTCGAAGACCCTCGGCAAGTGGAACGTGGGCTCGGTCATGTACGACCTCTTCTTCGACGTGCTGGCCTCCGGTAAATAACCCACCGCGCATGGATCGCCCCGAGCGCATGACCCATGCGGTGGGGGGGCATGGGGGAGGAGCGCCGCCGCTCCCTCCCATTCAGAACAAGCCGTTAAAGGCTGTGCATTAGAGCGCCCGACGGGCCTCCCCCAGAATGCTGCGCTTCGTCGCGGCCCGGCTCATGCAGTCGCTGGTGGCCCTCGCCATCATCTCGGTGGTGGTGTTCGTGCTGGCCCGGGCCACCGGCGATCCCCTCTATCTGATCCTGCCGATGTCCGCCTCCCAGGAGGACTTCGACAACGCCCGCCGCTACCTGGGCCTCGACCGGCCCTACGTCGAGCAGTACTTCTCGTTCGTGGGCCGCGCGGTGACCGGCGACTTCGGCAACTCGCTGCGCGCCCGGCGGCCGGTCAGCGAGCTGATCCGGGAGCGCCTGCCCAACTCCCTCAAGCTGGCCGTCTTCGCGATGGGGGTCTCGCTCGCGATGGCGTTCCCGCTGGGCGTCATGGCCGCGGTGCGGAAGGGCACCGGGCTCGACCGGTTCGCCCAGGTCGTGTCGGTGCTGGGGCAGTCGCTCCCGACGTTCTGGGTGGCCATCCTGCTCGTGGAGTTCGTGGCCGGCCGCCTGCAGTGGCTGCCCGCGGGCGGCATCGACGGCTTCGCGAGCTACATCCTGCCCGGCTTCACCCTCGGCTGGTTCGTGGTGGCGGGCCTCATGCGCCTGCTGCGCTCCGGTATGCTCGAGGTGCTCGACTCCGAGTACGTCAAGCTCGCGCGGGTGAAGGGCGTCGGCGAGGGGCGGGTGATCTGGCTGCACGCGCTCAAGAACGCGCTGATCCCGGTGGTCACCTTCGCGGGCATCTACTTCGCGATCCTGGTGACCACCGCGATCGTGGTGGAGACCGTGTTCGCGTGGCCCGGCCTCGGCCGCCTCGCCTACGAAGGCATCAGCTCGCGTGATTTCCCGGTGATCCAGGCGGTGGTGCTCACCACCGCGGCGGTGGTGGCGGTGGTGAACCTGTGCGTCGACTGCCTCTACGCGCTCATCGACCCGCGCATCCGCTATGCCCGCTGAGCCCGGCGCGCTCGCCCTGCCCGAGCTGGACGTGCCCGCGGTGACGTCACGGCGCGCCCTCCGGCTGCCCCGGTTCCCCCTCGCGGTGATCGGCCTCTTCGTGCTGGCCGCGGTGGTGGCGCCGCTGCTCGGACTGCCGGACCCGCACGCCCAGTCGCTCCGCGACCGCTTCAAGCCGCCCGGATGGGAGGCGGCGGGGAGCTGGAAGCACCCGCTCGGCACCGATCGGCTCGGACGCGACCTGCTCTCCCGCATCGTGTGGGGCTCGCGGGTGTCGCTCGCGGCCGGGGTGGTCACGGTGCTGGTGGCGAGCGCGTTCGGGGCCGCGGTGGGGCTCACCGCCGGCTACTACGGCGGCCGCGTCGACGCGGTCCTGATGCGGGTCACCGACGCCACCATGTCCTTTCCGGTGATCCTGCTCGCCCTCATCCTCGCGGTCACGGTGGGCCCGAGCTTCACCAACGTGGTGACCGCGATCGCGGTGATCCTGTGGGCCCGCTACGCGCGGGTCATCCGCGGACAGGTCCTCACCCTGGTGCAGCTCGACTTCGTGGCCCAGGCCCGCATCGCGGGGGCGGGGGCGTGGCGGATCATCACGCGGCACCTCCTGCCCAATACCTTCGGCACCCTGCTGGTGCTGGTCACGCTCCAGATCGGCTACGTGATCATCGTGGAGGCGTCGCTCTCCTTCCTCGGCGCGGGCATCCCGCCACCCACGCCGGCGTGGGGCTCCATGATCGCGGAGGGCCGCGACGTGGTGACCCGCGCGTGGTGGGTGTCGCTCTTCCCGGGCCTGGCAATCCTGCTCGTGGTGCTGGCCTTCAACCTGCTCGGCGACTGGCTCCGCGACACCTTCGACCCGAAGCTGCGGCAGCTCTGAGGGCCGGCCCGCTCGTGTCCCGCCCGCCCGCGTCGCGCCCGGTCATCGACGTGCGCGATCTGCGCACGCACATCGTCACCCGCTGGGGCACCGTGAAGGCGGTGGACGGCGTATCGTTCACGGTCGACGAGGGCGAGACCCTCGGCCTGGTGGGCGAGTCGGGCTCGGGCAAGAGCATGACCTGCCTGAGCCTGCTCCGCCTGGTGCCGCGGCCGGCCGCGCGCATCCTGGGCGGTGAGGTGCGGCTCGACGGGGAGGACCTGCTCACCAAGAGCGAGGCCGAGATGCGGGCCATCCGCGGGCGGCGGATCGCGATGATCCTGCAGGACCCGATGAGCTCGCTCAACCCGGTGTTCTCCATCGGCATGCAGCTGCGCGAGCCGATCGCGCTCTACCACCGCCTGCGGGGACCCGCGCTCGCCGCGCGGGCCGCCGAGCTGCTCGCCGCGGTGCGCATTCCGTCGCCCGTCGAGCGGCTGCGCGCGTTCCCGCACCAGCTATCGGGCGGCATGCGGCAGCGGGTGGTGGGGGCGATGGCCATCGCGGCGCCGCCGCGGCTGCTGATCGCGGACGAGCCCACCACGAGCCTCGACCTCACCATCCAGTCGCAGTACCTGGGACTCCTCGAGGAGCTGCAGGAGCGGCACCGGCTGGCCCTCGTCTTCGTCACCCACAACCTGGGCATCGTGGCGCGCATCTGCGACCGGGTCGCGGTCATGTACGCGGGGCGCATCGTCGAGATGGGGCCGGTGCGCCGGCTCTTCACGCGCCCGGCGCATCCCTACAGCCGCGCGCTGCTCGAATCCATCCCGCGCCTCGGGCGCCGCACGGGGCGGCTCACCGCCATCGAGGGCCAGCCGCCCGACCTGGCGCGGCTGCCCGCGGGGTGCGCGTTCGCCCCGCGGTGCCCGTCGGTGATGGAGCGCTGCCGGGTGGAGGCGCCGCCGGAGACGGTGGTAGAGGCGGGGCACGTGACGCGCTGCTGGCTCGAGACGCCCGGGATCGCCGCGCCGGCCGCGGGGGCGCCGCCCGCGTGAGCGCGCTGCTCGAGGTCTCCGCCCTCACCAAGCACTTCCCGGTGCGGCGCGGTCTGCTCGGCCGGAGCATCGAGCGGGTGCGCGCGGTGGACGGCGTCTCGTTCACGCTCGAGGCGGGAACGACGCTCGGCCTCGTGGGCGAGTCGGGCTGCGGGAAGACGACGACGTCCAAGCTGGTCCTGGGCCTCGAGCGGCCGACGTCGGGGACGATCCGCTTCCAGGGCGAGGAGGTGGGCGCGCTCGATCGAGCCCAGCGGCGTGGTCACCGTCGAGCCGTCCAGGCGGTCTTCCAGGATCCCTACGCCTCGCTCGACCCGCGCATGCGGGTGGGCGCGATCATCGCGGAGCCGCTCGTGATCAACGAGCGCCTCGACCGCGCCGCGCGGCGGCGGCGCGTGCTCGAGCTGCTCGACCTGGTGAGCCTGCCCGCGCGCGCGGCCGACCTCTACCCGCACGAGTTCTCGGGCGGCCAGCGGCAGCGGGTGGCCATCGCGCGGGCGCTCGCGCTCTCCCCGCGGCTGGTGGTGCTCGACGAGCCGGTCTCGGCGCTCGACGTGTCGATCCGCGCCCAGATCCTGAACTTGCTGCGCGAGCTGCAGGAGCGTCTGGGCGTGTCGTACCTCTTCATCGCCCACGACCTGGCCGCGGTGGCGCACATGAGCCATACCATCGCGGTCATGTACCTGGGGCAGATCGTGGAGTCGGGGCCGGCCGAGGCGGTCGCGCTCGCCCCGCGACACCCGTATACCCAGGCCCTCTTCGCCGCCGCGCTCCCGATCGACGTCGACGCCCCGCGTCCGGAGGTTCCGCTCGCGGGTGAGGTGCCGAGCCCGCTCCGCCCGCCCGCGGGCTGTCGCTTCCACCCGCGCTGCCCCCACGTCATGCCGGTCTGCGCCACCGACCCGCCCGCGCTGCGCCCCCACGCCGGCCGCGACGTCGCCTGCCACCTTTATTAGGGGTCAGGTCTTACATTCCGACATTTCCGCCGCGCGGCGACCTGCCTGCCGGGTCAAGAATGTCGGAATGTAAGACCTGACCCCGTTCAGGCGAGGAGGAGGCAGGCGGCGCCGGCGCAGGCGAGGAGGGCGGCGGCGAGGCGGCGGGCGAGGTCGGGCTCGGCGAAGAGGGTGCGGCCCAGCAGCACCGCGAGGACGGCGGACATGCGGCGGATCGCGTTGACGTAGGCCGCGGAGGCCATAGTGAGCGCGGTGGTCTGCATGCCGGTGCCGGTCACCCCGAGCAGCCCGTGGATCACCACCGTCAGCAGGTTGCGCGGCCGCACGCTTTCGGCCAGGCCGCGCGGTGTGGTCACCGCCGCGATCAGCGCGGCCAGGAGCGCGGTCGCGCCGTGCGAGCAGACCAGGTAGCTGGGCGGCCCGAGATGAAGCGCCCCGTAGCGGTCCACCGCGGCGAGGAAGCCGAGCAGGAACGCGGCGCCCAGGGCGTCGAGCGCGTCTCGCCGCGCGAAGAGCGTGCGGATCCGGCCCAGCCGCCCGCCCGCTCCGCCCGAGAGGCTCACGGTGCCGGTGAGGGAGAGCGCGAGGCCGATCCATCCGAGCGCGCTCGGCAGGCCGCCGGAGAGCGCGGCGTCCGGCAGGATCGTGAAGATCGGGCTCAGCGCGAGGATGGGCCCGACGATCGAGATGTCTCCGCGCGCGCTGGCTCGCGCGAGCAGCCCGCTCATGCCGAGCACGAGCAGACACGAGACGGCCACCACGGGCCAGAGCGCTCCCGGCTCGGTGAATGAACGCCCCGAGACCATGAAGAACACCACCCACGCCGAGCAGGCCACCCCCTGCGTCCACGCGACGATCACCAGCGGCGGAATCTCCCGGGCGCGGCCCTTGACGACGGCGAACTGGACGGCCTGGGTGAGCGCCGCGCCGAGCGACAGCAGGAACCAGGTCAGACGAGCTCGACGCGGGGCACCCCGCTCGCCTCGAGCACGACCCGCATCGCCGCGACCTCCTCCGCCTCGTCGATCTTGTAGTCGTCGCGGAACGGAATGGCCATCGCGGGGATGACCCCGTGAAATGCGCGGCTCACGCTCATCGGTCGGCTCCTCCCGGGAGACCGTACCCGAGGAGTCGCGGCCAGGTCAAATCGGCCCGGCCTCCGGCTTTACCGGGTAGGAATCGGCCGGAGCTTCGCGGCGACGAACGGCGACTGGGGTGCGAGCCGCGGATGTCGTCCGTCCCGCGGGTGGCATGGTCCGCGCAGGCGCTCCATCGGCCAGGAGGTCCACCGACCATGCCAGCCGGACAAACGAACAGACGGCGGCCTCGTGCCACTCGCAGCGGCCGCGGTCGACGATGGGTCCGGAGCGTCACGACCGTGTCGACCGATCCACCTCGGGGGCTGTTCAACAAGGACGCGCAGACGATCGCGCGCTCCCTGGCGTCCCGGCGCGTCAGCCCGAAGGGTCCCGCGTCGGGTCTGCGGATGCTTCTGTTCTACATCAACCGCGGCGGCCGGGGGCTCTCGCCCACCCGGCGCGCGGAGCTCCAGAAGGCAAAGCGCCTCATGCAGGGGCGGCTCGGCCGCCGCAAGCCGCGAATCCGACGCGGCGCCCGGCTACGCTCTTGACGAGCCGTGCCCCGGCCGCCAAGATGCTGCCGGGAGGTCATCCATGGCACGCGCATCCTTCGGGCTCATCCTCGCCAACCGGGCGGTCGTGCTGGGCGCGATCCAGGCGCGCGACCTCATCGAGCTGTCGCAGCAGGCGGAGACCTCCGGGGTCTTCGACACCCTGTGGGTCGGCGACAGCCTCCTGGCCAAGCCGCGCCTCGAGGCGATCGCGCTGCTCTCCGCGCTCGCGGGCGCGACCTCGCGGATGCGCCTCGCGGTCGGGTGCATGGCGACCTTCGTCCACCGGCATCCGCTGCTCCTCGCCCAGCAGTGGGCGAGCCTCGACGTGCTCTCGGGCGGACGCGCGCTCCTCGCGGTGTGTCTCGGCGGCCCCGACGAGCAGAGCGCGGCGCAGGCCCTCGAGCACCGGGTGATGGGCGTGCGCTCGAGCGAGCGGGTCGGCCGTCTCGAGGAGGGGATCCAGATCCTCCGGAAGGTCTTCACCGGCGAGAAGGTCTCGCACCAGGGCGAGTTCTACCAGTTCGAGGGCGTGAAGATCGAGCCGCGCCCGGTCCAGCAGCCGTGCCCGATCTGGATCGCGAGCAATCCGACCGGCCTCACCTGGAAGGGCGGGGCCAGCGCCTCCGACGCGGCGGTGGAGCGCGGCTTCCGGCGGGTCGCGCGCTTCGCGGACGGCTGGATGACCAACAAGGTGACGCCGGCCCAGTTCCGTGAGCAGTGGGCGCGCATCGCCCGGATGGCGCGCGAGGAGGGCCGCAACCCCGACGCGCTCGGCAGCGCGCTCTACCACAACATCAACATCAACGAAGACCGCGGCAAGGCGCTCGAGGAGAGCAAGACCTTCCTCGACACCTACTACACCTCGAAGTTCTCGCCCGCCTTCGTCGAGGGCTGGACGGTGGCGGGCGCCCCGGCGCAGTGCATCGCCGAGCTCCGCGAGTACGTGGCCGCCGGGCTCACCCACATCTCGCTCCGCCTCACCTCCTGGGACCAGCGGGGCCAGCTCAAGCGCTTCCTGACCGAGGTGGCGCCCGCCCTCTCGGGCGGCCGCTGAGCGGGGCGCCGTCGGCGAGCATGCGCTTCATCCCGAGCCGCGGCTCGGCCGTCGCGGTCGCCCTGCTGGTCGTCGCCCTCGTGATCGACGCCGGGCTTGCCCTGCACAACATCCGCGAGGTCGCGGTGAGCCTGCAGTGGGTGTCGCACACCAACGAGGTGCTGGCCCGCCTCGAGACGGTCCTCTCGACCCTCAAGGACGCGGAGACCGGCCAGCGCGGCTACCTCCTCACCGGCGAGGTGAGCTACCTCGAGCCGTACCGCGAGGCGGTGGACCGGCTCCCGGGCCAGACCATCGCGCTTCGCCAGCTCACCCTCGACAACCCGGCCCAGACCGCGCGCGTGCTGCGGGTCGACGAGCTGGCGACCCAGCGGATGGCGATCCTGAAGCGCGGCCTCGATCTCGCCGGCCTCGATCCGGACCGGGGCCGGGGCCTCTCGTCCGCACGCCAGACCGTGCTGAGCGGCGAGGGCAAGGAGGTCATGGACCGGATCCGGTCCGAGGTGGACGAGATGGAGCGGGTCGAGCGGGAGCTCCTGGAGGAGCGCGGGGCGATCGCGCGCGGCGCGGCCCGGACCGCGGTCGTCACCACCGTGGTCGCGCTCGTCATCGGGCTCGCCCTGGTGGCCCTCGTGGTCTGGCTGTTCGCCCGCAACCTCGCGATACGCCAGCGGGCCTCCGAGGTCCTCCACGCCGAGCGGGAGCGGTTTCGCACCACGCTGACCAGCATCGGCGACGCGGTCATGGTGGCCGACGCGCAGGGCCGGGTGACCCTGCTCAATCCGGTGGCGGAAGCCCTCACCGGCTGGGACGCCGACGCGCTCGGCCAGCCGGTCGAGGCGGTGTTCCGGATCCTCAACGAGGCGACCCGGGAGCCGGTCGAGAACCCGGTGGGCAAGGTCCTCCGCGAGGGCGCGGTCGTCGGCCTCGGCAATCACACGGTGCTGATCGGGCGGGACGGCCGCGAGCGGCCGATCGACGACAGCGGGGCGCCGATCCGGGACGGGCGGGGCCGCGTCGTGGGCGTGGTGCTCGTGTTCCGCGACATCACCGAGCGTCGCGCCGTCGAGCGACGCCTCCACGAGAACGACCGGCGCAAGGACGAGTTCCTCGCCATGCTGGCCCACGAGCTGCGCAACCCGCTCGCTCCGATCCGCAATGCGGCCTACACCCTGACCCTGCTCGGTCAGCCGGACGAGCGGCTCCGGTGGGTATCGGGGGTGATCGAGCGCCAGGTCGGGCTGATCACCCGGCTGGTCGACGACCTCCTCGACGTCTCCCGCATCACCTCCGGGAAGATCACGCTCCAGCGCGAGCGGGTCCCGGTCGCCGCGGTCATCGCCCAGGCGGTCGAGACCGCACGCCCGGCCGCCGAGAGCCGCCACGAGAATCTCGCGGTCGAGGTCGCCGCCGACGCGGGGGTCGTGGACGGCGATTCGGCGCGGCTGGTCCAGGCGGTGGGCAACCTGCTCGACAACGCGATCAAGTACTCGGAAGACGGTGGGCAGGTCCGGCTGACCGCCCGCGCCGACGCCCAGGAGGTCGTCATCGTGGTGCGCGACGAGGGCGTCGGCATCGACGCGGAGCTCCTTCCGCACGTCTTCGACCTGTTCATCCAGGCGGACCGCTCGCTGGAGCGCCGGCAGGGCGGTCTCGGGATCGGGCTCACCCTGGTGCGACGCCTCGTCGAGATGCACGGAGGGCGGGTGGAGGTCGCGAGCGGGGGGGCCGGGCGGGGGAGCGAGTTCACGATTCGCCTGCCGCGCCTGGCGGTCGACGCCCCCGCGCCGGCGGCGGCGCGGGCCGCGGCCCGGGAGGCGCCGTCCGGTCCGGCGCGCCGCGTGCTGGTGGTGGACGATCAGCCCGACTCCACCGATTCGCTCGCCCTGCTGCTCCGCCTCCACGGCCACGAGGTTTCTACCGCCGCCGACGGGCCGGGCGCAGTCGACGAGTTCCTTCGCTCCAAGCCCGAGGTGGTGTTCCTCGACCTGGGCCTCCCCGGCATGAGCGGGTACGACGTGGCCCGGCGCCTGCGCGCGATGCCGGAGGGGCGGGACGTCCGGCTGGTCGCGGTCACCGGCTACGGGACCGAAGCCGACCGCGAGCGGACGCGCGCGGCCGGCTTCGACCTCCACCTGGCCAAGCCGGTGGACCCGCACGCGGTCGAAGCGCTGCTCGCCTCCTAGGCGCCGCGCCGGCGCCGCCGCGTCACAGACCGCGGCGCTTCAGGAAGCTGCTGAACCAGGGCCCGACGTAGTTCGCGTGCGCGCTCTTCTGGATGGTGTCCTTGAGCGCGTCCGACTTATGCTGGTTGATGCTCTCCGCCACGATCGTGAGGGTCTTGGCGCTCTGCTGGTAGCGCCACCAGAACCACACGAGCCCTCCGCTGCTGCCCAGCACCATCGCGCCCAGCACCACCAGCGCCGAGATCAGCGCCACCTGGGTGCGGTTGGGCAGCCCTTCGCTCATGCCCTGCCGGGCCCCGCGCATCGCCTGCAGCATCACCTGGTGGGTGAGACCCCCGAAGCCCGCCTGGTTGACCGGGTCGTCCGCACCCTCGGCCGCGCCCTTGATGAGGGCCAACGACATGTTGCGCCCCACGAGCTGCAGCCGCGCCTGCATCGGCCCCTCGAGCCCGGCCACCAGCGAGGCGACGAGCTGCTCGCCCATCTGCCGGGCCAGCCGCTGGGTGGCCGGGTTCACGTCGTGCTCGATCGAGTCACGGAGCGTGGTGGTGGCGGCGAGGATGCTGCTGGCGGCGACCTTGCGCAGCTCGGCCTCGAGCTGGCCGCCCGCGCCCTTGACCAGCGCCTGGACGGTGTCGTCGCCGCTCCGCCGCAGGCTCTCCATCGCCTGGGTCACGAGCCGATCGACCTGCTCCCGCATCTCGGGCGAGCCGAGGCGGGCCTGGAGCGCCTGCATCGCGGAGTCGGTCATGTCGCGGGCGGCCCGGGCGAGGGCCGGATCCTCGAGACTCCCGCGCAAGGTTTGCCGCAGCGGCTCCTGGAGGCCGGGAATCCCCTCGCGCACCCCCTGCATGGCGCCGGCCGCCGCGCTCTGGCCGGCGCCGTGGATGAAGTCCTGGGAGACGCAGCCGGCGAGGGCGACGGCGAGCAGCCCGAGGGTGGTCAGCGACAGGGCTCGGCGGCGGGTGGGGGACGGCTTGATCATGCGTGATCTCCCGGTTGGGGTCGAGGTCGTGGCCCATTCGTGTAACACAGCGATTGTGTAGCCGCAAGCCGCGGCATAGACTGTTGGGACTTTTCCCCCCGGGAGGGCGTGTGAGCAGGCCGGTAGCGCACGACGGCACGATGGTGTCGGACTCCATCGCGGTGAGCGAGGGGCCCAGCTCTTCCACCCGCGCGCTCGTGCAGTTCGTCTTCCT
>Ga0075435_100001827_pt1 | contig 13837 bp, 10 predicted proteins | sample RhiMethybrSRZTD4_FD_75302 | JGI IMG/M metagenome (GOLD analysis project Ga0075435, IMG submission 75302) | Populus rhizosphere microbial communities from Tennessee, USA - Rhizosphere MetaG P. TD hybrid SRZTD4 | ecosystem: Host-associated > Plants > Roots > Rhizosphere > Soil | place: USA...
ATGGCGCCCAAGCCCCGCATCGCCCACCTCGCCGGATCGAACGCCACCATCCAGAACAGCCCGCCGCTGGTCACCAGCAACAAGGCGCGCGCGAAGTACGGCCTGCCGCCCCTGACCGATGCCGACGGCGGCCCGCTCCGCTTCGACGCTCTCCGCGCCCAGCGGCTGGCTGCGCCGGTGACGGTCTATGTGGAGCAGTTCAGTGCGCATCCGCTCGAGCGCGACGCCGCGGAGCTCTACGGCCCGCCCGACGGCTACATCGACGCGAAGGGCGTCTTCCACAAGGAGCGGTGCTCCGCCGATGACCGGCCGGTCTACGAGGTCACGCTCGCGCCGGAGGACGGCCTCTATCCTCTGCCGTACATGGCGCGGCAGGCCGACGGCTGCGCGTGGGAGGAGGACTGCGCCTTCCCGATGGCACCGGAATCGAAGGCGCGACAGCCCTTCTATCCGGACGGTGCCAGGCTCTTCGAGGAGATCGATCGGCTCGGCGTGGGCGACAAGGGCGTCGGCAACCTGATCTCGGGACGGGCCGAGATCGATTTCTATCGTGTGATTCCGTCATCCGGCTATACGAAAGGGCTCGCTGCGAAGGATCGGACCGACGTGGGCGAGGGCGACATTAGACCCGAGACGCGCGGGCGGGACTTCTTTCCCTATCGCCCCTATCACCTCGGGCCCGCGCCATCGCGGCCGGCACTCGCGCGCATCGCCAACGCGGCGCAGCGGGTGCTCGCGAGCGGCCGCTACGCCGGAGCGATCTGGACGCAGGGCAGCCCGCGCATCGAGGAGACCGTCTACTGGCTTCAGCTTCTCGTCGACACCACGCTACCGATCTGCGGCAACGCCTCGCAGCGTCCCCACGGCCAGCTCAGCAACGACGGCGACAAGAACATCGTCGACTCGGTCGACTACATCGTCTCGCGCGTCTGGGCCGACGAGTCCGGGCGTAACCGCGCCGGCGTCGTGCTCGTGCAGGACCAGCAGGTGTTCGCGGCGCGCGACGTCCAGAAGGCCGACGCGCGGCCGGGCGGCTACGTGGCCACCGGCGGCCACGGCGGCATCCTCGGCGCGGCGGGCTGGGAGGGTCCGGCGGTGCTCAACTACCTGCCCGCCACGCGGCACACCTACCTCTCCTCCGTGAACCTCACGCGATTGCCCTCGGAGGTCGTGGGGCGTCTCGGTGGCGGCGAGACCCGCGTGCCGATCAAGGACACGCGCGGCGACCTGCTCGGCTCGGCCATTCCCAAGGTGACGATCGTGAAGGACGGTAACTACACCGCCGACGATGAGGAGGAGGATCTCGCGCGCGAGGTCGACCTGCTCGCCCAGATCGCGCGGAACCTCGCCGCGCATCCGCTGGCCGGATTCGTGGTGGAAGGCCTGTCGCCCTACGGGCGGCTGACCTCGGCAGTCCGCGCGCGCGTCATGCGGCGGGCCGCCTTCTCCGGGATGCCCGTGGTGCTCACCGGTCGCGGCAATGCCGAGGGATTCGTGCCGCCCCCCGCCGCGCCGTTCATCGGCGGCCGGAATCTGACCGCGACGAAGGCGCGGCTGCTTCTCATGGCGTGCCTGATGAAGCTCGGGAGCGTGCCGGCGGCGGCCGATCCGGACCGGCCGACCGCGAGCGAGGTCGAGGCGGCCGGTCGAAAACTACGCGAGTATCAGGACGTGTTCGACTCTCACTGAGCGCGCGCGGCTAGTCGTACACGGTGTCGAGGTAGTGACTCGGATCCACGCGGGCCTCGATCACCGTCGGGTGGTCGGCCGCGAGCGCACGCTCGATGGCCCGCGCGAGCTCGCCGGGGCCGCGCGCGCCGACGGCCGGCACGCCGAAGTAGTGTGCCGGCGGGTCCGCGTGCGCCTGCTCGCCGAGGTCCGTCCCGTAGAGGCCGAAGCACCGCCGGACCTGCTTGACCTGGATCAGCGAAAGCCAGCCGTCATCCAGGACGACGATGGGCAGGGACAGTCCGAGGCGCCGGGCCACGGCGACCTCGCCGCACGTCATCTGAAAGCACCCATCGCCTACGAGCGCGATCACCGGGCGATCCGGACTAGCGAGCTTGGCGGCGATGGCGGCGGGAAGCCCGAATCCCATCGAGGACCAGCCGTTCGTGATCAGGAACGTCCGCGGCGCGTGGGTCGTCCACTGCGAGGCGATCTGATGGGTGTGGGCACCGACATCGAAGGCCAGGACGCCGTCGCGCGGAAGCGCGTCGCGAACCACGTCGATCGCGTGATGCGGCCCGAAGCCGGAGAGCTCGGGCCGGAGCGCGCGGTGAAATCGCTCGCGGTGACGCGGCGCGGCGCCCGCCGGCCACTCCGGCTGCGCCGGCGGAAGCGCGGCCAGCCGCTCGAGCGAGACGTCGAGGTCACCGACGACCTCGTGGGCAATCGTCACGCTCGCGTCCGCGTCGACGGAATCCACGTCGAACGAGAGGAGCGGCACCTTGTCGATCCATGCCTCGTACTCGACCTCGACGACGTCGTATCCGAGCCCCACGATCAGATCGGCGGACCGCAAGAATTCGCGCTGCACCTGACGGCGGGCCCGCTCGATGCAGCCGAGGGCGAGGGGATGATCCTCGGCGATCATGCCCTTGGCCATCGTCGTCGTCGCGAAGGGAAGCCGGTGGCGCTCGATCACCGCCTGGAGCAGCCGTGGATTCCTGAGACGCATGGCCGACGCGCCGAGCACCGCGACCGGCCGCCGCGCCGCGGCCAAGAGCTCGCCCGCTCGCGTCATCGACGCCGGCGCCGCGGCGGGGAGCCGGCGGCCCCTCGGGATCGGCGGCACCGTCTCGGTCGCGCCGGCGACCGCGACGTCTTCGGGCAAGTCGAGGTGCACGGGGCCCAGCGGCTCGCTCAGCGCGATCTCGAGCGCCTCGGCCAGCACCGAGGCGACCGCGCCCTGCCGGAGCGGCAGGCTCGCCTTGGTGATCGGGCGAAAGAGCGTGTGATGGTCGATCGCCATCTGGATGCGCCGGCCGAGCTGCGCCGTGGGCAGGTTGCACGTGATCGCGAGAAGCGGGGACCGGTCGAGGTAGGCGTTGCCCACCCCGGTCGTCAGGTTGGTCGCGCCGGGCCCCAGGGTCGCGATGCAAAGCCCCGGCACGCCGGTCATGCGTCCCATGACGTCGGCCGCAAACGCCGCCGAGCCCTCGTGCGCGGTGAGAACGTACGGCAGCCCGCCGACCCGCATCGCCTCGAGCAGGGGCAGGACGTTGCCGCTCGGAATCCCGAAGCCGTGACTCACGCCCGCCGCGCGCAGGGTCTCGACGATGAGCCGCGCGTTGTCCATGGCGGGCACGTCTCAGTACTCGTCGAACATGCGCTGGACCTCGCGCACGTCGTCGGTCCGCGTGAGGGCCAGCATGGCGAGCACGCGCGCCTTCTGCGGATTGAGGTTGTCGGCAACGACAAAGCCCTGCTCGCGCAGCACGGTGCGGGGTAGCACGCGCCCGCTGCCGGCCCGGCTCGAGACGACGATCAGGAGACCCCGCCGCCGCGCCTCCCGGAGCGCCTCGCTCTCGGCCGGTGTCGTCACGCCGGGGGCGAGCGACGCCGAGACGATGGCGCGCGCGCCCGCGGCGACGAACGCGCCGATGGCCGCGCCGTCCGCGCCGGCGTACGACGCCGCGATATCGACGCGCGGGAGATCGGCGCAGCCGCGCACGTCGAACTCCGTCCACGGCGCGTGGCGCCGCGCCGGCCGCCGGTAGATCGCGATGCGACCGTCCGGATCGGCGTACCCGAGCATGCCGACGTCGGGGCTCCGGAAGGTCTCGAGGCGGAGCGTGGACGTCTTGGTGACCTCGCGCGCCGCCTGGATCTCGTCGTTCAGGAGCACCAGCACGCCGAGCCCGCGCGCCTCGGGCGCGCTCGCCACCCGCACCGCGTTGACGAGATTGAGCGCCGCGTCCGAGCTCAGGCCCGTGGCCGGCCGCTGCGATCCGACTAGGACGACCGTGGCGTCGACCTTGAGGGTGAGATTGAGGAAGTACGCCGTCTCCTCGAGCGTCGCCGTGCCGTGGGTGACGACGAGACCGTCGAGCGGCGCCTCGCGCGCGACCGCGTCGTGGACGACTCCGAGCAGCGCCAGCCAGTCGACGGGTGCGACGGCCGCGCTCGACAGCGCGCGAAAACGAACCGGGACGATCTCGGCGGCATCGGCGACTTCCGGGAATCGGAGCAGGAGCTCGTCCGGCTCGGCCTTGCGGCCCGCGTCCATGTACTCCCAGAGGTCGAGGCTCCCTCGGCCGATCGAGGAGATCGTGCCCCCCGTGCCGACGAGGGCGACGCGCCGCTTCCCCTGGGCGGTCGTCACGACGCTCCTAGGCGCCCACGGCGATCGGCTGCCGTCCCTTCTCGCGATCCGGCTGATAGGCCTTGATGGCCGGGATGACCTCGCGGGTCATGAGGTCGATGCCCCGCATCGCGACGTCGTGGGACATCAGCCCCTCGCGGCCCCAGAACACCATGTAGGCAGGATCGACGACGTCCATGATGCGCCGAAGCTTCCGGATCACCGTGTCGGGGCTCCCGGAGACGATCTGGTACGTCGCGTGGGCTTCCTCGTAGCTCTGGCTGGGGCCTCCCGGCGTCACGTTCGTCGAGCCGGTCCGCGCCTGCTCGCGCCGACTCTGCCGGGCCTCACGGCTCACATAGCCCGGCGGCTGAAGCCAGTGGCGCGGCGCGACGCCGAACGACGTCCCCAGCTGCCAGAAGAAATGCCGGCCCTCCTCGTAGGCTTTCTCGTCGGTGTCGGCGACGCTCACGCGGATGACGTAGCCGCGATGCTCGGGGGTCGTCGTGAATCCGACCCGCGCGGCGACGTCGTCGTAGAGGTCGTAGATCTCGTCGATGACGTTGAGCGGCGGGGCGAGCGCCACGTACGGGTAGCGGTGCTCGGCGGCCCACCGGACCGATTCGGGGCTGACGACGCCGGGAATCCAGATCGGAGGATGCGGGCGCTGCAGCGGACGGATCCACGGGTTGACCACCCGGTAGTCGTAGTGCCGGCCTTCCCAGCGAAAGGGACCGGGCGTGGTCCACGCCTTGACGATCACGTCATGGGCCTCGTCGAACCGCTCCCGGTTGTAGATCGGGTTCGTGTTGGTCGCGATGCTCTCCTGGCCGAGGCCGCGAACGAAGCCGCAGACCACCCGCCCGCCGGAGAGGATGTCGATCATCGCGACCTCCTCGGCCACCCGCAGTGGGTTGTCGTGGATCGGGAGCACGTTGCCGAGAAAGACGATCCGCCCCTTTCGCGTCGTCCGCGCCAGGACCGCGCCGATGACATTGACCGAGGGCATCATGCTGAGCGGGTTGTTGTGGTGCTCGTTGATCATGACGCCGTCGAAGCCGGTCTCGGTCGCGTACAGGAGCTCGTCGAAGTACATCGCGTAGAGCTCGCGCGCGCGCTCGGGACTGAAATGCTCATTGGGGAACATCAGGTTGTTGTAGCCGCGCCGGCGCGCCTCGTCTTGCGGATACGCCGTGAATCCCATCTCGGTGAAGAAGTGGACTTCCTTGACCATGGGGCCTCCGCTCTGCCCGCGCCTCAGCCGCGCGGAGCCAGGAAATCGAGCACCGCGCGCACGAACGCCTCGGGCCTCTCCATCTCGGGCATGTGACCGCAGCGGTCTAGAACCGTGGCTGTCGCCCCCGGAATCGACCGCACGAAGCGGTCGCAGACCTCGAGCGGGATGATCGCGTCCTCGCGCCCCCAGACCACGAGGGTCGGCGTGGCGATTCCGCGGAGCAGCCCGGGCAGCGTGTGGCTCCGCATGTAGGGCTTCCAGATGAGGCGAGCAGCCATCTCCCGGTTCTGCTCGGCCAGCGCCTCTTCCTCGGCCGTCCACGGCCGGTCGTAGTACCGCGCGTACTCCGGCGATTTCGCGCCGTCGTAGAACGACCGGGCGAACGCCTCGCGGCTGGAATGGATGAAGTAATCCCAGACTTGGCCGGACTCGGGTTGCAGGCCCGCGGCCCCCACCAGCACCATCTTCGTGAAGAGGGCGGCGTTCACGGTGGCGATCTCGGCGGCGATCCAACCGCCGAGAGAGAAGCCGATGACGGGCAACGGCTGGGGGAGATTCAGATCGCGGACCAGCCAGGTCGTCCACGCCGCCACGTCGCGCACGCCGGCGATCCACTCCGGTCGCGCCGAGCGGCCGAAACCCGGCAGCGACGGCACGTGAACCGTGAAGTGCTCCGCCAGCCGCGCATATGCCTGGAGCCAGCCGGGAACGCCGAGCTCGCCATGCAGGATCAAGAGCGGCGCGCCCCGGCCGCCGCGTCGCAGCTCTACGCCGCCGCCTGCGGCCCTCACCACCTCGTCCGTGAAAGCCTGCCCGGCCGCCGTCATGTCTTCCGGGTGAGCACCTCCGCCGCCTGCTTCTCGACCACGGTGCCCTTGAAGAAGTCCGGGTTCACCTCGCCCCAGAAGCGGACCGCGTTGGTGAACATGAAATCGCGGAAATCGTCGTCGTCGAGGAGCCCGTGCTCGACCAGCTCGTACGCCTCGGGCACGACTTCGGTCATGTCGGGCACGTCGAAGTGGCCGATGTCCGAGCTGAAGAACGCGTTGAGCCGCGCGCGCATCGGGTTCGCCTTGCGATTGAAGGCCCAGGCGTTGATCGGATCGTCGGCCTCGCAGCCGAAGTAGAAGCGTTTGACGTAGAGATCGTGGAAATCTTGCTTGCTGGCGATCTGGCAGCGGGAGTAGTCGTCGAGGTCAGCCACGCCGCCGGTGCCGTCGCCGTTGTCGTCGAGGCCCTCGCCGCGACGCACCGCTTCTACCACCGTGGGCTTTCCGTACTTCTCGACCAGCGCCAGGAGTCCCGCCCGGTCGAGGCTCGCCGGGTTGGTGTTCTCGAGGGCGTCCAGCTTGCGCTTCTCCCAGTGGCCGATGAGGTCTGCGAAGAGGGAGCACGCCCAGCCGACGCCGCCTTCCAGGAAGGCGAAGTTCAGCTCGGGGAAGCGGCGTGTGACCCCGCCGAAGAAGATGGCCTTCGCCATCGCCTCGCTGGCCGACGCGAAGTGGCCGATGTGGTTGTAGCAGAAGTTCGACGGCGAATTCCGGAGCAGGATCGAGCGCGCACCGTTGTGGAAGCTCGGCGCGATGCGCAGCTCGCGGAGCTTCGCCCACACCGGGTCGTAGTCGTGCTCGCTGTCGATGGCGATCGGGTCGTACCACTCGACGAACCTCGCCGACTCGGGATGTTCCTCGACCAGCGCGGGGATCGGCCGGCGGATGAGGCTTCCCAGCATGACCACCTTGATGCCGAGCTGCTTGGAGACGAACTCCAGCTCCTCGATCGCCTCCTCGGGCGTGTACATCGGGATGATCGCGGCCGGAATGATCCGGTCGTTGTACGGCCGGAACTGGTCCGCCGTGAACACGTTGTAGGCGCGGCAGAGGGCGCGGCGTAGCTTGTCCGGCGGCAGCCGGTAGTAGCCGAGCCCCGCGGTCGGGTACACCACGCAGAAATCGAGGCCGAGGTCGTCGAGACGCTCGTAGAGGAGGCGCGGCATCATGGCGGTCGCCCGGTCGAGCGTGTTCTTGGTCGGCAGGAACCAGAACGCCTCCTGGCCGATGCGGCGCCGGCGGCGCTCGGACACCGACATGTTGAGCGAGTTCGGGATGCGCGCGCTCGCCAGGGCCAGCGCCTCGACCGCGGTGTCGCCGCCGATCTTCCGGAACTCCTCGCGCATGTGCGGCGCGAATTCCGCCCAGTGTCCGTCCGCGTCGATGACGGGGTGCTTCAGGCGATCGTGGATTCTGCGCGCCTCGGTTTGCGTGCTCGTCGGCATCGTGCCCTCCGGGTCAAGCGTCTGGCGCGATGATACTCCGATGTGACATCATCTGGCGACGTCGCGGGGAGCGTCGAGGAGGAACACGACATGCCGGTCATCCTGGGCACGGGCGCCTATCGATACGAGGTCGTCGACGGCTGGGCGAAGCTGCCGCCGGGACAGGAATTCAACGCCGACGTCGCCGCGGTGGGCGTCGACAAGCAGGATCGCGTCTATGCGTTCAATCGGGGCAAGCACCCGATGGTCGTGCTGGATCGCGACGGCAATTTCCTTCGCTCCTGGGGTGAGGGGGTGTTCCATCGCGCCCACGGCGTCCACATGGCGCCTGACGAGACCTTGTGGCTGACCGACGACGGCGACCATACCGTCCGGCACTGCACGCTCGACGGCAAGGTGCTGCTGACCCTGGGCATCCCCGGCAAGCCGAAGCCTTATATGAGCGGCGAGCCCTTCCACCGCTGCACGCACACCGCGCTGTCGCCGCAGGGCGATCTCTATGTGTCGGACGGCTACGGTAACTCGCGCGTGCACAAGTACGCGCCGAACGGGACGCTGCTCCTCTCGTGGGGCGAGCCCGGCACCGATCCCGGCCAGTTCAACATTCCTCACAACATCTGCTGCGATGCCGACGGCTGGGTGTACGTGGCCGACCGCGAGAACCATCGCGTCCAGGTCTTCGACGGCAACGGCCGGTTCGAGACGCAGTGGAACAACATGCACCGGCCTTCGGGGCTCTTCATGGAAGGCGGCGCGCAGGGGCGCTTCTACGTCGGCGAGATCGGCGGCGGTATGGGCGTCAACTACGACATGCCGAACATCGGACCGCGGGTCAGCATCTACAGCCACAAGGGCGAGATGCTGGCGCGACTGGGCACGCGCCCGGCCGGCCTCGAGCCGGGCCAGTTCATGTCGCCGCACGGCCTGGCGGTCGACTCGCGCGGCGACATCTACGTGGGCGAGGTCTCCTTCACCAACTGGCGCAACCGCTACAAGGACCAGGCGGCCCCGACCGGGCTGCGTAGCCTGCAGAAGCTCCTCAAGGTACGCTGAGCGGCATGCAGGTCGGCGCGATCTTTCCGCAAACGGAGTGCGGAATCGACGTCGCCGCCATCGGCGAGTTCGTTCGCGTGGTGGAGGCGATGGGCTACGACCATCTGTTCGTGGCCGACCACGTCCTGGGCGCCGACCCGAAGTTCCATCCCCATCCGTCGCTGGCCAACTACTCGCACGAAGCGGTGGTGCACGAGGCGCTGACGCTCATGGCCTACCTCGCGGCCGTCACCAGCCGCATCACGCTGGCGACGGGCATCCTGATCCTGCCGCAGCGGCAGACGGCGCTGGTGGCCAAGCAGGCGGCGCAGATCGACGTGCTGAGCGGCGGGCGCCTGCGCCTCGGGATCGGCGTGGGCTGGAACGCGGTCGAGTACGAGGCGCTCAACGAGACCTTCGACAACCGCGGCCGCCGCGCGGCCGAGCAGGTCGCGGTGCTGCGCGCCCTGTGGACTCAGCCGGTCGTCGAGTTCCGCGGCGAGTTCCACCGCATCAGCCACGCCGGGCTCAACCCCATGCCGATCCAGCGGCCGATCCCCGTCTGGTTCGGGGTCGGCAGCCGCGACCACGCGGTGCCGCCCGAGCCGGCGCTGCGGCGCATCGGGCGCCTCGCCGACGGCTGGAGCCCCAACCTGACGCCAGATGCGACCGGCGGCGCGATCGTCGCCCGCGTGCATCGGTACGCACGCGAGGCCGGCCGCGACCCCGCGAGGCTCCCGATGGAGGGACGGATTCGCCTGGCCGGTCAGGACGCGAGCGGCTGGGTGAAGCAGGTGAACGCGTGGAAGGCGCTCGGCGCCACGTCGGTCATCGCCGAGCCACGCGGCGCCGGCCTCGAGTTTCCCGACGGGCATCTCGACGTGTTGCGTCGCTTCAAGGACGCGATGAAGGAGGTCGCATGAGCGAGCCACTGACGCTCAAGATCTTTTCCGACTACGTCTGACCCTGGTGCTACCTCAGTACCGTGCGTATTGAGAAGCTCCGGACCGAGCACAACGTGAAGATCGAGTGGGTGCACTTCCCGCTTCACCCGGAAACCCCGGTGGAGGGCCGCTCGCTGGCCGACCTGTTCGCTGGGCGCGGCGTGGATCGCAAGGCCATGCACGCGCAGATGAAGGCGCGCATGGATGCCGAGGGCCTGCCGTACGGCGAGCGCACCATGACCTACAACAGCCGCCTCGCCCAAGAAGTCGGCAAGTGGGCCGACACGCAGCCGGGCGGCGAGGCCATTCACGACGCGATGTTTCGGGCCTACTTCGTGGAGGCGCGGAACATCGGCGATCCCGTCGTGATCCTAGAGATCGTGAAGCAGGCCGGCCTGTCGGTCGACGACGCGCGCGAGGTGATCGAGAAGCGGACCTTCAAGGACGCCGTCGACGAGGACTGGGCCCTCTCGCGGCAGCTCGGCGTGACGGGCGTCCCCACGTTCGTCGCCGGCCGCTACGGTGTCGTCGGCGCCCAGCCTTACGAGACGCTCGAACGGCTCGTCGAGAAGGCCGCCGCCGAGGAGAAATGACATGCTGCCGGCTCCGGAGTGCCATCATCTCCACCTGAACTCTGTCGATCCCGACGCAGCGATCAACTTCTACACCCGGCACTTCCCTTCCACGGCGAAGACAAGCTGGGCCGGGCTGCCCGCCCTCGCGTCGCCGAACAACGTGCTGGTCCTGTTCACGAAGGTGGCCGCGCCGCCGCCCACGTCGCCGCAGACCGCGATCTGGCACTTCGGCTGGCATGTCACCGACTCGCGCAAGAGCCTCGAGACCTACCGGAGCCGGCCGGACGTCACGCTGCTGCCGCTCTACACCGGCGACGACGGCGGCGCGGTCTTCATCAGCAGCGATACCTGGCCCGGCACCGGCGGCGTCCTCGGACTGACGAAGCCGCAGATCGCCGACGCCAAGGCGCGCGCAGTGCAGCCGACCCGCGTCGGGGGCTTCGCGTACATGAAGGGCCCCGACAACGCGCTGGTCGAATACGCGGGCAACCATCCGGCCGAGCGCTTCAACCACGTCCACTTCTTCCAGGAAGACCCGTACTGCGCCCAGCTCTGGTACCAGGAGCACCTCAACGCGCCGGTGTACGCCGGGCGCACCGCGCCGGCCCAGATGACGCAGGCCAGCTGCAAGGTGGCGCGCGGCGCCGATCGCACGTTTCCGGCGCTCGAGCCCGACGGGATGTTCCGGTCGCCGTCGGCCGCGGTGGTGTTCGGCGACGTGGCGTTCCTCTGGTACATGCGGCAGGGCGAGCAGCCCCTCGTGAGCCCGCGCGGCCATCTGTACGACCACATCGCGCTCAGTGTCGCCGATTTTGACGCCTGGGTCGCCAAGCTACGCGGCGAGGGCGTGCGGTTCCTCGAGGAGCCGTACAAGCTCGGCGCGACGCGCGCGGTGATGATCGAGGGTCCGAGCCGCGAGGCGCTGGAGCTGGTCGAGGTGAGGTAGCCCGTGATTCACCGCGGGCCGCGCCGGGCGATGAAGTCGAGCGTGGCCTGCGCGCAGCGCTCGGCGTCGCTCGCCGCGACGTGGTAGGAGTTGCCCGGAATCACCAGTAGCTCGGAATTCGGGATCTGCTGCTGCCACGCGCGCGTCTCCTCCACCGAGGCGAGACCGCTCTCGTCGGTGGTGATGACGAGCGTCGGACAGGCGATCTTCGGCACGTCGGCCCTGATGTCCGAGTAGTTGATCGAGGCGTTGAAGCCGACGAGGGTCGAGAGGGATGTGCGGCCCATGAACTTGATCCACCATTCGACCCCTTCTGCGGGAAACCGGTCGCCGAGCCGGCCGGCCATCGTGCGCCGCGCCCAGTGCTCGACCCCTTGTGTCTCGAACTCGCGCGTGAGCTCGGGAATCCGTTCGGCGCCCTTGCGCAGAGGCGGCGGCGAGCCGATCACCGTGAGCGTCTTGACCCGTTCGGGACGACGCGCCGCGAGAGCGCGCGCAATGACGCCGCCGATCTTCGCGCTCACCAGGTGGAAGCGGTGAGCGCCGAGCGAGTCCATCAGGCGGCAGTAGTCGTCGATGATGACGTCGAGCGTCCATTTGAAGTCGCGCGGCATCGGCGTCGAGGCGCCGTAGCCCCGCATGTCCGGCCGCACCACCCGGAACCGCCGCGCCAGGATCGGCATCCACGCGTACCAGGCCCGGCTGCTCTCGGCGTTGCCGTGCAGCAGCAGGAGCGTGTCCGGCTGCGTCCACGGGTCGGAGAAGTCGTCGACGAGATAGTGCATTTGTAGATCGGCTGAAGCGGCGAATGTCGGCATCGGCTTCCTCCAACGGCCAGGGAGGCGCAATCATGCGGTGCTTCGCATCGGGTCGGTCCCGTGGCTCGGCTCTCCTGTCGTCGCTGCTCCTCGCACTCGCCGCGCTGACCGCCGCGCCGTCGGCCGCGCAGACGACCTCGGCGGAGGGGCAAACATTCGCGTTCCCCTGGCCGCCCGACTGGGTCGCTCGGGGAAAGTACCAGAAGATGATCCTTCGAGGCGTCACCGGCTTCAACCCCGGTCAGTGGGACCTCCACGCCTGCGGCACGCTCCCGGATTGCCTGATGCCATCCGGACCGCAGTTCAACGGTCTCGTTTACCACAATCCGGTCAACCCCGACGAGATCGTCTGCGACCTGTGCGAGAGCTGGACGGTGAGCCGGGACGGGAAGACCTACACCTTCCGTCTGCGCCAGGCGCAGTGGCACGACGGGCAGCCCGTCACCGCGGAGGACATCAAGTTCTCCCTGGACCGGATCGTCGAGCCCGGCGCAATCCGAGTGCGGACCGGCGTGCTGCGGACGTTCTACGAGCACGGGAGCGCCCAGGTAATCGACCCCCGGACCGTGCGGGTGCCGATCAACTTCGCGAGCCCCCTGTTCCTCGTGAATCTCGCCTCGGAGTACATGAAGATGTACCCCAAGCACGTCGCCCAGGGCCTGTCGGCCGACGACGCGCAGAAGCCCGGCAAGCTGATCGGCTCCGGCCCGTGGAAGCTCAAGGAGTTCAAGCCGAACATCTCAATCGAGTACGTGCGCAACACCAGCTACTTCAAGAAGGGCCTGCCATACTTCGACGGCATGATCTTCACGATCGTCCGCGACTACAACCGCCGCCTGGCGGCGATGCAGGTGGGCCAGGCCCACACCACCGAGGGGCCGACCATCGGATCGTACGGCACCGAGGATCCCATGCGGATGCAGCGGGAGACCAAGGGCCGCGTGAGGGCTGTCTACATTCCCGAGGCCGTCCAGACCTATCTGGTCTTGCACATGAACAAGCCGCCTTTCCAGGACGCGCGCGTCCGGCGGGCGATCTTTCTGGCCATCGATCGGCAGGAGCTGACGAAGATCGCGCGGTGCGCGGAGCCCTTCGGGTGCTTCGGCTCGCCCGGAACGTTCTTGCCGAACAAGGGCGGCAAGATCGTCGAGTCCCCGGAGGATCTCGCGAAGGCCAAGGGATGGCGGCAACCGAAGACTCAGGATCTCGCCGAGGCCAAGTCGCTCCTGGCGGCGGCCGGCTATCCCAACGGTTTCAAGGCCACGCTGAACATCGGCAACCCGCCCAACCAGATCAAGCAAGGCGAGGTTGTGGCCGAACAGCTGCGCCGGAATCTCGGTGTCGACTTCACGGTCGAGCCGGTCGACCGCGCCACGCAGGTCGATCGCATCATTCGCGGGACGCACCATGCCTCGTTCGACTCGTCTGGTGTCATCATTCTCGACCCGGCCGACTACCTGAACCAGCACTTCCTGGTCATCGGCGGCCAGAAGAATCCCGACAGCTGGAAGAATCCGCGGTTGAGCGAGATCATCCAGGTTCAGGCCAGGGAGCTCGATCCGGGCAAGCGGCTGCGCCTGTTCAAGGAGGCGGTGGAGATCCTGCGCGGAGGAGAGAGCCACGTGGTGCCCCTGAGCTGGGGGTCGTCGGGCGGCATGATGGACTACCGGCTCCAGAACTTCCACGTCCCGGGGTCCGAGCAAA
>Ga0075435_100001828_pt1 | contig 13831 bp, 2 predicted proteins | sample RhiMethybrSRZTD4_FD_75302 | JGI IMG/M metagenome (GOLD analysis project Ga0075435, IMG submission 75302) | Populus rhizosphere microbial communities from Tennessee, USA - Rhizosphere MetaG P. TD hybrid SRZTD4 | ecosystem: Host-associated > Plants > Roots > Rhizosphere > Soil | place: USA...
AGGTCGCGGAGAACGTCGGATTCGCATCGCCGTAGCCGCGCGACTTGTCGTCCGCCGTCACGGTCAGTGTCGCTTTGTTGACCGTCAGCGTGCCGTTGACCAACGTGAACGTGTAGTTGGCGCTCGCCAACGTTCCCGGTGCGGCGGCGATCGGGAAAGTTCCAGGCGCACTGCTGCTCGTGGCCGTCGTCGTCAGATTCGGCGACCCGGTCACGCCGCTGGTCGCGAGCGTCTCGCCGTTCTTGAATCCAGCGAAAGAGGCCGTCAGGACGGGGTTCGCATCGCCGTAGCCGCGCGACTGGTTGTCGGCGGTCACGGTCAGCGCCGCCTTGTTGACCGTCAGCGTGCCGTTGACGAACGTGAAGGTGTAGTTCGCACTTGCCAGCGATCCGATCGCGGGCACGATCGCATAGGCGCCGACGCCGCTGGCCGCCGTCGCAGTCGTGGTCAGACTCGGCGTTCCAGTCACGCCGCTCGTCGCCAGCGTCTCGCCGTTCTTGAAGCCGGTGATTGTCGCGGTGAAGGTCGGATTGGCGTCGCCGTAGCCGCGCGACTTGTTGTCTGCGGTCACGGCCAGCGTGGCCGCGTTCACCGTGAGCGTGCCGTTCGCGAAGGTGAACGTGTAGTTGGCGCTGGCCAGCGTACCGGCGGCGGCGACAATCGTGTAGGTGCCGGCCGTGCTCGCTGTCGTCGCGCTGGTCGTGAGGCTCGGCGAACCGGTTACGCCGCTCGTCGCCAGCGTCTCGCTATTCTTGAAGCCCGTGAACGTCGCGGTGAACGCCGGATTGGCATCACCGTAGGCGCGCGACTTGTTATCCGCCGTCACGGTCAACGAAGCCTTGTTGACCGTCAGCGCGCCGTTCGCGACGGTGAACGTATAGTTCGCGCTCGCCAATGTCCCTGCGGCCGCCACGATCGCGTAGGTGCCGACGCCGCTCGTCGCCGTCGCGGTCGTCGTCAGACTCGGCGACCCGCTGACGCCGCTCGTCGCCAGGGTCTCGCCGTTCTTGAAGCCGCTGAACGTCGCCGTGAATGCCGGATTGGCGTCGCCGTAGCCGCGCGATTTGTCGTCCGCGGTCACGGTCAGCGCAGCTTTGTTGATCGTCAGGGTGCCGTTCACGAACGTGAAGGTGTAGTTGGCGCTCGCCAGCGTTCCGATCGCAGCTGTGATCGAGGCTGAGCCCGCCGTCGTCGTTGGCGTCGCCGTCGTCGTCAGATTCGGCGAGCCGGTGACGCCGCTCGTCGCCAGCGTCTCGGCGTTCTGGAACCCGCTGAACGACGCGGTCAACGTCGGGTTCGGATCGCCGTACCCCCGCGACTTGCCGTCCGCCGTCACCGTCAGCGTGGCTTTGTTCACCACCTGCGACAACGCCGTCGACGTACTGCCGCTGAAGCTGCTGTCGCCTCCATACACGGCGGTGATGGAGTGGGTGCCTGCGCCGAGCGATGACGTCGTGAATGTCGCGTGGCTGCTCGCGTCGAGCGGCGCGGATCCGATCGTCGTCGATCCATCCTTGAACGTGACGGCTCCCGACGGAGTGCCGGACCCGGTGACTGCCGCGGTAAACGTAACGGCCGTGCCGTAGGTCGAGGGGTTCGTGTCGGACGCGACGCTGGTCGTCGTGTTAGTGCCGCTGATCGTGAGCGTGACCGGGACGGTGTGGACCACAGTCCCGGCTGTGCCGGTAATCGTCAGCGGGAAACTGCCCGACGGTGTCGTCGGGCCAGACATCACCGTCATCAGCGTTTGCCCGGGCGGCGTGACCGACGCGGGGCTGAAACCCGCCGTCGCGCCTGCTGGCAGGCCGGTCACGGTGAACGCCACCGACGAGTTGAATCCGCCGGTCGGCGTGACCGTGACTTCGAAGCTCGTGCTGGTCCCGGTTCCGGTCGTCTGCGTCGCAGGGGTCGCGGAGAGCGAGAAATCAGGCAAGCACGCGCGCAGAGCGGCGTTCACGTTGAGGCGTCCGCCCGTGATCAGCTGGCCGGTCAGCGCGGGGATCGGATCAACGTTCGCGAGAAGGGTTTGCTTGAGCTGAGCGGTCGTCAGCGAACAGCGTGACAGTACCAGCGCGGCGGCGCCCGACACGTGCGGCACGGCCATCGACGTGCCGCTCATGTATTGATACTCGACGGTGAAGATGTCGAATGGGACAGTCGACAGGATGTTTTCGCCGGGTGCCGCGAGGTGCACCGACGACGACCCGAAGTTCGAGGTGCCGGCGAGCGTGTCGTTGTTCTTCGACGACGCCACCGCAATCACGTTCGGTGCGTTGTATGGTGCGGCGCCGTAGCTCGCTGGAAAACGCGGCGTCGTGTCGTTGCTCGCGCCGTTGTTGCCGGCACTGGCCACGAACAGCATGTTGCTCGCGTTCGCCTTGGTGATCTCGTCGAGCAGCATCTGATTGAAGCCGCCGCTGCTCCAGCTGTTCGACAGGATCCTGACGTTCGCGCCGGTTGCGGCGGAGGCCTGGATCACGAACTCGAGGGCATTGATCGCGTCGGCGGTCGTTCCGAGCCCCTGGGAGTCGAGGAACTTGGACGCCATGATCTTGGCGGTCCAGTTCACGCCCACCACACCAATGCTGTTGTTGCCGCGCGCCGCGATCGTGCCGGAGACGTGTGTGCCATGGCCGTTGTCGTCGGCGGGATCGCACGTCTTCGTGATGGCATTGAATCCACGCGTGCCGGCGGCGCACGTGATCGTCTGGGTCTGCGGTGGCGTCCCTAACGTGACATTGAACGCGTTCGGCGCCGTCCAGATGTTGCCGGCCAGATCGCTGTGAAAGTAATCGACGCCGGTGTCGATCACCGCGATGACGTTCGAGGCCGACCCTGTCGTGATGTCCCACGCCAACGTCGCGCCGATGTCGGCGCCCGGCGTTCCTCCGACGAGTTGACCGGTGTTGAGGAGGCCCCACAGCGAAGGGAACATCCCGTCGGTCGGAATGCGATCGGCCTCTATTAAGTAGTTCGGTTCGGCGTACTCGACGTCAGGGTGATTCTGAAGAAACGCGAGCAGCGCTTGCGTATTGAAGCGCCGCGAGTGGATGCGGCGGAGGCCGCCGCCGCCAACCGATTCCTGCTGATCGGCGTCGGTCTGTTGATCGAGCTGCGTCCGCTCGGATGCGCCGAGCTGGCGGCGGAACTTCACCAGCACTTCGCCGGCCACCGCGCGACGGCCGTTGATCGTCTCGAGCTGCCGGACGACGCCGGGCCGCCGGCGCGGCTGCGCGACCGGGTTCGAGACGAGCGCCGCGGCCGCGAGAACGGCGACGACGATCAGACGCGCGATGAAGGAATTTCGATGCGTCATGCCGCTCCCTGCGTTCGAGAACAGGCGATGGGACGAGCGCAGTGCGAGGCCGACAAGGGCGCGGGCGTCGAAGCGAGCGTGAATTTCTTCTGCTCTAAAGTTCTCAACGGCCCTTCCCCTGGGATTCCGACTTCCCAACGACCCGCGGCGTGAGGCTGCCGCAAGGCGCTATGACTCTTTGAGCGAGAAGAGGAGCTTATTGGCCTGATCCGCATCTGAGAATGAGTCCACAGTCCGGTTGAGAATCAGACCAAGGTCGCAGTCGACGCGTGTGTCTGGACCGCGGATCTCCGAGGCGGGCAAAAGTCTGCCGATCTGAGACCTTCCCGCGTTTCGGATCCGCCGCGTCCCGAGGCACGAAACTCTCAGGCAGGCCCTGCCCGAGTCCTCTGACGCGAAGCCGGCGTCGCCCTAAATGCTGGCGACGCCGGCTCCTGGCCTTCTATTGCTTCTGGTAAATCACGGACACGTCGCTCACCACCGGTGACCTGGCTCCGACCGTTGGCTGCGACATGTCGATTTTGAACTGCACGTACCGCGCCGATCCGGCGAGCGGACCGGCGTTGCCCGTCACCGCCGTGAACGGCGTCCACGTGGCGTCGGGGAGGGGAGTGTTGCCGATCGAGTAGCTGATCGACACCGTGGAGACGCCGGGTGTGGCGACCGATGCCACGAGCCGCTTCCAGTCAACCAGCGAACCGGCATCGAACACGCGGGAGACGAAGGAGGCCGACGCCGCATACGGCGACATGCGGACCCAGTCCACCGTGAGTGCGGCGCCGCCGACGGTTGAATCGGCCGCCACCGGCTTCATCACCACGGTGCCCCAGGCCATCTGGGTGTGCGCCGCCAGCTGTGTGCCATCGATCAGGTACTGTGCGTTGCCGGCGTTCCAATCGATGCGGTACTGGTGCGCGGCGCCGAGCCAGCTTCCCGGGATGAGCGTCTCCAGCGTCTTGGTGCCGTTGATCGTCTTCGCGTAGAGACCGTCGGCCTTCGTCACGAACATCGCCATCGGCGAAACGAGCGCGGCGGTCGCGCCGAATCCGAGGCTCTGATTCGGCCCGCTGAACGTCGCTCCGATTTCGAGCGTGCGGCCTGACGAATACGTGCCCGGCGCCAGCAGCGCCGCGCCGTTCACGACGACCGCGCCGTTTGCCACCGCGGCGCTGCCGCCGGCCATGCTGGCGATGCTCCAGCCCGCCGGCAGTGTCGAGCCGGAGAACTCCGCGCCCAGCGCCGGTGCGAGCATGAGCTCGCCGTCCGCGGTCAGACCGATATACGTGCCCGCGCCGAGCTTGCCCGTGTTGAAGTCGGCGCTGGTCGTCGTCAGCCAGGTCGAATTGTCGTCGTTGGCGATCGTCACCGTGGCGTGAGACTGACCCAGGATCCCGTTGACCGGGCTGCTCAGATCCACGAAGAACGTCTCGCTGCTCTCCGCCACCGTGTCGCCGATGATCGGCACCACGATCTGCTGCGCGACGATGCCCGGGTCGAACGTCAGCGTGCCTGAGGCTGCCACGTAGTCGCTGCCGGCGACCGCCGTGCCGTTCGACGTCGCGTACTTGACCGTCACTGGCATGGGGTCTCTATCCGACAGCTTCACCGTGAGCATGACGTTCTTCGTGCCGGCGTCTCCTTCGACAATCGACTGGTCGGCGATCGAGATGACCAGCGGATCGTCCTCGAGGATCGTCACTCTGGCTCCGCCCGCCACCACGTTGACATTGATCGGGTTGGCGAAACGGAACGCGAACGCTTCGTTTCCTTCCCGGACCGTGTCGCCGATGATGGCAATCGGGATCGTCTGCGTGAGCGCGCCACCGGGCACGAACGTCAGCGTGCCCGACACGGCCGTGTAGTCGCTGCCGGCGACGGCCGAGAGGTCCACCGTCCCGTAGTCGACAGTGATCGGATCGCGGAAATCGCCGGCGACCGTCACCACGACGTTCGCGATCGACGTTCCGGCGTTTCCTTCGACGATGGAGACGTCTGCCGCCGATATCGTCGGCAGCGCGTCGTCATTGAGGATCGCGCCGGTCCCGCGCCCTCCCACCACGGCGGCGTTGATGACGTTCAACAGATCCACCGCGAAGGTCTCGCGCAGCTCGATGAAGTTGTCGCCAATCACCTCGATGGTGATGGTCTTGCTCGTCTCGCCGGGCGCGAAGGTGAGCGTGCCCGTCTCCGCGACGTAATCGGCGTCGGCGGAGCCCGGTGCGCCCGCGATCGCGGTGAGGTCCCGCGTCGCGTAGTCGAACGTGACCGGAATCTCGAGCGCGCCTGACAGCGTCACGGTGAACACCGCCGGCGTCATCGTGCCGCTCGCGCCTTCATTCACCGCAGCGTCGCTGATGAAAATCATCGGTTTGTCGCCGACTTTCACCTTGACGTCTGCGCTGCTCGTCACACCCACGCTGTCGGTGATCGTGTAGGTGAACGTATCCAGGCCGGTGAAGTTCGCTTTCGGCGTGTAACTCAACACGCCGTTCGCCAACGTCACGGCTCCGTTCGCCGGCTGCGTCGCGCTGGTGAGCGTCAGCGTCTTCGGCGGCGCGACGACGTCGTTGTGGAGCACCGGAATCTCGGTGGCGCCGCTGTTGGTCGTCACCGCCCAGAAGTCCGGCTTCGCCTTCGTCGGCCTGCGGTTGAACATCCGCACCGACGAGGTCTGGACCCGCGTCGTCCCCAGGTGGTTGATGACGTGCGTCACGGCGGTCTCCGTCCAGTCGCTGCCGACGTCGGTCAGCGTGAACTGAACAGCCGACGTCTGGTCAGCAACGGTCGCCGCGATGGACGTCGCGTCGGTCTGGAATCCCGACGGCGGCGCGATGTTCGTCGACACGTCCCAGCCGCCTTGCGCCACCATCACGAACGGATACTGCTCCTGCTCGGCGGTCCAATCCATGTACTCGGGTTGGACGATGTCGAGGTACGAACCGAAGAATTCGGCCTGCGCACCCGGCACGATCTTCCCGTTGAAGGTGGCAATCATCGCCAGCGGCACGTTCGCCATTTGACCGGCCGCGACCTTCAGCACCGGATACTGCGAGTACACCGGATCCGGACTCGCCGCCGTCTTGACGTAGTCGAAGTTGGTTGCCCGCGCGATTACCAGGTACTGATTGCTGAGGCTCAGGTTGAGCGGCGGAACGATGATCGTCGCGTTGCCGTTGACGTCGGTCACACCGGTGGCCTGGTAGGAACCCACGGAAACGGGCGCGCACCCATCGACTCCGCCCGGACCGTCAGCGCCGTCGAAGATGAGGCCCCACTTCTTGGCGTTGATCGTCGAGAAGATCCCTCCAGTGCATGCGTTGCTCGTCGCGAACACGCGCACGTTCGCGTTGGGCACCGCAATCGTCGTCACCTTCGGTTTACTGGTGCCGTCCTGCATCGCGTGAACCTTGAACGCGACTTTCAACGTCGCCGAGGGGCTGATCACCTGCGAGAACGCGGCGGAGGTGCTGGCGTTGAAGAGAGCAGCGCCGGCGTAGACCGCGGTGATCGAGTGAGTGCCGACGGCCAGCGTCGACGTGGTCATCGTGGCGACGCCGCCGGCCAGCGCGGCCGATCCGATCGTCGCCGCGCCATCCTTGAACGTCACCGAGCCGACGGGCGCGCCCGCACCCGGCGCGGCGACGGTGGCGGTCAACGTGATCGGCACGCCAAAGAGCGACGGGCTGTTGCTCGACGTCACGGTCGTCGTCGTCGGCGACGCGACCGCCGTGACGTTGATCACGAACGTCTGCGCCGCGCTCGTATCGACGCCGTTGTAGAGCACGCCGCCGTTGTCGTGGAGCTGCACTGTGACGGTTGCGGAGCCCGACACGTTCACCGATGTGAATGTCAGCGTTCCGTCGGCCGCCACCGCGGGCGGCACGGAGAACAGCGCGGTGTTGCTGTTGGTCACGAGGAAGTTCAGCGTCTGGCCCGCCTCGTCGGCCGGTCCGGCGCTGATGCCCGTCGCCCAGCGGGCGATGCTGCGTGCGCCGGCACCGAGGACCGACTGATCGCCGCCCTTGGTGAAGCTCGGCGCATCGTTGACCGCCGTCACACCGATGTAGACCGTCGCGGGGTTGCTCACCTGTCCCGACGAGTCCGTGACCTGGTAGCTGAAGTGGTCCGTGCCGTTGAAGTTCGCGTTCGGCGTGTAGACGAACGAACCGTCGGCGTTCAACGTCACCTGCCCCTGCGTTGCGCCACCGATCAGGACCGCGGTGAGAACATCGTTATCCGGATCGCTGTCGTTCGCCGTCACCCGGTTCGCGGCACTGACCGTGAGCGTCCCATCTTCGTTGAGGACGTACGCAGGCGTCGTATTCGTGCCGTCGTCGGTGGCCACCGGTGGCCGGTTCCCGACGGTCATCGTCACGATCGCGTAGTTGGACGTCAGCAGTCCGTCGCTCATCGCGTAGGTGAAGCTGTCGGCGCCGCTGTAGCCTGCCGCCGGCGTATAGGTGACGCTTCCCGTGGTATTGAGCGTCGCGGTGCCGTGAGCCGGCGTCGTGACGGCAACCGTCCGGAACTGCACCTTGTTGGGCGTGTCGACGTCCGTGTCATTGAACATCAGGCTTCCGGTATTGACCAGACTGCTCACGGCCAGCGGGTTTCCGTTCAGCGCGTTGGCGCTGAACGTGATGGCGGTATTCAGCGGAGTCGTTGCCGCATCGTTCACCGCGACCGGCGCGTGAGCGGTCGAGATGATGACGTCCTGCAGCTGCGGCGTGATCATCGGATCGCTCGTCGCCAGGTCGGCGCGGTATTGCACGTACCGCGCATGCGGATGTCTCGCGTAGTCGCCGCTCGCCGCTACCGGCGCGAAGTCGGTCCAGCCCGTGCCGGGCGTCGACGTATCGCCGGTGCGCTCGTAGATGGCAATGCTGGTTCCGGCCGGCGTCAGGCCTTTCCAGGTGATGGTCGCCCAGTCGACTGCGCTGCCTGCGTCGAAGACACGCGACACGAACGATCCCGACGGCGCGTACGGCAGCAGCCGGATCCAGTCGACGACGATGTTGCCGCCGGACGGCTTGAAGTCGCTCGCGGCGATCGGCCGCATCAGTGTGCCGATCGGCGCCGCGTGCGAGGCGACGAGAACGCCGTCGATCGAGTAGTTCAATCCGGTCGCGGTCCAGTCGATGCGGTAGCGGTGCGCTGAGCCGAGCCATGCGGTGCCGAGCGGCTCCTCCAGGTTCGAGAAACCGTTGTTGGTCCGCACGAACAATGAACCACCCTCTTTGGTGCTGAACAGCGCGAACGGCGTGCTCAGGACGTCGCTGGCAAGGCCGGCATGCTGGAACGGATCGCCAGTGAAGGTCGCGACGAACTCGAGCGAATGACCCGATCCGTACACGCCCACCTCGCAGTTCGGTGGAGGCCCGTCGCATGTTCCGACGCGCGCGCCATCCACGGCGAGTACCCCGCCGCCCACCGACACGGACCCGCCGATTTCCGGTTGCCACAGCACGCTGATCCAGTCAGCCGGCAGGGTCGTGCCGTAGAACTCCGACCCCCTCGCCGGCGCCAGCGTCACTTCGCCGTCGGCGTTTTGCGCGACATAGGTGCTGCCAGGCGTTCCTGCGAGGAAGTCCACAGCCGCCGTGTCGTGCAACGTCGGGCCCGGCACCGTGAAGCCCGGCGTCAGGGCGAGCCTCGGATTGCCGGCGTGGTCCTTCGAGGTGATGCGGAAGTAGTAGGTGTTACTCGGGATCAGGCCCGCGATCGTCATGCTGTGATCCAGGACGAACGCGCCGTTCTCGACCGAGAGGGTCTGTAATTGGAATGCCGAATCGGTCGAATAGTCGACCTTCGAGTCCGCTTCCTCGTTCGTCTTCCACGACACAACTGCCGTCGAACCGTCGACAGCGCTGACTTTGACCTCCGTGATCGACGGCGGTGCGTCGTCGGCGATCGACTGCGCGAACGTGACGTCGACCCAGTAGTTCGCCGCGTGGAACGAGCTCGTCGGGAACGTGCTCGAGGCGCTGTAGCCAAAGACGCCATTGCCCGCGGCGCCGGACGCCGGCGCGTGGAGCGGCGCTGAATTCACGCCGCTCGTCGCGAAGTAGGCGGCGTCGGCCGAATAGTGGCCGACGTTGGTGTGATACGAGGCCACGTAGCTCGTGTTCGCGACGACGGGCACGGCACTGTTGAAGCGCAGCTCCTGCCAGCCCGATCCGCTTTCGTTCGTGAAGGTCCCGCTCGCCAGGAGCGATCCGCCCGCCGTCCAGAGGTTGCCGACGTGCGTGCCGTTGTTCATCGGACTCTTGTAGAAGCGGACGCCGGTGATGTAGCCGTCGATGTCGCTGGAGAACCGCACGCCCACTTCGATCGCGTTCACGTCGGATGCATCGGGCACCGCGGGGACGGCGGTCGCGGGATTCCACAGATGGCTGCACGGACAGTTGCTGCCCGTGACGGTGACGAGCACGCCGGTGGAGGGTGCGCCGATGTTGCCGCTGTCGTCGGTGGCGCGGCTCATGAGTGTCGCCGTGCCGGTCGCGCCTGGCGACCAGTCATAGGTCCAGGTCGTGCGTCCGGTCGCGCCATGCCAGGTCACGCCGCCGTCGACCGACACTTCCACGCCCGCCACCACGCCGCCGCCGGTATCGCTGGCCGTGCCGCTGATCGTCAGGTGGCCGCCGCTTTCGATGGAGCCGCCGGTCGGGGAAATGATCGCCGAGGTCGGCGCGTCGATATCGGTGGACGCGCTTCCCGCGGTCACTCCGGATTGGATCGTTGCCGGCTGCACGCCCATGTCGGCGAGCAGATTGATCGTCGCCTGTTGGATGCGCGCGTCGGGCGTCGAGCCGCCGCGATCGTGGACGCCGTCGAGGCCCCACGACCACTGCACGGTGCCGGCGCCGAACACGATTGATTTCTTGAAGCCGCCGAGCGGGTCCGGCGTGTCCTTGCGGTAGAGCGTGAGCGAATGCGTGGCCGTGCCCTTCGCGATGCTGTATCCAGTCGGCGCAAACTTTTCGTCCACGTCAACGGTCGTCGACGACAGACGCGCGAGGCCCGAGGGACGTGCGCCGTTATCGAGATCTTCGTCCCATTCGTAGCCGAGCGTGTTCGCCGACAGCGCGGCGACGGTGCCGGGCTGCAGCGCGCTGATGCCGGTGTTCCGCCAGAAGCGGTGCGCGCCCATCTCCTGCGGCACCGTGATCGCGGACGAGCAGCAATTCACCGTCCAGATGGTGCCGGTCAACGCATTCTCGGGACGGCCGCCATCGGCGGGCGGATTGCTGTTGTCGCGCCACAGACCGGTCCACGCCGGATTCGGATCGATCTTGGCGCCGGCGAGCGTTTCCTTGTAGCTGACCAGCGTGCGATACGGCGTGCCGTGGCCGTCGATGCTCGACTCCCACCGCGTCTTCCACAGGATTTCGTTGCCGCTGAAGAAGGCGAGATGGATGCCGGCGTCGCGCGCCGCTTCGACGTTGGCGCGTTGCGCCGCCGACCAGTACTCGTCGTGGCCGACCGACATGAAGACCTTGTGGTTGGCGATCTCCGCGCCCATTCGGTCCGCATCGACGCCGGTGAAGTAACTGACGTCGTAGCCGTTCCGCTCGAGCCAGCGCAGCATCGGGTACTCGGCGTTGAACAGCCAGCTTTGCGGCGCGGCGTCGCGCGTGTTGAACGGCCGGTTGTAGCTCACCTTCGACGCACGGCCGCCGCCGCCGTAGACCGGCGGATTGGCGATGGGACCACCGGCATAGAGGCTCGCACCGCCGTAGCTGTTGTAGGCCTGCCACGTGGTGTCGGAGGTCTGGAACAGGAGCTTCGCGTGCCGCGAGTCGTCGCGAACGACGAAGACGATGTGGCTGGCGGCCGTGGCCGGAATGCCGGCATCGATGCGCGTCAGCTTCGCGAGATAGACGCCCGACGTTGCACCCAGCGTGGTGAACGTGGCCGACGTCGCCCAGGTGCCGCAGTCGACGAGACCAGTCGTCGGATCGGTCATGCAGTCGGGCTGCACTTGCGGCTGCCCCAGCGTGATCGTCTGGGTCGCGACCTTCCTGGCGCCGCGGTTGCCGTAGTAGCCCAGACGATACACATCGATTCGGTAGGTGGTTGCGTCCGTGCTGATCTTGAAGTTGACCGGCTGCCCGACATCGACGCTGATGTCGCTGGCAAACCCCTGAATCGTCGGATCGTTGCCGCCGGTGAGATCCCAGTCGGAGTCTCCGGCCAGGCAGTTTTCAGCGGCGACCGGGTTCGCGGCGCAGCCGCTTTGTGCCAGCACGGTGACGCGACCGGATCCGCGTCCCGCGAGGATGAGCGCCACCAGGAAGGCGAAGCTCAATCGAACCGACGTTCGCCGTGCGACCTGACGGATTGTGTCGATAGTCAGCATAGTCATCAAAAAGCCACCCGCATTTCACGTGCGCGGTGCGCGCGCCCGCCGCCGTCGCCATCACTCCCTCTGGAGCGCCTGAGGGCGGACCGTTCAACCGATCCGCAGTGCGTGGCGACGGCGCGCACGCACGACACAGGCTCCACGAACGACTGGAGAAACTCGAAGGTGGGATGGTATTGGCCGGCGCTGATCCTGAAAATCAGTCAAAGGTCCAACGACGGTCGGACCAAAGTCGCACCGGGACGAGACTATTTGCTGCTCACCGCTGCGCAGGGGGGCACTGTATGTCTCGCCGGGCGGGAGGGCCCTAGATGTTGTGTGAGAGTGCCTGCGGGCGGAGAAGTGGGTGCCCGATCGAGCTCGCGACTTTTGTCGCCGAGTCGAGGCTAACCGCGCGGCTGCGTCATGACCCGCGTCAGAACCATGGCGTCATCGCGTCGGCCCATCGGGCAGCACGAGCTCGTTGACTTTCTGCGGAGCGTCGTCCTGCGGCGAACCGGCGTTCCACGTCGGGATCGGCTTCTTGTCGGGCGGGTACAGCGACTCCATCGGCTTCCATACCGTGTCCACGCGATCGGTGAAGAGATCGCCGATGAGCAGATCGGTCACCGTGCCCTGAAGATGCGGATAGTGGCGGACGAAGTTGCCGAAGCTGAAGCCGTCGTAGTACTCGCACACGAGGCGTCGCATGCGATCGACGCCCTCGTTGAACAGCGGTCCCCATCGACCGAGCTGGGCGGCCGACGTGTCGTGCTTCGCGAAGCCCTCGACGATCGCGTCGGCGGCCATCTCTCCGGAGCGCAGCGCCAGCAACACGCCGGACGAGTAGAGCGGATCGAGAAAGCCCCACGCGTCGCCAATCATCACCCAGCCGTCGCCGGCCACCTCTGTCGCACGATACGAGTAGTCCTTGGTCGCGAAGTAGCCGGTGGCGCGCGTCGCCGATCCGATGCGCGTCTTCACGGCCGGGCAGCGGTCGACTTCGTCCTGGTAGGTGTGCTCGTATCCATTGCGGTTCTTGAACAGATACTCGAACGGCGCGACGACCCCGACCGAGACGATGTTGTCGTGCTGCGGGATGTACCAGAACCATCCGTCCTTGTTGGCGGTCTGGAGCACCATCGTCGCGCCCTCGTCGCGGCCGGTGTCGCGATACGCGCCTTCCCAGTACGTCCAGATCGCGCCCTTGTTCAGCACCGGATCCCAGATGCGCAGGCGCAGGCGATTCTGAATCAGCCCGGCCTGGCCGCTCGCGTCGACGACGACGTTCGCGTGGACGTCGCGGCGCTTGCCGTCCTCCTCTTGAATGGTGACGCCGACGGCCCGACTTCCCTCGAAAAGGACATCGACGACGCGCACGCCTTCGTGGACGGTGACGCCGTGCTCGCGGGCGTTGTCGAGCATCATCTGATCGAACTCGCTGCGGACCACCTGCCAGGTCTGCGAGCACTCGTGCGGCTTGTTGTCCCAGAAGTAGAAGGGCGCCGACAGCTTGCCGCTCGCGTTGACGAACTGCACGCTGTACTTCTTGACGAAGTGGCTCCGCTGCATCTTCGGCAGCATGTTCAGCCGCTTCAGGACCCAGTAGGTCTCCGGAATCAACGACTCGCCGATATGAAAACGCGGAAAGCGCTCACGCTCGAACAGTTCGACGCTGACTCCCTGTTGCGCCAGGAGAGTTGAACAGGTCGACCCGGCAGGGCCGCCGCCGATCACGACGACTTCGGGCATAAGCGTTGGGCGACGTCCTCGGGAATCTCGACGGCGCGCATCGTCGGTTTCTTCCGCACGCAGGCAATCGTCATCGAGCCGCTGGCGATCTTCTCGCCGTTCTTCGTCAGCGTGCACTCGTAGCGGATCGTCTTCTTCGTCATCTCGGCGACGCGAATCTGCACCTCGAACTCGTCCTCGAAGCGCAGCGGCCGGTAGAACTCGAAGGCGCTCGCGAGGCGCGGCCAGCCGATGTCGTCGTTGACCGCGTGAATGCTCAGCCCCGCTTCGCGCCACATCGCGTGCTCGGCTTCCTCCATGTACTTGAAGAAGACGCTGAAGTGCACGATGCCGGCGACGTCGGTTTCGTAGAAGTGCACGCGACGTCGGAGCCGGTATTCGCTCAGCGCCACGTTCGAGCACCGGCGCACACGAAACCACGA
>Ga0075435_100001829_pt1 | contig 13821 bp, 9 predicted proteins | sample RhiMethybrSRZTD4_FD_75302 | JGI IMG/M metagenome (GOLD analysis project Ga0075435, IMG submission 75302) | Populus rhizosphere microbial communities from Tennessee, USA - Rhizosphere MetaG P. TD hybrid SRZTD4 | ecosystem: Host-associated > Plants > Roots > Rhizosphere > Soil | place: USA...
AACTCCCAACCGGGGGTCAGGCCTCCAAACTGACCCGACCCGGGGGTCAGGTCTGTAAACCGGCGGCTCCAGTGCCAGGCCCCCGAAATGACGTTTTGCAGACCTGACCCCCGAGCGGCCTGACCCCGCGACCGACGACCGACGACCGACGACCGAGGACCGACCGTAAACCGTGAACCGTTGACCGCAAACCGCAAACCGCAGACCGCGAACCGCGAACCGCCAACTAGTTGCGCAGCGGCTTGCCGGTTTTCAGCGTGTGCGCGATGCGCTCGAGCGTCTTGCGCTCGCCGCACAGGCTGAGGAACGCCTCGCGCTCCAGGTCGAGTAACTGCTGCTCGGTCAGCGTCGTCGCGTGCGGCGCGTTGCCCCCCGCGAGGATCCAGGCCAGCTTGCGGCCGATCGTCGCGTCGTGGTCGCTGATGCGGCCGGCGCGCCAGGCGAGGTGGACGCCGAGCTTGAGCGCCGCCAGCACGCCTTCGCCCCCGACACGGATCGCGGCGCGCGGCTGCGGCGGCGCGTAGCCGGCGACCAGTTGCAGCGCCTGCGCCTTGGCGTCGGCGGTCAGGCGATCGCGGTTCATCGTGATCTCGTCGCCGTCGCGCAGGTAGCCGAGCCGTCTCGCGTCGGGGCCGCTCGTTGACACCCTGGCAAACCCGATCGTCTCGAAGACGCGCTGCACGTGCGGCAGCGGATCGGTGTTCGGCGGCGCCGCCTCCATCGCGCGCGCGAGCAGTTCCTTGGTGCCGCCGCCGGCGGGAATCAGCCCGACGCCGACTTCGACCAGCCCGATGTAGGCCTCCGCGGCCGCCTGGACGCGCGCCCCGTGCAGCGCGATCTCGCAGCCGCCGCCGATCGCCAGCCCCGCCGGCGCGACCACCACCGGCACGTCGGCGTATTTCAGCCCCATCGTCGCCGCCTGGAACGCGCGGACCATCATGTCCACCTCGTCCCAGTTGCCTTCCTGCGCCTCGAGCAGCAGCAGCATCAGGTTGGCGCCGGCGGAGAAGTGCGGCGCGTCGTTGGCGACGACCACGGCGGCGAAGTTCCGCGACGCCTCCTTCACGGCGGCCTGCAGCATCTGGATGGTGTCGCCGCCGATGGCGTTCATCTTCGAGTGGAACTCGACGCCGAGCACGCCGTCGCCGAGATCGACCAGGCTCGCCCCGGCATTCTTCTTCACCACGCGCGCGCTCGCCGTGCGGAGGAGTTGGGAGTTCGAGGTTGCCAGTTGGTTTTTGGGAGTTGGCGTTTGGGAGTTGACGGCGGCAGCATCACCGGCCGTCCCCAATGCGGCGGCCGTCTCGAACGGCCCGATCTCCCAGCCGAAGCCCCACTTCATCGCGTTGTCGATGTCGGCGGGAGAGTGCGCGACGTCGCCGGCGATGCGCGCCGAATACTCCAGCGTCGGACCGAGCGTGGCGCGCAGGAACGCGCCGGCCTTGTCCTTGCCGTTGTAGAGCGCGCGGATGCGGTCGGCGACCGGCTCGATCGACTTGGCTGCCTCGAGGGACGGCAGCTTCGCCGACTGTTTCGCGCGGTACTCGAGCGTCTTCGGGTCCAGCGTCAGGATCGCGTCGCCCGACTTCTGGTAGAACCCGCGCCCCGACTTCGCGCCGACCATGCCGCGCCCGACCATCTGCTCGACGAACGGCGGCAGTGCGAACTGCGCCCGATCGTCCGCGCCGTCGAGGCGCGCCGCCAGCGTGCGCGCCACGTGCGCCAGCACGTCGACGCCGGCGATGTCCACCGTGCGGAACGTCGCGCTCTTGGGGCGCCCGATCGCCGGGCCGGTGATCGCGTCGATCTCCTCGATCGAGTAGTCACCCGACTCGAGCGCGCGGAAGATCTGCATCATGCCGAACATGCCGATGCGGTTGGCGATGAACCCGGGCGCGTCCTTCGCGACCACGACCCCCTTGCCAAGGCGGCGATCGGCGAAGGCGGTGACATCGGCCACGACCTGCGGATCGGTCTCGGCGGTCGGGATCAGCTCGAGCAGGTGCAGGTAGCGCGGCGGGTTGAAGAAGTGCGTGCCGAGCCAGTGCTTCCTGAAACCGTCGGACCGCCCTTCGGCAATCGACGCGATCGGGATCCCCGAGGTGTTGGAGCTGACGAGGGTGTCGGCGCGGCGGACGGCTTCGACGCGCTCCATCAGCGCGCGCTTGGCGTCGAGCTGCTCGACCACCGCTTCGACGATCCAGTCGGCGTCGCGGGCGGCGGCCAGGTCCTGGTCGAAGCCGCCGGTGGTGACGAGCGCGGCGGCGTCCGGCGTGAAGAACGGATCGGGCTTGAGCCGCTTCGCGCGCTCGAGCCCCTCGCGCGCGGCCTCGCGCGTCACGTCGAGCAGGCGCACGCGCAGGCCGGCGTTGGCGAAATGCGCGGCGATCTGCGCACCCATCACGCCGGCGCCCAGCACGGTGGCGGTGTGGAATCTCACCTGGCCCCCCGGCGGCGCTTCTCCGAACCACCGTTCGCGGAGGCGGAGATCCCGCCGACGAAGATGTCGACGATCGCGTCCGCCTCGCCGGCCAGCGCGTACTTGCGGCGGCTGAGGATCCAGTTGGTCGCCATCTCGTCGAGGCCGCCGAAGAACAGCTTCGACGCCAGCGTGGCGTTCAGCTCCTTGCGGAAGGCGCCCGAGGCCTGCCCGGCCGCGATGATGCCGCGGATGATGCCGAGGTATTCGCGCAGCAGCGTGGACGAGAAGCGCTCCATGAACTTGGTCGACTGCCGCAGCTCGACCTGGAAGACCACCGCCAGGCTGCGGTCGCGCCCCATGCGATCGAGGTGGACGCGCGCGATCTCCCGCAGCTGCGCGATCGGGTCGGCGAGCGGCGCCACGCAGGCCCGCCCGTCCGCGATCGCCGCGCGCATCGTCCGCTCGAAGATCGAGACGAGCAGGTCGTCCTTGCCGCGGAAGTAGAGATAGACCGTGCCGGCGGCGACGCCGGCCGCGCGGGCCACGTCGGCGACCTGCGCGTTGAAGAAGCCGCGCTCGGCGAAGACGTCGATCGCGGCGCGAAGAATGGCCTCGCGCTTGTCAGCCTTGGCGGTCTCCGGAGAGCGGAGGGGGGTGATGCTGGCCACTGAATGAATATTCATTCATTTGTGGCTTCGCTGTCAACTTCCAACGCCACAACTTCCAACTCCCAAGTAACTTCCAACTTTCAACTCCCAAAACCTCCCAAGAGTCCGAAAGTTGGTTGGGAGTTGGACCTTGGGAGTTGATTGGGAGTTGGGAATTGCGTAGTTGGGACTTGGCAGCGAGCGCTCATTTCCAGCGAGTGAGAATCGACTCCCGCTCGAAGAGCGCGACGCTGAGCATGATCAGCAGTACCCATACCCCCACCATCACCAGGGCCACGCCGAGCAGCATGGGAACGGTCAGGAAGAACGTTCCGGCAATCTGGCCGGCCAGCATCACGACGATCGGCAGGACGAGGATGATGGCGATCTGCTGCGCGCTGCGGGGGTCGTTCACGCGCGACGACACCGCAATCGTCCCCTGCAGCGCGGCCAGCGCTCCGAAGGGACCGACGATGCCGAGGAGGACGGCGGTGCGGCCGGTGAGCAGCGACTGGAAGACTGCGTGGGATCCGAGCGCCGAGACGAGCGCGAAAAACCCGGCCACCCCGATCGCCTCGGCGACCAGCGCCGGCAGGAACGAGGCGAGCACCTTCGCGATGAGCAGTTCCGCCGTCGAGAGCGGCGTCGCCAGCAGCGGCTCCAGCGTGCGCCCCTGCTTCTCGCCGACGACCGAGTAGGCCGCCAGCGAAACGGCGCCGACGATCGGCGCGACGAGGAACAACATCAGGAACTGTTGCAGGAAGAACGACTGCGTCGCCTCCTCCGCGTCGAGCGAGGCGAGGCCCGGCAGGTACGCGCGCGCGGCCGTCACGACCTGCTGCAGCGAGGGATCGGAGGTGAGCGACTTCCCGGTCATCCGCGGCACGAGGTAGAGGAAGATGAACGGCAGCAGCATCGAGATGGTCATCAGGATGACCACGGGCAGCACCGCGGTGGGGCTGGCGCGGAACTCGCGCAGCTCCTTGCCGACCAGCGCCGCCACGCGATCGGCCTTCACGCGCGCGCCCCCCGGCGGGGATCGACGGGGACCGGCTTGGGGTGCAGCAGCTTGAGGTAGACCTCCTCGAGCGCCGGCTGCTCCTCGAACACCTCGCGGATCTCGGCGCCGGCGTCGACCAGCCGCCGCACGATGGCCGGCGTCCCCGCCTCGAGCGATTCGAGGACCATCGACAGCTCGTGCTTCTCGACGCGCACGTCGTGCGCGCCGGCGTGGATGGCGACGGCGGCGAGCTGCTTCGGCGGCGGATACCCGCTGGCGAGGCGGACGCGCAGCCGGCGGCCGAACACGTCGCGCCGCAGCGCCGCCGGTTCCCCGATCGCGATCAGCGTGCAGCTGAGCAGCGCGACGCGATCGGCCAGCCGCTCGACCTCGCTGAGGTTGTGCGTCGAGATGACGACGGCGCGTCCCTGCGCACGCAGGTCCAGCAGCAGGTCGCGCACCATGCGCGACGTCTGCGGATCCAGGTTCGCGGTGGGTTCGTCGAGCAGGACGATCTCCGGCTCGTGGACGAGCGCGCGCGCCAGGGCGAGCTTCTGCTTCATCCCCTTCGAGAGCAGCCCGGCGCGGTCGCCCCGGCGATCCCAGAGATCGAACGGCCGCAGCACCAGTTCGGCCGCCAGCGCGGGACGCGGCATGCCGAACAGCCGCGCGTAGACGCAGATATTGTCGAGCACGGTGAGGTTGTCCCACAGGCCCGGCGTCTCCGTGAGGAAGCCGATCCGCCCGCGAATGGCCGCGGCCTGGTCGCGAGTGAAACTCCGACCGCCGATAGTAATTGTCCCCGCCGACGGCGGAATCAGGCCGGCCAGCATGCGCAGCACCGACGTCTTCCCGGCGCCGTTGGGGCCGAGCAGGCCGAAGACTTCGCCACCCCGCACGTCGAACGACACGTTGTCAACGGCCGTTCGTGCCCCGTAGCGGCGCGTGATCGCGTGCGCGGAAATCACAAGCTCATGTTACGGTAGTGGCACAACTCCCGTACAGGAAGGTACTCATGCTGGACGAGGCGCAACAGCAGGCTATCGTCACTCGGTTGAACCGCATCGAAGGCCAGGTGCGAGGGATCCGGCGGATGGTCCAGGAACCTCGACTGTGCGTCGAAATCCTCCAGCAGCTCGCCGCCGCCGAGGCCGCGCTGAATCGCATCAGCCTCGTCGTGTTCAAGTTCCACGTCGAGAAGTGCGTCCCCGACGGCATCAACAAGGGGGACCCCGATCGCACCCAGCGCCTCTCGGAACTCATCGATATTTTCGACCGCTTCGCCAAGTAGCACCTCGGTGCCCCCCGCCCGTTAAGGCTTGCTTTCCTGCCAAGCCTCCGGCCATAGTGTCCTGTCCGGTTTCGTACACCGTCCGGTTGCGCAATTCGATCGGTCTTCTATCTGGGAGGATGGATGATGAGAAGTCGAATGGCCACACTGATGGTGTCGGGCGGGCTGGTCGCTCTGTGCGTACTGGCCGCGCCCGCACCATCAACGGCGCAGGTGTCCTCGGGGCGCATCGACGCGAGCCTCGTGGACAGCACCGGCGCCGTACTTCCTGGTGTCACGGTCGACATCAGCGGTCCGCAGAGCCACTCGGCTGTGACGGACACCCTCGGTGAGGCGCATTTCCTAAATCTCGCGCCTGGCACTTACACGGTTTCCGCGAAGCTTTCCGGTTTCAGCGATTACCTCAACAAGAACATACAGGTCGCCACGGGCGCGAGCGTGCCGCTCAAGATCTCGCTCTCGGTCGCCGGCGTGTCCACCCAGGTCCAGGTCACCAGCGAATCTCCGGTCGTCGACACCAAGAAGATGGGCACGTCGACGAACGTCAGCCTCGAAGAGCTGCAGAACATTCCCTCGTCGCGCGACCCGTGGGTCGTGCTGCAGACGGTACCCGGCATCATCGTCGACCGCGTCAACGTCGGCGGCGCCGAATCCGGCCAGCAGTCGGCCTACCAGGCGAAGGGGGCCAGCGGCGGCGAGAACACGTGGAACATGGACGGCGTCGCCATCACCGACATGGCGGCCCTCGGCTCCACGCCCACCTACTACGACTTCGACATGTTCCAGGACATGCAGGTCACGACCGGCGGCGCCGACATCTCGAGCCCGACGCCCGGCGTGCAGCTGAACATGGTGCTGAAGAGCGGCAGCAACACGCCGCACGGCAGCACGCGCATCTACTTCGAGAACCAGGACATGCAGGCGACCAACCTCTCGCCCGAGCTCGCCGCGAGCATTGGCGGGAACACCGGCAAGGGCAACCGCATGAACCAGTACTACGACACCGGTGTCGAGCTGGGCGGGCCGATCATCAAGAGCCGGCTGTGGGCCTGGGGCTCCATCGCCAAGACGCACGTGGATCTGATCACGCTGAGCGAGACCCACGATCGCACCGAGCTGCAGGACACCTCGTTCAAGCCGCAGGCGCAGATCACCAAGGGCATCCGCGCCAACTACACGTTCTTCCGCGGCAACAAGGAGAAGTTCGGCCGCGGCGCGGGCCCGACGGTGTCCGACGAGTCGTCGTACAACCAGACCGGACCGACGACGCTGCAGAAGGGCGAAGGCAACTTCGTGGTCGGCGACAACCTGTTCTTCGCGGCGCGCGCTTCGCACGTGGACGGCGGCTTCTCGCTGGCCGCACGCGGCGGAACCGAGACGCCGAAGTACGTAGACGACGGCGGCGTGTCGCACGGATCGAACGACCTCTACATCACCGACCGTCCGCAGAACAGCTTTTCTGTCGATGCCAATACCTTCCGCGGGCACCACGAGCTGAAGTTCGGTTTCGGCTGGCGCAAGGCGACCGTCGACTCGAGCGACACCTACTCCGCCAACGGCGTGATCTCGATCCACAACGGCTATCCGGAAATGGTCGCGAAGATCACCCGCCCGGGCCACTTCCTGACCGACGCCGTCTACACGAGCGCCTACGGCGGCGACACGTGGACGATGGATCGGATGACCCTCAACCTCGGCGTGCGCTGGGATCACTCAGCCGGATCGCTGGGCGCGGCGAGCGTGCCGGCCAGTTCGGTGCTGCCGAACCTGCTGCCGGCGCTGACCGCGACGCCGGCCGACGACGCGATCGTCTGGAACGCGATCAGCCCCCGGCTCGGCATGACCTGGGCGCTGAACGACAGCCGCAAGACCATCGCGCGGGCGAGCTATTCGATGTTCTCGTCGCAGTTGAACGCGACCGCTGCCGGCACGATCTCGGCGATCCAGTACTCGGCGATCTACTACTACGCCGTCGACACCAACGGCAACAAGATCGCCGATCCGAACGAGATCCTCTTCGGCCTCGGCAACATCGGCTACTACGGCTTCGACCCGCTCGATCCGACGCGGTTGTCGACGATCAATCAGATCGGCGACTACACCACGCCGCGGACGCAGGAAGTGATGTTCGGGATGGACCACGAGCTGGCGCGCAACTTCGGCATCAGCGGCACGTTCACCTACCGTTATTTCAATCACTTCGACTGGAATCACCGGATCGGCGTGACCTCGTCCGATTACACGCAGACCGGCACGCTGACCGGCAACGCCGAGCCGATCGGCAGCTTCAGCACGCCGTTCTACGCGATCAACCCCAGCGCGATTCCGCCCGGCGGCGGCCGAAGCTACGACGAGCGGCATGGGTACCACCAGCGGTATCTCGGCTTCGAGCTGAGCGCCACCAAGCGCATGTCGAACCGGTGGATGGCCCGGTTCGGGTTTTCCACCAACGATCATCGCGAGTACTTCGATGGGCCGGATGCCATCGAAGATCCGACGCCGTCGCAGACCAACCCGAATATCGACGGCGGCCACGTGGTGACGCAGACCGGCGGCAGCGGCAAGAGCAACATCTACATGGTGCTGCCGCAGTACCAGTTCGTCGCCAACGGCCTCTACCAGTTGAACTGGGGCATCAACCTCGGCGCGAACTGGACCAACCGGCAGGGGTATGCGATTCCGTACTTCCGCAGCCAGGTGCCGACCGGCGATCAGCTTTCGAACCAGAAGAGCGTGCTCGCCGTGGACGACGTCACGCGCTTCCGACTGCCGGCGGTGAACTCGCTCGACGCGCGCGTCGAGAAACAGTTCAACATCAGCCACGTGAAACTGATGTTCGACCTGGACGTCTTCAACGTGACCAACTCGTCGACCGTGCTCGGCCGGCAGTACGATCTGCGCCGTACCGGTCCGACCGGGTACAACCAGATCCTCGAGATCATGAACCCGCGCATCCTGCGGCTCGGAGGCCGGATTAACTTCTAGCCTGGCCCACAGTAGTAACATTGGACCCCGGGATCGCCTGCCGATTCCGGGGTTTTTTATTTATGACGCGAACGCGTGCACTCTTCGTCTCAGTGGCCATGTCCGTTGTCGTCGCGGCCTGCGGCGGCGGCAGCAGCGGCGGCAGTAACAACGGCGGCAACACGGGCGGCGGGGGCGGAACGTCCGCCACCAACCCGTGCACCACGGCGCTGCTCGCCGACACGGCTGAGGTAGCCGCCGTCGGCAGCACCGCACAGTCGGGCGGCCCGACCGAGGACAAGAAGAAAGTCATCGACGGCGATCCGCGCGGCCGCGTCTACGAGGCGCTGGCGCTGCACCAGGACGGGGTCGCGCGCCGCGAAGCGAAAGCGCGGACGGCCCTCGTCACTGACGACGGGACCGGCAGCGGCCGCACGTCGATCACCGCTCCGGCGCCGGTCGGCGAGGACGTCGGCGACGTCGCCGTCATCAACGACACCGGCGACCTGGTGCTGCCGCAGAACAACTACGACGTCCGCAGCACCGGCCTGCGCTTCACGCGCAACGGCGCCAGCTACACGCTGTCGCGCATCGACGGCAACTTCCGCAGCGCGCTGGGCAACCGGGTCACGCTGTCCGACGACGACAGCGCCAACGTGAACATCCCGTTCTCGTTCCCGTTCTACGGCGTCGGGCAGACGGCGGCGTTCGTCAACTCCGACGGCAACATCACCTTCGGCGAGGAAGACAAGTCGAGCACCGAGCGCAACATCGCGCGCCTCCTGACCGGCCCGCCGCGCGTCGCGCCGTTCTTCGCGGATCTCGATCCGACGCAGGGCACCGGCAAGATCTTCGTCAACGCGGCGGCGGATCAGTACACGGTGACCTGGTGCAACGTGCGCGGCTTCGACTCCACCCGCGTCGTCACCACCCAGGCCACGCTGCTGCCCGACGGGAGCGTCGAGCTGAAGTACGGCGACACGATCAACATCGGCGACTCGATCGTCGCCCTGTCGCCGGGCCACACCGGCATCTTCACCCCGGTCGATCTGACGACGAGCACGGCGTCGAGCGCGGGAGCGATCGGGGAACGCTTCGCGCAGTCGAGCTCGCTCGACACCGTCGCGGTGGCGAAGAAGTTCTATTCGACGCACCCCGACAGCTTCGATCAGATCCTGATGTGGACCGACCAGCCCCTCGTGCGTGATGCCTTCGCCTACGAGGTCACGGTCGCCAACGAAGTGCGCGGCCTCGGGCAGGACATCTACGACCTGTCGACGTCGTTCGGCAGCGGCGGCCGCCTGCGATCGATGGTGGTGATGGACTGGATCGGCAAGTACCCCGACGACCCGACGCAGAAGTTCCTCGGCGAGAACAACACGCTGAGCGTGCTCGGGCAGGAGGTCGGCCACCGCTGGCTCGCCTACGTGGACTTCCGCGATCACACCGGCGCGCGCTCGGATGCGCTGCTCGGCCGCGATCTCGCGCACTGGAGCTTCTTCTTCGACTCGGACGCGTCGGTGATGGAAGGCAACGACATCGAGGATCAGGGGGGCGGGCAGTTCCGCACGGTCGACGCGGTGAAGCGCTACAGCCGCCTCGACCAGTACATGATGGGCCTGATCCCGGCGAGCCAGGTGCCGACGTTCTTCTACGTCGAGAACCCGAGCTCCAACAAGCAGCGCGGCGACGCGCCGCAGGTCAACATCTCGTTCACCGGCACGCGCCGCGACGTGCTGATCGACGACGTCATCGCCATCAACGGCGCGCGGTCCCCCACGTCCGACGTGGCGCCGCACACCTTCCGCCAGGCGTTCATCTACATCGTCAGCAACGGCCGCACCGCTGATTCGGCGCTGGTGGCCAAGCTGGATCGGATCCGTTCGCAGTGGGAGACGTTCTTCGGGACCGCAACGGAAGGGCGCATGTCGGGGAATACGCGGCTGCGCTGACGTCGTCGGGCTGAGGATCCTACTTCCAGTTCAGCGACGCGAGCGCGTCGCGAGCCTGCTTCTCGTAGGGGCCGCCGAGCTCCAGGTACTTGTTGAAGTTCGCGATGGCGTGGCGGCGGTCCTCGTCGCCGCCAACCCATGCTTCGCGCTGGCGATCGTAGCGCTGCGACTTGAGCAGCCGCATCTGGTGCGTGCGGGCGAGGTTGAAGAAGCCGAGCGCATCGGACGGCGCCACTTTCGTCGCGCGCTCGAACGACTCGATGGCGGCGTCGAGCGCGCCGCGGCGCACCTGGACGACGCCGATCGCGTTCGGCACTTCGGGGTCTTCGGGCCACCGCCGCTCCGCCTCACGCAGCACTTTGACCGCCGTCCCTTCGTCGCGGCGGAGGCTGTAGGCGTCGGCCAGGCTGAAATAGATCGGCTCGAACTCCGGCGCGGCCCGCCTCACGCGCTCCCAGGCGTCGGTGGCGGCGTCGTACTGACGCAGCGCGAATTGCGAGAGGCCGAGCACATAGACAATCCACGGTCGCGCGTCGGGCGCTTTCGCGGCGTCGGTCAGGTGGCGCGCGGCGGTTTCGACGTCTCCCTTCTCATAGGCCTGCCAACCGAGTTCGGCCTCGCCGGTGGCTGTGGCGTCCTTGCCGAGGGCGAGGGCCATCTTGCCGGCGTCGACGCGGGCGCGAAGCGCAGTCGTCGATGGTGTCGCTGTATTCGCGGTCGTCAGACTAACGGGTGATTCCGGTGTCGCGATGTCCGCCTCCGCCGCTGCTGCATTCGTGAGCGGCTTCGGCGAGACGCCGGCCGCGTCTACCGCGGCCGGCGGCTGAGGGGAGGGATCGTTCGGAAGCTTTGGCGGGACAGCCGCGCCCCCTGCGGGCTGCGCCCGCAGGAGCGCGGCTGGTTCGAGTGCCAGATACCCGCGACGCGCTCGGACGCTGACGCCTGGACGCGTGACCTTGACGTCGATCGCGCGGTACTTGCCGTCGAAGGCGGCGTTGGTCGGGACGTAGCTGACCACGTAGTAATTGGCCGCGTCGGCCTGGATCTCGGCGAGGGCGCGGCCGAAGTTGTTTTCGTTGCGGATGACGAAGCCGCCGGTATCGACAGCGAGGCTGTTCGGGCCGTCGGCCTGGGCGTCGAACGACGGCGGCCCGCCCATCGGATTGTCGACGAGCTTCTGATCGAAGGGGGCCGTGACGACGCGATTGAGGCCGCGCGCGTCGATCGAGTAGAAGTGGGCGCCGGCACGCGCCGCCTGGCCGACGGCCTGGCGCAGCTGCGCCGCTTGGTCCTGCAGGACGAACCCCTCCGAGAGGAAGACGACCGTCTTCGACCCGGGAACGCGCGCCAGCCCCTTCGACAGCGTGTCCACCACCGTCAGCGTCTGCAGCGTGGCCCTGCGGTACTCCGCCACCAGCTGCTGCGCCTTCGATCGCACCTGCGGCTCGGGCGACGCCATCCGGCACTGGTCGGGATCGTCGCTGCACGCGCGCGCGACGGCGCGCGCGATCGTGTCGCGATCGTTGCGCGCGATCTCGTAGGCCTCGAACTCGTCCTGGAGGCGCGGCCACTCGCGCAGGTCGAGCTGACGGCTGCGCAGGTCGCCGGGCAGCTTGACCTCCGCCGCCGCGCGGCGCAGCTCCTCGCGGTCCGACGTCAGGCGGTTGTTCGCCATCCGTCCGTCCACAACCACGCCGCCGAGATCCCCCTGGTGAAAACGCTCCGCGATGAACGTCTCCACGGCCTCACGCGTCCGGCGGACGCCGGCGGCCGTGAGATGGGGCGTGTCGAACACGAAGATCCAGACCTGGGGAGGTGCCATCGACGCGCCGGGCAGGGCAGGTGCGGCGGTGGCGTTGGCTTCGGAAGACGTCGCGGGAGCGCGGATCAGCAGGACCGACTGAATCTTCTGTGGAACGCCGTCCTCGAGAATCTCGAAGTCAGCCGGCCGGAGGTCGCCGACGAACCGGCCGTCCTTCGTGACGCGCACGTCCACTTCGACCGCCTGCGCCCCTGAACGGAACGTCTGCGGTGGGGCCGGCTGCTGCGACGCCTGCAGCCACAACGCCGCGATCAGCAAGAGATGCATCGACTTCGCCCCGTGACCTCCGACCGCCGACCGCCGACCGCGAACTGCGAACCGCGAACCGCCGACCGCGACCCGGCCTACTTCGTGCGGAGCTGCCGCATCTGCGGCAGCGGCGTCGCCACGTAGCCGCGCCGGGCGCGGATGTCGAGGCCCGCCCACTTCGTCTTCAGCGTGATGCGGCGGTACTTGCCGTCGAGCACGAGGTTCTCCGGCGCGTAGGCCAGCACGTAATACGTGCTCGTGTCGGTGGCGACGTCCGCCAGCGCGCGCTGCAGATCGTCCCGATGCCGCACGGTCATGCCGCCGGTCTCCGCGGCGAGGATGTCGAGCCCCTCGTCGGTCGTGTCGCCGAACCCCGACAGTCCGGCGCCCTTGACCGCCGGATCCGCCGCCGGCGAGATCCCGCTCTGCGCGCCGGTGCCGCGCGTGTCCACGCAGTAAATCGTCACGCCCGCGCGCGCGGCCTGGCCGGCCACCATCGGCAGGCTGCTGCGCGCGTCCTCCACGTGGAAGCCGTCCGACAGCACCACCAGCGTCTTGCGGCCCTCGAGGCCGGACAGGTTGCGGACGACGTAGCCGATCTCGCGGATGGTGGCGCTGGCGGCGCGCCGCGACTGATCGATGAACAGCCGCGCCTTGCGCTGCAGCTTGTCCTCGACGAACTCGCGGCCGCCGTCGGCGGCGCAGAGGCGCGCCTCGTCGCCGCCGCAGACGCGCGCGCCGGCGTCAGCGAGGACGGCGCGATCGCCCGCCTCGATCTGCGACGCCTCGAGGAAGCTCTCGATGCGCGGGAACTCGAGCAGCGCGCGCGCCCGCGCCTCGGTGGTCTCGAACGCCGGCTCCGCGGCGCGGATCGCGTCGAGCAGCTCCTGCCTCTGGTTGGTGAGGTGCCCGTTGACCAGCGTGCCGTTGATGAAGACGCCGGCGACGTCGGTGGGCAGCAGCTGATCGTTGACGAAGTCCATCGCGCTGCGCTTCAGCTTCAGCAGCCCGTTGGCCGAGAGGTGCTCGCTGTCGAAGAAGAAGACGATGATGCGGCGATCGGTGCGGTCGGGCGACCGCGGCAGCACCACGTTCGACAGCGGATCGACGGTGAGGTTCGCCTTCTCGGTGACCAGGTAGAAATGCTGGATCGCCTGCGGCTTGCCTTCTTCCAGCACCTCGAAGTCGTCAGCGGTCAGCCCCGACACGAAGCGCCCGTCCCTGTCGCGCGCGATGATGTCGACCTCGACGAGCGAGGTGGACGACTTGAACGTCGGCTGCTGCGCCGTCAGCAGCGCGCAGAGAAAGCCGCCCAGCCAGATCTTCATGGCTTGACGCCGGCGATGAACAGGTCGTACTTGCTCTTGCCGTTCCGCTGCAGGAACACGATCTTCGTTCCGTCGAGCGACCACGCCGGCAGCAGCACGTTCTTCGTAGACTCCACCTGCTGCTTGTTGCCGTCCTGGTCCATCAC
>Ga0075435_100001831_pt1 | contig 13810 bp, 14 predicted proteins | sample RhiMethybrSRZTD4_FD_75302 | JGI IMG/M metagenome (GOLD analysis project Ga0075435, IMG submission 75302) | Populus rhizosphere microbial communities from Tennessee, USA - Rhizosphere MetaG P. TD hybrid SRZTD4 | ecosystem: Host-associated > Plants > Roots > Rhizosphere > Soil | place: USA...
TCCACGCTGACCAGCGCGCCATCCGTGCTCGCCGCATAGACCGCATCCGCACGCGCGGCGGGTGCGAAGCCGGCGCCCCCCGAGCCGCCGAGCGAGACCTGCCAGTTGAGCTGCGCGGTCGCCTTCGCGTCGAAGGCGGGTAGCGGCCCGACTTTGGGTCCGCTGTGGGACCAGGGTAGGAGCGAGGACAATGAGGGAGGCGCCGTCAGCCAGGAGGGCAGCCAGGACGAAAGCGTCGAGCAGCCGGAGACGAGCACGCTCGCGCACGTGGCGAGCGCGATCAACGCCTTGCGCGAGCGCGGCCTTGCCGTCACGAGCGATTGCACGATCGTCATTTTGCTGCGGCGGCAGGTGCCGAAGGCGCGGCCGTACCCGCAGCACCACCCGGCGCGGCGATCGCATCGGGCGTCGCGGACACCGGGCCGCCCAAAGCGTCGAGCTTCGCTTGCACGAAGGCTCGGTAAGTCGACTTCGGATCGAGCTTGGCGAGCGAAGCCTGGTACGCGACACGGGCGTCGGTCGTCTTGCCGGCGGCCGCCAGGATGTCGCCTTTGAGATCGGAGTAGATGGCGGCGAACGCTTCGTCGGTCTTCGCGTCGAGCATCTTGAGCGCCTCGTCGTACTGCTTCTCGTCGAGAAGTATCTGCGCGATCCGGAAACGCGCGACGGCCTTCAGCTCGTCTTCGCCGGCGTGACCGATCACCCATTGCAATTGCGCCTTCGCCGCGGTCTTGTCGCCGGCGTCGTAGAGCAGCTTTGCATACAGCAGGGCGCCACGCGGCGCGTACGCGGTCGCGCTGAAGCGCTCCACGAGCTGGGTCGCTGGCTCCTTCGCCTTGACGGCATCATTGGCGCGCGCCGCCTGGCTCACCGCCTGATAGAGCACGCTCGCCTTCTCGGCCTGCGTGGCTTGGTACCAGCGCCAACCCTGCACGCCGATGAAGCCGATCGCAAAGATAACCACTGCGGCGCTGACGTACTTGCCATTGGCGGCCCACCATGCCTTGAGGTCGTCGATTTTTTCCTGCTCTTCGAGATCGTAAACTGCCATGTTCCGTCCTATACAGTCGCGAAGCGACTCACGAGATTCCCCTCTCCCAGCGGGAGAGGGGTTAGGGGTGAGGGCAAATTGCTCATCAAGTTTCCCTCTCCCAGCGGGAGAGGGGTTGGGTGACGGAAAACTCCTTCTCGCGCTTCCCTCTCCGTAGCGGAGCGAGGTCCAGGGAGGCGAGCATATCAACGACAGGAATCAATGCGCGGCGAGTCGCGCCGCGAGCTCGCCCGGAGGAAGCGCGATCTGCTCGCCTGCATCGCGCAACGGCTTGACGCCGACCACGCGGGCATCCGCCTCGTTTTCGCCGACGATCAGCGCGAAGCGCGCGCCGCTCGCGTCGGCACGTTTCATCTGCGCGCCGAAGTTTCCGCCGCCGGCGTGCACGGTAATCGCGAGGCCGGCGTCGCGCAGACTCTCCGCGACCTCGAGGGCGAGCAGCGTCGCGCGTTCCCCCACGTGAACGACGTATGCGTCGGGTGCATCGCGCGCGCTCCTGCCGTCGTCCTGCAGCAACAGCAGAACGCGCTCGACGCCGATGCCGAAGCCGCAGCCCGGCGTGGGCTTGCCGCCGAGTTGCGCAAACAAACCGTCGTATCGGCCGCCGGAACAAACCGCGCTTTGCGCGCCGAGGCGGGACGTCACCCATTCGTATACCGTCGAGTTGTAGTAGTCGAGGCCCCGGACCAGCCGCGGGTTGACGCGATATTCGATGCCTGCTTGCCGCACGCCGTTCTGCACGGCTTCAAATACCGCGCGTGACGAGTCCCCCAGCACATCCCGGAGCTTCGGCGCCGTCTCGATCACGTCCTGCATGGCGGGGTTCTTGGAATCGAGGATTCGTAAGGGGTTGCTGTGCAGCCTTCGCTTCGCGTCGTCGTCGAGAAGCTTGAAATGGCGCTCGAAATGCGCGATCAACTGCGTCCGAAACGCCTGTCTTTCGTCGCTCGTTCCTATCGAATTGAGCTCGAGCGTCATCCCCGAAAGCCCAAGCCGCTTCCACAATCGACCGACCATGACGAGTTGCTCGACGTCGATGTCGGGACCGGCGAATCCCAGCGCTTCCGCGCCGAAGGTATGGTACTGGCGATAGCGGCCCTTTTGCGGCCGCTCGTGGCGGAACAGCGGTCCGCTGTACCAGAGCCGTTTCGGTCCGTCGTAGAGCAGGTTGTGCTCCAGTGCGGCGCGCACCGTTGGCGCGGTGCCTTCCGGGCGCAGCGAGAGCATTTCGCCGTGGTCGTCGAACGAGTACATCTCCTTCTCGACGATGTCGGTGACTTCGCCGATACCGCGCACGAAGAGCTCGGTCTTTTCCACGATCGGCGTGCGGATGTTTCGATAGCCGTACTGCCCGAACACGTTTCGCGCGGTGTCCTCGAACCAATGCCACAGCGCCGTCTCGCCGGGCAAAACGTCGTTCATGCCGCGCACGGCCTGTATCGTGCCTGCCATGGACTTACGCAAGCGTCTTGACGACGATCGACTTCCGCCCTGGTTTCAGATGCGGTGCCCCCGGTTCTCCGCCGCCGAAGCGGATATCGCCGACCCGCGCGGTGCGCGCGCACCGGAGCGCGATCGAGGTGGCGTCGAGTGCGCTCATTTCACCGTGAGCCGTGCGACATTGCGTCGCGTGTAAGGCCCGAGGTCCAGCGGCTTGCCCAGATACATGACGGTGACGACACGTGCGTTGCCGAGGACGATATCGAACGGTGGCACGCCGCGGACCTGCTCGACTGAATCCGCGCCGACCAACCTCGACACGAGGAGCTGTCCGCGCGAATCGCGTATCTCGGCCCAGGACGGGCCCTTAAAGCTCAGTACCAGCGGCGCTTCGGCTGACGCTGCCGCGACGTTCGTCGCCGGCGCAGCCGCCGCGCCAGTAGCGGCGGCAGTCGCAGACGGTGCTTCCGCGGCAGGCTTGCCCTCGTTCGCCAAGGGATTCGGAAGAGCGATAACCGATTGGACAGGCACGCCCGGTAACGCTGTTTTCTCGGAACCTTCGGACGGCGCGCGCGCCGCTTCACCCGGATTACCCATACCGCCGCGATACCACTCGTAAGCGGCGGCACCGACGATGCAGGCGACGAGCACCAGCGGAATCAGCCAGCGCATGAGGTTCGTTTTCGGCGTGCTCGCTGTCGGCAGCTCGGCGATCATCGCGCCGGTCGGTTGCAGCGCAGGCGCTTCGAGCGCGGGCGCGTGTGCGGCGTCGGGCAGCATCGAGAGTAGATTGTCGCCGTCGAGGTTCAGCAGCCGCGCGTAGTTGCGGACAAAACCGCGCGCGAACGTGCGCCCGGGTAGCTGCGCGAAATCCTCATCTTCCAGCGCCCTCACCTGGCGCGGGGCGAGCTTCAATTGCTGCGCGACCTGATCGAGCGAAAGCCCTGCGGCCTCACGTGCAGATTTCAGGCGCGAACCCGGGCCGTCCTGCCCGGCGGGGGGCCCTTGCGGCGAGGCATCCACGCCCGTCTCCGTGGCGGTCACTCGCAGCTTTCGGTGGCAATTGCCTTCGTCTCCGGCGCGTCCGGATAACGGTTGCGCAACTGCGAGACATACGACAGTTCGGCCTGGCGATCGCCCAGCTTGCGCTCGACACACATGCCGAGGCGCAGCCCTTCGGGCGGCGGGTTGGTCGTGAGCATCACGCCCTTCATCCACGTGCGCGCTTGGTCGTAGCGACCGTCCTTGTACGCGATCTGCGCCATCCCGAGGCTGGCCAAGGGATTGCCTGGCTGGACGCCAAGCGCGCGACGGAAATAATTCTCCGCAGTGCCCACGTCGCCGAGCGCCTGCGAGCAGCGGCCGGCATTGACCAATGCGACCTCCGGTGCGCGGTACAGCGGGTTGCGCACCGCAATCTCGAATTCCGCCAGCGATTCGCGCTCGCGCTTGTGCGTGCAGAGATACCAGCCCCAGTTGTGGTGGGTGTCGGAGTCGGTGGGGGCGAGCTGCAGCGCTTGCGCGAAGCTCTGCTCCGCCTTGCGATCGTCTCCCAGCGTGGCGTACACGAGCCCGAACACGTTGTACGCCGGGGCGTAATTGGGATCGATCCTGACCGCCATATTCAGCTCGTCGAGTGCCACGTCCATCTGGCCGCGCTCGTAATAACCGGCGCCGAGATCGGTGTGCACCTGAGCTCTGACCTGTGGATTCGCGAGCTGCGCCGGCGGCGGCGGGCTGGGCGGCTGAGGTTCGGGAGCGGTCTGCTTGCTGCTGCAGCCGGCGAGTAGCGCCAGCAAGGCAAGCCCGAGGCCGCAGACGTCGAACATGATGCGCTTGCTCATGACGGCTCCGGGCTACGAAGGCGTGGCGACGTGGATTCGATGCAACCGCCGCTTGGTCCTGTCCTGCACCCGTCCGGCGAGCTGACCGCAGGCGGCGTCGATGTCCTCACCGCGCGTCTTGCGCACCGTGGCGACGAAACCCGCCTCTTGCAACACTTTCTGGAAGGCCAGGATCCGCACGCGCGGACTCGTCGAGAATTCGGTCTGGGGGAACGGATTGAACGGGATCAGGTTGAACTTGCACGGCACGTCGCGCACCAGCGCAGCGAGCTGCCGTGCCTGCTTCGGCGCGTCGTTGACCCCGTCGAGCATCACGTACTCGAAGGTGACGAACTCGCGCGGGGCGCGCTCGATGTAGCGCAGGCAGGCGGCGAGCAGCTCGGAGAGCGGATACTTGCGGTTGATGGGCACCAGCGAGTCGCGCAATGCGTCGTTCGGAGCGTGCAATGAAACCGCGAGCGCGACCGGGCATTCGTCCCGGAGCCGGTCGATTGCCGGCACAAGCCCCGAGGTCGACAGCGTCACCCGCCGCCGGGAGAGTCCGTAGGCATTGTCGTCGAGCATCAGGCGCATTGCGGCGACGACGTTGTCGAAATTGGCGAGCGGCTCGCCCATGCCCATCATTACGACGTTGGTGATCGGATGCCTGCCGTGCTCGACCCAGGGTGTGCTGACGCCGTCGGCGAGCAGAGTGCGGTTGGCGTGCCAGAGCTGGCCGATGATCTCGCCCACGGAAAGGTTGCGGTTGAATCCCTGCTTGCCGGTCGAGCAGAACGCGCAGTCGAGTGCGCAACCGGCCTGCGACGATATGCAAAGCGTGCCCCGATCGTCTTCCGGGATGTACACCGTTTCAATCGCGTTCGCGCTGCCGACGTCGAGCAGCCATTTGCGCGTGCCGTCGCTCGCGACGGTGTCGCGCACGACTGCTGGAGCGCGAATCTCGGCATCGTGGGCGAGTGCATTGCGGGTCGCGCCCGCGAGATCGGTCATCGCTTCGACGCGGCCGGCGAGGCGGTGGTGGATCCAGCGCAATGCCTGCGTTGCGCGGAATGGCTTCTCGCCGCGCTCGGCGAAGAATGCGGCCAGCGCCGCAGGATCGAAGTCGAGAAGATTGATCATGTGCGAAAAATTCGGAACCACTGCAGAAAAGCCCGGAACGCCAGGATTGCAAGGAATACCAGACTCTCCTTGCGTCCCTTTGCGTCTCCGCGGTGAATTTTCTCCGTTACCGGCTGTGTATCTCCTGGAGCGGAAAGAAGAATTCGATCTCGGTCTCCGCGGTCCCCGGACCGTCCGAGCCGTGGACTGCGTTCGCATCGATGCTCTGCGCGAAGTCGGCGCGGATCGTCCCCGGCGCCGCCTGCTTCGGATCGGTCGTGCCCATCAGGTCGCGGTTCTTCGCGATGGCGTTGTCGCCTTCGAGCACCTGGATCATGACCGGCCCGGAGGTCATGAATTCGACGAGATCCTTGAAGAAGGGACGCCCGCGATGCACCGCGTAAAAACCTTCGGCATCGGGCCGTGCAAGCCAAGTCATCTTCGCCGCGACGATCTTAAGCCCGGCGCGCTCGAAGCGAGTATAGATCTCTCCGATGACGTTTTTTGCCACAGCATCCGGCTTGATGATCGAAAGCGTACGCTCTACCGCCATCCTGGGGCTCCGAAGAATAAATGCTTGGAAATTCAACATTGTATCACGACAGACGCGTTCCTTGCCGTAACCCGAAGCGCGCGGTGCCGACTCCCGATCAGCCATGAAAAAGGCGGGTAAGTGACCCGCCTCGAAGGGGAAAGACTTGGTCCGTTTCGGTCGCGCGCGAAAGGCCGAACCCGGCCGCAATGGGCAACTCGGCCTTCAGCGTATCATTCCCAACGCTTGCGGCAGCCAGATCGAGAGCGCTGGCCAGTAGGTGACGATAACCAGGAACACCAGCATGGTCACCAACCACGGCCAGACGGCGATCGTGAGCTCGGTGATGCCCATCTTGGTGATGCCGCTCGCCACGTACAGGTTCAAACCCACCGGCGGGTGGCACATGCCGACCTCCATGTTGACGGTCATGATGATGCCGAAATGCACCGGGTCGATGCCGAGCTTGAGCGCGACCGGGAAGAGAATCGGGGCCATGATCAGCACGATGGAGGAGGGCTCCATGACATTGCCGGCGAGCAGCAAGATGATGTTGACGAACAGCAGGAAGGCGACGACGCCGAGGCCCTTGTCGAGCATCCACGCCGCAAGCTCCTGAGGAATGTTCTCCGAGGTCATGAGATAGCTGAACATCACCGCGTTGGTGATGATGTAGAGCAGCATTGCGCTCATGTTCGCGGAATCGAGCAGCACTTTCGGCACCTTCGACAGCGGCATGTCCCTGTAGACGAATACCGCGACGAAGAATGCGTACACGGCGCTCATCGCGGCGGCTTCCGTCGGCGTGAAGATGCCGGTGTAGATACCGCCGATGACCACGATGATGAGCAGCAGTCCCCAGATGCTCTGGCGGAACGTGCGCCAGCGCTCGGCCCAGGTGGCTTTCCGCTGTCGCGGGTAGTTGTTCTTGCGGGCGCGCCACCACGTGGTCAGCCCGAGCATCGTCGCGAGCACCAGGCCGGGGATGATGCCGGCGATGAACAGCGCGCCGACCGAGGTGTTGGTCGCGACCGCATACATCACCATCACGATCGACGGCGGAATCAGGATGCCCAGCGCACCCGACGTCGTGATCACGCCGGCGCCGAAGCGCTTCGGAAACCCCTGCGCGACCATCGCCGGCAGGATGATCGACCCGATCGCCACGACCGTTGCCGGCGAGCTGCCGGAGACGGCCGCGAACAGCGCACAGGCCATGACGCCTGCGAGCGCGAGGCCGCCATGCCAGTGCCCCACACAGGCCGACGCGAAGTCGATCATCCGCCGCGCAACGCCGCCGTGGGTGAGGAAGTTTCCGGCGAGGATGAAGAACGGGATCGCCATGATCTCGAACTTCTCGATGCCGGTGAAAAGCTTCAGCGCGACCGATTCGATCGGTACCGACGTCATCGCGAACAGGTACGTGAGCACCGTGAGCCCGAGCGAGATCGAAATCGGCATCCCGGTCAGCATCAGCCCGAACAGCAGCGTGAAGATGATCCAAGCGTTCGCGATGTCGACGCCGACGAGCTTCAGCGCCACCGGAATCGCGATCAGCACCGGCGGAATCAGCGCCGGCCAGCGCGGTTGCCCCGGCGAGACGTCCAAGGTGGCGCTCATGGCTTCGCCCCCTTGACCGGCGCCGGATGCAGGTCGGGCGCCGCGAGGCTATCGGCGGCTGTCTCGCCGATCCCCTCGACGTGGCCGACATCGTGGTGCGGCAGCTCGCCGGTGCGCGCGAACGACCACGCGACCTGCAGGAAGCGGAAGCACATCAGGTAGGAGCCGAGGGGGATGCACAGATATACAATCCACTTGGGCAGCTCGAGGTCCGGCGACGTCGAGTCGGTGTGCGCGATGTCCCACACGAAGCCCGTCGCGAGCGTGCCGACGATGCCGGTGAACAGCGCCCCGGCGCCGAGTCCGAACAACACGTAGAGCTTGTGCGTATTGGCCGGCAACCGGTTGATCATGACGTCGACGCCGACATGGATGCCGGTGCGTACGCCATACGCTGCGCCGAACTTCGCCATCCACACGAACATGTAGATGCAAAGCTCCTGCGCCCACGACAGGTCGATCTTGAGGAGCCAATCCTGAACCACCGGGATCGGCGTACCCGCCAGGTACCGGTGGGTGACGGCGACGAAGATCAGCAACGTGGCCGCGCCCATCAGGAACGCGATCAGCCACTCCTCGAGATGATCGAGAATCTTCACCGCTCTTCTCCCTCCGCGGCGCCGTTCACCGGCACGACGAGCACACGCTGCTTCGTCAGCGAACCCGCACCGGGAAGCCGCTACACCAAGCTATGACCGGGCCGCGGCCGCGCCCTCAAGGCTTGAAGCCCGTCGCCTTGTAGACCTCGGCGAGAATATCCTTGCCGACGCGCGACTCGTTCTCTTTGTGCACGGATACCAGCGCCTTCTTCATCTGCGCCTTCTCGTCGGCGGTCAACGTGATGATCTGCGTTTTGCCGCTCTTCTTCACGGCCTCGAGCGCGTCGTCGTTTTCTTTCTTCGCGATGTCGTTGGCGTACTTGGTTGTATCCTTCATCGCGCCATCCAGCGCGGTGCGGATGTCGGCGGGCAGCCCGTCCCAGAATTTCTTGTTCACGATAACCGCATACTCGATCACGCCGTGGTCGGTCAACGCGAGGTATTTCTGTACCTCGTGCATCTTCTGCGTGTAGAAGTTGGACGGCGGATTCTCGGTCCCGTCGACCACGCCGGTCTGCAGCGCCTGGTAGACCTCGGAGAACGCCATCACCTGCGGGATCGCGCCCAGCGCCTTGATCTCGTCACCCAGCACCTTCGAGGACTGGATGCGCATCTTGAGTCCCTTATAGTCCGCGGGAACCTTGATCGACTTGTTCGCGCTGAAGACCTTGAATCCGTTGTCCCAGAACGCCAGGCCCGTGATGCCCTTGCTGTCGAGCTTCTGGAACAGCGCCTTGCCGACGGGACCCTCGGTGACCTTGTGCAGCTCGGCGAAGCTGTCGAAGATGTACGGCAGGTCGAACACCTCGAACTCGCGCACGCCAAGCGGCCCGAACTTGGCAACAGACGGTGCCAGCATCTGCACCGAGCCGAGCTGCAACGCTTCCATTTCCTCGCCGTCCTTGAAGAGCGAGCTGTTCGAATACACCTCGACCTTGACGCGGCCCTTGGTGCGCTCTTCGGCGAGCTTCTTAAAATATTCGGCGCCCTTGCCCTTGGGCGTGTCGACTGCGACGACGTGGCTGAATTTGATGACGATCGGTTGTTGTGCGAGAGCGGTGCCCGCCAGCGCGAGCAACGCGGCCGCGGCGAGCGCGGCGCATGAACGGAAACTCATTGCTTCCTCCGGATGATGAATGCCAAGGGCGATGTCTTCGAATTATCCGGCCATTTAGCCCCGGGACCTTGAGCCTTGTCAATCTACATACATCCGGCGCGAAGAGTTTGCTGGCGAGTCGCCGCGTTGGTTTTGGGCTAGAATCATCGGGCGCGCAAGGTAGAGCCGCCCGAAGCGCGATGGAGGAGCGAGACTTATGCCGAATCTACGCTCTGCAGCGGTCGCACTGTTGTTCGTCGCCGCTTCGACGCATGCTCAGGATTATCCCGCCAAGCCGGTCGTGATGCTGGTGCCGTTCGCGGCCGGCGGTCCGACGGACACGGTCGCCCGTTCGCTCGGCCAGGGAATGGGCAAGGCGTTGAAGCAGACGCTCGTCGTCGAGAATGCAGTCGGTGCCGGCGGCACGATTGCGCCGACGAAGCTCAAGTCCGCTCCGGCCGATGGCTATACCATCATGCTGGCCCACATCGGCATGTCGACCGCGCCCGCACTCTATCGCGAGCTGCCATTCAAGCCGCTCGAGGACTTCGAGCTCATCGGGCAGGTCGTGGATGTACCGATGACGCTGATCGGAAAGAAGGAACTTCCACCGAACGATCTGCGCGAGCTGCTCATCTACATCAAGGCCAACAAGGACAAGATTTCGTTCGCCAACGCCGGCGTCGGCTCCGCGTCGCATCTCTGCGGTCTGTTGTTCATGAGCCAGATTCAGACCGAGCTGACGACCATTCCGTACAAAGGTACGGCACCGGCAATTAATGACCTGCTCGGCGGACAGGTCGACATTCTATGCGACCAGACAACCAACACGACCCAGTACATCAAGGCGGGCCGCGTCAAGGCCTACGGGACGACGTCCAGCGCCCGGCTCGATTCGCTGCGCGAGCTGCCGACGCTTGCCGAAGCCGGCATACCTGGCTTCGAGGTCGTGGTGTGGCATGGTGTCTATGCGCCAAAGGGAACACCGAAAGCGGCCGTCGACAAGCTGATCGCGGCCTTGCAAAGCGCCATTCAGGAGCCTGCGTTTGTGCAGCGGATGAGTGACCTGGGGTCCCAGGTCGTCTCGCCGGAAAAGGCGACCCCCGCAAGTTTGCGCGATCGTCTGAAGACCGAGATCGACAAGTGGACTCCCGTCATTCGCAAGGCGGGCGTCTACGCGGACTGAGGTTCCAAAGCCCGCGTCGATTTACATCGGGGATGCGAAATCGCAGGGCTTCATGCCGGAGTGCCGTTCGGGCCGACGACGGCGTTGGGCCTCCACGCGAGCGCCCACCCCGCTGTATCGCTCGTAGCTTGAAATGAAACGGCGACACCGATACCCGGAATGGCCGCGAGCTCGTCACCGCACCAGACAAGCGGCAGCGCGTTGCGTTCCCACCGCGGCAGACCCGCTTGCTGCAGCAGCTTTTTCACTGCGTGGTGCGGACGGTTTGTCGCCAGCTGGATCCGCTCGCCGCCGGTACGCGACCGCAAGCTCACGGGAGCCTGCTTGAGTTTGTCGGCGCATAACCCGGCGCCGTGAACAGGGACGAACGTCAACGCTCCCCAGGGCAAGCAAACCTCGCACTCGCCGTGCCAGGCAAGCACGTACGGTTCCGGCGGCCGTGGGTGAACCAGAATGCGGCCACGGTGCACGCCGATCTCGCGTCCTTCGTGAGTGATGGACACTTTCGCGTCGTCCGAGGTCAGGACCAGTTGGCTTAGCATTTCGGAGAGCGTCGCCTGCGACGGCGGGCGCAGGCCCTCGCGGCGCATGAACCACCGCAAAAGATTGCCAGCGCGCGCCGAGGACAAGGCGGCCAGGCTTGCGCGATCGAGGCCCGGCTCATCGACGGCGCCCTCGGCGTCGACGACGGCCAATGCGTCGGCAAGCTCGGCGGCTTCCGTCTGATGGCGGGCCGCGCGGACGAGCGTCCCGGGATAGCCGGGGAAGTGCGCGGCAAGAAGCGGCGCAATCTCGTGGCGAAGGAAATTGCGCGCGCGCCTGCGGTCGGCGTTGCTCTCGTCGTCGATCCAGGCGAGCCCTCGCGCCGTGGCGTAGGTGGCGAGCGTCGCGCGTGCCAGTTCGAGCAGCGGACGCAGCAGGGCGGGGCGACCGGCCCGATGCCGCGGCATCGCCGCGAGGCCTTGCGGACCTGCGCCGCGCAAGAGCTGCAGCAGCAGCGTTTCCGCCTGATCATCGGCGTGGTGTGCGAGCGCCACGCCGTCTGCATCGGCGGCCATGAGGCACTCGTAGCGCGCGGCGCGGGCGAGCGCCTCGATGCTCTGCCCGGGTCCGCGCTCGAGCCGCAGGCGATGCACTGTGAGTGGAACGTTGCGCAAGGCGCACTGCTCGGCGCAAAAGTGCGCCCAGCGATCGGCATTGGGCGACAGGCCGTGATGGACGTGGATGGCGGAGAGCAGTAGCGGATGCGACGCGACGAAGGGCGTCAGCGCGTCGAGCAACACCATCGAGTCGATGCCACCCGATAGCGCGACGGCGACCCGCGCGCGAGGAACTACGTGCTCGGCCAGCGCCGCAGCGATCGCCGCATCGACGGCGGCGACGGCGCTCTCGGGGCTAGCCCGCGGTGATTTCCTTGAACTTGCCATAGCCGAGCAGCTTGTCCTCGCGCGTGTCGAGCAGCACGTCGAGCGGCCGCTCCTGCGCGTGGCGCAACGCGTCGGTCAGGGCTTTCTTCAGCGTCGCCATCATCGCCGCGTGATCCCGGTGTGCGCCGCCGTGCGGCTCGGTCACGACCTTGTCGATGAGGCCGAGCGTCTTCAGGCGCGCCGCCGTGATGCCTAGCGTCTCGGCGGCTTCCTCGGCGTGCTTGGCCGATTTCCACAGGATCGACGCGCAGCCTTCGGGCGAGATGACCGAGTAGGTCGCGTATTGCAGCATGAGCGTCACGTCGCCGATCGCGATCGCCAGAGCGCCGCCGGATCCGCCTTCGCCGATCACGGTGACGATGATGGGTGTGCGCAGTCCCGCCATCTCGTACAAGTTGCGGCCGATCGCTTCCGATTGCCCGCGTTCCTCTGCGCCGATGCCGGGGAACGCTCCCGGCGTGTCGATGAAGGTGAACAACGGCAGCGCGAACTTGGCCGCGAGCTTCATCAGCCGCAGTGCCTTGCGATACCCCTCCGGGCGCGGCATGCCGAAGTTGCGAAAGATCTTTTCCTTGGTGTCGCGGCCCTTCTGGTGACCGACGACCATGCACGGCGCACCGTTGAACCGCGCGAGGCCGCCGACGATCGCAGCGTCGTCGGCATAGCTGCGGTCGCCGTGCAACTCATGGAAATCGGTAAACACGCCCGCGATGATGTCCAGCGTGTAGGGCCGTTGCGGGTGACGGGCGACCTGCGCGACCTGCCACGCGGTGAGCTTGCCGTAGATTTCCTTGGTCAGCTGGTGGCTCTTCTTCTGCAGCCGTTCGATCTCGTCGGAAATATCGACCGCCGAGTCCTCGTGCACGTAGCGCAGCTCGTCGATCTTGGCTTGCAGGTCGGCGATGGGCTGCTCGAAGTCGAGAAACGTCTGCTTCATCGAAAAAAGGCTTTTCCGCCGCGAGGGCGGCATATTAGCGCAACCGCACGCTGGCGTCGTTCGCGATCCGCTGCGAGGTTCCTTAGTCGAACCATCCTAAATCAGCTTCCGTCCGATCGCAAACAGGCGATCGATCTCATTTCAGGGCGAGCGCAGCATTTCGACGTGCGCAATCCCGTCCTCGTCGTAGGGCGCGGAGACCGTGCGAAATCCCAGCTCTACGTAGAAGCGCTCGAGTCGTTGCTGCGCCCCGATGCGCACTTCGCGGCCGGGGTAGAGCGCCGCGGCTCGCGCGAGGCCTTCGCGCATCGCCTCCCGTGCGAGACCCGTGCCGCGGAACGGCGCGGTCGTGAGTACGCGGCCAATCGACGGCTCGGTGTATTTGCGGCCCGGATCGATCAGGCGCAGGTACGCAGCCAGGATCGGGTCGTGCTCCTGTTCGACCCAGCCGAGAAGATGCCAGGCGAACGCGTCGAGCCCGTCGGCGTCCTGGAACGCGCATGCCTGCTCGACCACGAAGACCGCTGCGCGCGCCGCGAGCAGGGCGTACAGCTCGGCCGGCTTGAGCTCGGCAAAGCGCTTCCACTGCCACGCGACCTGGGGCTTCGCCGGAGTGCTCATCGGGCAAATGGTTGGACCGTCGGTCGCCTTACATTACCATGGAGGATTGCGCGCCTCTCGCCAGCACATCCCATGGACAAGCGCTATCGCATCGCCGTGATTCCAGGCGACGGCATCGGCAAGGAGACGGTGCCCGAGGGCCTGCGCGTGCTCGAGGCCGCGGGTCGCCATTTCGGCATCGAATTCGACTGGGACGAGCTTCCCTGGAGCTGCGACTACTATGCCCGGTACGGCCGGATGATGCCCGAGGACTGGTTCGAGCGGATCCGGAGTCACGACGCGATATTCTTCGGTGCGGTCGGCTGGCCGGCGACGGTTCCCGACCACGTGTCGTTGTGGGGGTCGTTGATCCAGTGGCG
>Ga0075435_100001837_pt1 | contig 13787 bp, 7 predicted proteins | sample RhiMethybrSRZTD4_FD_75302 | JGI IMG/M metagenome (GOLD analysis project Ga0075435, IMG submission 75302) | Populus rhizosphere microbial communities from Tennessee, USA - Rhizosphere MetaG P. TD hybrid SRZTD4 | ecosystem: Host-associated > Plants > Roots > Rhizosphere > Soil | place: USA...
CGAAGACACGGAAACACGAAGACGCACGAAGTTCTTTGGTTTTTTAAAAAGAAAAAAATGGCTTCGTGAATCTTCGTGAGTTCGTGTCTTCGTGGTCCCGGCGGCAACCATCGGGGCGGCGCAGCCGTCTAAGCGCGTCGTGGTCACTTTCCTGCGTGACACCCGCTATGCGCTCCGCGCGCTGATCAAGCAGCCGGGGTTTACGCTTGTCGCGCTGCTGACGCTCGCGCTCGGCATCGGCGCCAACACCGCCATTTTTGGCATCGTCAATGCGGTGCTGCTGCGGCCGCTGCCGTATGCCGAGCCCGATCGCGTGGTCCTGCTCTGGAGTCACTGGATCAACTGGACCAAGACCTGGCTGTCGCAGCCCGAGCTCGTCGATTACCAGCAGCAACTGCGATCGCTCGAGCACGTCGCCGCCTTCAGCAACACGTCGTTCAATCTCACCGGCGCCGGCGAGCCGCTGCGTGTCGTCGCGGCTCAGGTGCAACCGGAAATCTTCCCGGCGATCGGCGCGCATCCAATCCTGGGTCGCGCGTTTACCGCCGAGGAAGACACGCCCGGACACGAACACGTCGCGATGCTCACCGAGGGGCTCTGGCGATCGCAGTTCGGATCGGATCCGGCGATTGTCGGCCGCACGATTCAGCTCGATGCGACGCCTTACACCGTGGTCGGCGTCCTGCCGTCAGCGATCCGCCTCCCGCTCGATTACGCCACGCGAACGACGACGCAGATCTGGGTGCCGATCGCGCTCGGGCCCAACGACCCGCAGCAGCGGGGCAATCACGGGTTGAACGCGCTCGGCCGGCTGCGGCCCGGCGTGACGCTCGCGCAGGCGCAGGCCGAGGTGAACACGCTGACGAGCGGTTTCATCCAGCGATTCCCGAACGCCTACGACCGTGAATTCGGGCTGACGCTGACGACGGCTCCGGCGGAAGTCTTCGGCACGGTGCGGCCGGCGCTGCTCGTGCTGCTGCTCGCGGTCGGCGCGGTGCTGCTGATCGCGTGCGCGAACGTCGCAAACCTGCTGCTGGCGCGCTCGGAAGCGCGGCAAAAGGAGCTCGCAATTCGGTCGGTGCTCGGCGCGAGCCGCCGCCGGATCGTCATGCAGCTGCTCGCCGAATCCCTGCTGCTCTCGCTCGGCGGCGGGGTGGCCGGGACCGTGCTGGCCGCGGCGTTGACCCGCGCCCTCGCCGCGCTCGACCCGCTCAAGATTCCGCGCGTCCAGGACATCACGCTCGACGGCCGCGTGCTCGCCTTCACCGCCGCGATCTCGATCGTCACCGGCATCGTCTTCGGCATCGTCCCGGCGCTGCAATCGGCGCGCGCCGACCTGCAGCCGGTGCTGAAAGAAGGCGGCCGCGACTCGCGCAGCGGATCGGGCTGGCTGCGGCGCGCGCTCGTGGTTGCCGAAGTCGCCGCGTCGGTGGCGCTGATCGCCGCGGCCCTGCTGCTGGCGCGCAGCTTCACGCGCCTGCTCTCGGTGGACGCCGGCTTCAACCCCGAACGGGTACTCACCCTGCGCACGTCGCTGCCGCCGGCGCGCTATCCGGACAGCGTGTCGATGGTGCGCGCGTACGCGGAGGTCGGCCGCCGCCTTCGCGAATCGGTGGGCGTGCGCGCGGCCGGCGGCGTCACCGGACTGCCGCTCGCGACCACCCGCGGCGACTGGAGCGTGGTGCTCGAAGGCGATGCGCCGAGCCGCCGGCTCGATCGCGCGGCCGACTGGCAGGTGGTGACGCCCGGCTATTTCGAGGCGCTCGGCATTCCGTCGAAGGCCGGTAGAACGTTTACCGACGCCGACCGCGCCGACACGCTGCAGGTAATCGTCATCAACGAGGCGATGGCCCGCCGGTTCTGGCCCGATCAGAACCCGCTCGGACGGAGGCTGACGATGGGCCGCAACGACCGGTGGATCACGGTCGTCGGCGTCGTGGCCGACGTCCATCACCGCGGCCTCGACGCGATCCCGCGGCCCGAGATGTACCGGCCGCACACCCAGTTCCGCTACGGCGGACCCGAGGCGCCCGCTGTGTCGACGATGACGTGGGTGGTGAGGACGACCGGCGATCCGCGCGCAGCCACGAGCTATGCACGCGCCGCGGTCCAGGGTGTCGATCCCAACCTCGGGATCTCCGACGTCGCTACGATGGACGAGGTGCTAGCCGATTCAACGTCCGATCGCCGCCTCAACCTGATGCTGTTTGCGCTGCTCGGCGGTCTTGCGCTCGCGCTCGCCACGGTCGGCGTCTACGGCGTCGTCGCGTACTCCGTGGCGCAGCGCACGCACGAGATCGGTGTGCGGATGGCCGTTGGCGCACAGCCGGGCGACGTTGTGCGGATGATCGTCCAGGAAGGCGGCCGTCTCGCACTGGTCGGCGTCGTTGCTGGACTGGCGCTCGCCGCGGCGGCCGCGCGGCTGATTCGCGGTTTGCTCTTCGACGTCAGCGCCGCCGATCCGGCGACGTTCGTCGCCGCGCCGATCGTCCTGCTCGCAATCGCGATCGTCGCCAGCTATATCCCGGCGCGACGGGCGACGCGGATCGATCCGATCATCGCGCTTCGCGGCGAGTAAGCAACCGCGCGCGCAGCGGAGCCGCGCTCCGCGCTACTTCACCGAGATTCCTGCCCCGATAACGAGCAGGTTGGTTCGCGGTCCGCCGAGGGCGCCTTCGAAGTAGGGCGTGCCAGGGCCGATGACATAGATGCGAACGTCGAGGCTGAAGGCAAGATGCGGCCTCACGAACCATCGCGCGCCGCCGCCGTAGTTGAGCGTCTTCAAGACTTCCAGATCGGCGGGCCCCTTCTCTTGCCCGACGGGAACGATCGCCCAGTTCGATCGGCCGAGCCCGCCGCTCAGATAACTCCAGCCGCGGCCGTGGCCGAAGTTGAAGGACAACTGCGGCGAAAAGGTCGAGAAGTGTTCCTCGGTTGGAGCGAGCGTGGACGGCGGTTCCTGCGTCTGGCTCGAACGTCCGGTCGCCACTTCCGCACCCACGCCGAACGTGATCGCCTTGATGCGCAGGAAATACAGGTGAGCGCCGAGCTGCACGCCGAGCCCGCTGCCCGGCAGCTGCGCCACCGAGAGGCCGCGGCTCAACGCCAGCTGCGACGAGTCGCTGGGAAATCGCGGAAAGGTGCCGTGCAGATCGACCACGAACGGACCGATCGGCGGCGGCGGCTCTTGAGCGACAGCAGGTGAAGACGCGAGCGCGAACAGCGCGAGCAGCAGACCGATAACACAACGCACGCGGATGCATTGTACCGGGTTCAGCGTTCAGGGTTCAGCGTTCAGGGTTCAAAGTTCCGGTTCTCGGTTCTCGTTCTCGGTTCTCGTTCCCACCGGAACAGAACCAGAACCAGAACTGAACCAGAACGCGAACCCGAACAGGAACGTTGAACGCTGAACCGTGAACCCTGAACTGGATCACGGTTCACCACGGAGCCGCTCCTGAAGATCGTCGACGACGACGAGCCGCGAGATGTCGCGCGCACGACGCGCGAGGGCGTTCGTGGCGCGGCATGCATCAGGCGGCTCGGTCGCGTGGGCCTTCAGGTCGTAGCACACCGGCGCCGCGGCATGGGCCACGAAGAGATGACGGGCGTCGAGCCAGTCGCCGTACGGCCGCGGCACTGGCACGTCGCCAGGCGCGCCGAGCAGGTTGCGCCCGAGATACGGCAGCGGCGACGCGTCGATCCCGAGCAGCGAGAGCAGCGTCGGAGCGATGTCGGTCTGGCCGGCCGGCAGCGTACGGGAGCCGCGCGGCCACTCGGCTCGCCCGCCGATCGCGTCGTCGTTGCCATCGGCAACCGCCGGCGCGCGATGTCCATCAGGCGGCGGGACGCGGATGAACAGCGGGATGCGATCGGTCACAGTCCACGCGAGATCGCCTGATTCGATGCCGATCGTCCGCGCCAGCGACGGGTTGCGCGTGAAGCCGGCGTCATGATCACCGAACACCATCAGGACGCTGTGGTCGAGCAGCCCGTCGTGCGCGAGCGCGACGCGGAAGTCTTCGAGCGCCTGGTCGAAGAAGCGCATCGCGTGCAGGTAGTTGCCGAATGATGTCCCCTCGAGCGCGCCAAGCTTCAGGACCTTGTGCGCGGCCGGGAACGCCTCGAACGGATGATGCAGCGACAACGTGATCATCCAGGCCGCAAAGGGACGCGGCAGCTGCTCGAGACGCGGCACCATCTGCTGCAGGAAGTCGCGATCGTTCAGCCCCCAGCCGATCTGCTCCGTCATCTGGAAGTCCGATTCGAACAGGCTGCGCTGAAATCCGTAGAGCGGGTGCATCACCAGGCGGTTCCAGAAACCAGGCTCGAACGGCACCGCCGACAATGTCGCGTAGCCGTGTTCGGCGAGCACGCGCGGCAGCGCGGCGTAGTGGTTGGCAGGGTAGCGGAAGGCGACCGCGCCGTGGTCGAGCGGCAGCAGCGACGTCAACGTCGCGAACTCGGCGTCCGAGGTGCGGCCTTCGCTCGTCTCGTCAGTGACGTTGGTGAACCGCAGCGCGTCGGCGGCGCCCCATCGCCGCAGGTGCGGCATCACCTCCTGCCCGCCAACGCGGAAATCGACAGCGAAGTCCTGCAGCGATTCGACCTGAACCACGATCACGTTGCGGTCGCGCGCGACGCCAAACGACGAGCCGCCGGCGCGGAGCGGCGCGCGCTCGCGAAACCATTCTGCAGCCTGGTCGATCGCGTCCGCGCTCGCCGGCGCGCGCAGCCACGTCGATCGCACGTAGCTCAGCGTGTCGTAGGCGTGATAGCCGAACGGCCCGACCTGCTCGACGATCGACCGGGCACGAAACAGCTGGTTGAACGGCGCGGCGGCGATCACGCGCGGCGCCGACAATGCGACGCCAGCGGCGACAACGACCGCGATCGCCGTTGCCGTCGCGATCGCGCGCGCGCGCAGCGATGGCCATGCTGGCGATCGGGCGGCGCGCACCGCCGCGCAGCAGGCGAACGGCCAGTCGGCGACGAGCCAGAGCAGGCCGATCGTGAACAGGCTGCTGACCGATCCCCACACGTGCCCGGTCTGCCGCGCCGCGAGCAGCGCCGGCGTCGACCACACGTCGTCGAAGAAGCGGTAGTAGACGACGTCGGCGAGCAGCACGAGCGATCCGAAAATGCCGGCGAACAGCAGCACAAAGGGCCGCGCGCGTCGCGGCAGCAGCAGCAGCGCAAGCAGCGGCACCAGCGCCGCGATCGCGAAGTCGATCCAGTGCGAGACCGCAGTCGGTTCGAGCACCGCTTCGTGCTCGACGAGGAGCGGCTTGATCGCGAATGTCGCCGCGCACCACACCACGTCGGCGATGGCGACCAATGGACCGGCCGGCGCGACGGACGCGGCAACGGCGACCACAAGGGGGAGCGGCGCAAGCAGCCACGCCGTTGGCGGCAGCACGACAACCAGCGTCCGAGGCTGCCGCGGCGACACCTGCGCGAACCAGGTGACGCCCTCCTCCACCATGTCCCACTGCAGCCAGTACAGCCCCGGGACATCCGGCGCCAGCAGCCGTCCCTGCAGCGCGACGCGCGCGCCCGGCGGAATCGCGCGGTCACCGACCTCGGTGCGAATGCCGTCCTGGTAGGGAACGGTTCGCGATCGCCGCATCAGTTCACGGGGGATCGGCCACAACCAGTGATACGACACGTGAACCGAGGCGGGATCCCACGCATGCCGACCGGTGTTGACAACGGTGAGCGGGACCGTAATCTCGTCGGAACTGGTGAGCACGCGCGGCGTCGCGACGGCGACGTCGAACGCAAGCTCGTACGGCGGCTTAGGAGACGGCGCGCACCCAGCGGACCAGAGGCCGGCGAGGAGCGCGACGATCGCGAGGCGTCTCAACCCCGCGATCGTACCTGAAAGGTGTTAGCGACCCGTCGCCCTTAAACCGCAGAGACCGCAAAGAATGCAGAGCTGAGCGCGGACGTTTCACACTCGTTTGTCTTCGTGTGTCTTCGTTCCTTCGTGTCTTCGTGGTTCCGACGCGCGTCAGCGCTCGTCGTCGTCGTCCGCGTCGATGGCGTGAGAGAGCGGGGTGACGAACACGCTGCGCCGCGGCGGCGGCATCGGCGCGTGCGCGCCGCGGATCGACCGCCAGAGGATCTCGTTCAGCAGCGCTTCGGGCGCGCGATCCTCGACCGAGAAATCCATCAGCAGCGACTGCGCCGCGCCGAACGCCGACGGCGGGTTGCGCTCGTCGAGCGGCACGCGCGGCTCGAGCCCGCGGAAAGCGGCGAGGTTGGGTGTGCCGGTGAAGGCGTTGTACATCGGCGTCGCGGCGGCGTCGTACTGGCTCATCGGCGGCAGACCGAGCAGCAGCTCGATCGTTCGCAGCACGCCGGAGGTGGTGTAGAAGGTGTGATCGGCGGCGAAGCGGCGCGCGAACGGGCTCGCCAGCAGCAGGATCGATCGATGCGAGTCGACGTGGTCCGGCCCGCTCTGCGCATCGTCTTCGAGAACGAAGATCGCCGAATCGCGCCAGTACGCGCTGTTCGAGATCGCTTCGACCATGCGGCCGAGCGCGGTGTCGTTCTCGGCCATCATCGCGCGCGGCGTCAACGAGCCGGGGCGCGTCCCGGCGGTGTGATCGTTCGGCAGCCGGATGATCGACAACTGCGGCAGGTTGCCGTCTGCTTCGTACTGGCGGAACTCCTGCAGCCACGCGTTGACGCGGCTGCCATCGGTGACCTCGAGATCCCATCCGGCGTACGCCGGGGCGACGACGCCGTCGAGACCGGGCACCGCGCCGACTGCCGCGATGTCGCCGTTCGCCGCGCGCCTGTGGTCGACGAACTCACCATAACTACGAACGCTGACGTTGGCGCGCCGCGCGTAATCCCACAGGTAGCCGAGCATCGGCGCCGTGATGTTGCCGAACGGGTTGCGCAAGAAGCCGCCGCCCTCGGCGAGATACGGCGCACCGCGCCCCATCATGTTCGACTGCCAGATCTTTTCGATGAAGTCGCCGGCGTAGGCGGCCGTCGAGTAGGCGTGGCCGTTGTAACTGACATCGGCGTCGACATAGAAGTTGTCGAACGTGACGAAGTTCTGTGCGAGCGCGTGCGCATTCGGCGTGATGTCCTTGCCGAAGATGGCGAGCCGCGGGTCGCCATTGCCCTGGGCGAGATCGCCGAGCACCTGATCGTACGTACGGTTCTCGCGAATGACGTAGAACACATGCTTGATCGGCGAGCTGTCGCCAACCGTCTGCGGCACCGGCGATCCGATCGGCACGCCGGCCGGCCGCAAGCGGCCATCGTCGCTGTACGGCGTCAGCGCATACACCTTGCGGGTGTACTCGGCGAGCGCCGTCCGATCCGGCGCCGGCACGCTGCTGACGGCGCCGAGCAGGCGCGTCTCCATGCCGCCGGCGAGCGGGTTCGCGGCCGAGGACAATCCCTTGCCGGAGAGAATCAGCACCTGCCGCGCGTCGCGCGTGAAGATCGCGCCGGTCGGATACCAGCCGGTCGGGATGAAGCCTTCGACGAACGACCGTGCCGGGTTGCTGACGTCGATCCACGCGGCGCTGTTCGTGTCCGCGTTGGCGACGACGAGCGTGCGCCCGTCCGGCGACAGCGCCACCGAATTGGGCGTCGACGTCGGCGGCTGCTCGGGGAACAGGCTGGTCGAGATCTGCTCGATCGGTTCGTTCGAGAACGTGTCGAACACCCACACGCTGGCGCTGTTCCCGCAGGCGACGAACAGCCGGCGTCCGTCGGGCGACAGCACCATCGCGTTCGGATGCTCGGCCGTCGCCATCTCGCTGACCTGCATCAGCGAATCGGTGGTGAACTGCTGCACCGCCGCGCCGCCCCACAGCGACACGAACACCGATCGTCCGTCGGGCGAGACCGCCGCGGTGTACGGCTCGGCGCTCAGCGCAACGGTCGCCGTGACCACACCCCTCGCGAGATCGATTGCCGACAGCGTCATCGCGAACAGCCGCGTCACGAACAGCGTGCGTCCGTCGCGGCTGATCGCGAGGCCGCCGGCAAAGCTCACGTCCGCAACCGGCGGCAGCGCGAAGGTTCGCGCCGGCGCGATCACGCCGTCGGCAAACGTGTATTCCTGGACGTTGTTCTGCCCCGCTCCAGAGGAATAGAGTTTGGTGCCGTCGGGACTGAACGCCAGGCCAAGCCACGCGGCGTCGATCGGTGTCGTGCTCGTGATCGTCCAGCTGGCGATGTCGACGACGGAGAAGCTTGGCCGGTTGACGCCGTTGTTGGTGACGACGGCGTAGCGGCCGTCCGGTGAGAGCACGATGTTCAGCGGCAGGGTGCCGACGCGAAGCTGGCGCCCGGCTGGCGCGAGGCGCCAGCCGTTCGGCAGAAGCGTCGTACCATCCGCCTGCGCGCCGGGCACCGCCGTCAGCGTCGACGTGTCCGACTGCGCGCCCGTGTAAATCGCTGATGCGGCGACCGCGAGAAGGACTGCCGCGAGGACAAGAGACGTCCGACGGATCGTCGTGGGGGATGCGACGAGATGCGTCATTAAGGGACTGTTTGGTGTGTGCGTAGCTCGAGACTACCCTACCAGCTCAGCTGCCAAAAGTCGAGGGAAGACACAACATGGTCTCTAATGCGAAAAGAACGGACATTGGGCAACTGCACAACCTCCGAAATACCGTGGTTTTTTGTGCAGTCGTAATGGCCCCACTCCTCGCGCAATCGGCCAGGCCGAGGGCTCGCGACATCGGGATTACCCCTGGCGTGTTCACGCCGGGCGCGCTCAATGCGATCACCGACGTGGAGGGCGTTCGCATCGGTCACACCACCATCATCGAAGGCGACGCGGTGCGCACCGGCGTGACGGCGGTGGTTCCGCACGGCGGCAACGTGTTCCAGGACAAAGTCGCTGGCGCGGTGTTCGTCGGAAACGCGTTCGGCAAACTCGCAGGATCGACCCAGGTCGCCGAGCTCGGGACCATCGAGACGCCGATCGTCCTCACCAACACGCTGAGCGTCGGCACGGCGGTCGACGCGGTGGCGCGGTACACGATCGCGCAGCCCGGCAACGAGCAGGTGCGATCGGTCAACCCGCTCGTCGGTGAAACCAACGACGGCGGCCTCAACGACATCCGTGGCTTTCACGTGACGCGCGAGCACGTGCTCGCTGCGATCCGCACCGCGAAAGGCGGTGCGGTGGCCGAAGGCGCCGTCGGCGCGGGCACGGGCACGGTCTGTTACGGGTGGAAAGGTGGCATCGGCACGTCGTCGCGGAAGCTGGAACGTACGGGTTACACGGTCGGCGTCCTCGCGCAGACGAATTTCGGCGGCAACCTGACGATCGCCGGCGTGCCGATCTATCGAACGCTGCAGCCGCCGTCGCGGAGGACTGCGGCGATCGGCGACGTTGGATCCGCCTTCGCTCGTTCGGCGCCGGCAGACGAACGAGCTTCGGCGGACGGGTCGTGCATGCTCGTCGTCGCGACCGACGCGCCGCTCGACGCGCGCGACCTGCACCGTCTGGCCGCGCGCGCCGTGTTCGGACTGGGACGGACCGGATCCTCCTACAGCAATGGCAGCGGCGATTTCGCGATCGCGTTTTCGACGGCGGCCGAGATGCGGAGCCGCTTCAACGAAACGGCGCCGCGTCCGCGCAGCGTCCTGCCGACCGACGCCACGTCGCCGCTATTCGAAGCGGCGCTCGAGGCGACCGAAGAAGCCGTGTACAACTCGCTGTTCCAGGCGACGACGATGCGGTCGTCGATCGGCGCCGCGGAGGCACTCCCGATCGATCGCGTCCGCGAGTTGCTCAAGACACCGAACCGGTAGCGCAGCCCTTCACGGCTGCCGCACCACCGACGTGCAGGCCCGAAGGCCTGCGCTACGAGAGGCGGCGCACCGTCTCCGAGGCAGAGCGAAGAACCGCGAATGCGAGCGCAAACCCGGGAACCGCGCCGGCCCGGAGCACCGCAACGGGAAGCTGGAACCTTGAACCTCGACTCCCGAACGACTACGATCGCTGACTTGCCAGGCACCGTCTCCGACCGGCGTATTCCGCTGTCGACGATCCGCGACGCTGCCGCTGCCGTGTACGGCGCGGCGATTCGCACGCCGCTCGTCCGCCTCGACGTACCTGTCGAGGGCGGCGGCCAGATCTTTCTCAAGCTCGAAACGCTGCAGCCGATCGGCTCGTTCAAAATCCGCGGCGCCTACAACGTTGTCCGGCAATTGACGCCGGCGCAATTGGAGGAAGGCGTCTGGACGGTGAGTGCGGGCAACGCCGCGCAGGGTGTCGCCTTTGCGGCGCGGCAAGCGGGCGCGCGCTGTTCGGTGATGGTGATGGACACCGCGCCGGAGACGAAGATCCGCGCCATCGAGCGGCTCGGCGCGACCATTGTGCGCGCGACCTACGACGAATGCTGGAAGACGGTCGAAGAGCACGGCTCGAGCCGCATGTCCGGGCACTTCGTCCACCCGTTCGACGACGATCAGTTCATCGCCGGCAACGCGACGGCGGCACTGGAGATTCTCGAGGCGTTGCCTGACGTGTCGGCGATCGTCGCGCCGCTCGGCGGCGGCGGCCTGCTCGGCGGCATCGTCTCGGCGATCCGCGAGCTGAAACCCGACACGCGCGTCTACGCCGCGGAGCCGGAAACCGCGGCGCCGCTTGCCGCGTCGCTCGCGGCCGGCCGCCCGGTCTATTTCGACAACTGGACCGCCTCGTTCGTCGACGGCGCCGGCGGCAAGTCGGTGCTTCCGACGATGTGGCCGCTGCTGTCGCAACTCTCCGGCTCGATCGTCGTTTCACTCGACGAGGTTGCGGAGGCGATGAAGATCGTCGCCGAGCGGGCTCGCGTTATTGCCGAAGGCGCCGCCGGCTGCGCGATCGCGGCGGCCCTCGGCGGCCGCGCCGGCGGCGGCACCATCGTCGCCGTGGTCTCCGGCGGCAACATCGATCTCGCCAGATTCGCCGAACTGGTCGGCGCATGTCACCCATGACCCGATATTCGAATCCGCTGCCCGAACGCATCGCACGCCTCGAGGAACTCGCCGTCGATCTGTGGTGGGTGTGGCACGCCGAGGCGCGCGAATTATTCCGTTGCCTCGACTACCGCCTGTGGCGCTCCACCGCACACAACCCGGTGCGCATGCTGTGGCTGATCGCTGCCGAGAAGCTCGAACGCGCCGCATCCGACGCCGCGTTCCTGGCGCTGTACGACGGCGCGCTGGCGGCGTTGGACGCTGCGCGCTCGGCGCGCAACACCTGGTGGTCGCACCGCTGGCCGCAACTCGCCGGCCACTCGATTGCCTACTTTTCCGCCGAGTTCGCGCTGCATCAGTCGCTGCCGATCTACGCCGGCGGCCTCGGCGTACTCGCCGGCGATCACTGCAAGGAAGCGAGCGACCTCGGTGTGCCGCTGGTCGGCGTCGGCTTCATGTATCCGCAGGGCTATTTCCACCAGCACATCTCGGCCGAGGGCTGGCAGGAAGAAAGCTACGAGCGGCTCAACTGGGCCGATGCGCCGATCGAAGCGGCGCTGACGCCGGATGGCAAGCCGTGCGTCACGGCCGTTCCGCTCGGCGATCGATCGGTGCTCGTCGCGGTGTGGCGCGTGCGGATGGGCCGCGTCAAGCTGTACCTGCTCGACACCGATCTCGAGGAGAACGCACCCTGGGACCGCGAGCTGTCGGCGCGGCTCTACGGTGGCGATCGTGAGACGCGGATTCAGCAGGAGATCATCCTCGGCGTCGGCGGCGTCCGCGCGCTGCGCGCGCTCGGCTGCGAGCCGGGCATGTTCCATCTCAACGAAGGGCATGCCGGCTTCGTCGTCCTGCAGCGGATTCGCGATCTGATCGAACACGGCGCGACGTTCGAGGCGGCGCTCGAGGAAATCCGCGCGACGACGATGTTCACGACCCACACGCCGGTGCCGGCGGGACACGACGCGTTCCCGTTCCACCTGGTCGAGAAGCACCTGGCGGGCCTGTGGGGCACGCTCGGCAGCAATCGCGATCGGTTCATGGCGCTCGGCGCGTACGACAACGGCAGCGGCATGCAGTTCAACATGACCGCGCTCGCGATCCGGTCGTCGGGATCGACCAATGCCGTCAGCCAGCTGCACGGTGATGTGACCCGCGCGATGTTCGGACCGATGTGGCCAGACACGCCTGAGGCCGAGCGGCCGGTGACGTCGGTGACCAATGGCGTGCACGTGCCGACGTGGATCTCGAGCGACCTCGCGTCGCTGTTCGCGACCCATCTCGGCGCCGACTGGCTCGACCGCCATGACGACGCGGCGATGTGGGACGGCATCCTGTCGATCCCGGACGACGCGTTGTGGGCGTGCCGCCAGTCGCTGCGCCGCTACCTGTTCGCGTTCATCCGCGAGCGCGCGCGCCAGCGCTGGATGGAAGAGCACGTCGGTATCCCGCGCGTCGTCGCTGCCGGCACGCTGCTCGATCCGGATGCGCTGACGCTCGGGTTCGCGCGGCGCTTCACCGGCTACAAGCGCCCCGAGCTGGTGTTCCACGACCCCGAGCGGCTGTCGCGGATCCTCAACGCCCCGGGCCGGCCCGTGCAGATCATCTTCGCCGGCAAGTCGCACCCCGCCGACGACATCGGGAAGCACCACCTGCAGCGTGTCTACAAGCGCGCGCTCGATCCGATGTTCGGCGGACGCGTCGCCTTCGTCGACGACTACGATCTCCACGTCGCGCACTTTTTGGTACAGGGCTGCGACGTGTGGCTGAACAACCCGCGCAAGCCGCTCGAGGCGAGCGGCACCAGCGGCATGAAGGCGGCGATCAACGGCGTCCCGCACCTGAGCATCGGCGACGGCTGGTGGGCGGAAGGGTTCACGGGCGACAACGGCTGGGTGATCGAGGGCGGCAACGTGCCGGACAACCCCGACGCGCAGGACGCCGCCGACGCCGACGCGCTGTATCGGCTGCTCGAGGAACAGGTGATCCCGGCCTTCTACGAACGCGACGCCGCGCAGGTCCCGCATCGCTGGGTTGCGGTGGTCAAGCAGGCCATCCGCACCGTCGCGCCGCGCTTCTCCGCCCGCCGGATGGTGAAGGAATACACCGAGCGGATGTACGCGCCGTCGCTCGAAAAGCGCGCCGTCGCGCAGTAATTAAGAATTAGGAATTTGGAATTTGGAATTCGTAAACGAGTTCGCGCCGGGGAAGATCAAAAGCCCTTGGTGATCGCCTGAGCCTGGCGAACACAGGTACGAATTCCAAATTCCAAATTCCTAATTCTTAATTTGCAGGCGTCACCTATAATCGCCGCCAATGACGCTCTATAACCGCACGCTCGCTGGTTTCTCGCGCCGCGAACTGCTCAGGATCGCGTGGTACCTGGGTGCCGGCGCCGTGGCGGCGCCGCTGGTGAGCCGCCGCGCGCTCGCCAAGCCGATCTTTGACAGCTATCCGTTCACGGTCGGCGTCGCCTCGGGCGATCCGCTGCCGGATGGCATCGTGTTGTGGACCCGCCTGGCGCCGAACCCGCTCGAGGGGGGCGGCATGCCGATGGCGGACGTCGACGTCGAGTGGGAGATCGCGCGCGATGCGCGGTTCCAGTCGATTGCGCAGCGGGGCACCGCCGTCGCGCGTCCTGAGCTCGGTCACAGCGTCCACGTCGAAGCCGCCGGCCTCGAGGCCGGCCGCGAGTACTGGTACCGGTTCCGCGCCGGCGACGAAGTGAGCCGCACCGGACGGACCAAAACGGCGCCGCCCGCCGGCGCGCCGGTGGATCGGCTGCGCTTCGCGGTCTGCGGCTGCGACAACTACGAGCAGGGCTGGTTCACCGCGTTCCG
>Ga0075435_100001841_pt1 | contig 13760 bp, 13 predicted proteins | sample RhiMethybrSRZTD4_FD_75302 | JGI IMG/M metagenome (GOLD analysis project Ga0075435, IMG submission 75302) | Populus rhizosphere microbial communities from Tennessee, USA - Rhizosphere MetaG P. TD hybrid SRZTD4 | ecosystem: Host-associated > Plants > Roots > Rhizosphere > Soil | place: USA...
GCGACCTGCTCGTTGATGATGATCGCGCCGATCCCGAGCAGCGGGATCGTCTGGCCGACGCTTCCGCTGACGCTGATCGTGTTCCCGTTCAGCGTGAGGTCGACGACGTCCGCGCTGCCGGCCACCGACGCGGTGCCGCCGTTGCAGCGCGCGTCCGCGCGCGCCGAGAGGAAGCTCGCGCCGATGCTCTGCCCGGCGGCCCTGAGCGAGAAGCTCGCGACCGTCGCATCGGCGTGGCTGTGGCTCCCGTGCGCGACGACCGCCGCATGAAGCACCTCGCCGGAGAGAGCGCCATTCGTCGGGTCCGGGAATCCGCTGATCGGATACGTGAGCAAGCTCGCCTCGAGCTCGCCGCCTGAGCTGCTCACCGGACCCGTGTCGACGATGGGGCCGATGGACAAGCCCTCGACCTGCCCGCTGATGACCGTCGCGCGCCCACTGAACGTCGTGTCCGCCGCCGCGAGCGCCTGTCGCGTTGACGGCCACGCCGCGAAGCTCGCGACGACCATTGCCGCGGCCACGATCGCCGCGAGCCATCTGCGCTGTGACATTGCGTTTACCTCCTCGGCTTCGTTTGCCGTATCTCCCGGCCCTCAGCCGAAGGGATGCCGGGAGCAGGACTTTTGGAGGGCCTCCCGTCAGTTCTGCCAGCCGGTAATTTCTCGTGGTCAAGCAAGGGGTGGCGGGCCGAGGGACGCGTGGAGGTGCACGTTGACCGCGTCGCTCTCGGGACGTGAGATCGAGATCCTGCGCCACGTCGCGCTCGGCGAGACCTCGAAAGAGATCGCGACGAGGCTCGGGATCCGCGAGCGCACCGTGAACTGGCACCTCGCTCGGGCGTACGAGAAGCTCGGCGCGACGAGCCGGTCCGAGGCGGTGGCGATCGCGATCGAGGCCGGGATCGTGCGGCGCACCTCCGACACACGCACCGGTCCGTAGCGTTACCGCATCGTTACTCGCGCGGCCGAACGCCCTTGCGACGCTCGTCGGGCGAACGCATCAGCTGCGCCGCGAAGCGGTGCTCGTTCGCACCGATCCCGGCGAGCACGTCATCGCTGTCGATCGCGACACCGCGCCGCGCGAAGTAGCTCGCGAGCGACGTGACGTCGCGCCGCAGCAGGTCGAGCGCCGCGGGATGCGTGACCGTCTCGACCGTCTGCGAGAAGTCGATGAGCACCGCGCGGTCCCGCCACCAGAGGACGTTGTACGCGGACAGATCGCCGTGCACGCGCTCCGCCTCGAGCATCCGCGCGATCTCGTCGACGAGCTCGCGCCACACGCGCTCCGCGGTCGGGCGGTCGAGATCGACGGCCTCGAGGCGTGGCGCGGCGACGAGACCGTCGCCGATGAATGCCATGAGGTAACCGCCCTCGAGGAGCTCGACCGGCGCCGGCACCGTGACGCCGGCCTCATAGAGGTGAACGAGGTGGGTCCATTCGTTCGCGATCCAGCGCGCGTGCCGTTGCTCCTGGCCGAAGCGCGTGTTCTTCCGCATCGCGCGCGACTCGCGGCGGGTCCCCTCGCCCCAGCGGCCCGCGTACTGATAGGTGTTCCGGAACAGCCGGCGGTCGAAGGCGGTGAAGCGTTTCTCGGCGAGCAGCGACGTGCGCCCGTGCGCGCTCCGCGCGACGAGGTAGACCTCGCTCTCCTTCCCCGACTTCAGCGAGCCGAGGATGGCGTCTTCGTATTCGGTCGTGACGAGCCAGTCCGCGGGGAACAGATCCGACGGCAACGCGTCCTCCGCGGAGGGCGGACGATGACGGGCGCGCGCACGCGCCGAGGCCTACGCGAGTGCTGTAGGTGCCGGCGCTTAGCGGAGGCCGGCGTCGCGTGCGCTACGAACGCTCATCTTCCGGCCTCCCTGCGAAAAGTCACCTTGCGGTGCGCGACGCATCGTAGCAGCGCCGGGCCGGCGCGGGGAAGCGCTAGGGAGTTGATGACGGCGTGGCCTGCGGTCCCGGACGGAGCGGCGCCTGCGCGATGAGCAGGTCCTGGCCGAAGATCTTCGCGCGCGGATGCTCGTCGAGGAACGTGAGCAGGCCGTCGGTGATCGCCCGCGCAACGACATCGGGATGTGCGACGAGGAGGTCTCGGTCGTCGTCGTTCGAGAGGAAGCCCATCTCGAGGATCACCGACGGTGTGAACGGTGACGTCGCGTGTTGATAGCGCGACCAGTTGTTTGCGTAGTACCCGATCATCTGGCGCGTGACGTGCGTGAGGTCGTAGTCGAGGCCCGTCGCCTTCGCGTACGCATCCTTGATCGTCGCGAGCAGGGCGTCCTCGTACGGTCCGCGGCGCTGGCTGCGCGCCATCTTGAATCCCGATAGCTCCCCCACGCCGTCGCTGTCGCAGTGCAGGGCGATGAACGCGTCGGCGAGGTAGCCGACCGGCACGGTCGTCGGGATGATGTCCACCGCGATCCCCTGCGCGGTGAGCAGGGTCTTCATGCGGTTCGCGATCTCCATGTTCAGGTCGACCTCGGTGTAGCCGGCGTACGACGCGCCGGTCTGCGTCGTGATGCGCGCGCCGTATTCCTTCGGCACGTCCGTCGTCTGCCAGTGGCCGACCTGGATGCCGACGCGCCGCTGTCCTTTGAGGTCGACGAGCGGCTTAGGAAGTCGCACGATGCCCTGCTGCACGATCGCGCCGGTCGGCGGCGCGAGCGCGACCGGCGGCGCGGCAGGGTCCATCTGGTCCGGGTCGTCGGGATCCGGATCGTTCGTGAGGGGCAGCGGGCCGCCCGCTGGAACGACGACGCCCGCGCTCCGGGGATCCGGCGCGAAGGACTGGTACACGAAGACGACCGCGGCGATGACGGACACGGCGACGACGGTGAGCGCGAGGCCGCGGCGCACGCGAAGAGCGTAAGGGAGCGGCTAGGCCGATCGCGCGATCGGCGGCGCCACGACCCGCGCGCGGACCGCGGGCCCGAAGCTCGCCTCGATGAGCGTGAGCATCTCCGGTAACGACGCGATGACGTCGCCGATGAGCGCTTGCGCGCCGACGATGTTCGACTCTGCGCCGGAGTGCACGTTGAGGACGCCGTCGTCGATGCCGTCGTGCACGCGGCCGCTCTCGCGGTCGTACACCGGGCGAGCTGCGGGGTTTCTTCCGTCGAACCAGGCGCGCGCCTTCGCCGCGAGGTCTGAGAAATGATCGTCGTGGGTCACCTCGTGCAGCTTCTCGAGTGAATAGATCGCCGAAGCGACGCCGTAGGGCTGCACCGTCCGCTCGTCGAAGCCGCTCTCGACGAGCGGCACGAGATAGGCGCGTGCGCTCTCGCGCGCCGCGGCGACGAGATCCGGACGGTCGAGCAGCGCACCCGCCTCGGCGAGAGCGCCCTCCTGCACGTGACCCCAGAGATGCGGTCGCTCCTCGTCGTGGTTGTCGAGGAGCACGGGCCCTCGGCGGAAGCGGAGCACATCCTCGCACCACCGCTCGAGGTCGCCGCGGAGCTGCGGCATGGTGCCCACGCGCAGCAGCTCGTTCGCCATGTGGATGTGGATCGCGCGCACATCGGGCGGCACGTCCGTCGCCTCGCGGATCAGCGGCATCGCCCGCAGCAGCGCCTCGTGCGCGCGCTCGTCGCCGAGGACCATCCAGAGCTTGGCGAGCGCACGCGTGCCGCGCGCCTGCCAGAAGCTCCCGCCCGGATACGACGTCGGACCTTTCTCGTTCCGCCGACCGCGCCAGTCGACGATGAAGTTCACAAAGCTCCCGTCGTCGCGCTGCATGTGGAGGAGGAAGTCGGCCAGGCCCTCGGCCCACGCGCGGAGGAGGGGCAGGCGGGTGATCGCCCAGATGTCGCACAAGAGGACCGCGGCGCGCGCCGCGTCGTCGACGCAGGCGACGCCCTCGAGGCCGAAGTCCGCGGCCATCACGTGGCGGTCGTCGCCGTCGGCGTACACCGCGATCGCGACCGCCCGCGGCCCGATGTCGACGCCCTGCGTCAGGCGCGCGAGCTGGCGAAGCATCAAACGGTGACGAGACGCTCCGCGGCGCCGTGCCAGGGCTCGAGGCTGCGCACGATGTCGTCGACCGCGAAGTCCGCCGCCGCGATCACCGAGTCCGCCGCGCCGTAGTACATGCGGACCTGCCCGTCACCGAGATCGATGTGGCCGCACGAGAAGATCGTGTCGTTGAAGAGGCCCGTTTGCTCGTAGTGCTCCGTCGGCTCGAGGATCGGCGTTGGCGATCGCGCGATGACCCGACGCGGGTCGCCGGGATCGAGCAGCAGCGCGCCCATCGCGTACGTGGTGTTGCGGTCGACGCCGTGGTACAGCTCGAGCCAGCCGTGGTCGGTCATGAACGGGACCGCGGACGCGCCGGTGCGCAGCTCGTCCCAGTAGCCCCAGCGCGGGAGCGCGAGCGTCTCGTGGCCACCCCAGTGATGGAGGTCGTCGCTGAATGCCAGCCAGATGCCGAAGATGCGGCTGAACGACTGCGGCATCGGACGGGTGAAGGCCGCGTACTCGCCGCCGATCATCCGCGGGAAGATGACGACGTCCTTGTGGTCCGGGAGGAAGATGACGCCCTCGCGCTCGAACGAGCGGAAGTCCGTCGTCGTCGCGAGGCTCGTGGTGATGCCCCAGCGCGAGACCGACACGTAGGTGATGTGCCAGATGCCATCGATGAGCGTGGCGCGCGGATCCTCGACCCCGTACTCCTCTATGTCGTTGTGCGGAGCGATCGCCGGCGTGTCGTCGACCTCGAAGTGGATCCCATCGCGGCTCCGCGCCACCCGTAGGTGGCTGATCTGCGCGAGGAAGTCGATATATCCCTCGTTCGCCATGCGCAGATACCCGGTGTTGTTGCGGTAGCGGATCGACCGCGGGTCGCGCAGGTCGAGGCCCGGCAGGTCCGTGGGGATGTACGCCACGACGACCCGCGGCGGCTGCGGCCGCGTGTCGAGGAAGGCCATGCCGACGAGCTCGCGCTGCCGGTAGCGCTGCGGCAGCGGGTGGAGGATCGGATGCGGCTGGTCGAGGTCGAGCGTGAGCGCGTCTGGTCCCGGCACGACGTCCGTGCGCGGCCGTTCGGCGACGCGCATGAGGAGGATGATCTCTCCGTTGACGACCGCCGTCGCGGCGTTGAACACCGAGACGACCTCGAGCTCGGGCAGCGACGGCTTCACGTCGCGCGCGGTGATGAGAGGGTTCTCCGCGATCCTGCGGCCGATGTTCACGTGCGCGCGAGCTGCTCGATCTCGATCTCGTCCGTTCGCTTCGCGGACGGATGTTCCGCAGACGGGATGATCCCTGAAGCGCGCGCGTCGAGGACGTCGCGCATGAGCGCGAGGACGCGCCGTCCGATCGCCGGCCAGGCCATTTCCTTGCCGTATTCGTAGGCCGACTGCTCGAGGCGCCGTTTCTCGTCGGGATCAGAGAGGATCCGGCTCACCGCTTGCGCGATCGCAATCGAATCGCGGAACGGGACGAGGATGCCGCGTCCTGCGGAGAGCACCTCGCGCGCGTGCAGGTACGGCGTCGACACGATGGCCTTCCCGGCACCGAGCGCGTACGCGAGCGTGCCGCTGGTGATCTGGTTCGGGTCGAGGTACGGCGTGACGTACACGTCGGTCGCGAGCAGGTAATCGACGATCTGCCGCTGCGTGAGGTACTCGTTCACGAATTTCACGTGATCCGAGACCCCCAGCCGCTTCGCGACCTCGACGAGCGAGTTGCGATACGACTCGCCCGCTTTCTTCAGGAGCTCGGGGTGCGTCTGACCGACGATGAAGTAGAGCGTGCTGGGGTGCGCCGCGATGACCTCGGGCATCGCTTCGATGACGTACTCGAGGCCTTTGCGGGGATCGACCAGCCCGAAGGTCGAGACGATCTGGCGCCCCTCGACCCCGAATTGCTTCTTGAAACGTCTGCGGCCGTGCGGCTCGATCGCGGGCATGCCGTGCTCGACGACGACCGGCTCTTTCCTGATGCCGTATACGTCCCGCAGGAGCTGCGCGGCGGTGCGCGCCATCACGACGATGACGTCGCTGCGCTCCGATGCGACGCGCACGGCGTCGCGCATCCACGGCTCCGGCTGCGGCGGCACGGTGTGCAGCGTGATGACCGACGGTTTCTCGAGGTGCTCGAGGAAGACCGCCAGGTGATCGTCGTAGGTGCCGTCGTGCCAAAGGCCGTAGAGCCCGAACTCATGCTGGATATTCACGATGTCGGCGCTCGTCTCGTTGATCGCGAGGGCCGCGTCGCGGTATGTCCGCCAGTCCTCCTGGCGGACGCGCCACCGCACTTCGGGTCCGTAGGCGCGCGCCGCGTTCGGCTCGTCGATGGCGACCTGCCGCACACGAACACTCGGATCGGCCGACTTGACGGCCTGCACGAGATCGCCGGTGAAAGTCGCGATCCCGCAGCGTCGGGGCATCGCGGAAGCGACGAAAACGATCCGCATATGACCATCTTCCTCGGCCAGCGCTTGCTCGAGGGACAGGCGCATAGCCCGCTGGCCGACGGGGAGAATGCTCACACAGCGTAACGCCGCAAGGGCCGTGCCGCCCAGCGATCAGGTTTCGGTCGCTAGACCGGCGCTCTCCCACGAAGAGAAGCCACCGCGCATGTTGATCGGATCGAGTCCCGAGCGCTCGAGGATCGACGCCGCGAGGCTCGAGCGGACGCCCGCCGCGCAGTACACGATCACATCGCGTCCACGCGGCACTTCCGCGATGCGACTCTGCAATTGCTCATAGGGAATGTGCATTGCGCCCGGCGCATGCGCGCGTTCGTATTCCGAACGCTCGCGAACGTCGATCAGCGTCGCGCCGTCATCCGACAGGCGCTTGGCCGTGCGCGCGTCGACGATGCGTACATGCCCGAGATCCTCTCCGGTGTCTGGAACGGGATCGGCGACGCCGCGCACATCGTCGTAGCCGACCGTCGCGAGCTGCCGTCGCAGTGTGTCGGCCTGCTCGCGATCCGTCGTGAGCAGCACGAGCGGCGAGCCGAATGGCACGACCGCGCCCAACCGCACCGCGAAGGAATCATTGCCGACGATGTTGAGCGCGCCGCGCCGGTGTCCCGAGCCAAAGACGTGCGGTGCGCGTGGGTCGACGAGCACCGCATCGTGTGGCAGCGGATCGCGCAGCAGGCGCAGCGGCGCCGTCGCGGCCGCGGTCGCGCCCTGGTGGTTGAGCGCGCGCACGCCCGGGTAGTACGCGGGCGCGACGGGCAGCGCTCTCGCGATCGTCGCGCGGAAGCGATCGAAGTCCTGCATCGCGGCGCGCACGACGTCGTTGTGACGGCGCTCGAAGCCGAGCGTCGTCCAGCGAGAGCTCGCGGCGTCCGAAGAGGTGCACGCGCTGCCGCCTCCGTGCGTCGGGAACACCGCGACGTAGTCGGCGAGCGACAGCACGCGCTCGCGCAGCGTGTCGTACGCCGCGTGCGCGAGCCGCTCCTCGAGCTCCGGCCCGAGGAGATCGACGCGCGCGATGTGCCCGACGAGCAGCGCGCCGCCCGAGAACAGGAACTGCGGATCGTCGGCGCGACGCAGGTCGGCGACGAGATACGACACGTGCTCCGGGGTGTGGCCCGGCGTCGCGACGCAGCGCACCCGCAGCGCGCCGACGTCCAGCGTCTGCCCATCGGCGAGCGCGAGGTGTGGGTACTTCACCTCCGCAGCGTCGCCGGTGACGACGTTGATCGGCCTGAGTGCCGCGAGTGCCGGCGACCCCGAGACGTAGTCGTTGTGGACGTGCGTCTCGAAGGAGTGCGTGATGAGGACGCCCAGCTTCGCGGCGGCGTCGAGATACGCCTCGTGGTGCCGGTCGGGATCCACGAGGAACGCGACCCCCTCATCGGGATCGGCGACGAGATAGGACGCGTGTCCGAGTCCGGCGTCGAAGAACTGCTGGAGCAGCACCGTCCGCGAGGATACGACCCGACTAGCGAGCCGGTTGTCCCCCAAGCGCGAGCGGCAACAGCGTGCCCACGATGTATCCGCCGATCGAAGCGAGCGCCACCAGCGCGACGATCTCGAGGCCTGAGCGCAGGGGGTCCGTCCGCACGAAGCGAGCCTTGACCACGCCGAGGACGAACATCGCGACGGCCGAGAGGACGACCGCCGTCACCGCCGCGGTCGTGACCGGCAGGAAGAAGAACGGGCCGATCGGGACGAGCGCGGCTACCGCGAAAGTGACCGCGAGAACGAGCGCGCCTTGCAGGGCCCCGGGGCCGGCTTCCAGGCTGATGCCGAGCTCCTTCTCGACCATCGTCTTCAGCAGCGCCTCGGGCGACTTGGCGAGCTCCGTCGCGATCCGTGTCGCGGCATCGCGCGGCACGCCCTCGTGCTCGAGCAGCATCGCGACCTCGGCCTCCGACTCCCCGGGTCGGTCGCGCACCTCCTCACGCTCGCGCTCGATCTGCGCGAGGAAGAGCTGGCGCTGGCTCCGCGAAGACATGTATTCGCCGGCCGCCATCGAGATCACCTCGGCCGCGGCCGCGGCGAGACCGGCGACGAGCACTGCGTAACTGCTCGTCGTCGCGGTCGCGACCGTGACGACGACGATCAGGATGCTCGTGACCCCGTCCTGCGCGCCGAAGATCGCCTCGCGGATCTCGCCGAGGACGTCAGCCTCGTGGCGCTCCTCGGCGAGGTGCGCGTTGAGCCAGCCACGATCGAGGTGACGTTCGGCGTCCGCGCGCTCGGCGCTGCGCGTCAACTAGATGACGCGGCCGGGGCGGCCGTTGGCGTCGACGAGCGGCAGGCCGGCTCGCGTCCATGCGGTCACGCCGCCGTCGAGATTGTCGGCGTCGTACCCGAGCTGCCGCAGGCCGCGCACCGCGTTTCCGCTGCGACCGCCGCTGCGACACACCGCGACGATGTGACGTCCGGACGGGAGCTCACCGAGCCTGTCGCCGAGCTCTCCCAGGGGGATGTGCTGTGCGCCGTCGATGTGTCCGGCCTGCCATTCATCGTCCTCACGGACGTCGAGCAGGTGGAATTCCGCGCGTCGCTTGCTGAAGTCGTCGGGCGTCATCGCTCCATTCTGCGTCCCGGGAGCACATCGTGGAGAAGAGCGAGCGCGCGATGCGCGCAATAATCCGCTCATCGAGCCGCCGTACCCCGTCGACATCGTCCCGCTCCTGCCCGAGTTCCTCGGGCGTCGGCGCGCGCGCTGGACGTATCCGCTGCGGGTCATGGAAGAGCTCGGGCTCGACCGGCCAGCGTTCTTCTTCCCGATCAATCTCTCCTATCAGCCCGACGGCGCCTCGCGCATCGAGGACCTGGGCAACCCGTATCCCACGGTCTTCGACACTCAGCTCGCGGCCGCCTCGGCGGCACGCGGCGCCGGTCTCATCGACGAGGCGGGCGGTCTGTGGCGACTCACCGCGAAGGGGCAGGCGTTCCTAAAGCGGTTCCGCACCGAAGTCGACGCGTACTTCGCGACGCTCGAGCCGATCCCGCGCGCGGACCTCGCTCGCCTCGCGACGCTGCTCGGCGAGGCGCTGCGCTCGATAGAGCGTTCGGATCTTCCGAAGGACCACATCAAACGCATCGCTCGTTACCGCGGCGATGACAAGAGCCCCATGGCCATGCTCGACACCGCCGTGTTCGGACTCTGGCAAGCCCGCGACGATTGCCACATCGCCTCGTGGCGCGCTGCCGGATTCACCGGTCCTGTGTTCGACGTCCTCACGCGCCTGTGGCGCAAGGAAGCGGCGAGCGAAGCGGAGCTGGCGTCAAAGCTCTCCGGTCAGAGGCCCGAGGACATCCACTCCGCGCTCGTACTGCTACGAGGAGACGGCCTCGTCCGCGACGATGGCCTCGAGACGACCGAGCGCGGATCCGCTGTCCGCCAGGAGATCGAGGACGAGACGGACCGGCGGTTCTTCGCGCCATGGCCGCCTGACGTCGCCCGCGAGGCGTCCTGGATCGGGCGGCACCTTGTGGCGGTGAATTCGGCCCTCGCTCCCGCCTAGCACGCCCATCCACGCGCAGAAGTGGCCGGATCTGTTGCCGAAACGTTGCCGTTACAAATGGCACCGTTCCTGCCGGTGTCGCGAGCAGTGATCGAGTCACAGAAGGCGACGCAGACGATGACGGACCGTCACGGCGCGCGGGTCATGATCGTCGAGGACGACGCCGACATCGCGATGCTCGTCGCGAACGTGCTCGCCGAAGAGGGATACGCGACGGACATCGTCACGGATTCACGTCAGGCGAAGGAAGTCTTCGACCGGACGCGCCCGGACCTCGTCACGCTCGACGTCATGATGCCGAGCCTCGACGGCATCAGCCTGTGCCTCGAGCTGCGGCGCAACAGCGACGTGCCGATCCTGTTCATCTCGGCGCGAAAGGATCCGCCCGATCGTGTCGTCGGGCTACGCATCGGCGCGGATGACTACATGGCGAAGCCGTTCGACACCGAGGAGCTGGTCGCGCGCGTCGACGCGCTTTTGCGCCGGTCCGGGATGTCGCGGGAGGCGGCGACCGCGCGGCAACTGCGCTTTGGCCGTTTCGTCATCGACCTGGGCAGCGTGCAGGCCGTGGCCGGCGACGAGCAGGTGCAGCTCACGCCGACGGAGTTCAAGCTCCTGCGAACGCTCGCCTCCGAGCCCGCTCGGGTCTTCACGCGCGACGATCTGCTCACCGGCGTGTGGGGCTACGAGCCCGGCTCGGACACGCGGCTCGTCGACGTGCACGTGGGACGGCTGCGCAAGAAGCTCGAGGACGCGCACGTCGCCGAGGTGCAGATCGAGACCGCGCGCGGCTTCGGCTACCGGCTCGTCGACACCACTCGCGTCGCGCGCGCCTGAGCCGCGCGCCGATCCCGCGCAGCTGACGCGAGCTCCCGCAGCAGCAGTGCCGTCTCGTCCCAGCCGATACACGCGTCGGTGATGCTCTGTCCGTAGGTGAGCCTCGCCGGATCGCCGAGCTCCTGCCGCCCTTCGACGAGGAACGACTCGATCATCACGCCGATCACCCCGCGCTGACCCTCGGCGATCTGGGCCGCCAGGTCGCGGACCACCGCTCCCTGCCGCCCGTGATCGCGCTCGCTGTTGCCGTGGCTCGCGTCGACCATGACGCGCTGCGGCACCGAGGACGCCGCGAGCTGTTCGAGGACCTTCGCGATGGACGCGCGGTCGTAGTTCGGCCCGCGCGCACCGCCGCGGAGGATGACGTGGCACTCCGGGTTGCCGCGTGTGATGACGATCGAGGCCAGACCCTGCTCGGTCACACCGAGGAAGCGGTGCGGGTACGCGGCCGCGCGCACTGCGTCGATGGCGATCTGCACGGTGCCGCCCGTCCCGTTCTTGAAGCCGATCGGCATCGACAGCCCGGACGCGAGCTCGCGGTGTACCTGACTCTCGGTCGTGCGCGCACCGATCGCGCCCCACGACACGAGGTCTGAGGTGTACTGCGGCGAGATCGGATCGAGGAACTCGCAGCCCGCGGGCAGTCCGAGCGCGACGAGATCGAGGAGCAGGCTCCGCGCGAGGCGCACGCCCTCGTTGATGCGGAAGGATCCGTCGAGGCCGGGGTCGTTGATGAGGCCCTTCCAGCCCACGGTCGTCCGCGGCTTCTCGAAGTACACGCGCATGACGACGCGGAGGTCCGCGCGGAGCTCCTCGGCGAGCGCGTGGAGGCGCTGCGCGTAGTCGAGGCCCGCGCGCACGTCGTGGACCGAACATGGTCCGGCGACTACGAGCAGCCGATCGTCGATGCCGTCGATGACCTTCGCGATCTCCTCGCGCCACGCCGCGACCGCGCGCGACCCGTCCTCGGGCAGCGGCAGCTCATCGATGAGCACCGCCGGCGGCATGAGCGGCCGATAGCCCTCGACACGTAGGTCGCGCGTCCTGGTCATCGCGAAATACTCTACGGGCGATGCCGCTGTACGCGTACCGCGGAAAGCGTCCGCAGGTCGCCCGCGACGCGTTCATCGCACCGACGGCGATCCTCATCGGCGACGTGACCGTCAAGAGCGGCGCGTCGGTATGGTTCGGCACCGTGCTGCGCGGCGACATGGACCGCATCGAGATCGGCGAACGCTCGAACGTGCAGGACAACTCGCTCGTGCACACCGACGAGAACGAGCCGACGATCATCGGCACCGACGTCACGATCGGCCACATGGCGCTCGTGCACTCGTCGATCGTCGACGCGAACGTGCTCATCGGACAGGCCGCGGTGCTGGTCGGCCGCAATCACGTCGGGACCGGCACGATCGTCGGCGCGGGTGCGGTCCTGCCCGAGGGCTTCGAGGCGCCGGCACGCTCGCTGGTGCTCGGCGTCCCGGCCCGCGTCATCCGCGAGGTGCGCGACGACGACGCGCGCTGGACCGTCGGCGCGGCGGCGCACTACGCGGAGCTGTCCGCCTGGTACAGGGAGAACCTGCGTGAGGTGGAGTCGCTCTGACGACGCTACGCCTCACCGGCCAGAACCTCTCCATCGCCGACGTCGTCGCGGTCGCCCGCGGGGACGTCGCGGTCGCGCTCGATCGGGCCGCGGAGCACCGCGTCTCCCAGGCGGCGAAGGTCGTCGCCGACCTCGCGAAGGATGACGTGCCGGTCTACGGCGTGAACACCGGCTTCGGCGATCTGGCGACGGTGCGCGTCGGCCAGGATCAGCTGCGCGACCTGCAGCGCAATCTCCTGCGCAGCCACGCGGTCGGCGTCGGCGATCCGCTGAGCGCCGACGTCGTGCGCGCCGTGCTGCTGCTGCGCGCGAATACGCTCGCCGCGGGCCACTCCGGCGTGCGCGTTGCGACGATCGGCCTCCTCCTCGAGTTGCTGAATAACGACGTCGTACCGGTCATCCCGGCGCACGGCAGCGTCGGCGCGTCCGGCGACCTCGCGCCGCTCGCGCACGCGGCGCTCGTGCTCATCGGCGAGGGTGAAGCGTTGATCGGCGGCCAGCGCATGTCTGGGGCGGAGGCGCTGCGACGCAAGGGCCTGTCGGCGATCGAGCTCGGCCCGAAGGAAGGCGTTGCGCTCATCAACGGCACGCAGGTCATGACCGCGATCGGCTGCCTTGCCCTGCACGACGCCGAGGTGCTCGCGAGCACCGCCGACGTCGTCGGCGCGATGTCCGCCGAGGCGCTCCGCGCGACCGACGCGGCGTGGGACGAGGCCCTGAACGAGGCGCGGCCCCATCCCGGTCAGCAGCTCGTCGCCGCGAACCTCCGCGCGCTCATGACCGGAAGCCCGAACGTCGCGTCGCACAAGACGAACGATCCACGCGTCCAGGACCCCTACTCCGTCCGCTGCATGCCGCAGGTGCACGGCGCGTCGCGCGACGCGCTCGCATACACGCGTCGGGTCCTCGAGATCGAGATCAACGCGGTCACCGACAACCCGCTCGTCTTCGCGGAGCAGCGCCGCGTCACGAGCGGAGGCAACTTCCACGGCCAACCGGTCGCGATCGCGCTCGACCTCGCGACCATCGCGGTCGCCGAGCTCGCGGACATCAGCGAAGCCCGGATCGACCGGCTGACCAACGGCCACACCAGCGGGCTGCCGCCGTTCCTCACGCCCGAGCCGGGCACGAACTCGGGATTCATGGTCGCGCAGTACACCGCGGCGGCGCTCGTCACCGAGAACCGCCTGCGCTCGTTCCCCGCCTCGGTCGAATCGCTGCCGACGTCGGCCGGGATGGAGGACCACGTGAGCATGGGAGTGCACGCGGCGCACAAACTCGCCGCGGTCGTGCGCAACACGCGGGACGTCCTGGCGATCGAAGCGCTCTGCGCGGCGCAGGGCCTCGATCTGCTCGGGGCGACGACCGGGCCGGGCGTCGAGCAA
>Ga0075435_100001845_pt1 | contig 13750 bp, 10 predicted proteins | sample RhiMethybrSRZTD4_FD_75302 | JGI IMG/M metagenome (GOLD analysis project Ga0075435, IMG submission 75302) | Populus rhizosphere microbial communities from Tennessee, USA - Rhizosphere MetaG P. TD hybrid SRZTD4 | ecosystem: Host-associated > Plants > Roots > Rhizosphere > Soil | place: USA...
AGCATCCCACGCGCCTGCCACGCAGCCACCTCGAGGTTCACGGCCTGGTCGGGAATGCGTCGTTATCTGAAGAAACACGCCCGGCACATCAACCGGTCGCATCCTACACGAGGATGTCGCCGTGCCCGATGAGCCAGGTTAATGCACCGTTCGATATCCGGCTTTTGCCTACGTCATCACCGACTGCGACGAGAAAGGCCTTGGCCGGCCTTGCTATTCGCAGGCGAATTGTCGACTACTCCCGGCGCCTGCTTAGAGGACGCCACTACTCTGCGTCCCGATTTTCCCGGATCCTTGATACTTTGGACCAGCGATGAAACCCTCAGATGGGCGAGCGATTGCCACGCGGGACGTTCATGCTGCCTTCGTCGTCGGCACTACCGCTCTCTACTTGGGCTTTGTGCTCGTTGGAGTCGCCCGTCACGAGATGTGGCGGGACGAACTTCAGGCGTGGATGATTTCCGCCAATAGTTCGTCGCTGTTTGATGTATTTGCGAACAAGAGGTACGAGGGGCAGGGGGCAGTGTGGTACATCGCGCTCTACATCATCTCCAGGTTCACCAACCAGCCGCTCTTCATGCAGTTGTTCCACATTGCTATCGCGACGACGACTGTCAGCCTGGTGCTCCGCTACTGCCCGCTGCCAAAATATCAACGCGTTCTCTTTGTTTTCGGTTACTACTTGATCTACGAATATGCTGTCATTAGTAGACACTATACCCTTGGCATTCTGCTGGTCGCGGTCTTCTGCGTTCTGGGCCGATCTGGTGCGACGCACCCAGTTTATCAGGTCATCGTTCTCGCTCTGCTCATCCAAACGAGTATGTACGGCGTTCTGCTCGCGTCGGCGCTGCTGGTATTGCCCGGAGCGTCTCTCCTGCGTCAAGCGCGAGTGAAGGGCGGACTTCCAAGCACGGCGTTCTGCACGCTTCTGATCGCCACCAGTCTCGCACTCGCTGCCTTTGGGATGATGGCGCCCAAGGATAGTGGGTACGGTGGCTGGAGTTTCGATCTATCGCCGGTTTCTATCCGCAGGACGGTCAATATTGTCTGGAGTGCGTTCGCGCCCATTCCGCAGCTGAATCTTCACTTCTGGAATTCGAACATTGTCGGGTCCAAGGCCGTCCAGTTGCCGCTGGCGGTTACTATGTTGGTGGTCAGCATGATTCTTTTAGCTCCGTGGCGACAGCTGATGTTCGTGTATGGAGCCGGAGCGTCTATGCTCCTCGTCTTTTCGCACGTCAAGTATCACGGCTTAGTACGGCATCACGGCCATCTGTTTGTGCTTTTTATGGCGTGTCTGTGGCTCGCTCACTCGCGGCCGCGGACCGATGATCCGACCGAAAGTTCGGGGCGACGGATGGGCCTGACGTCGCTCATGCACGGTTCGTCCAATCGGATCATCACGGCGCTCCTATCGATGCAGGTGATGGCTGGCGTCTATGCGTCGGCAATGGACTGGGTATACCCATTCAGCGCAAGCAAGCGCGTCGCCGAGTTTCTCAAAGCCCCCAGGTTTGCCGATGCGCAGATCGCCGGCTATCCAGATCCGTCCGCGTCCGCTGTTGCAGGATATCTTGGTCGAGAAATCTATTATCTGGCCTCCGATCGCCACGGCACATTCGTTGTCTATGACTTGAAAGGCCACCGCAAGTCGTTCACCGAGGTGATTGACAGTGCGCATCGGATCGCAACCGTCCCAAACCGAGAGACCGTGCTGATCCTCGATCCGTGGGAGCCGCGATTTGATCCGGGGGAGCAAGACGAACTTGTCCTTCTCGGGAGCTTTACGGAGAGCATAGAACCATCGGAGAGCTTCAATGTGTACCTGCTGAAGCGTTAAAGTTCGTCTCCGATCCTCCTTCGGAAAGGAACAGTCTTGCTCGGTCCAGTACGGAAAGTTGTCGCGTTACCGAACTTTATGATCCCGCCGTCGAGACAATCACGGCTGCTGAACTCGGGGGCGGGAAGTATCCGGGGGAGAAACGGAATGAAAGCTTGCTGGTGGCTGAGGAACGCGGAGTTGATGAACAGGGGTTCGGTCTCAACGACCGTGACGACCCTTATCTGCGGGGGAAGGTGAACTTCATCACGAAGGCGTCCCCACGGCCGCTGGAGGCAGCGCGGGCGGCGTTCTTGAGGGGCCAATTCCTGGCGTTGGTTTCGCCAACGATGTAAAAGTTCCCTTGAGAGTCCACCGTAGCGCCGCGACCCGACTGATCGCCATCGCCCCCTACCAGGGTGGAGAAGAGGAGCCGGCTGAAGTCGGCGGCGAGGACGACTGCCACAGCGTCGCGCTCCTCCCGACGTCGCTCCCCCCGATGTCGAGACTGGACGGCACCCTCGGTCAGCGGGAAATTCGTCGATGCGGTGACACCGGTGAAGTGGACGTTGCCGAAGGCGTCGACGGCAACTCCTTCCGGACGGTCGGGCCCGTCGCCTCCGATGAATGTGCTGGCGAGCAGCCGCGAGCCGTCCGGAGAAAGCTTGGCAACGAAGATGTCATGCACGCCGCCGAACTGACGTTGGAAGGCCCCTGGAGTGGTGGGAAACGACGGAGATTTCGTCGGGGCGGCGATATAGACGTTTCCCTGGGCGTCGACAGCGAGCTCGTGGGTCTCTGTGGACTCGTTCTGGGGGCCGCCCAGGTAGGTCGCCCACACCAGGGTTCCGCGGTCCGGTGTAAGCCTGGCCACGTAGAGGTCCTCGTCGCCGCCGTACGCGCGCTGGTAGGCACCGGGCGTCGTCTCCGCGTCTGAGGAGGCGGTCGTGATGAGGGCGTACGGGTTGCCGGCCGCGTCGAGACGGATCGAGTTCCCGCCGCCCTCCTCGCCGGAGCCCCCCAGGTACGTCGCCCACAACACACGCGAGCCGTCACCCTTGAGCTTCGCCACGACGCCGTCCCGGCCGCCGTGCGGTCGGTTGCTGAAGGCGCTGGCAATGGAGGCCGGGAACGCTCCAGACGAGTACGCCGAGGCAATGTAGATGTCGCCGTGCTGGTCGACGGCGAGGTCGCGAACGATATTGGGATCCGAAGTCCCGAAGTACGAGCAAAAGACGAGGGCGGTCCCGTCGGGCTTCAGCTTGCAGACGAAGCCATCCTGCTCGCCGTAGAAGTCGGCTCCCTGACCGCCCATGAAGCTCGTCTGGACGGCGCCGGGAGTGACCGGAAAGCCCCGGCCGGCGCGGCCAGCGACGTAGACGTACTCGTCGGCGTCAACGGCGATCGCGTAGGCGCGATCGTGGTTCGGCCCGCCGATAAGCGTGGACCAGACGATGGCGCCGCTCGGCGAAAATTTCGTCACGAAGACGTCGCTCGGACGCACGCGAGACGACTCCGGGATGCCGGGGTTGGACTTCGTCTGGTAGGCACCGGGGGTGACCGGAAAGTCATCGGATTCGGTCCCCCCGGTGACGTACACGTAGCCCTGCTGGTCGACGGCCACGTCGCGGGCGCCGGCGCCTCGCGCACCTCCCAGATACGTGGAGAACACCACCGGTCCATCGTCTCCGAACTGCACAGGCGCGTCCGTTGACCGCCAGCAGCCAGCGATTACGAGCACGGCCAGCAGGACGACGACCAGCGAAGACGTCGAGTCGCTGACGCAGGCCAGGTGCGAAGACCTTGGCCGAGACTTCGCGGTCCGAAAGTGCTTCAAGCCGTCCGCTGACCGATGATCAGTAAAGCCACGAGAACCATGATACTCGACCGACTATCGGATGACCTTCTTACTTTGAAACGACTTCGGTCGAAGGCGCTAATCGACTGAGGGGTCCCGGGGTAGTCCCCGCCGAAGCGACGCTTCAGTGTTGTCTTTGCGGACTGGACGGCGGACTGGCGACACCCTGATAGTACGTCAGGTCCAACTTGCGCCCCTGCGCGCTGAAAAGACGGAAGTGCCCCAGACCTCGTTTCTGCAATGTGACCTTCACCGTAGTCGCGACGACGCCCATGCCATAGGTTAAGCTCCTGCGAAAATTGATCGAGGACGCCTCCGGGAAATACTTCGTCGGACAGGACACTTCACCGATGCGGAATCCTGCGTAGATGCATTGCGTCAGCATTTCGTTGTCGAACACGAAATCGTCGGAATTCTCCAGCAGCGGCAGCTCGAGCAGGACCTTGCGGCTAAAAGCGCGAAACCCCGTGTGGTACTCCGACAATTTGGCCCCCAAAAAGAAGTTCTGGAACGCCGTCAGCGCGCGGTTGGCTACATACTTGTAGTAGGGCATACCTCCGATCAATGCAGTTCCACCGATCACTCGCGAGCCGAGCACCACATCATAGACGTCGTAGGCAATCATACTGGCCATGGCCATGACCAAACGCGGTGTGTATTGATAATCCGGATGCAGCATCACTACGACATCAGCACCACACGCCAGTGCCTCGCGGTAGCACGTCTGCTGGTTACGCCCGTACCCATAGTTGCGATCGTGAACAAACACCTGGAGCCCTAGCTCGCGAGCCAGCTCGACCGTGCGATCCGAGCTGTGATCGTCCACCAGGATCCGAATATCGACCAGTTCGGTCAGGTCGCGGACCGTTGCGCCCAACGTCTTCTCGGCGTTATAGGCTGGCATGACGACGGCGACGTATTTACCGTTGATCACGTGGCAAAGCTGGCGCCTGGCGACTCACGGAACCTTCTCACTCTGAGCGGACTTCGGTCGAAGGCGCTGATCGAGCGCCCGTCGATAGCGGGCAATCTCACTCTGCATCGCCGGCTGGCCTACAAGATTGTGCAGCGCTTCGGGGTCTTTGCGCCAATCGTAAAATTCAGCGCCCCATTTTTCGTGCTCGACGTATTGCCATGGAATGCTCACGAGAGACTTTATGCTGCCTTGAGAAGTTGGTGCGGCTTTCTGCAGCCAGGGTATTTCTTCCACTTCGGCAATCGGGTCAGGCCAATCGCGCGATTGGGGAGCCTTCCAGGCCAGAGTCAGCGACGGACCGGGGAACCTCGCTCGATCATCTACGCCAATGAGATCCATCACTGTGGCGGCAAGCGCCGAGTTCGTCACAGGCTGTTCGATGCGCGCGCCGGCGGGAATGCGCCCGCGCCACGACAAGATCAGCGGCACTTGAATTTCATTACGATAAAGCGAGTTGCCATGGAGAACTAACCCATGTTCACCAAAAGATTCACCGTGATCAGAAGTGACAACGACCAGCGTATTGCCGCTGGGGTCACGCCGGTGAAGCTCTGCCACCAGCTGACCGATTGAGTCATCGACGTATGAAATAGCGCCATCGTAGGCATCGATTTCGCCTTGCAGCTCCTCTCGTCCCAGCTTTGGGTTGAGACGGCCCACCCACCAGTTGATGATTCCCCCGGGATCCTTTGCGCGCGAAAACCGACTCCGATAGGGATGTGGAGGCAGGTAGGGGTCATGGGCGTCCATATAGTTGACAAAAACAAAGAACGGTCGCGAGCGGTCGGCGTCTATCCAACGAAGGATCGCATGGTTGATGTCGGGCGCGCGCTTTCGGGCCGGAAAATCCTCGTAACCGAGCCGGCGCAGCACGAATCGCTCGATGAGGCGACCGTAGAGTGGTCGTGACACCATGTCGGCCAACGATGAAAAATAATCCTCGAAATGGATGAATCCACGGTCGAGGCCCCGATCAGTGGTGAACCAAAACACGTTGGCGGAAAAGCCGCCGGTACGGTAACCGTGGGCCGATAGGACCTCCGGCAGGGTGGGATAACCGAGCGTCAGGAGACCTCTGGGGGTTTCCCATCCAACGCGATGCTGTGAGGGATACAGGCCAGTTAGCAGAGAAACGTGGGACGGGAGAGTCCAGGACGAAGTGGAAAAAGCATGTTCGAAGAGCACGCCCGCGTCCGCCAGGCGGTCCAAATTGGGGCTGGTTGGGCGTGCGTACCCGTATGTGGAAAGATGATCAGCTCGGAGGGCGTCCACCACGAGCACGAGAATATTCGGCATCGTCGCGGGGGCTTGGGGAAGGCGGGCCGTACTCCTTCGTTCCCGTAGCCACAACCCGCCTTGAATCGTCCCGCCAACCACCAGCACCAGCACAATGATCACGGGTAAGCTGGCGCGCCAGAACTGCATTGCGGCTGCTTCGTGATTGCGGAACCAGCGACGGAAGACAACCGTTAGCCCAATCGCCAAAATCAGGATCGCGACGTGATGAATCCATGTTCCAAGCGTGATACCGAGCCAATCCAGACAGGTCAAGAACACGAAGGGAACCACCGCGAAATCTAGATGTGCTCGCCTGAGGCCAAAACGGTTGATGGATGCGAGGACAATACCGATCGCTCCAAACACGACGAAATTGAACACTGCCGACACCCAGATTATCTCTATCGAGACCTGGTGTGATGCGCTGAAGTGCTGAATCGTCAGGAAAGCCAGGCCCTCGATGAGACCCGAAACCAATCCAAACCACACGGCGACAACAAGAACATTCACTGCCGCGTTTTCGGCTCGAGCCGGGGGTTGCTTCTTACCGAAATGCTCATCACTGTACCGCCCCATTTCGTCCTATCCGTTCCGGTACCGTCTGAAGGTCTTCAAGGCCCGAACCCAGTCGCGGGCGCCGATCTTCTTCCCCTCCTCCCGGCTGCGCGGGAAGTAGCGGATCGGGACCTCTTTGATGACTCCGCCGCGGGCGAGGACCTTGGCCGAGATCTCGTGGTCCAGCTCGAAGCCGGTCGTCTCGAGGGTCAGCGGCAAGATCACCCCTCGCCGGAATAGCTTGAGGGCAGTGACCGTATCAGTCAGGTACCGTCCGGTGCACGCAAGCGCGATGAAGCTCAGGCTCTGGCCGCCGACGTAGGCCGTCAGGGACTGGTTGCGGTGCTTGCCCGTCAGGAGGTTTACCAGGACGCCCCGGCCGGGGTGCTTGAGGTACCGGCTTCCGTAGACGGCGGCCACTCGTGGGTCGGCCAGCAGGGCGTCGATCATGGGGACATAGTCGGCAGGGTCGTACTCGAGATCGCCATCCTGGATGATCACATAATCGCCGTTGGCTCGTGCGAGCCCTGCTCGTACCGCGGCGCCCTTACCGCTGTTGTGCGGCAGCGTGTGCAAGATCACGTCGTCGAACCCCGAAACGACCTCGCCTGTGCGGTCGGTCGAGCAGTCATTGACGACGACGACTTCCTTGGTGATCCCACGCGACGAGAGATCGACGGCCAGTACCTTCTCGAGCAGGGCGCCGATGAAGCGCTCCTCGTTGTAGGCCGGGATGATGACCGAGAGCACGCTCATCGGCCGCCGTAGGCCTCCAGGCGCTGCACGTCCTCGGGCGTGTTGACACCCAGCGACTCGATCTCGTCACGGGCCGGGAAGGTGCGTACCTCCGCGCGCCCCCCGAGCCACGGAATGAAAGGCAGGAAGTTCCGCTCGCTCGTCACCGAGCCCGCTTCTCCGATTCGCGCGAACTGGGGCAGCAGGTTGTGATAGGCGGCGGCCGAAAGGCAGAAGAGCCCGACGTCACTCTCGCCCACCTCGGGCATCGCATCGCCCTCGCGGCGTTGACGGATTCCCACGATCTCACCACGGGCGTCGCGTACGAGATGGATGTACGGGGCTCGGCGCGCCACTGTCGGGAAGACGAGGGCGCACTCGGGGTGGTGCGAGGAGTGTGCGGCAAGCGTAGTGATGGTCTCAGCGTGGACGGCAATCTGGTCGCACCAGGTGATCCAGATGCTCGTGGCCCCGAGCCGCCGCACGCGCTCGCCCGGGATGAGAATGGCGTCGAGCATGCCGGTGGGCTCCGTTTGGACGTCGTACTCGACGGCCGTCGACCGCGCCCGGCAGTGCGCGCGCACCATTGCCTCTGCCGACGGGTGGACCACGAGAACGAACCCATCCACCACCGGCGCATAGAGATCCAGTAGGTAGTCGATCATGGGCCGGCCGTTGACCGGGAAGAGGACCTTCGGCATCGACGCGCCCAGACGAGAGCCCCGGCCTGCCGCCGGGATCAGCAAGACACGGTTCACAGCGTCGCGACTCCGAGCTTCGCGAGCACGGCCCATAGGTCGTCGAACGCGCCGACGAACCGTGGGCTCGCCGCGGGGAGGCCTGAGCGCACGGACACCACGTGGGCGCCACTGCCGGCAGCGGCGGCGAGCCCCGCCGCGCTGTCCTCGACGACGAGCGCGCGCTCCGCGGGACACGCGGTCATGGTCAACACGACCCGGTAGACCTCGGGCGACGGCTTGCCGGCCGAGACATCGTCCGCGGTGACGACGGCGGCCCACCTCTCGCGAGCGCCTAGCCGGGCCAGAACGATCTCGGTCGTCTCGCGCGAGGCTCCCGTGGCGAGCGCGCAGCGCATGCGGGTGGCCGCCAGCGCGGCCAGGCACGGAAGCGTGTCGGGATAGGCGATGTCGATCTCCGCCAAGTAGTGGCGCGCGCGCCGCTGCTTGAAGGTTACCCACTCACGGACCTGGGCGTGCGACGGCGAGAGAGGCGCGGTGACTTCGGCGACGACGTCGAGCGTCCGGCGGCCGGCGATGACTTCGTACGCCGGACCGGCGCAGCCCGCAAGGCGCCAGAGGTCGTCGTACGCGTGCCGATGGCAGGCAGTGGTGTCTACGAGTACGCCGTCCAGATCGAACACAATGAGATCGAAAAGCGTACCGTCCCAGCTCATGCGCCGCGCGTGGAGGCGGGAAACGGTCGGAAGCGACGCCACAGGATCGTGCAGAGTGACCGCAGCCCCTCGGCTACCGTCGTGCGTCGGACCTTTTCCGGAGAGATGGGGAGGAACTGGACAGGGACCTCGAAGATCTCCGCACGGTCGCGGAGCAGGAGAGAAAGCAGCGCCTGGTTCAAGCCCCGGTGGTCCAGGTCGAGCCCGCTCCCGGTGAGATAGGCGGCGCGTATGGCGCGCGCCCCCGACAAGGTGTCGGAGATGTAGCGACCGTAGAGCAAGAGATAGACGAGGCTCAGCACATGGCTGCCCACGTAGCTCAGGGTCCCCAGGACGAGCTTCTTGCGGTAGCGGAGCATGTAGGACTCCTGGATGTCCCGCACCGACAGGCGCCGACTTCCCCATACGCAGTCCAGACGGCCGCGGCTCAGCGCCGCGGCGAAGGTTGCTATGTCCTCGCCCCGGTACATGCCCGATGACTCGAAGAGGACAACGTAGTCAATGCCGCGATCCCGGACGGCATCGAGGAACGTGGCAGCCATGCGGTCCGGAGCAGCGGGGACGTTCAGGAGCTCGAAGGGGAGCGAGTCAGTGAACGTCTGGTCGAACGACTTGTCGCTCCCATAGAGGACGACGAGCTGGACCGACAGGTGCTGGATGCCGCCGCGCAGCATCTCACAGATCGTCTGGCTGATCTTGTCGAGCGACCGAGTGTCGAGCAGGAACACCGCCAACGTTGGCTTCTCGGCGCGACGAAGGGCCGACTCGATGAAGGGGGTCAGCACCCGCGCGGCGTCGTGGCACCCGGTGACACCGTCTTCGTAATGGCCGATGCGAATCAGCCGCGGATCCTCGAGGCTCTCGAGCCGGCCGGGCGGAATGTAGGCGCCGGCCTGCGCGGCCCGGCTCGGGTTGTTGATGAGGTAGTGCGTAATGAGGCACGGGGTCGGGAAGCGCTGCGCCTGCTTTTCTCGGAGGTAGTAGACAGCTTTCTCGATGATGTCGACCGCGCTCGAGTCCGGGATCTCGGCGTCCTCTTGGATGTTCGTGATCAGGAGCTTGAGCGCGGTGAGGTTCCGGGCGATCGCCGCCCCCAGCCCCGGCGTGAGGTACGACGGGAACAGACTCGAGTGCTGTGTGCCCGGCGAGTAGATGATCAGGTCCGCCTCCGCCAGGCGGTCGGCCAACCGCGGGTTGAGCGTGAGCTTGGCGGCGCGCGTGGTCAGCAGACGCTTCTTGTCCGCCGCGGAGGCCGCGGCGAGGACCCCATCCAGGTCGTGAGGCGGCCGGTCGAGCAGATAGATGTCGTCGATATGGTTGCGCAGGGTCGCGTCGACAATGTCCGCTTCGCTCCCGAGGAGCCGCCCGTCTCGGTCGATGGCGACCAGGTAGGCGTTGGTGCCGTCCGTCACGTTCTCGATGAGTCCGTCGGACAGGCCCAGCATCGCACCGTAATCGGCGACGGCGGCGTTGAAGTCCCGGCCCCGCTCGAGGAACGACCCCGCAAACACGAGGTTGCCGAGGCTGCAGTCCGAGAACGAGAACGGACGCCCAGTCGAGTCCAGCTCGTGCTCGAAGCGCGCCAGGCGGAGCGCGACGCCACTGCGGCTCTCCGCGTCGAGCGGACCGACGAGCTCGCGGAGCGCGACCTGAAACGCGGAGGCTGATGCTGCCGTGTCCCCGCCAACGAGATGGAAGGCTGCGCGCGCCTCGGTCGTAGAGCAAGGGGTAGGCAAGCGCAGGTCGAGCAGCGCGACCAGCGCGGCCGCGCACGAGCGTAGCTCGCTGGCTAGACGGGAGGCATTTTTCCGAAAATCTGAGGGCCCGAGGCTGTCACCCAGGAATCGGCGGACCTCACCCGTGGAGAGCCCGTCGTCGTAGCCGTTGATGGCCACGGTGAGAGCGATATCCGGGTTGTTGATCAGCTGCTTCGACAGGACCCGGGACCCGCGGCCGCCCGAGAAGAGAACGACCCTGAGTCGTGAATCGGCGCGGGCCGAAGCCGAGCTCATCGGGTCCGAGCCCCTGCCGGAACCGCGCCAAGGACGCTCGCGGCCGGGACGGCAACGGCCGCCGCCCACGGCGGAAGCGTATATGTCGCGTACATCTCCGCACGGTGCCGCACGAGCAGGATCAAGAACAGTAGCAAGGGGCCACTCTTGAGGAGACCGACCGCCAGCAGGGCAACAAATGACTCCCAGCGCAAGCTATCGCGCAGCACCTTGACGATGATCAGATTCTGCCAGACCGAGAGGAAAAAGATGGCCCAGATCAGCCAGACGGCCGAGCGGCCCAGGTGGTGCCGCACAGCCACAAGATAGGCCAGAGGAAGGAACAGGACGGCGAGGTAGTGCTCCCACACCGTCTGGGAGAGCAGGAGGCAGAAGGACACGGCCATGAGAAAGTCGAAGTGGCGGCGCGCCGCAGGCACCCACACCTGGGCGCGGCTTCGAACGAAGACGAGGACGGCGAGCAGAAGCACACACACTTTGGCACCCGTGACCACAGCCGTGATCACGGGCGAGGGCGCCCCCGCGGGCCCAGCAGGGAAGATGACCCGCAACGCGTCGAACCAGACATAGAGGGAGCTGTTGTAGAACCAGGGAAAAGAGTTTGTGGCGCCCCGCGCCAGCACCGCCAGGAACTCCCGGTGGATGGGCCAGCCGAGGACAGCGACAGAGGTCAGCGCCAGCACGCTCCCCACCAGCGTCGCGTCGCGGAAGAAGCGCGCGCCCGAGACCAACATGAGAATGCCGAGGATCGGGAGGAACGCAGGCTTGATCAGGACGGTCGTCACGAGGCAGAGCACCGTCCACAGCCTCTTGCCCGCGGTGTGCGTCAGGAGACCCACCGTGAGGAGGAAGACGATCGTGGGCGTGGTTTGACCCCCGACCCGGTAGACCGTCCAAAACGGCTGGTAGATCAGGGCGAGAAAGACGAAAAGGGCGCCGAAACGGCTTTGCGCCTCGGGCGAGTCGCCCGCAAACCGCCTGGTGTGAACGTAGAGCAAGAGCAGCGCGGCGAAGTAGGCCAGCGTGTTCTGGATCTTGAAGAAGACGAGCGCAACCCCTGGAGCCAGCCAGGCCAGCGGCGTGTAGAAAATGGCCGACAGCGGTGTTCCCCAGAAGGCCATGATGCCCTGGGGTGATGCGCCGCGGATCGGCGTCGAGGGATCGTAGATGTCGCGCAGTTGGCCGGCGGCGACCCGCGCACCCGTATCGTAGAAGTTGGCGAAGTCCCAGCCGGGGCCCGCCGGCACGGCGATCCCGATCACCGCGCCCGCGAGCAGGAGGATGAGGCAGGCCATCGTCACCCGCCGGTCAGTGTCCCTCACGGGCGCCGTCGCTACGCTCAAGGGGCCGACGCCGGTCGGTTACGAGATGTAGCCGAGGCCACTCAATCGCTCGCGGATGATTTCTTCGCCGTCGGGCGAGAGCGCGCCGCCGTCGGCGGGTCGCGCCGTCTGGCCCGCGAGGAGCGACGTGCCTTGCATCGTCGTCGGGACGTCATACCCGCCCAGCTCGAGAAGGGCAGGCGCCATCTGCATGATGTGGGCGCCTGCGATCTCGCCCTTCAACGGGCTGCCCGCCGCGGCGAGGATGAAACTCCCATGCTGGGCATGGTTACAGTCGTCGGGGCCCGTGTCGTTCTCTTGGATGTGCAGGCCTGGGTAGCCGACGCCGCCGATGGAGCGCCAGGAGAGAGCGCCGAAGTGGACAATCAGGTCCGGAGCCACGCCGCGCACGTTCGCGTAGATCTCCTCCGGCTTGAACACGAGGCTACCCATGGGCCGCCCCTGATCGTCGGAGAGAGCCTCGAACCGGGCCTTCATCTCGTCCCGGAACTTCTCGTAGTCGGCCGGTGCGATGGTCCCCTTGGGCTCCCGGCCCTTCACATTGAAGAATACACGCGCGTAGTAGCCGCCCTCGCTCCAGACCTTCGTCTTCTCCCAGTTCACGGCGAGCTTGCCGAACGGGGTCACCTCGGTCGGGGCGTGGTCGAGTACGAGCAGGCCTTCGCGCACCAGCCACTCGTTCACGCAGAAGCCGCCGTCGAGCCGCTGCGAACCGTGATCGGAGAGCACCAAGATCGTGGTCTCGTCGTCCAGCAGCTCGAAGATTTGGCCGAGCTCGTCGTCGAGGTAAACGTAGTAGTCGCGGATGACCTCCTCGTAGGGGTTGCCGGGCTCGTGGAGCACGTGTCCGGGATCGTGGAACTTCCAGAAACCGTGCTGGAGCCGATCCAGGCCGATCTCCACGAAGTGGAAATAGTCCCACTCCGAGTGCTTGAGGTAGTGGCGCACCACGTCGAAGTGCTTGCGGCTCATGGTGTAGATCTCGTCCTTGAGCCACTCCTTCTTGTCGGTGCGGAAGCCCTTGACGTCGACGGGGTATTCACCCACCAGTTCGGCGATCTGCTGTTTCACCGCGGGCGGCAGCGTGTACTCGTCCTTGGCCGGATCGGGCGTGAGGAAACAGCCCACGCTGATCCCATTGACCTTCCGCGGGGGGAAGCCGGGCGGCACGCCGATGATGTTCGCCCGCTTGCCCTCACGGGCGACCTGGTCCCAGATCGCCAGCTCACGGATGGACCGCGCGTTGACGAAACCGAGCGCGTCGTACGAGTGGTTCGTGCGGTTGCGGAAGCCGTACACGCCGAGCGAGCCGGGGTCCTGGCTCGTGGCCATGCACATCCACGCAGGTACTGTGATTGGCGGGATGATCGTTTGAAGCCGTCCGTAGCAACCGCCCGCCATCAGGCGTCGAAAGTTCGTGAGGCGCTCGTCACCGAAGAGAATCTCAGGAGCCGCGCTGTCGAGTCCGATGACCAGGATCTTCATGTCAGCAGTGACCCTCCCTCCATCGCAGCGCCTGGGGGCACCCCGAGGGCCGTCAGGATCGTCGGCGCCAGGTCTGTCAGGCCCGCGCCGGCGGAGCGGAACGGGCGGTTCATGAAGAGAACGCCGGGCACCAAGCTCGGATCCATCAGATGGTCGCCGCTCCACTTCTTCACGTTGTCTTCGAAGTGGCCCGCCGGCACGGCGCCGAGCGCCGTACCCCACGACACGCGATAACCGTCGGCGAAGTTCACGACCAGATCCGGAGACTCGGC
>Ga0075435_100001847_pt1 | contig 13744 bp, 13 predicted proteins | sample RhiMethybrSRZTD4_FD_75302 | JGI IMG/M metagenome (GOLD analysis project Ga0075435, IMG submission 75302) | Populus rhizosphere microbial communities from Tennessee, USA - Rhizosphere MetaG P. TD hybrid SRZTD4 | ecosystem: Host-associated > Plants > Roots > Rhizosphere > Soil | place: USA...
TGACGGTCCGATAGCCGTTGTCCGCGAGGTGGCGGAGCTTCGGCTCGAGATCCTCACACGTCACGTCGTGAAAGTGGAACACCGGCAGGACGTCGGCAGGAACGCTGCCGCCGAACACGAAGCGGGGGAACCGGCCGCTGACCACATCGAGCGCGCCACGCAGCGTGCCGCCTCGCTCGTTGAAGGGAACTCCTCGTGTGTACACGCGCAGTTGGGGAACGTCAGTAGGATACACCGTATATGATGTGGGCGTGACAGCGTCGAACCGCTCGGTGGGAGCGGCCGGGATCATCGGAGCGGTCCTGCTGATCGTCGCGCTTTGCGCTGCCGTATCGGTCGACGTCGTCAAAACGGGCTACGGCGTCAAAGCGGACGAGGCCACCTACGTCGCGATGGCGCTCAGCGCAGCGTACGATCACGACCTCGCATACCAGCGGCGCGATCTCGAACGGTTCTTCGGCCTGTATCGCCACGGTCCCGACGGCATTTTCCTGAAACGCGGCAAGCATCTGCGCGTCCGGCTCTCGGCCACGCCGCCGTTCGTCCACATCGCAAAGGTCGTCGACGATCGGAACGACCGTCTGTTCTTCGGAAAGGCGATGGTCTACTCGCTCGCGGCGGCGCCGTTCGTGCGCTTCCTCGGCCTGAACGGCTTCCTCGTGCTGAACGTGCTGCTGCTGTTCGGGGCGGCAGTCTGCGGGTACATGTTCCTCGCCGCGCGATCGTCGCCAGGCGCTGCGCTGCTGTTCACGACCGCGTTCATTTGCGCGACGTGCGTGCCGGTCTACGCAGTGTTCCTGATGCCCGACCTCTTCAATTTCGCGCTCGTGTTCTACGCGTACTTTTTCTGGCTCTACAAAGAAGTCGCGCCGGATGCCGTGCCTGGCGTGAGCCGCGGCTGGCTGCTCGGACCTGTCAGTGACGTCATCGCCGCCGCGCTGCTGGCGATTGCCACGTACTCCAAACCGAATCACGCGCTGCTCATCCTGCCGATCGTCTGCTGGTACTGGTGGCGCCGCCGATTCGGCGCCGGCGTTGTCATCGGCGCCGTGTTCGCGATCGTCACGGCGCTCCTGTTCGCGGCAAACGCGATCACCTCCGGGGAGTTCAACTATCAGGGCGGCGATCGCAAGTCGTTCGTCGGGCGGTTTCCGTTCGACGACCCGGCCGACAACGTGTGGTTCCACCGCGGAACCGAGATGACGACCAACGACGCGGACACCGCGAACGTGCTGGCGCCGGGCGAATTTCCGTCGCGGTTCGCGCACAACGTCGAGTACTTCCTCGTCGGCCGGCACTTCGGCTTCGTTCCGTACTACTTTCCGGGCGTGTTGTGCGTCGCGCTCTGGCTGCTGTCGCGCGAACGCTGGCGTCCGTGGCGCGTGCTCACGGTTCTTGCGCTCGCCGGATCGGTGGCCGCATGGCTTGTGTTCTTCCCCTACACGTGGAGCGGAGGCGGCGGCCCTCCAGGGAACCGCTACTTCATGAGCCAGTACCCGGCGCTGTTGTTCATCGTGCCGCCGATGACCAGCACGGTACCCGGCGTGCTCGCCTGGCTCGGCGGCGCGCTCGTGACCGCGAAGATGGTCGTCAACCCGTTCGTCACCGCGAAGTTTCCGTACGATCCGCCCGAGCGCGGATTTGCGCGGCGCTTTCCGGTGGAGCTGACGATGGCGAACGACCTGCCGATCATGCTGGACGCCCCGCGTGCGCACATCTGGTTCTCGGACGTGATGCTCTATTTTCTGGATCACCACGCGTACGTGCCCGAGGTGATTGATCCCGAAACGAAGAAGCAGGGGATCTGGATCGCCGCCGACGGCCGCGCCGACATTCTCGTGCGGTGCGAGTGGCCGATTGATCACCTGACGATCGCCGCAGAATCGCGCGTACGGACGACGCTCACGGTATCGATGGGCGCAGCACCGGTGAAAGTGACGATCGAACCGGGAAAACCGGTGACGTTCGACGTGCCGGCATCCGGCGTGCGCGGATTGAACAGCTACGCATACCTGCTGTCGGCGCAGTCGAGCGACGGCTTCGTCCCCCAACTCGTCGATCCAGCCTCGAACGATTCGCGGAATCTCGGCGCGCTGATAACCTTCAGGGCCGTGCCCGTCGCCAGTCAGTAGCGAAGCGTACGCATTCCAAATTCTGAATTCCTAATTCTGAATTCGGTGCCCACGTACCACATAGACGGCGGCGCCTGACAGCGAGAACACCATCACGACCACTTGCGCGACGAGCGACACGAGGAGGGCGGATTCGATCGGCTGGCCGATCCGGGTGAAGTAGAACGAGAACGTCGCCTCGCGGACGCCGAACCCGTTCACCGACACCGGCAGCATCTGGACGACGAACGAGAGCGGCACGATGACCGCAAGATCGAAGACCGACAGGTTCAGGTGCAGCGCGTACGCGACGGCGAAGTAAAAGATGATCACCGTCGTCTGCACGAACACCGCGCCGCCGAAGCACCCGGCCAGCGCGCTCGGACGTCTGCGGAACCGGCCGAGCACGGTCGTGATCATGTCGATGCGATCGCCGACCCATTCGGGATGAATGACCGTCAGCGGCTGCAGCAGCCATCCGACGCGGCCCGGCGACAGCAGCGCCGGCACCGACGCCGCGGCGCCGAGCAGGAACCCGCCCCAGAGCCACACCGGCCAGATCGGCGGCGCTGAATGATGCACGTTCCCGGCGGCGGTCGCGCCGAGCGCGGCGACGAGCACGAGCCCGAGGAGTCCGACGCCGCGGTCGACGAGAACGACCGTCGTCGCCAGCGTCTTCGATCGCGCCGGCTTCGCGGTGTCACTGATGCGGATGACGTCGCCGCCGATATTGCTCGGCAGGAAGTTGTTGAAAAACGTCGCGACGAGAAACGAGCCGAGCAGCGTCCGCTTCGGGACGTCGACGTTCTGCGCATCGAGGAGCAGATGCCAGCGCCACGTCGCTGCGAGCACATTGATGAAGTACAGCGTCAGCGCGGCCGTCAGCCACGCGAGCGACGCGTGACGCGCCGTCATCCAGAGGCGTCCGACGTCGATGCGCCGGAACAGCAGGACGAGCAGGACGATGCTGACGCTGAGTTTCGCCGCGAGGAGCAGGAGACGGCGCCCCGCGGCTGGTGCTGCGCTTTCAGGCTCGGACATCAGGAAAAGGGATCCGTTACTGTACTACGGATTCGTGCGAAAATCACTCGAGCCGTGCGCATCCTGATGATTGCGCCCGAGCCGTTCTTCGAGCCGCGCGGCACTCCGTTCAGCGAATTTCATCGTATTCGCGCGCTCACTGCGCTCGGGCACCAGGTCGACCTCGTCACCTATCCCTTCGGTGAGAACGTCGACCTTCCCGGACTTCGTGTGTTTCGCTGCATGCGGCCGCCCTTGGTCGGCGGCGTGAAGATTGGTCCGTCGCTCGCGAAGCTGCCGCTCGACGCGATGCTGACGCTCGCGGTCGTGCGCCGCGCGCTCGCGGAGCGTTACGACGCGATTCACTCGCACGAGGAGGGCGGCCTCATCGGCGCGCTGCTCGCGATGGTGCTGCGCGTGCCGCATCTCTACGACATGCATTCGAGCCTGCCGCAGCAGCTGACGAACTTCGCGTTCAGCCGCTCGCGCGTCATGCGCCGGATCTTTCTCGCGATCGAGCGCTTCATGATCCGGCGCTCGCGCGTCGTCATCGTCATCTGCCCGTCGCTCGAGGACACGGTGCGCGCCATCGAACCGCACGCGCGCACGGTGCTCATCGAGAACGCGCCGGGATCGGCAGAGGATCAGGCGACCGAAGATCAAGCGGCGCGGGTCCGCCGCGCGCTCGGACTCGGCAATTCACCGATGGTTCTTTACACCGGGACGTTCGAAGCGTACCAAGGCCTCGATCTCCTGTTCGATTCGATGGCCGTCGTGCGCGGCGAACGCCCGGATGCGCGACTCGTGCTTGCTGGAGGCAAACCGGATCAGATTGCACGCGCGCAGGCGCAGGCGCAGGCAAAGGGCATCGACGCGGTTACGATTTTCGCGGGCGAGCGGCCGGCGTCGGAAATTCCCGCGTATCTGCTCGCAAGCGACGTGCTCGTCTCGCCGCGGTCGCGCGGCACGAACACGCCGCTGAAAATTTATCAGTACCTTCGATCCGGCAAGCCGATCGTCGCGACTCGCCTGCTGACCCACACGCAGGTACTCAGCGACGAGACGGCCATTCTCACCGGCGCCACCGCCCACGAGTTTGCCGCCGGCATCATCGCCGCGCTGAACGATCCGGTGCGCAGCGCGGCGGTCGGTGGACGCGCCCGAGCGCTCGCAAACACGAAATACAGCTACGAAGCGTACCTCGAACGGACGCGTCAGGCGTGTGCGGCCCTTGTCGAGCCGCATCCGCCGGCGGCCGTGGTGAAAGACGTCGCGTGACCCATCAGCGGGACGAAAGCCATTACAGCTACGCCGTGTACGCCGATCCGGCGATGGCGCGCACGTTCGAGGACAAGCGCTTCGGCGGACCGATTGGCGATCTCGTGGCGAGCACGCAGGCGCGGGTGCTCGCGGACATGATTGGCCGCATTCAGGATCGTTCGATCATCGACGTCGGCACCGGCGCGGGACGCGCCGCGATCGTGCTGGCGCACGGCGGCGCCCGCGTGACCGCCGTCGATGCGTCCGCGCAGATGCTTGAGGTCGCGCGCAGTCGTGCCGCACAGGACGGCGTCGGCATCGACTTCCGTCTCGGCGACGTCCACGCGCTGGAGTTCGAGGATCGTGCGTTCGACGTCGCGGTCTGTCTGCGCGTCCTGATGCACGCCCCCGACTGGCCGAAGGCGATGGCCGAGCTGTGCCGGGTCGCCGATCGGCTCGTCATCTTCGATTACCCTTCGGCGACGAGCACCGCGGCGCTCCAGTCGCTGACACGACGCGCCATCCAGGCGCTCGGCGGGCGGACGGAGGCTTATCGCGTGTTCACCGATGGCGCGATTCGACGCGAGCTCGCGCGGTCCGGATTCAGCGTGCGCTCGGTGCACCGCCAGTTCGTTCTGCCGATTCAGTTCCACAAGCTGATTGGATCGCGGCGCTTCACCGTCGCAACGGAAACGCTGATGGAACGCGCCGGCCTGCTGCGCCACTTCGGGTCGCCGGTGACGGTCTGCGCCGAGCGGTGCGCGTCCTCGTAACCGGCGCCACCGGGTTCACCGGCGGCCATCTGGCCCGTGCGCTGGCCGGCCGAGGATACGACGTGGGCGCGCTCGTCCGGGATGTTGCGCGAGCGCAGGACCTCGCATCGAGCGGCGTGCGCCTCGAGCAGGGGGATCTCCGCGACCGCGCATCGCTCACGAGGGCGACCGCCAACGTGGACGTCGTGTACCACGTCGCGGCGATTTATCGTCAGGCGGGTTTGCCGCGGGACGCATATCACGCCGTCAACGCCGTCGCGGTGAAAGACATCATCGAAGCAGCGGCCGCGAACGGCGTCCGGCGCGTCGTCCACTGCAGCACCGTCGGCGTTCACGGCGATGTCGAGCATCCGCCGGCGAACGAGGACGCGCCGCTCGGACCGGGCGACGTGTATCAGGAAACGAAGCTCGAAGGCGAACGGTTCGCGCGCGAGGCCGCAGCGCGGCTTGGCATCGAGGTGACGATCGTTCGTCCGACCGGCATTTACGGACCGGGTGACCGTCGTCTGTTGAAACTGTTCCGCGGCGTCGCACGGCGTCGATGGGTGACGCTCGGCAGCGGTGAAATCTATTACCATCTCACCTACATCGACGATCTCGTCGAAGGGTTTCGTTTGTGTGGCGAACACGAGGCCGCCGCGAATCGCACGTACATTCTGGCCGGTGGGGAAGTGACGACGCTGAACGCGCTGGTGCAAATCGTCGCCGACGTCGCGCGCGTCCCTGCGCCGCGTCTGCACCTGCCCGTGTGGCCGGTGTGGGCGATGGGCGCGGTATGCGAAGCGGTGTGTGCGCCGCTCGGCATCGAGCCTCCGATCTACCGGCGCCGCGTGGACTTCTTCACGAAGAGCCGTGCGTTCGATATCTCACGCGCGCGGCACGACATCGGATACGCGCCGCGTGTCGGTTTGCGCGACGGGATTTCGCGCACGCTCGACTGGTACCGCGCGCACGGCTGGTTGTAAGGTGAACGACGAATCGACTCGCGACGCGCCGGCCGTTCGTACGGGCGTCATTCACGCCGCACAGGATCAGCTGTTCGCCCCGGGCAGATCGAGCCGGGAGAAATACACCGAGCTCGTCGTCGGGCAGCCCGGGATCGGTGCGCTGATCAGGCACGAGGTCGTCGTCTCGATCGCGCAGGCGCGTGCGGGCGCTCTCGGTCTCGTGCTGCGCAAGGCGCTGTATCCGCTGCTCCTGGGATCCTGCGGCCGCAACGTCGTCTTCGGACAGAACGTCGTGCTGCGTCATCCGCACAAGATCCACATCGGCAGCAACGTCGTGGTCGACGACAACTGCCTGCTCGACGCGAAGGGCGATGCGAACGCCGGCATTCGAATCGCGGACGGCGTGTTCATCGGCCGCAACACGATCCTGTCGTGCAAGAACGGCGACATCGAGATCGGCGAGGGCGCCAACCTCGGGTTCAACTGCGAAGTGTTTTCCGCCAGCCGCGTGACGATCGGCCGTGCCGCGCTCATCGCCGCTTACACCTACATCATCGGCGGCGATCACGATTTCTCCGATCCGGCGAAAGCCGTGCTCGCACAGGCGCGTACATCGGCCGGCGTGACGATTGGCGAGGGCGTGTGGATTGGCGCCGGCGCGAAAATCCTCGACGGCGTGCGCCTCGGAGACAAGGCCATCGTCGGCGCCGCCGCCGTGGTGCGCGAGAACGTTCCCGACGGCGCCATTGCGGTCGGCATTCCCGCGCGGGTCGTCGGGTCGCGTTGACCGCGTGAGCGTCTTAGCGATCGTCACGTCCAGCCCGCCGTCGATCGAGGGGGGACATCTCGTCATCGCCCGCTCGCTCGTCGACGCGGCACGCGATGCGGGGCACGACGCGCATCTCATCGTGACGCCTGATTACGGATTCGGACGTCAGGGCCGGGCGTACTGGCGCACATGGCACACCGATGTCCGCGCGATTGACGGGCGCCGCGTCGAGCAGGTGATCAGCCTTCGATATCCGAGCTACGCCGTGCGCCATCCGCGGCACGTGTGCTGGCTGAACCACACGATGCGCGAGTACTACGATTTGTGGCCGCGGCTGACGGCGTCGATCTCGGCGCCGAATCGGGTGAAGGAGACGGTCCGCAAGGTTGCGATTCGCGCCGCGGATCGATGGCTGCTGACCCGGAACGTCACGCGCGTGGTGGCGCAGTCGCACACGATCCGGCAGCGCCTGCAGCAGGACTTCGACATCCACGCAGACGTTGTCCATCCGCCGCCGCCGCAGCGTCCGTATCGCTGCGACGCGTACGGCGATTACGTGTTCTGCATCTCGCGGCTGACGGCTCACAAGCGAGTCGATCTGCTCGTTCGCGCGCTGGCCGATCCCGTGGCGAGAACGGTCAAGGCTGTCATCGCCGGCGAGGGCGAGGAGCGCCAGACGCTCGAAGCCATCGCGCGTACGCTCGGCGTCACCGATCGCGTGACGTTTCTCGGTCGCGTCGACGATCGCGTGATGCTCGATCACTACGCGCGCTGCCGCGCGGTCTGTTTCACGCCGCTGGCAGAGGATTACGGCTTCGTCACGGTCGAAGCGTTTGCGTCCGCGAAGCCGGTCATCACGTGCACCGACAGCGGCGGACCGACCGAGCTCGTCAAAGACGACGAAACCGGCGTCGTGTGCGAGCCGACGCCGTCGTCTATCGCGATCGCGCTGGCGCGTGTGATCGACGATCGCCGCCTCGCGGAACGGTTGGGCGCGACCGCAGCAACGTCGGTGTCGGAACTTCGGTGGGACGCCGCGGTACGACAGTTGCTGCTGCCGTAGCAGTGAACTGAAGCGCGAAAGCTTCGCTGAGCGATCGCCGGCCGAGGGCGCCGCTGAAAGTGTTACCTCACGGGCGGCAGCGCCGCGGACGCGAAGCACCGTTTGTGCCAATCCGTCTTCGTGCTTTCGGCACATCGCGGCCGTCTGTCTCACCTGACCGGTCTGTTTTCACCGCCCGGGCTACAATTGCATCCATGGCGTATCGCAGTGAGCTCGAGGCGCGGCTCGCCAAGAAAACCACCAAGGCGATCGTCGACTACTCGATGATCGAGGACGGCGATCGCGTCATGGTGGGATTGTCGGGAGGGAAGGACAGCTGGGCGCTCCTTCAGATTCTCGACGTGCTCAGGCAGCGCGCGCCCGTTTCGTACTCGCTGGTCGCCGTCAACGTCGACTCCGGCTACAAGGAATACAAACACGACGTCATCGCGCGAACCTGCGAGTCGCGCGGGTGGGAGTACCGCATCGAGCACACCGGCATCGGCGAGCTGATCGACGACATCCTCGACGACGGCGCGACGCCCTGTTCGCTGTGCGCGCGGCTCCGGCGCGGCGTGCTGTATCGCATTGCGAAGGAAGTGGGCGCAACGAAGATCGCGCTCGGCCATCACGCGGACGATTTCATCGAGACGCTGCTGCTGAACCTGTTCTTCGCGGGCGCACTCAAAGCGATGCCGGCCAGGCTCGTGTCCGACGACGGCGCGCACGTCGTCATCCGGCCGCTGGTGTACGTCGGGGAAGACGAGGCGCGTGCGTATACGAAGGAGTCCGAACTTCCGATCATCGGATGCTGCTGTCCCGCGTGCGGCGATCTGGGATTGCAGCGGCAGCGCACGAAAAGGCTGCTGATGGAGCTCGAACGCGAGCATCCCGGCGTCAAACAATCGATGCTCAAGGCGCTCGCCAACGTCGCGCCGCGCCACCTGCTCGACACGCGGCTGAATCCTCCCTCAGAGCTGCGTGCACGCGTCAGGCTCACCTCGCAAGCGACCGAATGCGCGCCGTCGTCCAACGCGTCGCTTCCGCCTCAGTGACGGCCGGCGAATACCGTGCCGCGATCGATCGCGGCCTCGTCGTGCTCGTCGGCGTCGAGCGGGACGACGGTCCCGAGGACGTCACCTACATCGCGCGAAAAATCCTGGAGCTGCGCGTCTTCCCGAGTGAGGATGGCTCGAAAGAGTTCGACAGGAACGTGTGCGACATCGGCGGCTCGCTGCTCGTCGTTTCGCAGTTCACGCTCGCGGCCGACTGCCGGAAGGGGCGGAGACCGGCGTTCGACGCCGCGGCGCCGCCGGATGTGGCCCGGCCGCTCTACGAATCCGTCGTCGCCCGGCTGCGCGACGCGGGAGTCGCCGTCGCCACCGGCGTGTTTCAGGCGATGATGCACATTTCACTGGTCAACGACGGCCCGGTCACGATGTTGCTCGACAGCAAAAAGATTTTCTGACGAACGTCATCATTTCAGGATTCAACATCCGAATGCGTACATTCCAGCTGGCAGTCGGTCTCGCGTGTGTTCTTTCGTCGCACGCCGTATTCGCACAGCAGCGGCCGCTCGTCACCGAAGATCCCGAAACAATCGGCGCCGGACGCCTGCTCATCGAAGGCGGCATCGACCGCGCTCAGGATATTCAGTACCCGGTATCAGGACTGCGCGGAGATCTCTGGCGCGCGCCGACCATCGGCCTGAGCTTCGGCCTGAGCTCGATCGCCGAGCTCCAGATTGACGGCGGTCTGTTCGACAGCCTCAGCATCAAGGGTCGCAATCCAGCGGCGCCGCTGGCATCGTTATTGACGGCGACCGGCGACAGCACGCACGATTTCGAGGACGCCATCGTCGCGACCAAGATTCGACTGCTCTCGGAAACCGCGCAGCGGCCCGCGTTTGGCATTCGTTTCTCGACCAAGCTGCCCAATGCATCGAACGAGAGCGGCCTGGGCACTGACTCGATGGACTTCCACATCCTGCTGCTCGGCGCGAAGACGGTGGAATCGGTTCGGGTCGTCGGGAATCTTGGCGTGGGGATTCTGTCCGATCCCGTCGTCGGCAATCGTCAGAACGACGTCCTGATGTATGGCCTGTCGTTCGCGCGCGCGATGACGCAGGCGACCGAGCTCGTGGGTGAAGTGAACGGACGCGTGTCGGTTCGGAGCGGAGAACCGTTTCCCGGAACTGAAAGCCGCGGTCTGCTGAAGCTCGGCGCGCGTTACACGCACTCGTCGATTCGCTTCGACGGCGGCGTATTCTTCGGACTGACGACGATCGATCCGTCTGTCGGCTTTACGGTCGGCTTCACGTACGTGTTCAACGCGTTCCAGGTGCCTTGAACCATCCCGCTGTCGCGCGAGCCTTTCAGGCGAGCGTGTCCCGCTCGGCTGAAGCCTTCGCGCTACGGCTAGCGATGCGCGCGGCGTGGAAAGCAACCGCAGCGGCCGCTGAGAGCGCGGCGTTCTCTGCGCGCTCCCGGTTGCTTCCCGGTCGGCTGACGCGCACTACGATTGTGATACTCCAGCTTTGGCAGAATCACGGCAATAGAAACTCCGCACGGCTTCGACTTCAATCCGCCGTCGATCGTCGGACCACTTGAGCTCGGCACCGACAATGGCCGCTGCACGTTCGACCGCGGCGTCTCCCGGATCGCCGAGCGCACCGAGGGGCGTGCGGCGCAGCACCGCGTCGGCGAGCGTGAGCGCCATTTCGTGCCGGGCCGCATGCACGAACTCGGCGCCGATGACCGGTGAGTCGCGCGCCACGCGCGTCCGCCAATCCGCGCGTGACTCCGCGAGCTCCAGCACGTTCCAGTATCGCGATCCGTACGCCGCGATGAGATGCGGGATGCTATCGGCCGGCAATCCCTGATCGTGCTCGCGCCGCGCCTCCGCAATTGCGAGTCCTACGTCGCGGATGCTGCCGCCCGGCAGTGCGGTCGTCGCGGTCCTGCATGGCACCGCACGCTGCTGCAGCTTGGACAGGACCAGCGTCGTCACTTTCTCCGCCACCGCACGCGCCGTCGTGTATTTCACGCCCGACACCGTGACGAGACCATCGATCCCTTCGATCGCATGATCGCGCACGCGATCGTGCCCCTCGAGCGACACGCGACTGCCGTGGACCGCGGCCGGCACGATGCCGCGATGCACGAGCGTGACGTCGGCACGGGTGAGATCGAGCGCAGGAAACGCCTGATTCAGCTCGGTGATGAACGAGCCGATCTCCCGATCGGTGACGCCGGTGTCATCGGGATTGGCGACCTCGGCCGACTCCCACGTGCCGAACAGCGCGCGCTCGCGCCACGGCACGAGAAACAGATTGCGTCCTGATATCGCGCGGCCGCCGATCGCTTCTTCACCCGCATCGCGCCGCGTGACGAGGTTGATCGCTTTGAGCATCGGAATGCGGGCGCTCGTGCCGAGCGCCTGAAGGAAACGATCGATCGCGGCGCCGGTGGCATTGACGGTGAGCTTCGCCGCGATTTCCAGCTGCCGCGATCCGAGCGTGTCCCGCGCGCGCACGCCGACCACGCGTCGGCCTTCGACCATCGGCGAGACGGCCTCGACATGATTGGCGAGTGTGGCGCCGTGCTCGGCAGCCGCAATCGCGTACGCAAACGTGAGGCGATCGGGCTCCGTCGTCACGTAGTCGTAGAAAATTGCCGCGCCCGTCAGCCCCTGACGCCGGAGACCGGGAAACCGCTGAATCGCCGTCGCTCGACCGACGATGCGCCCGCCCGGCAGTCGAAGCGAGGGAGATACACCGGAGTTCTTGCCGACCGCGACGAGCCGGTCGATCGTAAAGCCGGCCAGCATCGCGAGCTTGCCGCGCGTGAACGAACGGTAGAGCGGCAGGGCGACCGGCAGCGGCCTGACCGCGTGCGGCGCGATGCGAGCGATCGTGCGTCGTTCGCGCACCGACTCGCGCGCGCGGGCGACGTCGAGCTTCTGCAGGTATCGCAGCCCGCCGTGGATGGTGCGCAGGTGATTGAACGAGGCGCCGCTCCCGAAATCGTCGCGCTCGATGAGCGCCACGTTCAAGCCGCGCTGCGCCGCGTCGTACGCGATCGTCAGGCCGTAGATGCCGCCGCCGACGACGAGCACGTCGAACGTCGATGCCGTCAGCCGATCGAGGTCGCGGATCATGCGGGACACATCCTATATAGTCTTGGCGTGTCGACCATAGAGCAGGTGCGCGCGTACTGGAACACACACATTCACGACCTCGATGTCTCGACCCAGCCGCCGGGCTCGCGCGGGTTCTTCGCGGACCTGGATCAGTATCACTTCGAGAAGCTGCATCACCTGCTGCGGCTCGTCGACTTTGACGGTTACCGCGGCCGTTCGGTTCTCGACGTGGGCTGCGGCGCCGGGGTGGATCTGGCGCGCTTCGCGCGCGGCGGCGCGGACGTGACCGGCGTCGACGTCGCGCAATCGGCCGTCGATCTGGCCCGGACGAACTTCGAGCAGCAGGGAATTCGCGGGCGGTTCGAGGTGGCGAGCGGCGAAGCGCTGCCGTTTGCCGATGGCACGTTCGATCTCGTGTTTGCGCACGGAGTGGTGCAGTACACGGCGGATCCGCAGCGGCTGGTCGACGAGTGCCGCCGCGTGTTGAAGCCCGGCGGGCAGGCCGTCTTCCAGGTCTACAACCGCGTGTCGTGGCTCAACGCGCTCTCGAAGCTGATGAAGGTGGGCCTCGAGCACGAGGATGCGCCCGTGCTGCTCAAGTTCAGCATCGGAGAGTTCCGGCGGCTGCTGCGCGGGTTCCGCGAGGTGAAGATCGTTCCCGAACGGTTCCCGGTGAGGTCCCGGCTGCACGGCGGATGGAAGGGCGCCGTTTACAACGGCGTGTTCGTCGGCACGTTCAATGTCCTGCCGCGCCCGCTCGTCCGCCGGTTCGGGTGGCATCTCCTGGCGTTTTGCATCAAGTGAGATGCAATTCACAAAAGCGCATGCGTACGGGAACGATTTCCTCTACATCCTGAAAAAGGACGTCGAGCGTGCGGCCGTCGACATGCTGGCGCGCGAGCTGTGCGACCGGCACACCGGCATCGGCGCGGATGGCCTCATCCTCTACGAACCGACGGCGGCCGGCGCCGCGATGCGGCTGCTGAACGCCGACGGCAGCCGCGCCGAGGTATCGGGCAACGGCGTTCGCGGCCTCGCCGCCATCCTCCTGCGACACGACGACCGGGCCGCCGCGGCGCTGACGGTTGAGACGGAAGCCGGTCCCAAACGGTTGACTCGGACCGGCCGCACCGGCTCGCGTCAGCTGTTTCGCGCGGACATGGGCGTACCGCGCGACCTCCGGCGCGTCCCGATCGAGGCGTGCGGCGAGTCGCTGCAGATCGTGGTGATGGACTTCGGCAATCCGCAGGCCGTGGTCCTCGGGCCGCTGCCCGATCGTGATCGCTTCGATCGGCTCGGCGCCGCGCTCGAACGTCATCCGATGTTTCCGGCGCGGACCAACGTCGAATTCGCCACCGTCGACACGCCCGACAGCGTCCGCATTCTCATTTGGGAACGGGGGGTCGGGCCGACCGAATCCTCGGGAACGGGATCGTGCGCCGCGCTTATTGCGGCGGCGGCGTACGGCGGCGCCGCGCGCACGGCGTCAGTCGTCGCGCCGGGTGGATCGCAGCGCGTGGAGTGGCGAGAGGAGGGCGTGTATCTGACCGGCTGGGCCGAGGTGCTCTTCGACGGCGTGTGGCTCCGCACGTAGCTGCAGTTTCTTCAACGCACTTCCATCACATCCGATTGCAGATTCTGCGTCGCGGTCAGCGGCGGCGGCGCACCGGCGCCGCGGCCGC
>Ga0075435_100001848_pt1 | contig 13741 bp, 8 predicted proteins | sample RhiMethybrSRZTD4_FD_75302 | JGI IMG/M metagenome (GOLD analysis project Ga0075435, IMG submission 75302) | Populus rhizosphere microbial communities from Tennessee, USA - Rhizosphere MetaG P. TD hybrid SRZTD4 | ecosystem: Host-associated > Plants > Roots > Rhizosphere > Soil | place: USA...
CACGTCGCGGACCGCGCGGTGTCGGTCGCCGGCCGCTCCGAGAAATCGTTCGAGGAGCACGGCGTCGTCTACTCGCACATCATGGACCCGCGCACCGGCCGGCCCGCGCAGGGCGTGCTCGCCGTCGTCGTGCTCGCGCCTACGGGTACCGACGGCGATGCGCTCGACGATGCGTTCTTCGTGCTCGGTCCTGAGCGGAGCCGTGCGTACGCCGCTCGGCTGCCCGAGACCGAGGCGATGTTCCTGGTGCCCGATTCGTCGCGCGGGTGGACGCTTGTTCCGGTGCGCCGCGAAGCGGCCGGAAGGTCGTTCCCTACGGACGAAGATCGACGACGGCATATGTCGTGAGGCGAGGAATCGAGAATTCTGTGACGCCGGCCCCGGCGCTCTGATCCTGGAGTGACAGGCGTCCGACTCCCGCGACGTACGCCTCGCCGGCGGAATACGCGCCGCGCACGCGCACGCGCAGCCCCTCGATCTCGCGCCCGCCGTAATTGATCACGTGCAGCCGCGCGCGCCCGTCGCCGGCCGTCAGCCGGCAGATCACGACCTCGCTTCCGAACACGCGCAGCGCGCGCCGATCGTCGGTCAGTCGGCGGCGAAGCTTCAGCGCGAACGCGCTCGGATCGGCCGCCTCTTCGCGGGGATAGTCGGGCGATCCGATCCGGACGTTGATCGCGAACTGCGGCGACGGCGCGCTGACGACCTCGAACAGCAGATTGCGGCGCGCCAGGAGATTCATCACTTCGCCGGTAACCTGCGATCCATCGTCGACGACGGCGAAGTCCGCGACGGCCGGCAGATCCATCGGCGGCAGCGCTCCGAGGAACGCGAGCATGCCCGCGGCAGACGGAAGGTCGGCGCGATCGATCTTCAGCGCCGCATCGGCGCCGTACGCGAACGCCTCGGCCGCCGCGAGCGCCGCCTTGCCGGCCGGTACCGTGTAGACGTATCTCGCTCCGGGACGCCGCATGACGCGCCAGCCGTTGGCCTCGATCCACGGCGCGCGCGTCGGCGACGCGACGCCCGGGCGCGGCGTCGTGCCGGGCACGGCGAGCGGTTCGCGGGAGGCGACGTCGCCTTCAGCACACGCGCGCTGGATCCCCGCGGCCTCGAGCGCCGCGCGATCGACGCCCTCGGCGACGCTGACACAAGGCAGAACGATGGCGAGGATGATGAGCGCAGCCACACCGCGTCACTTGAAGTGACGGACGTCCTTTTCGTTCTCCGTACAGTAGTACTCGAGCAAGTCGGTGTCCGGCAGGAGGACCGCCGGTTGCGTGTAGGTGAGCGGCTTCGCGTAGGTCCCGGGATCGTCGATGGTGATCTCGATCGACAGATGCCCGAAGTCGTGCCGCCGATAGCGCTCGGTCAGGCGCAGCCGGTCGCTGTGCGGATGCCCCATCCGATCCAACCAGCCGCCGTCCCTGAATCCCACGCTCTCGATCACGAGCGTATCCGTCTCCCAGCGACCAACCGAGTACCCATTGAACGACGGGTTCGGATCCTGCGGCAGCGGCCGGCCGTCCATGAAGATCTGCCGGTACGTCGTGTCCTTCTCGTACAGCATGATGATGAGACGCGGCATCTGAACGATCTTGAACGGGTACGGGAATGTGTCGATGCCGGGCACTCCGACGGGCACGCAATGCGCCTCGGGCGCGATTCTGCCTTCACTCGCGAGTCGTTCCTTGAGCAGTGCGTCGGCCTCCGGGCGCAGCCCCACCTGCTCAGGCGTGAGATCCCTGGCGATGTTCCTGAAGTATCGCGGGAAGACCTCGTTCTCGACACCCTCCGGCACGCCCAGCGGATCGGGTGCGGCCCGCCAGATGCCCGCCATGTCCGGTTTGCCGTCGCGCGTCCTCGGCGCGCGTGCGGACAGGTTCACCTTTCCATCCTTCGTCCGCGGAGCGTCGGCCGACGGGTAATTGAGCCACTGCGCGCCGAGCGGCGCCGCCATCGTCGCAGCGGCCAGCACGACGAGGCCGACAGCTGACTTCATCGCGACCTCCAGCGATCGTTCCCGGTCAGCGAACGTCCAGTTCCTCGACACGGATGCGCGCGCGGTCGTACACGCCGAGGCCGAGCGTCGACGCCTGCTCCACGTGGCGCGGCTCGCGGATGATGATGTTGACGTTCGGGTCGGCGTCGCGCGCGCGCGTGTCGTCGATGCGGAGCGAGCCCGGCGAGCGGTCCCAGATCGAGATCGCGCCGTGCGCGCGCCGCTCCGCCTCGATGATGTCGAGCAGCAGCCGATCGATCGCGACCGGGTCGGTGCCGATCATGATCTGCTTCGGATAGAAGACGTAGCGCGTCGTCCTCGCGAACGGGCCGCCGTGCCACACGCCGCGCAGGCCGTCCATGATCTGCAGCACCGTCCTCGAGCGCAGCGGCTCCATCGCGGCGAGCGCGCCGACCACCGAGAGCGTGTGCGACCTGCCGCGCTGATGCGTCCGCGCGACGTTCGAGAAGCTGCCGTACGCGACGTTCTTCAGGCACCCGGTGACGCCCGTCGCGCCGTGGTCCTTCATGTTCGGGATGTTGATGATCTTCGTGAGCACGCGCGACACGAGCCGCATCATGTTCGACCGCGTGTCCTCTTCGCCGAAGAAGTCCGCCTCGAGGTACGTGTCGGGATCGTAGCCGCTGTTGTCCACGTTGCGGTTCGCGCGCTCGGCGGCAACGATCTGCACGCCGGCGGGCAGATGCGGCGCGTAGTTCACCTCGTCCATCTGATTCTGGAAGCGTTCGTAGACGTAGACGTGCGACGTCGGCACGCCGATCGCCGCCAGCTGCCGGACGACGTCCGCGACGATCTCGTGCGCCGACACGCAGTGCGGATACCCGCCGCAGTTGACCTTGATGCCGACGACGTCCGACGGCTCGAAGAAGCGGCGCCATGCGTCGGCTGTCGTGGCCGCGCCGGTCAGCGCGCGCATGCCCTGCGCCAGCATCTCGCGTACGACGGCATCGTTGGCGGCGCCGGTGGACGTGTCGACGCACCTGTCCGATCGCACCGAGACGACGCGGCCCGGATACGGACCGGGCATGCCGGGCGCGGCGGATGGTGAGTAACGGGAAACGACTTTGAGCGCCGGCGTGTCAGCCGACGCCCGGAACCCGCGGAGGAAGGACGTCGCCGTCAGCAGCCGCACGAAGGATCGTCTGTGCATACGCGCACGCCCCTTTCGACTTCGCTCAGGGCAACGCCTCGGACTCCGCTCAGGGCCCTCATCCTACCTTGACTCGCGCCGTCAGGTGCGCCATGGTTACGCGACTCTCGGCCCGTCAAGGAGGAACCATGCGCGCTCCGCGAACGTTGGTTTCGATCCTCTCGGTACTCTTCGTCCTGCTGCTCTCCACCAGCGCGCTCGCTCAAACCGGCGCAGGATCGCTCACCGGCATCGTCAGCGATCAGACCGGCGCGAAAGTGCCGGGCGCGACCGTGACGGCCACGAACCAGGCGACCAACGTCGCGTACACCGCGGTGTCGAACGAGGCCGGCAACTACACGATCACCTCCGTGCCGGTCGGCACGTACGTGCTGAAGGCGGAGTTGTCGGGGTTCAAGACCGCGACGACCAATCCGCTCCAGGTCGAGGCCAAGGCCATCGTCCGGATGGACTTCACGCTGCAGCTCGGCGCGATCGAAGAAACGATCCTCGTCGCCGGCCAGACGCCGCTGCTGCAGACCGAATCGGTGACGGTCGGCGAGGTGATCTCCGGCTCGACGGTCGTCGGCCTGCCGCTGAACGGCCGCAACACGGGACAGCTCTCGCTGCTGCTGCCAGGCGTGGTGTCGGTGAACCCGGGATCGTTCACTGCAGTCCGCAACTTCGGCGGCGGACGCCCGTACGTGAACGGCAACCGCGAGCAGACGAACAACTACATGGTCGACGGCGTGGACATGAACGAGTCGATCGACAACCTGGTCGCGTACCAGCCGAGCCCGGACGCGCTCGCGGAGATCAGCGTCGAGACGAACAACTACGCCGCCGACACGGGGAACGTGGCCGGCGCCGTGATCAGCAACGTGATGAAGTCGGGCTCGAACGTCGTGCGCGGCAACCTGTTCGAGTTCTATCGCAACAGCGACTTCGACGCGAACACGTGGGACAACAACCGCTCCAACGCGCCGAAGGCGCAGCGCACGCAGCACATCTTCGGCGCCACGCTCGGCGGGCCGCTGAAGAAGGACAAGTGGTTCATCTTCGGCGACTACCAGGGCACGCGGTTCAACGCGCCCGGCTCGGAGACGGCCTCGGTCGCGCCGGAGGAGTGGCGGCGCGGCGATCTCTCGGGCGTCAACGCCGTCATCCGCGATCCACGCACCAACCTGCCGTTCCCCGGCAATCAGATCCCGCTGTCGCGCATCAGCCCGATCGCGCGCGCAATCCTCGGCAACACCGCGCTCTACCCGACGCCGAACCGCAACGTCGGCAGCGTGAGCGGCAACTACGTCGGAGACGCGCTGACGACGACGCACGCGCACCAGGGGGACGTGCGCGTCGACTGGAACGCGACGGCGAAGGACAAGGTGTTCGGGCGCGTGTCGATCTCCGAGTACACGTCGAGCAACGACAAGCGGCCCTTCGCGCTGCTCCTCGGCAGCGTGACCGATTCGCCGTTCCGCAACGCGGCGCTGAACTGGAACCGGATCTTCACGAACCGGCTGATCAACGAGCTGCTCGTCGGCTTCAACCAGATCACGATCGTGACGAGCACGCTCGACTGGGCGGGCATCGGCAACGCGAACGCGACCTACGGGATCGCCGGCGGCCAGCCGATTCCCGGCCTCAGCTCGATCGGATGGGGCGGCGGCCTCACGTCGGTCGGCGCCGGCGCGAGCGACACGAACACGCTCGACCGCACGTATCAGGTCAACGACAAGGTGACGTGGATCAAGGGCGACCACACGCTGAAGATCGGCGGCCAGCTCCTGCACTACGCGCAGCAGCGGTTCTACGCCGGCAACAACGGCCTGCTCGGCATCTTCACCTACGGCGGCGCGTTCACCGGCTTCCCGTTCTCCGATTTCCTGCTCGATCAGGTCGCCACCAAGGGACGCGGCAGCGTCGCGGACGCGTGGACGCACCTGCACAACCGCATCGCGCTCTTCCTGCAGGACGACTACAAGGTGACGCAGGCGCTCACGCTCAACCTCGGGATGCGGTGGGCGTACACGCAGCCGGTCGTCGAGAAGGACAACCGCCAGGCGAACTTCAGCCTCACGACCGGCCAGGAGGTCATCGCCGCGGAGGGCGATCGCGCGGCGCGCGCGCTCTATCAGCCGTACTACAAGGGCTTCGAGCCGCGGCTCGGCCTCGCGTGGCGGCCCGGCGAGAAGTGGGTCCTGCGCGGCGGCTACGGCATCTCCCAGTACATGGAAGGCACTGGCGCGAACCTGCGGCTGCCGCTCAATCCGCCATTCTTCTTCGAGTCGGCGGTCACCTACGATGCGACGACGGGCGGCGGCAGCCTCGCGTCCGGCTTCGCCGACCTGCGGCCGCTCGATCAGCCGTCGGGACAGGTGCGCGCGTGGGATCCGAACCTGCGTCCGCAGTTCACGCAGCAGTGGAACGTCTTCGCCGAGTACCTCGTGCGATCGTCGGTGACGGCCAACGTCGGCTACGTCGGCAACCACGCGACGCATCTGGTGACGCCGGTCGAAGGGAATCAGCCGCTGCCCGGCACGGGCGATCCGTCGACGTGGGCGCCGCTCCAGAATCGCCGGCCGCTGTTTGCGACGGCGCCGCTCATCACCAACATCTCGACGACGGCCTCGCGCGGCCACAGCGACTACAAGGGCCTGCAGGCGAGCCTGCGCCAGCGCGCGTCGCACGGCGTCGAGTACCTCGCGTCGTACACGCTCGGCAAGGCGAACGCCAATCAGCTCGGCTACTACGGATCCGGCGGCTTCACCGCGTCCGAAGGCACGTACTGGATGAACGCGTACGATCCGGAGGCGAACTACGGGCCGGCGTTCTTCGACGTGCGGCACAACTTCGTCCTCTCGGCCAGCTACGCGCTGCCGTACGGGCGCGACGCCGGCGGGTCGAGCCCGACGAGCGCGCTGCTCGGCGGCTGGGTCGTCGCCGGCATCTTCCAGGCGCGCAGCGGCTTCCCGATCAGCGTGCTCGACGGCCGCGGCTCGTCCCTGCAGGCGGTGCGCGGCGGCGAGCGGCCGAACTGCGTCGGCGATCCGGTGCCGGCGAATCAGACGCTGAATCAGTGGCTCGACATCAACGCGTTCGTCCGCGCGGCGCCCGGCACGTGGGGCAACTGCGGCGTCGGCATCGCGCGCGCGCCGGGCTATCAGAACGTCGATCTCACGCTGTCGAAGCGGTTCGCGGTCGGCGGCCCGCGATACGCCGAATTGCGCGCCGAGATGTTCAACGTCCTGAACCGGTCGAACTTCCGCGCGCCGGCGCGCGATATCAACGCGCCGAACACGTTCGGCCAGATCACGCAGACGCTCAGCACGCCGACCGTCAGCACGGCGCGCACCGGCGAGCTGGTGCTGAAGTTCTACTTCTGAGAGACGCGCGCTCCGGTTCCCGGCAGGGCACGGCCTTCGGGCCGTGCCGTCGACCGCGGGCGGGCCTGTACCGTGGCGGAGACCCTGCGTTCAGCGGAGGAACACGATCATGACGACGCGTCGAACCCTGGCGTTCCTGATGCTCGCCCTCGTGCTCGCCACGAGCGCGTGGGCCCAGCTCGCTTCCCAAACCGCGCTCGTCGGCGCGGTGACCGATCCCGACGGCCTCGTCGTGCCCGGCGCGCAGGTGCTCGCCGTGAACGTCGGCACGCGCGACACCTACGAGGCGACGACCAACGCGGAGGGCTACTACACGATCCAGTTCGTGCGCGCGGGCACGTACGAGATCACCGTGTCGCTCAGCGGCTTCCAGACCTCGAAGGTGAGCGGCGTCGAGGTCGCCACCAATCAGGTCGCGCGCACCAACGTCGTCATGAAGGTCGGCCAGGTGAACGAGTCGATCACCGTCGCCGGCTCGGCGCCAATCATCGACACCGACAGCGCGCGGATCTCGGAGACGATCGGCAAGCGCGCGGTCAGCGACCTGCCGCTCAACGGGCGCAACGTGTGGAACCTCGCGAGCACCACGCCCGGCGTCCTCGGCGGCCTCACGAGCGACATCGGCCTGAGCTTCAGGGGCGCGGGGCAGCGCGAAATCCAGAACAGCCTCTCGCTCGACGGCATCAATTCCTCCGCGAACCTGCTGGCGGCGACCAGCATGCGTCCCATCGCCGACGCGGTGGAGGAGATTCAGATTCAGACCGGCAGCACGTCGGCGGAGTACGGCTCGTATCTCGGCGTGCACGTCAACGTCGTGACCAAGAGCGGCACCAACTCGCAGCACGGATCGATCTTCGAGTTCTTCCAGGGCGACGCGCTCGACTCGCGCGGCTATTTCGACAACACCGCCATCCCCAAGAACCCGCGGAAGCGCAACCAGTTCGGCTTCGAGGCGGACGGACCGGTGCTGCTGCCGAAGCTCTACGACGGCCGCAACAAGACGTTCATCACCGTGGCGTACGAAGGCGTCCGCGCCAACACGCAGCTGAGCCCGATCGCCAGCGTGCCGACGGCGCTGATGCGGCAGGGCAATTTTTCCGAGATTGCCGGGACGATCCGCAACCCGTTCACCAAAGAGATCTATCCGGGCAACATCATCCCGGCGTCGCAGTTGTCGGCCGTCGCGCAGCGGCTGCTCTCGTTCTACCCGACGCCGAATCGTCCGGGGATCGCCTCGAACCTGCAGATCCAGCTGCCGAGCACCGAGAACGTCGATCAGTTCATCGGCCGCGCCGATCAGAACATCGGCAACAAGGTGCGCCTGTCGGTGCGCTACAACTGGCACGACAGCGTGAACAGCAATCCGCTCGGCGCGGTGCTGCAGACGCAGGTCGTCGACCAGCCGCGCGTGAACAAGAACACGCTGATCTCGTACACGCACACGCTGTCGCAGAACCTCCTCAACGATTTCCGCGTGGGCTATCACCGCGTCAACTTCGACACGCTCAATCCGTTCATCGTGGGCGGGCAGGCGTCGGCGGGCGCGGATCTCGGCATCCCCGGGTTCAACGGCGACGTCCGCTACGGCAACCCCGGCATTCCGACGATCGATCTGACCGGCGCGTTCGCCGGGCTCGGCGGCGGCGGCACGAACTGGTACCAGTTCGACACGACGTTCCAGATGTCGAACGTCGCGGCCTACAACCGCGGCTCGCACAACGTGCGCGCCGGTTTCGATCTGCGCCGGCTCGAGACGGGGCGCCGCGCCGCCAACGATCCGCGCGGGCGCTTCAACTTCACCGGCGACATGACGGGCCACGCCGTCGCCGATTTCATGCTCGGCCTGCCGCGAACGGTCATTCCGCCGACCGATCAGATCCAGGGCGACGTCGGCGGCTGGCGCAACGGCTTCTTCGTCAACGACGTCTGGCAGGCGTCGCGGAACGTCACCTTCAGCCTCGGGCTCCGCTACGAGCTGAACACGCCGGTGCAGACCTACGCGGGGCTCGCGTCGATGCTCGCCGAGAACTTCGAGACGATCATTCCCAGCAGCTTTCCCTCGGTGGGGTTCGAGTTCTCGGAGCCGAACCACAAGGACATCGCGCCGCGCCTCGGCGCCACGTATCGCGTGAGCGACAAGACCGTCCTGCGCGCCGGCTACGGCATCTACTACAACCCGAACCAGATGAACTCGTTCACGTTCCTCACCAACAACCCGCCGATCGCGGCGGTCTCGACGTTCAGCTCGGATCCCGCCAACCCCACCCTCTCGTTCACGAGCCCGTTCGGCGTCGTCGGCCCCGGCGGTCCGCCGGACATGATCTCGCCGACGCGGAATCTGCCCAACGCGCGGAAGGATCAGTGGAGCGCCGATCTGCAGCGCGAGCTGTGGCCGGGCGCCGCGCTCGATCTTCAGTACGTCGGGTCGAACACGATCCATCTCGATCGCAGCTTCTTCAACAACACGCCGCAGCCCGGCCCGGGACCGGTCGATCCGCGGCGGCCGAGCCAGAACTTCCGCAGCCGCCGGATCATCCAGAACGATCTGATCGCCGACTACGACGCGGTGAGCGTCATCCTGCGCAAGCGCATGAGCGGCGGCCTGCAGGCCGACGTGCACTACACGTGGTCGCGGACGCGCGACATGGCGACGCACTCGAACGGCGGCGGCCAGACGATGAACAACTACGACATCTGGGCGGACTACGGGCCCGCGAACTGGGACGTGCCGCATCGGTTCGTGGCGAGCTATCTCTACGACGTGCCGTTCCTCAAGAGCTCGCCGCAGCCGGTGCTGCGCTACGTCGTCGCGGGATGGCAGATCGGCGGCGTGACGACGGCCCAGAGCGGGACGCCGATCAACGTGACGATCGCGGCCGACCGTGCGAACATCGGCATCTCCGGCCTGCAGCGTCCGGATCTGGTCGGCGCGGCGCCCGAGCTGAATTGCCAGCAGAGCCCGACGGCGCTCGATCTGATCAACTGCTTCGATTCGTCCGCGTTCGCGATGCCGGCGCAGTACACGTTCGGCAACGCGCCGCGCAATGTGCTGAGGGGCCCCAGGGTGCTCATCACCGATCTGTCGATGGCGAAGAACGTGCCGCTCGGCGGATCGGTGCGGCTCCAGATCCGCGCGGAGATCTTCAACGCGTTCAACAACGTCAACTACGGCAACCCCAACGCGGTGTTCGGCACGGCGACGTTCGGCCGCATCAGCGCGACCAACCTGACGTACCCGAACATGCGGCAGATTCAGCTCGGCGCGAAAGTGATCTTTTGAGGAGCACGAGATGAAACAGACCAATCGACGCAGCTTCATGAAGCGCGGCGTGACGGCGGCGGCGGCGGTGACGGCGGCGGCGCTGCCGGCGACGGCCGCGGCGCAAGGTGAGAAGTCCGTCAAGAAGGTCCACTACCGCAGCGGGCGCAAGCCGGAGAAGCCGCCGCTCTTCAACGGCACGATCTCCTACGGGAGTCTCGTGTTCATCGCCGGCGTCGGCTATCACATGGAAGGCGACATCAAGGTGCACACCAAAGGCGTCCTCGATCAGATCCAGCAGCAGCTCGAGAGCGTGGGATCGTCGATGGAGAAAGTCCTGAAGTGCAACGTGTACCTGAACGATCTGAAGGACTACGCCGGCATGAACGAGATGTTCCAGGGCCGCTTCGGGCCCGAGCCGCCGGTGCGGACCACGATCGCGGCCGCCGGCGGGATCCCGGGAAACTCGCTTGTGGAGATCGACGTCATCGCGACGCTGTAGCAGGCTCGGAGGGGAAACATGTTCCATACCTTGACACGCTGGAGCCGCCGCGAGCTGTTCCAGCGCTCGGCCTTCCTGGCGCTCCCCTCGCTCTTCCGCGGCGCCGCCGCGCCGGCGGCGGCCGAGGCCGCGGCCGATGGACTGCGCGTCGGCGAGGACATCTACCGATCGATTGGCGTGCGGCCGCTCATCAACGCGCGCGGCACCTTCACGATCATCAGCGGCTCGCTGATGCTGCCGGAGGTGCGCGCGGCGATCCAGGCCGCCGCGCAGCAGCACGTCCACCTCGACGAGCTGATGGACGCCGTCGGCGCGCGACTCGCGGAGCTGACGAAAGCGGAGTGGGGCATGGTGTCGTCGGGCTGCGCGGCGGCGCTGACGCACGCGACCGCCGCGTGCCTCGCCGGCGGGAATCCGGATCTGCACGTGCGCATCCCGAACCTCGCCGGCTTCCCGAAAGACGAAGTGATCATCCCGTCGCACTCGCGCAACGTGTACGACGCCGCCGTCCGCGCCTGCGGCGTTCGCATCATCGAGGTCGGCACGGCCGAGGAGCTCGACGCCGCCTTCGGCCCGAGGACCGCGATGGTCTACATCCTGGCAGGCCCCGAGGCGGACAAGGAGCCGCTCAGCACGCGCGCGATCGCGCAGGCGGCGGGCCGGCGGCGCGTGCCGGTCCTCGTCGACGCGGCCGCCGAGGTGCTGACGATCCCGAACGTCCACCTGCAGAACGGCGCGACGCTCGTCGCCTACAGCGGCGGCAAGTGCATTCGCGGGCCGCAGACCGCCGGCCTGCTGCTCGGGCGCAAGGATCTGGTCCGCGCCGCGTGGGTGCACAGCGCGCCGCACCACGGCTTCTCGCGTGCGATGAAAGTCGGCAAGGAAGAAACGATTGGGATGCTGATGGCCGTCGAGACGTGGGTGAAGCGCGATCACAAGGCCGAGTGGAGCCGCTGGATGTCGTGGCTCGATTCGATCGCCGCGCAGGCCTCGCGCGTCGAAGGCGTGACGACGTCCGTCGCCGAGACGACGCAGCTGTCGAACCGGACGCCGACGCTGACGATCAGGTGGGATCGCCGGCGCATCGGCATCAGCGGCGCCGACCTCGCGAAGCACCTGCTCGACACGGAGCCGCGCATCGCGACGCCGGGCGGCCGCGATCGCGGCGACGAAGCGAGCATCTCCATCACGCCGTACCAGATGGCGAGCGGCGAGGAGAAGATCGTCGCCGAGAAGATCTACGCGGCGCTGTCGAAGGCGCCGAAGGGGGCGCCGACGGCGGCGGTGGCGGCCGCGGCAGCGAACGTCGCCGGTCAGTGGGAAGTGCGGATCGAGTACCTCGCGAGCGCGTCGACGCACACGCTGCACCTCGAGCAGACCGGCGGGCGGATCGCCGGATCGCACCAGGGCGATTTCGTGTCGCGCGATCTCACCGGAACGATCGAGGGACGCACCGTGCAGATGGCGAGCTCGTACACCGAGCGCCACGGCGACGCGCTGAGCTTCCGGTTCACCGGCACCGTGGAAGGCGATCAGATGTCGGGAACGCTCGACATGGGCGAGTACCTCGCGGCGAAATGGACCGCGAAGAAGCACGACTACCGGCGAGGCTGATGCGATGCGTTCACGTGCCGTAGCGGTTCTCGTTCTCCTCTCGGCGGCGATGCACCTGTCGGCGCAGCAGAAGTACGACCTCCTGCTGAAGGGCGGCCACGTCATCGACGCGCGGAACACCATCAGCGCGGTGCGCGACGTCGCGATCGCGAACGGCAAGATCGCGGCCGTCGCCGCGAACATTCCCGCCGCCGACGCGCTCAAAGTGGTCGACGCGTCCGGCCTCTACGTCACGCCTGGACTCGTCGACATCCACGTGCACGTCTACGCGGGGACCGGCGAGCGCGGATCCTACGCCGGCGACAACAGCCTGTACCCCGACGGCTACACGCTGCGGTCCGGTGTGACGACGGTCGCCGACGCCGGATCGTCGGGCTGGCGCAGCTTCGACGACTTCAAGAGCCGCATCATCGATCGCTCGAGGACCCGCGTCCTCGCCTTCCTCAACATCGTCGGCGCCGGCATGCGCGGCGACAAGTACGAGCAGAATCTCGGCGACATGGAGGCGGCGCCGACCGCCGACATGGCCGCGCGGCACAAGGACGTGATCATCGGCATCAAGACGGCGCACTACGCGGGCCCCGAGTGGGCGCCGGTCGAGCGCGCGGTCGAGGCCGGCACGCGCGCGAACGTTCCGGTGATGGTCGACTTCGGCGCGAATCGTCCGGAGCGTCCGCTCGCCGAGCTCGTGACGAAGAAGCTGCGTCCCGGCGACATCTACACGCACGCGTATTCCGGCCTGCGCAACGAGCTCGACGAGTCGGGGCACGTCAACCCCGGCATGGTCGAGGGGCGCCGGCGCGGCGTGATCTTCGACGTCGGGCACGGCGGCGGCAGCTTCGCGTGGCGGATCGCGGTGCCGGCGCTCAAGGAAGGATTCCGTCCCGATTCCATCTCCACCGATCTGCACATCGGCAGCATGAACTCCGGGATGAAGGACATGCTCAACGTGATGGGCAAATTCCTCGCGATGGGCATGACGCTCGACGACGTCGTGCGCTGGTCGACGTGGAATCCGGCGCGCGAGATCAAGCGCGAAGAGCTCGGCCACCTGTCGCCCGGCGCGGCGGCCGACGTCGCCGTCCTGCGGCTCGAGAACGGCAGCTTCGGCTTCGTCGACATGTACGGCGCGCGGCTGAGGGGCACGCGGAAGCTCACGTGCGAGCTCACGCTTCGCGACGGCAAGGTCGTCTACGACCTCAACGGCCTCACGCGTCCCGACTGGACCACGCTGCCGAAGGACTACAGGCAGACCGGCGACGCGCGGTGGGACGCGATCACGCCGGCGCCCGTCCGGCAGCCGCGCTGAATCAAGAATCAGGAATTTGGAATCAAGAATCCGTCGTTCCGGCGTCGCGCTGATTGTCGTGCTCGCGGGCGCGTCCGCAGCATCCATGCAATCCATTCCGGCCGGCGACGGCGCGCGGTCCCGCGCGGTGGAGTGGCCGACGTACCACGGATCGCCGAGCGGCAATCGATTCAGCCCGCTCGACGAGATCAACACCTCGACGATCGGCCGCCTCGCGCCGAAGTGGATGTTCGCGATCCAGGCTGCGCCCCGCCCGCTGCAGACGACGCCGGTCGTCGTCGACGGCGTGATGTACGTCACGTCGGTGAACGAGGCGTACGCGCTCGACGCGCGCAGCGGCCGCGAGATCTGGCACTTCAGCCGTCCGCGCACGCAGGGCCTGGCCGGCGACGCGGCGACCGGGATCAACCGCGGCGCCGCCGTCCTCGGCGATCGCGTGTTCATGGTGACCGACAACGCGCACGTGATCGCGCTGGCGCGCGACAACGGCCGCCTCGTGTGGGACGTCGAGATGGCCGA
>Ga0075435_100001849_pt1 | contig 13741 bp, 13 predicted proteins | sample RhiMethybrSRZTD4_FD_75302 | JGI IMG/M metagenome (GOLD analysis project Ga0075435, IMG submission 75302) | Populus rhizosphere microbial communities from Tennessee, USA - Rhizosphere MetaG P. TD hybrid SRZTD4 | ecosystem: Host-associated > Plants > Roots > Rhizosphere > Soil | place: USA...
CACCTCGCACGGCCTCGACGTGCTGCTCCTCGAAGCGGGCAAGCAGCTCGACACGACCGCCGAGCTCAAGTCCCTGGAGTGGCCCTACGACCATCCGCGCCGCGGCGACATGCCCTACACGTCGCACGCGCTGCGGGGCGCGGAGTACGCGTTGCGCAAGCCTCCCTACGCGCCCAAGGACTCGCCCTGGAAGACCGTGCAGTCCTACGTCCAGGGCTGGAACGGCTCCGACTACTCGAAGAACATCCTCGTCAACGAGAAGGAGCATCCCTACACGGGCACGAACTACGCCTGGGTGCGGGCGCGCGTGCTCGGAGGCAAGACGAACATCTGGGGCCGTCTCGCCTTGCGTCTCAGCGACTACGACTTCAAGGGCAAGACCCACGACGGCTGGGGCGAGGACTGGCCGATCTCGTACGCGGACATCGAGCCGTATTACGACAAGGTCGACCTGTACCTCGGGATCTCCGGGCACCCCGAAGGCCTGGCCCATCTCCCCGACAGCAAGTTCCAGCGCGCCACGCGCCTCAACGCGGCCGAGGTGATGCTGCGCCAGTCCATGGCGAAGTCGGGCAAGGTCCTGACGCCCTACCGCGCGGGCGTGACCACCGACGGCCTCAAGCACAACAAGTTCCGCAGCCGCTGCTTCGGACGCGGCGCCTGCAACCGCCGCGCGGGCGGCTGCGACATCCACGCCGCCTTCGACTCCCCCACCGGCCTCATCTATCCGGCCCTGGAGACGGGGCACCTCATCGTCCGCACCGGCTCCGTCGCGCGCGAGGTCACGGTCGATCCCGCGACGGGCAAGGCGCGCGGCGTGTCCTTCGTGGACGCGGCCACGGGCGAGGTCATGGAGGCGCGGGCCAAGGTCGTGGTGGTCGGCGCGTCCACCCTGGAGTCGGCGCGCCTCCTCCTGAACTCGAAGTCGGCGCAGCATCCGAACGGCATCGGGAACTCCAGCGGCCACGTGGGCCACAACTTCTGCGAGCACGTGATGGGCCCGGGCGTGGACGGGTTCGTGAAGGACCTCGTGGGCAAGCCGCGCACGCTCGACGACGGTCGCCCGGGCGGCTTCTACGTGCCGCGCTTCCGGAACCTGAAGGACAAGCAGAAGGACTTCGTGCGCGGCTACGGCTTCGAGGGCAGCGCCGGCACCGGCATGTTCCCCGGCGCCTCCCGCGCGCCCGGCTTCGGAGCCTCCTACAAGAAGATGGTCCGCGAATACGAGGGCGCGACCGTCGGCATGGGCGGCTTCGGCGAGGTGCTCTCCCGCTACGAGAACGCGGTCAGCATCGACCCCGAGGTCAAGGACAAGTGGGGCGTCCCCGTCCTGCGCTTCGACTTCAAGTTCGGCGACAACGAGAAGAAGATGGCCGCGGACATGGCGAACACGGCGAAGGAGATCTTCGAGGAGGCCGGCATCGAGGTGGTCGACCACGACCGGCACATCCTCACCGAGGGCTGGTCGATCCACGAGCTGGGCACGGCGCGCATGGGCACCGATTCCAAGACCTCGGTCCTCACCCAGCACCAGCAATCGCACGACGTGAAGAACCTGTTCGTCGTGGACGGCAGCAGCCACGTGAGCGCGTCCTGCCAGAACCCGACGTGGACGATCATGGCCCTGGCCTGGCGGTCGTGCGATTACCTGGCGGACGAGCTGCGGAAGGGGAACTTGTGACGGTCACGCGCCGCGACGCCCTCAAGCTGGCGGCGGTGGCCGCGGCCACTCCCCTCCTGCCGCGCGGAATCGCGGAGGCCGCGGAAGCGGCCGCGACGAGCGCGGCGGGCAAGACGGCGGCGGCCGCCGCCGGCCGCTTCTTCAGCGCGCCGGAGATGGCGCTGCTCGACGAGCTCGTGGAGCTGATCATTCCCGCGGACGCCCACTCCGGCGGCGCGCGCGCGGCCGGGGTCGCCGCCTACATCGACGGCCGGCTCGCCCAGTACGACCCCGCCATCCCGGTGCTGAAGGCGGACATGGAGCGCTGGAGGTCGGGTCTGGCCACCGTGGACGCGCTCGCCCGCGAGACCTCGGGCAAGAGTTTCCTGGAGACCTCGGCCGCGGAGCAAACCGCCCTGCTCGAGCGCATCGCCAAGCCGCTCACGGAGGCGGGGGTCCCGACGGAGGAGCCGGAGGGACGGCGCCAGCCCGCGACCGAAAAGCCGGAGACGGTGGGACAGCGCTTCTTCGTGGAGCTGAAGTCCTGGACCGCGCGCGGGTATTACACCTCGAAGATCGGCATCCACGACGAGATGGAGTACAAGGGCAACCGCGCGATCGTCGAGTTCAGCGGCGTCGACGTCGCGACCCTGCCCCCGGTCCGCCCCCCGCAAGACTAGCCGCTGAGGGGCGTCTCCGCCGGCCCTTCCAGCACCGCCCGCACCTTGGCCAGGAGCGCGGCCAGCGAGAACGGCTTCTGGAGGAACGGGGCTCCGGGGGCGAGCACGGCGTGCTGTCCGATCGCCTCGTCGGTGTAGCCGGACATGAAGAGGACGCGGGCCCGCGGCGAGATCTCCCGCACCCGGTCCGCCAGCTCGTTCCCCCGCATCTGGGGCAGGATCACGTCCGTCATCAGGAGGTCGATCCCGCGCGGCTGCGCGCGCACGGCGGCCAGCCCGCGCTCGGGATCCGGCGCCTCCACCACCCGGTAGCCGGCATCCTCCAGGACCTCCCGGATGAGGGCGCGCAGCCCGTCTTCGTCCTCGACCAGCACGATCGTCTCCGACCCGCCGTGGGGGTCGACGCGCGTGGCCTCGTCGGCGGGCTTGTCCTCCTGGGCCTCGACCCGCGGCAGGTAGATCTTGAAAGTGGTCCCGTGCCCGGGCTCGCTGTAGACGTCCACGTGCCCGCCGCTCTGCTGGACGATCCCATGGACGGTGGCCAGGCCGAGCCCCGTCCCCTTCCCGCGCGGCTTGGTCGTGAAGAAGGGCTCGAACGCACGGGACGCGGTGGCGGCGTCCATGCCGTGGCCGGTGTCGCTCACGGCCAGGCGGACGTGAGGGCCCGTCGTCGAGCCGGGATGTGTCCTCACATAGGCCTCGTCGAGGTCCACGTTCGAGGTCTCGAGGACGAGGGCCCCGCCGTCCGGCATGGCGTCGCGGGCGTTGACCACGAGGTTGACGAGCACCTGCTCCATCTGCCCGGGATCGGCGAAGACGCGGCCGAGGGCGGGTTCGAACGAAGTCACGATCCGGATGTCCTCGCCGATGAGGCGGGTCAGCATGGACTGCACGTCGGCCAGGGCGGCGTTGAGGTCGAGCACGTGCGGCTCGAGCACTTGCCTCCGGCTGAAGGCGAGGAGCTGGCGGGTCAGGCCTCCTCCGCGCTCGGCCGCCCGGCGGATCTGCTCGGTGCGCTCACGATCCGTGCCCGTGCCGGGGAGGGAGCGCAGGAGCAGCTCGCTGTACCCGGTGATCACGTTCAGCAGGTTGTTGAAGTCGTGGGCGACGCCCGCGGCGAGCTGCCCCACCGCCTCCAGCTTCTGGGACTGGAGGAGCTGGGACTCGAGGCGCTTGCGCTCGGTGACGTCGTGGGCCACCACCAGCCGGCCGGGGTGGCCGTTGAAATCGATGTCGTGGGCCGCCACCTCGACGTCGATGAGGCGGCCGTCCTTGGTTTGATGGCGCCACTCGCCGGTGGGACGGCGGGCCCCCGCTTCCACTTCGCTGCGGACGGACGCGATGGCGCGGCCCACTTCGGACGGAGGACGGATGTCCGTGATGCGCATGGACAGGAACTCTTCGCGGGAATAGCCGTAGTGGTGGACCGCCGCCGCGTTCACCTCCAGGAAGCGCAGGCTGCCGCGATCGAACACCCACATCGGATGCGGGTTGGTCTCGAACAGCAGGTGGAAGCTTTCCTCGCGCTGCCGGAGGCCTTCTTCCGCGCGCTTGCGGGCAGCGCGCTCCTCCGCCTCCCGCACGGCCCGGCACAAGGCGGGGACGAGGCGGGCCGGCCTCTCCTTGGCCACGAAGTCGGTGGCTCCCGCCTTGAGGGCCTCCACGGCCCGCTCCTCGCCGAGGGTCGCGGTGAAGAACACGAACGCGAGGTCGGGCCGGCGCGCCCGCGTTTCCTTGAGGGCCTCGAGGCCGTTGAAAGCGGGGAGCTGGAAATCGGACAGGATGATGTCGAAGCTCTCGTCCTCGAGAGCCTGGACGAACGCCTCGCGCGTGTCGACGCGCACGACCTCCCAGTTGAGCCCGGCCTCCTGCAGCCACACGCCCACGAGGTCCGAATCCGTGACTTCATCTTCGACGTGAAGGAGGCGGGTTCTCGCCGGCATGGCTCTCCCGTCCGCCGGGAGGGAGGCGAACGGCAGCATGGTATCCTTTAACGGATTATAAGTGTACGGACCGGCCAGGATTGCCGTGAGCCTGCTCTTGGCCGCCGCGATGGCGCGGCCGGCAGCGCCGGCCGCCGCCCTCCCCACCGACTACGAGGTCAAGGCCGCCTACCTCTACAACTTCGCGAAGTTCGTCCGCTGGCCGGACGACGCCGCGGGCGGGCCCCGGTTCGTGGTCGCGATCGTGGGCGACGACCCGTTCGGCGCAGTGATCGACCGTGCCTTCCAGGGCAAGACCGTGCTCGGGCGGCCCGTCGAGATCCGGCGGACACGCGTCGTCCGCGAAGCCGCGGACGCGCAGATGGCGTTCATCGGCGCGTCGGAGCGGGCGCACCTGCCCGAGGTGCTGGCCGCCCTCAAGGGCGGCAGCGTCCTCACCGTGGGCGACATGGACCGGTTCGCCGACGGCGGCGGCATGGTGGGGTTCCGGCTGAAGGACTCGACGGTGCGGTTCGAGGTGAACCTGCGCGAGGTGAAGCAGGCGCGGCTACAGATGAGCTCCCAGATCATCCGCCTGGCCCAGCGCGTCATCGAGGACGGGGGCTGATGCGCGCCTTCGAGGGCCTCACCGTGCGCCGGAAGCTGACGAGCATCAGCGTGCTCAGCAGCATGACCGCGCTCATCTCCGCCAGCCTCGTCTTCCTCGTCTACGACGCGACCACGTTCCGCGAGCGCATGGCGGCCCGCCTGGGGACGGAGGCGCAGATCATCAGCTCCAACGCCGTCACTCCCCTCCTCTTCAACGACAACGACGCCGCGGCCACCACCCTGGGCGGGCTGCAGGCGGAGCGGGCGGTGATGGCGGCGGGGATCTTCCGGGTGGGTGAGGGGAATCCCTTCGCCGTGTTTGCGCGCGACCCGGCGTCACGAGCCTCCCTCCCGGCGCCCCGCCCGGACTCCGAGGCCGACGCCCTCTTCGAGAGCGGACACCTCACCATCCAACGGGCGGTGCAGTTCGAAGGCAAGACCATCGGGCACATCGTCGTCCGCGCCAGCCTGGGCGAGCTGCGGGCCCGGCAGCGCCGCTACGCGCTCATCGTGCTCGTGGTGCTGGCCGCCTCCTTCCTGCTCGCCATGGGCCTGTCCCGCATCGCGGAGCGCACGATCTCCGGACCGATCCTCGCCCTCGCCGCCGTGGCCAGCGAGGTCTCCACGCGCAAGGACTACTCCGTGCGCGCCCCCGGCCAGGGCAAAGACGAGCTGGGCACGCTCGTCACCACCTTCAACCAGATGCTCGACGAGATCCAGGCCCGGAACCGCGAGCTGGAGCAGGCGCGGGGCGACCTGGAGCGGCGGGTGGAGGCGCGCACGCGCGATCTCGCCGCCGCCAACAAGGAGCTCGAGGCCTTCTCCTATTCCGTGTCCCACGACCTGCGCGCCCCCTTGCGCGCGATCGACGGGTTCAGCAAGGTGCTGCTCAGCAGCTACGCCAAGGCGCTGGACGACCGCGGCCGCCACTACCTGGACCGCGTCCGCGCCGCCACCCAGCGCATGTCCGAGCTGATCGACGACCTCCTGGGCCTGGCCCGGGTGGGGCGCAAGGAGCTCGCCCGCCGGGAAGTGGACGTGAGCGCGCTGGCCGGGCGGGTGGCCGCGGAGCTGGCGCGGCGCGACGCGGAGCGTGCGGTGCGCGTCGAGATCGCTCCCGGGCTGTCCGCCCACGCCGACCCGCAGCTCCTGGCCATCGTGCTCGAGAACCTGCTCGGCAACGCCTGGAAGTTCACGGGCAAGGCGGCGGGCGCCTGCATCGAGGTCGGCCAGGAGCGCAACGGCGCGGGCGGGCCGTTCTACGTGCGCGACAACGGGGCCGGCTTCGACATGGCATACGCGGACAAGCTGTTCGGCGCCTTCCAGCGCCTGCACCTCGACTCCGACTTCGAGGGAACGGGCATCGGCCTCGTCACCGTGCAGCGCATCGTCGCCCGCCACGGGGGCCGGATCTGGGCCGAGGGCGCCGTCGGCAAGGGCGCGACCTTCCGTTTCACTCTGGAGCCCAAGGAATAATGATGAACGTGAACGAACGTCCCATCCTGCTCGTCGAAGACAGTGCCGACGACGTGGAGCTGACCACCCTCGCCCTGGCCGAGGCCAAGATCACGAACCCCGTCGTGGTGGCCATGAACGGCGTCGAGGCCCTGGACTACCTGTTCGGGACGGGCGCCCATGCCGGACGGGACGCCGCCGATCAGCCCGTCGTGGTCCTCCTCGACATCAAGCTGCCCCTGCTCAGCGGGATCGACGTGCTGCGGCGGATGCGCGAAGACGAACGCACGCGCCGCACGCCCGTGGTGATGCTGACGAGCTCGAAGGAGCAGGTGGACATCGCCGCCACCTACGACCTGGGGGCGAACAGCTACGTGCAGAAGCCCGTGGACTTCGAGAACTTCGTGGTGGCGGCGCGCCAGCTCGGTCTTTACTGGACCGTGCTGAACCAGCCCGCGGAAGCCGGACCGGCCGGCGGCGGCCCCGCTCGGTGAGCGTCCGCCCCTCCGGCGGTCGCATATCATCGGCGCCGTGACCGCCGGCGCCCCGCCCTCGCGACTCCTCCTCGATACGGGCAGCCTGAGGGTGGGACGGTTCTCGATCGGGCCGGATCACCCCGATTTCGCCGTGGCGGGCCAGATGCGCCGTCACGAGTTCGTCTTCCCGCGCACCAGCGTCTGGATCGAGCACGAGGGGGAGCGGCCGTTCATCGCCGACCCCACCGTGGTGACGTATTACAACCGGCACGAACCGTATCGCCGCCGCGTCCTCAGCCCGGAAGGCGATCGCTGCGATTGGTATTCCTTCGATCCGGCAGTGCTGGCGGACCTGGTGTGCCGCCTCGATCCTTCGGCGGAGGACCGCCCGGAGCGTCCGTTCCGTTTCCGCCACGGCCCGTCCGATCCGGTCGCCTACGCACAGCAGCGCCTGGTGGGGCATCACCTGGACGCGCCGGAGGCGGCGGACCTCGTGCGCGTGGAAGAGGTGATGCTGGGCGTCCTGGCGCGCGTGCTGCGGAGGTCCTATGCCGGACACGGTCTCTCGCCGCGCGTGCCGGCGCCGGCTCGGCCGGCGGACGCCCGCGACGTCGTCGAGCGCGTGCGCGCGTATGCGCTCGTGCACCTTGATGAGCGGCTCACCCTGTCCCGCCTCGCCGGCGTCGCGGGCCGTTCGCCGTTCCAGCTCTGCCGCGCGTTCCGTCAGGCGACGGGGGGAGCCGTGCATCGCTGGCTGCGGCGTCTGCGCCTCCACGCCTCCCTGGAGCGGGTCGCGGAGCCGCGCAGCGATCTCACCGCCGTCGCCCTGGACTTCGGCTTCGCGAACCACAGCCACTTCACGGCCGCCTTCCGGCGGATGTTCGGGCTCACGCCGTCCGAGCTGCGGCGGCGGGCGCGGGCCCACACGATGGCGCGCCTGCGCGTCACCGGTGCGGGTTGAACCGGAAGAGCCGCCCGCGGTCAGCGCTTGGCGCGCACGTACATGCCGTCGAAGGCGGGCTTCCAGGTCCTGCCGTCGTCGGACGAGGTCTCCCAGAACTGGCGCACGCGGCCGTCGGGCTGAGGCGTCCAGGCGATGCGGTGCTTCAGGCGGCCACGCTTGTTCGTCATGTCGCCCAGGAGGACCATGCGGCCGTCCGCGAAGGCGCCGTCGAGCAGGAGGAACCCGCCGGTGCTGTCCACCCAGGTCTGGTGCCACTGGCGGGTGCCCGGGTTGTAGGTGTTGAAGCTCGAGCCGACCTGCTTCTGCGGACCGCGCGCTTCCCAGTGCTCCTGCACGACGCAGCCGCCGTATTCGCGCGTGATCTTGTTCGTGCCGACCACGTTGCCCGCGGGATCGAGCACGTCCCAGTCCCCCACCCAGAAGTCGAACTGCCTGTACTCCGGGGCCAGGCAGGGCGAAACGAACGGAGACGGAGACGGGGACTGCGCCTTCGCGCCCGGGCCCATGGCGACGACGACGGCGAAGACGATCACACGTCCCGCGGCACGATGCATCGACACCTCCGGCCGCGACTCTAGGCGCGCCGCGCCCGGCGCCGCTATCGAAATCTTGCATCCCGGGCGCCTTGCCACGGCGCCGGGCCTCCTCTAAGCTCCCCGGAATCAACCGACCCCACGAGGCCTATGAAAAATCCAATCCGCGTCAAGTTGTTCGTGATGATGGTCCTGGAATTCTTCATCTGGGGCGCGTGGCTGCCGCTGATCTTCGGCTATCTGCCCAGCCTGGGCTTCACTCCCGCCCAGCAGTCGTGGATCCTCAACGCCTTTCCGCTGGCCGCCATCGTGGGGATGTTCTTCAGCAACCAGTTCGCGGACCGGAACTTCTCCGCGGAGAAGTTCATGGCCTTCAGCCATTTCGTCGGCGGGGCGGCCATGCTCAGCCTGGCCTTCACCCGGTCCTTCTGGCCCTTCTTCCTCCTGATGCTCGTGCACTGCCTCCTCTACGTACCCACCATCTCGATCGCGAACTCGATCGCCTTCGCCAACATGAAGGACGCGCAGAGCGAGTTCGGCATCGTCCGCATGGGCGGGACCATCGGCTGGATCATGGCCGCCTGGCCGTTCACGTTCATCCTGGTGGACTGGGACAAGGTGCACGCGGTCAACCCGCAGGGCTTCGTCGAATGGCTGGGCACGGTCCTCAACTCCGGGCTCACCGGACCGGCGCTGCAAGCGGGCGCACGCTGGACGTACGTCGTCGCCGGCGTCGCGTCCCTCCTGCTGGCCGCGTTCAGCTTGACCCTGCCCCACACCCCGCCCAAGAAGGCCGAAGGAGGGGCGGTCGAGAAGCTGGCCTGGCTGGAGGCGCTCAAGCTGCTGAAGCACCCGTTCATCCTGGTCCTGTGGCTCGTCACCTTCGTGGACTCCTTCGTCCACAACTGCTACTTCAACTGGGCGGGAGTCTTCCTGGGCGCCGCCCGCGGCGCCGGCGGCGTGGGGATCCCGGGCAACTGGATCATGCCCGTCATGAGCATCGGCCAGATCGCGGAGATCCTCACGATGTTCATCCTGGGGACCACGCTCAAGCGCCTGGGCTGGCGCGCCACCATGATCGTGGGCATCCTGGGCTACCCGGTGCGCTTCGCGGTGTGGGCGTTCCTCCCCCAGCACACGAGCCTCATCATCCTGGTGCAGATCCTCCACGGCATCTGCTACGCCTTCTTCTTCGCCACCGTCTACATCTTCGTGGACGCCTATTTCCCGAAGGACGTGCGCTCCAGCGCGCAGGGCCTCTTCAACGTCATGATCCTCGGGATCGGCGCCCTGGTGGCGAACTCGATCTGCCCGTGGCTCATCCAGGAGGTCTTCACCAGGAACGGCGTGACCGACTTCCACGGCCTCTTCCTGGTCCCGCTGGTGGCGGGCTCGGTGGCCGCGCTCTCGCTCGCGTTCCTCTTCCACCCGCCGGCGAAGCCCGTCGAGCCCTAGGCTCGGGACGGGCCGAGCCGGCCCGTTCTCAGCATTCGACGTGCAGCGGCAGTCTTCGCGCGGTGGCCGTCGAGCCCGCGCTGGCGGTGATCACCAGCGCGACCGCCATCCACTGCGTCCCGGTCAGACGCTCGCGGAGCAGGAACAGGCCGCACACCGCCGCGACGGCGGGCTCGAGGCTCATGAGGATGCTGAATGTCCGGGCCGGCATTGCGCCGAGCGCGCGCATCTCGAGGGTAAAGGGGAGTGCACTGGAGAGGATCGCCATGGCGGCGCCGGCAACGAGCAGCGAGGGGGTGAGGTGTGCGAGCCCGCCGTCCGCGAGACTGAATGGCAGAACGACGACCGCCGCGACGGACAGACCCAACGCCACGGCCGGCCCACTGGGTAGCACGCGCGACACGCGGCCGCCGAGAACGATGTACGCAGCCCAGCCGGCGCCGGCGAGGATCGCGAATAGTGCCCCCATCGGGTCGACACCGCGCGCGCTCCATGGCGCGATGAGCATCACGCCGGCGGCCGCGAGCGCCACCCACACGAAGTCCACGGCGCGACGCGAGCCTGCGACCGCGAGCGTCAGTGGTCCCAGGAACTCGAGGGTGACGGCCAATCCGAGCGGAATGCGCTCGAGGGCCCGATAGAAGATGAGGTTCATGGCGGCGAGCACGAGGCCATACGCCACCACCAGCTGCCACTGCCTGGCTCTGAGCGCCCGCAGCGGGGGGCGGAACAGGAGCATCAGCATCACCGCGGAGAGCCCGATGCGGATGCCGGCCGTACCCGTCGCGCCGAACACCGGGAACAGCCGTTTCGCGATCGCCGCGCCTCCTTGCACACTGACGATCGCGAGGAGCACGGCGGGGACGGGCGGCAGCGCGAAGCGCGCGTCGTCGTACGTTGCCGTGCGATTCATCCCTCGCCGACCTCGACGATCATCTCGATCTCCACGCAGGACCCGGTCGGGATCTGGGCCACCCCGAACGCGCTGCGCGCGTGCGGCCCGCGCTCGCCGAAGATCGTCACCAGCAGCTCCGAGGCGCCGTTGGCGACGAGGTGCTGCTCCGTGAAGGCCGGCGTGCTGTTCACGAGCACCATCAGCTTGACGATGCGCCGCACGCGTTCGAGGTCGCCCAGGGCCGCCTGCAGCGTGCCCATCAGGTCGACGGCGATGGACCGCGCCGCCTCGCGTCCTTCGGCGGTCGTCATGCCGGCCCCGAGCTGGCCCACCCACGGCTTGCCCTCCCGCTTGGCGGTGTGGCCGGCCACGAACAGGAGGTTTCCTGTCCGCACGGTGGGCACGTAGACCGCTCCCGGCGCCGTCGGCGCGGGCAGCGTGATCCCGGCGGCGCGGAGTCTCTCGGACACGGACATCGGGTCTCTCCTCAGGCGATGCGGGCGGGCCGATCGAAATCGACCGCCTCGGTGTTGCCGCCGCAGACGACGACGGCGATGCGCTCCCCCGGCCGTGCATCGTATGCGGCGGACAGGACGCCGGCCAGCGCGGCCGCGCCCCCGGGCTCGACCACGAGACGCAGGCGCTCCCAGAGGATGCGCTGGGCGGCGCGGATCTCGCGGTCCGTCACCAGCAGCACGCGCTCGACGTGGGCCTGGGCGATCGGGAACGTGAGCGTGCCGACGCGCCGCGGGGCCAGGGAATCGGCCGCGATGCCGCCCGCTTCCGCGTCCACCGGCCCTCCCGCGGCCAGGGCCGCCGTCAGCGTCGGCGCCTTCTCCGGCTCGACGCCGACGACGCGGGTCTGCCCGGCGTACCAGCCCGCGACGCCCCCGATGAGGCCTCCCCCGCCCACGGCCACCACGACGGTGTCGAGGTCGGGCACCTGGGCCGCCAGCTCGCGCGCGAGCGTGGCCTGCCCGAGCAGCGTCTCCGCCTGGTCGAACGCGTGTATGGGCATCGCCCCCGAGCGACGAGCCCAGGCCTGGCTGGCCGCGAGCGCGTCCGCGTAGAGATCGCCCCCGATCACCAGCTCCGCGCCATCGGCGCGGATGCGGGCCACCTTGGCCGGAGAGGCGACGGTGGGCACGAAGATCCGCGCCCGCACGCCCAGGCGGCGGGCGGCGTGAGCCACCGCCACTCCGTGGTTGCCGCCGGAAGCCGCGACCACGCCCGCGGGCGGGACCTCGCGCAGGAGCAGGTTCGCGAACGCGCCCCGCGCCTTGAAGGACCCGGCGTGCTGCAGGTGCTCGAGCTTCAGGAAGAGGGAGACGCCGTCCCGGCCCAGGTCGGCCCCCGCCACCTCCAGCACCGGGGTGAGGCGGAGGTAGGGACGAAGGCGGGCGGCGGCGGCGGCCACCGCCTCCCGGTCCAGGCTTGACAAGGAATTCGTCACTTGGCAAAGTAGCTTATATGCTTCCCGTGAGCGTGGTCAAGGCCCTGGCCAACGCGCGCCGCCTGCAGATCCTGGCCTGGCTGAAGACCCCCCGCGCCCACTTCCCGCCCCAGGTGGACGGGGACCTGGTGCGGGACGGGGTGTGCAGCGTCTTCATCGCGCGCAAGCTCGGGGTCAGCGCCCCCACCGCCAGTGAGCACCTGCGCGTGCTCAGCCAGGCCGGGCTGGTGAAGGGCAAGCGCATCAAGCAATGGACGTTCTACCGGCGCGACGAGAAGGGCATCGCCGCCGTCAAGCGCGCATTGCGCTCGGCGTGGTAGAACGCGTCCAGGGATCGCGAGGAGGAGGCGCCATGCACGCCATTCGAGTGTCACGCACCGGCGACCCGAACGTGCTCGAGTACGTCTCGGTGGAGAAGCCCGTGCCGGGCAAGGGAGAGGCGCTCGTGCGCATCGAGGCCTCCGGCGTCAACTACATCGACGTCTACCACCGCACCGGCCTCTACCCGATGCCCCTGCCCTTCACCCCCGGCTCGGAGGGGGCGGGGGTGGTGGAGGCGGTGGGCCCCGACGTCGAGGGCCTCAAGGGCGGTGACCGCGTGGCCTACGCCATGCAGCTCGGCTCCTACGCCGAACACGCTGTGGTGCCGGCCTGGAAGCTGGTGCCCGTGCCGGGCGCGATCGAGTCGCGCACCGCGGCCGCCCTCATGCTCCAGGGCATGACCGCCCACTACCTCCTCAACAGCGTGTACCCGGTGAAGCCGGGCGACGCCGTCCTCGTCCATGCCGCCGCGGGCGGGGTGGGCGGGCTGCTCGTCCAGATGGCCAAGGACAAGGGCGCACGCGTCTTCGGCACGGCCTCCACCTCCAAGCTGCCGCTGGTGCGCGAGCTGGGCGCGGACGCGGCCATCGACTACACCACGGAGGACTTCGAGGCGGAGACGATGCGCCTCACCGAGGGCAAGGGCGTGAACGTGGTCTACGACGCCGTGGGCCGCACCACCTTCGACAAGAGCCTCGGCGCGCTCGCCGTCCGCGGCTACCTCGCCCTCTACGGCCAGTCGAGCGGGACGGTGGCGCCCGTCGATCCCGCGCGCCTGGCCAAGAAGGGCAATTTCCTGACCCGGCCCACCCTCGTCCACTACGCGCAGACGCGCGACGAGCTGCTGTGGCGCGCGCGCGAGGTCTTCGCCGCCGTGGAGCAGGGCAAGCTGCGCGTCCGCGTCGACCGCGAGCTGCCGCTGCGCGACGCCGCGGAGGCGCATCGCCTGCTGGAGGCGCGCCAGACCGCGGGCAAGCTGCTCCTGATCCCGTAGCGCTGTCGGCCCGGGCGCCTCAGCTCATCGGGTTCGCGGGCACCGGGCGCGCGACGTAGCCCGGCGCGTCCAGCCGCGGGCCCGGATAGCCGCGCACCTCGCCGAACCGGCGGCCGGCCTGCCAGTCCTCGCGCGCGGCCAGGATCTCGTCCGCGGTGCGCGCGACGAAGTTCCACCACATGAGGACGGTCTCTCCCAGGGGCGCGCCGCCCAGGAGCAGCGCGCGTGGGCGCCGGCCCGGCTCCACGCTCAGGCAGACCTCGTCGCGCCGGGTGCCGAGGTAATACAGCGTGTCCGGCGCCAGGCGCCGGTCGTCGAGGGCAA
>Ga0075435_100001850_pt1 | contig 13736 bp, 10 predicted proteins | sample RhiMethybrSRZTD4_FD_75302 | JGI IMG/M metagenome (GOLD analysis project Ga0075435, IMG submission 75302) | Populus rhizosphere microbial communities from Tennessee, USA - Rhizosphere MetaG P. TD hybrid SRZTD4 | ecosystem: Host-associated > Plants > Roots > Rhizosphere > Soil | place: USA...
TGGTCGTATCCAGCGCTTCGGTCAGCGCCGGTGTCGTGATCGACGGATCGCCAATCTCCCTGATCAGTTCCGCTTCGGCGCGCGATGCACGCAGGGCCGCAAGGTTCGCGGTAATCGCCAGCCGCTCGCCCTCGAGCTGCACGCGCAGTACGTCCTGCTCTGCAATCGTGCCCACCCGCAGGCGTGCGTTGTTGTAGTCGATGATCTGGCGGAAATTGTCGACGGTCGATCGCAGCAGATCGCGCGACTGCTGCGCGCCGCGCGCGCGCCAGTAGGCAAGCTTCACGTCGCGCACCATCCGCTGCTTCGCCAACTCGTACTCCGCCTGCGTGCGCGTGACGGTCTGTTCTGCGGCGTCGATCCGCCGCCCGCGTTTGCCAAGAATGTCGAGCGGCTGCACGACATAGGCGAGCGTGTCAACGTCACGCGAATAGGTCTGCCCCGGCCGCAGGTTCTCGTTCTGAAACTGAAACTCCGGATTCGGCCGCGCCGCGGCCTGCTGCCGCAGCCCTTCCGCCACGGTGACGCGCTCGGCTTCGGCCTTCAGCGACGGCCGTGACGCCAACGCGCGATCCACGGCCTCTCGCACCGTCAGCGTCTGCTGCGCCAGCGCGCTCGCGGCTGCGCATCCAACGATGAGAAGCGCGCCGCACCCCACTCGCACACCCGTACACAACCTCATGACACTCCTTGACGACGATTTTTCGAGACAGAGAAAGACTGAGCGGTCGATTAAACCGCGAGAGGCGGGGCGCGGAGGGCGAGGAGGGTCCGCGCAGGTCCGTCGCGCGGACTGTTGCCCGAGGTCTGACGCTCGGCGACTGTGAAAGCCGCGGGCGCGGGAACCGTCAGCAGCGTGATGACTGCGCTCTGCGGACGGGCGAATGCGGTGTCGGGGTTCGACGTGAGCGCCGGATGGTCTACATAAATAGCGCGCCCGTCATCATCATCGAGCGCGACACGCGACGCGCCGTGCGAGCTCCAGTGTGCGTGCTCGATGGCGGTCGCGTGGTCGTGATCGTGATCGTCATGCTCCACCAGGTGGATGTGCGCAGGCGGCAGCATCGCCGCGAACAGAGTCGCGGCGACGAGCGCCGAGGCAGCAAGCGGCCGGCGGAAACAGGTGGCAATCACGAAGATGGGCGAATTCTAACCTAATAGTGAAACTTGATCTTGACCTGGCCCGTGACTTCGCGCGGGTTGGCGTAGTGCGTGCCCGCAAACGAGTTCTCGAAGCCAGTCAGGAACAGCTCGTTCGTCACATTCAGCGCCGAAAAGCGGAGCTGAACGTTCTGACCCAGGTCTTTCCCGGCTGCAACATCCAACGTCGTATGCCGCGGCATGTGCGCGGGCCCGTTGCCGCGCAGGAATCCTGAGCCGTATGTCACACTGCCCGACACCCACGCGGAGCCCGGCAGGGTGAGCTCTGCGCCAGGCGTGAAGGTCACGCGCTGGTCGTGGTCCAGATAGAAATATGCGTTGTTCGGCGGCGGCTTGAAGTCGGTCAAGCCACCGGTCGTTAGGCCGCGTCCCTGCGCCGACTGCACCGACAGCGCGTAGTGCAGCTGCAGCACTTTCGCCAGCAGCGGCGATTTCAACGTGGACTCGAACGCGCGCACGCGCCCGTTGTCGATCGTCAGCGGGAACAGGATGTTCGAATTGCCGAGCACCTCGTGGTCCACGAGGTTCTTCGTCTTGTTGTAGAACGTATCGAAGTCCAGCGTCCAGCCGGCGACGGGGATGCCGAGGCCGACTTCCACCATCTGGTCGCGCTCGCCCGGCACCGGCAGGTAGCCAAACCCTTCCTGCAGTGCGAACTGCAGCAGCGGTCCGGTCACGGTCGAGGTCTGCGGATGCTGATAGAAGCGGCCGTAGGAGGCGCGCAGCACCGCACCCTTGCCGACGCCCCATGCCACTCCCAAACGCGGACTGACGGCGTTCTCGGTTAGCGTGCCCTGGAAATGCTCCGCGCGGAGGCCGGCGTTCACTGTGAAGTTCTCCCGGATGCGGAATGTCTCCTCGGCAAAGGCCGATGCCACGCTCGCCCAGATCACTTCCTCATGCGTCAGCGCCAGCCGCGTACCCGTGTTCGCTTGCAGACCGAACAGCGAGTCGTCGTGCTCGGCGAACGTGTCGCTGCCGAAGTGATACGTGTGGCGGCCGCGCGTCTGCGCGACGTTCACGTAGCCGCCGACGTAATGCGAGCCTCGGTTGTCGTTGGTGACCAGCGGATCGTTGACGCCGCCAATGTACTGCAGACGGTTGAAGTGATAGTACGGCGACACCGTGATCAGTAGTTCGCCGGGTGTCGTGTGCACCCATGTCGTGTTCAGGAACGCATCCGTCGCCTTCTCGTCATCGCGGATGCCGAGCGCTTCCTGACCGAGTGTGTTGGGCACCTGATATTTGTCCTCGCGGCCGGAGCCCACAAGGCGAAACTGATTCGTTGTCGACGGGTTGTAGAGAATCGACGTAAAGCCGGAGAAGGCCGTCGACTTGTCGTGGATCACGGGAATGTCCACGCGCTCGAGGCCGCGATCGGTGTGGTTGCCCGAACCGCTCGCAAACCACGCGAACTTCTGATCTTGCGTGTGGTTGCCGAAGCTTGAATAGAGGCTCGCCTGGTTGTAGTTGCCGTAGCGGGCAGTAGCATCGCCAAACTTATTCGCTTCGAAGCCGCTGCGCGGGACGAGGTTGAACACGCCATACGCGCGGTCGCCGTAATTGGCCGCCAGACCGCCGCGCTCCGACTCCAGATAATCGACGTCCTTCGGATCGAACTGGGAGCCGACGGTCGCCAGGTTGCTGTTGGGCACCGGCACGCCGTCGATTTCGAACGTGACGCCGTGGCCACCGCGCGCGTGCAGGTGATCGTGCATCACGTACGTGCCGGGCACGTTGTTGGTGATCATCGACAGGCTGCCGCTGCGATCGGCATCGGGCTGACGCTCGATGTCGAGCCGATGCGTCAGCGTCTCGGTCTTCGACGACTCGGGATTGATCGTCTCGGCGGTCACCTCGATGGACTCCGACACGCTGGCCACGGTCAGCTTGAGGGCAATCGGAACGATCGCGTTCGCCGTCACCTCGATGTCCTGCTGCTGATCGCGAAACCCGGGCAGGCTGGCTGTCACCATGTAATGACCGATCGGGACAGCGGTGAATGCGGCGTTGCCCTGCATATCGGAGACGGCCATCTGCGTCCACGTGGAGGCTTCGGCTTTTAGAGTGACTGTGGCGCCTGGGAGCGCCAGGTCCTGTGCATCGCGAAGGCTGACACGAACCGTGCCGAGCACCTGCGCCTCCGACGATGCTGAAATGATCGCGAACAGAAAAAAGAATATGGAGATAAAACGACGCATGCGTCAATCCTGACGCACGCACCTGTCGAAGAGTTCCTTAATTTTTCGTCAGGATTGCGTTGGAAATCTGTGATGTTTGATCAACGGACGCTGCCCGGCATCGAGACTGAGCCCTTCCCCGGCGGGCCATCCCACGAGATCTGCAGCCGCCATGTGCCGCTCATGCCGAGGTCGCTCGCCACGTCGTAACGTCCCTTCGTCGATGTCGGCGTCACGTTGCAGTCGCCGAGCATCGGTGCCATCCCAGCCATAGGCATGGTCGCACCCACCTTGACCGTGCCCGCGTCGACGAGGTTGCCTCCGTCGTCGCGGAACTCCACGACGAAGTTGCTTTTACCCTGCGGCAGCGATTCGCCGGAGGCGAGCAGCACGACGTTAAGCGCTCCTGCCTTGGCGCGCTGCAGTTCCTTGAGCGGCGCCGCATCGGACCCGCCGCACGCGGTAATCACGAGCGCCGCAACAATCGCCGTTATCGATCGCATCAATGGGTTCCATGCGTGTTCGCACGCAGCAGCCATACGCTGCCGGGCGGTTGCACGCCATGGATGATTGTACCGGCTTCGAGCGCCAGCGGTTTGCGCAGCAGGAACGGATGACGGTAGGCGTCTTTGTAGCCGTACAACCAGAGGAGCGGTTCGACCGACCCATCGGGGTGAACGGCGGTGATGCGCATGCCGTCGATTGCTTGGTCTGGCAGCAATCCGTCCAGCACCAGCGACGATTTCACTGTCAGCGTCCCGGTGATGTGAATCGCGTCGGATGGCGGCGTAAACGGTGCCGCAGCCGCAAATTTCGGTAGCGGCGGCAACAGCCGCGGGTTATTGCCCTTCGGTGTGTCGTCCTGCACCCAGTCGGTGATCAATTCAATTTGCTCTGCCGTCAACGCCTGATCGTTGCGGAAGTCACCGAAGCCTTTCACGGCACCCCAGGGCGGCATGCGGCGCGCCAGCACCGCGTCACGAATGGCGACAGCCCGTGGCTGTACGTCCTGGTAGGTCATGAGCGAAAACGAGGTGCCGCCTGGCCGATGACATGATGCGCAGCGGTCGTAGAAGATGCGCGAGATCTCGCGATTCCAGGTAATCGGCGTCGTGCTGACGTCGTGCGCGCGCGCGACGGCGCACATCGTCAGCGCCAGCACCGCGGCGGCAATCGCCCGACGCATCACTAGACCGGCGCCTCGGCAACCGTCACGTCGAAGTGCACGGTATTGACGATGCCGTTGCGTTGAAACTGGACCCAGACGCGGTACGGACGCGCGCGTGGAAAGACGATGTTGAACTGCACGTCACCGTTGTCGGCACGCAGCGGGTGCAGGTGGATCATGTCGATCAGATCGTCGCTGGCCACGAGCATGTGCCCCCACGCGCCGAGATATTTTTCGAATCCGTCTGCCGGCTCGACGTGAAACGTCGCCTGTGTGCGGTTGCCCGCGGTCGGCTGCTCCGGCAGCGTCGTGAGCGTCACCGTCATGTTCCGATCCGACTTCGGCGAATAATCGCGGGACAGCGTTGCCGCGGCCGGCGCGCTGCCCGGAACGAATATCGTTTCGGCAATCAACTGCGGCGTGGCGCCGTCGGGGTAGAAATCGCCAAGCACGCGGTACATCCCGCCGTGCGGCAGGACTACGGGCAGGCTGAACACGCCGTCTCCCTGCAGGACAGGATGGGCGTGATTGAAGTATTGCAAGTCCTGGCTGACGACGAAGGCGTGAAACAGCTTTTCGTGGACGAGCACGAAATCGTGGACGGGCCGATCCTTCCACGGATCGTGTACTGCGAACTCCAGGGTGGTCGTCTGCCCGGCCGCAGGCGGGTCCGGTGAGGTCGCCAGATCGAGATGAAACTCCACCGGGTCTGGAATCCCGGCCACGAGCGTCATCCCGCAGCGGCGGCAGGTCCCCGGCGCATTGGACCGCACGTCCGGATCCATCGGACAGACGTAGACCGAGTTCTTGCGCACGTCGAACGTGCGGACGGTACGCGGCAACGGCGCCGCCGGCTCACCGAAGCCGTTGTAATGGCCAGCGATCGCGACGATCGATGCCGCGATGACGAGCGCGGGCATCGCGCCCATGGCGCTGCCTAGGCGGCGCGACGCTTCTCTACCCGGCGCTGCCACGCAAGCCTCAAATCTTCGCCGATGACGAACAAGCACGGCGTCATGAACAGCACATGCAGGCTCGAGGTCACCATTCCACCGATGCTCGGCGCGGCGATCGGCTTCATGATCTCCATCCCGGCGCCATTGGAGAACATCACCGGAAACAGGGAGAGAACGATTGCGGCGACGGTCATCAGCTTCGGGCGCAGCCGCGTCGCCGACCCGTCGATGACGGCGTCGATGTACGACTGGCCGGGCTTGCGGTGATCGAGTGCCCCGCGGATGAAGATCACCATGATGATGCCGGTCTGCACGGCGACGGCGAACAATGAGATATAGCCGACGATCACCGCCGTCGTCATCGGATAGCCGAGCAACCACTGCAGGAAGACGCCGCCGACCATCGCAAACGGCACTGAGAGAAGAATCAGGACGCTCTCGGCCACGGATCGAAACGCAATCACCAGCAGCCCGAAGATGATGACGAGCGTGATCGGCACGATGAGGCGCATGCGGGCACGCGCCGCAATCGCGTACTCATACATGCCGGTCCACTCGACGCTGTAACCGGTCGGCAGTGTCAGGTTCTTTGCGAGCAGCTGCTGGGCGCGCTCGACGTAATCGGGCCCCGTCACGCCCTGCAGCAGATCGATATAGATGTAGCCGGCGAGACTGCCATTATCGTTGCGCATCATCTCGGGGAGCTTCCGCACCGCCACCTCGGCGACGTCCCCAAGCGGTACCGAGCGGCCGTCAGCGGTGACCACCGGCGTCTTGCGCAGCTTGTCGACGGTATCGATGTATTCCGGTGAATACTGCACGTTGAGCGGCACAATCGCTCCACCGTTTTCCTTTACGCCGACGACGTTGTCGCCGCCAATCGCATAGCGGACCGTCGTCATCGCTTCATCGACCGTGACGCCGTGCTGCCCCATGCGCTCGAGGTCGTTGCGCACGTCGATGTAATAGCCCTCCGAGATTCGCTCGGCGATGACGGACTTGGTGCCCGGCATCTCGCGCAGCACGCCCTCGATCTGCTGCGAGATCTGTTCGATCTGCCCGATGTCCGGCCCTTTCACCTTGATGCCGACCGGCGTCTGAATGCCGCTGCTCTGCATCATCACCCGGCCGCGAATCGGCTGGACCCAGGCGTTCACGTAGCCAATCGTTTCCGCCGCGCGATCCATCTCGGCGACGAGTTTGTCGCTGGTCATGCCGTTCCGCCACTGCGATCGCGGCTTCAGCAGCACAGTCGTCTCGATCATCGTCAGCGGCGCCGGGTCCGTGGAGGTGTCCGCCCGTCCGATTTTGCCGAACACGCTCGCCACTTCGGGAAACGCCTTCAGCTTCTTGTCCATCTGCTGCACGACCCAGCCAGCCTCACGGTTCGGCAGGCCGGGCAGCGTGGTCGGCATGTAGAGCACGGCGCCTTCATCCACGTTCGGCAGAAAGTCTTTTGGGAACCGGTTCAGCACAATCGCGCCGGGGATCAGCGTCAGCAGCCCGACGATCGTGAACACATACCGATAGCGGATGACCGTGGTCAACGCTGAGCGGTAGGCGCGGACGGCGACACTTTCCTGGAAATTGCGGCGCGCGATCTGCTCGTGCTTGAAGATCCACAGCACGATCAGCGGCAGCACAATCAGCGTCAGCAGCGTGGAGAACGCCATGGCGAATGTCTTGCTGAACGCCAACGGGTCGAACAGGCGCGCTTCACGTTCCTCGAGAAAGAACACCGGCAGGAACGACGCAAGGATGATCAGGAGCGAGAAGAGCAGCGGCTTGGCGACCGAGGCGATGGAACGAATGAGGATCTCGTTGCGCTCGGCAGGCGTCACTGCCGGATGCATCGACAATTCCGCCGTGCAGTTTTCGACGATCACGATTGTTGCGTCGGCAATCTCGCCGATCGCGATGGCAAGTCCGGCTAACGAGAACAGGTTGATCGTCTCTCTGAGTCCGACGAGCGGCAGCGCCGTAAATACGACGCTGAGAAGGAGAATGGCAATAGGGCCGATGGCTGTCCGCACGTTGCGCAGGAACAACAACGTCACCGCGATCAGCACCAGGATCTCGATTCCGAGCGTCTCGAAGAACTGCCGCAGTGTTTCCCAGATCCACGCTGACCGGTCGTAGGTGGGCACCACATCGACGCCCGGTGGAAGGCCTCGGCGAATGTCCGCCAGCTTGCGCTCCACCGCGCGTGTGATGGCGAGGACGTTCTGGTCCTGCTCCATGATGACGACGCCGCCGACCACCTCGCCGGTGCCGTCGAGGTCCACCGTGCTGCGCCGCTGGTCGTACCCGACCTCGAGGTAGCCGACGTCTTTGAGGAACACCGGTGCGCCGTCGGCGTGGCGCCCGACAACGAGTTCGTCGAGCGCGGCGATGTCGTCGATTTTGATGTCGCCGCGCAGCTGATAATCGCGGTTCGTCGCCTCGATCATGCGACCGCCGGCTTCCTGGAACACACCCTGAACGGCGCTGATCACCTGCCGCAGCGGAATGCCCATCTGCGCGAGCAACGGCGGAAAGATCTTGACCTGGTACTGCTTCTCAAGGCCGCCGACCGATGCCACCTCCGCCACGCCGGCAACCGTTTCGAGCGCGGGTTTGATTTGCGTCTCGTTCAGCAGCCGCAGCTCACGGAGATCGTGCAGCTTTTCGCGATCGACCAGCGCGTACTGGTAAATCCAGCCCATGCTGCTGGCGTTCGGACCAAGCGTCACGTTCGCATCCGGCGGCAGCTGCGGCCGGATGGCGTTGATGCGGTCGGTGACGAGCTGCTGCACCTCCTCGCGCGCGACCTGCCCGTTCAAGATGACGTAGATGAACGAGTAGCCCATGTGCGACGCGCCGCGGAGGGAGGCAATTCCGGGCGAGCCGACCAGCGCGCTCACCAGCGGCTCGGTGACCTGACTCTCCAACAGCTGCGGGCTGCGCGGCCACTTCACGTAGACCACGATCTGCGGGTCGGAGATATCAGGAATGGCGTCGAGTGAGGCGGCGCGAATGGACAGGACGCTGAGGACGACGGCCGCGATGACGACCGCCCAGACGAGCGCACGCCACCGGATGATGGTTCGAATCAGCCGCAGGATCATCGCCTACTGATCCACCCCCGTGCCTTTCAGCTTGTGCTCGGCGTCGATGAAGAAGCTGCCGAACGTCACAACGGGTGTGTTCGGCTGCAGCCCTTCGAGCACTTGCGTGTAGAGCTCGCCTTGAATGCCGGTGTGCACTTCCCGCGGCACGTACTCTCCGTCCTGCTGGACGTAGACGATGTGCTTGTCGCCTTCCTCGATGATCGCCTCGTTGGGCACGACGAGAAACGGTCCCTGTTCGACGACGACTTCCATGACATATAGCGTCGTGTTGGCGCGGCCGGACGCCGCCAGTGTCGCGTCGATTGAAGCGCCGGACGACGTCGGCGTCACGCGCGTCACGTAGGCTTGATACATCGATGACTTAGAGCTCGGGGGAAACGCGCGCACGCGCTGTCCGACTTTGACGAGCGCCGCATCGGGCGCGGGCACCGTGCCGCTCAGAACCTTCCCGCTCTTGTCGATGGTGGCAGCGGTCCGCACCCACGTCTGCAGCAGACGGACTTCGGCGGTACCGAGCGTCAGCGTGACCGTCTCGGCCTGAGACTGGGTCACGCGAGTGCCGCGTGCACCGGGCCGAGTATGGCTGCGGACACCCTGCGCGGCGGCCGGGCAGGCCGCCGCGCAGAGCACGGCAAGACTAATGACAGTAATTATCCTTGCTGTCCATGATGTGCGTGCCCCACGGATACAGGCCAACATTGAGCACCTTCTCAAACTGCTGCGTCTTCGCGTCGATGATCACGACGGCGTTCTCCGTCGAGTCTGCGAGATAAAGCTTTTCGTCCTTGGTATCGGTCGTGGCAGTCTCCAACTGAATGTTGGTGCCGATCTTCATGCGGCCGGCAGGACGCAGACTGTTCATATCGTAAACGTAGACGAAACCGCTGGTGGAACTGATCACGAACGCCTTGCCGGCGGCAAAGTTCACGCCCGTCATGTTCTCACCAGCTTCGAGCGTCGCCGCGACCTTGTCGGTGCGTAGATCGACGATGGAGATGGTCTGGTCGCCGTTGTTCGGAGTGATCAAGTACTTGCCGTCGTGGCTCATGTACGGCCGCCACGGCTGCTTTCCGACGCGGATGATCTTATCCACCTTGTCCTCGCGCGGATCGATCTTCGCGACCACCCCCAGATCCGTGTCGGTCGCATAGAGGTAGCGGCCGTCGTTGGTAATCTGCGGGATATTGATTCCCTGAATGTCGCCGAGGTACTTGTCCGGATCGAGCTTGGCCACCCCGGGCACGTCTCCCACCTGGATCTTCTTGAGCAACTCGTGCCGGCGCACGTCGATGACACCGACCCAATGGGCGCCGTAGTTGCCGACGTACGCTTTCGAGCCGTCGGGCAGAAACACGGTGTTCAGCGGTTCGACCAGACCCGGGATCGTCTTGATCTTTGTCAGCGACAGCATGTCGATAACGGAGATCGAATCACCTTCGGGATTGCCCTGGTAGTACCACCGGCTGTCCGGCGAGAACGCGAGGTGCTCCGGCGCGATGTCCACCGGAATCACTTTCACCAGCTCGAGCGTCTTGGCGTCGATGATGTAGGCCTTGTTCGCCCGCGTGCCGCCGGTCACGACGTAGCGGCCGTCGGGCGACATCATCACCATGTGCGGGTTGACGTTGTTGCCGAGGAACGTCTTGCCGACGATTTTCTTGCTGTCGATGTCCATGAACGCGATCTCGTTCGAGTCGCGGTTCACAATCATGACGACCTTGGTCGGATCCGGGACCTTCACGACTGCCGCGTTCACCGTGACGCGCGTCAGCGTGGCGGCGAAGGCGACCACCGCAAGGGTGAGAAGAATGACGATTCGTTTCATGTTCCGCATGTAAGTGCTCCTGGTCGCCCGGTTAAAACGACGCCTGCAGGCGGATGCCTGGAAGCAGATAGCCGAATTTGTCGCCCTGGCGATCGAGTACGTGCTGCAGCGTCCCCGACAGCCGCAGCCGCTCGGTCAGCTGAAAGTTGTAATAGCCCTCGGTGAGGTGTTCCGTGTCGCCCGACACCAGATCCATGCGCGCATAGCCGATGCCCCAGGTATCGTGCGGGTTGAAGACAAGGCCGTTGGCAAATGAGAGACCGGTGCTCCAGTAGCGATCCCAATCACCGGGAACTTGTTGCTGACCGTAGCGTCCGAACACACCGACGATCGGGCTGAGCTTCTGGTCGATGCTGATGCCGGTCGCATACTTCGTGTCCACCTCGCCGTTGTTGGCACGGTACCACAGGCGGTAATGCCCCTCCGGAAGGCTGAACGGCGTCATTGTGTAGCCGACTTCCGCCAGCGAGTAGATTGAATCCGACAGGCTCGTCGCGTCAGGATTGCTCTGCTGGAAGCCGACGCGGAAGTTGAACGCATTCTTCGGATCGTACTCGGCGACGACACCGGTGCCGTTCACGGCCAGGCCGAGCATCTGGTTGTTCACCAGGGCGTCGCTGATGAACTGGGTGGTCTCGTCGTTCGAAAAAGCGTTACGGTCGAAGTAGTTCGTCAGATCCAGACGGCCGGCCGTAATGCCCAGGCGCTGACCGAAGAATTCCGTGCGCAGCCACGCCTCGCGCAGGTTCAACTCGTTCTGATTCACCAGACGCGCCGTATAGCCGTTGAGCAGCGTGAGCGATGGAATCTCACGGTCCGGCGGCGCGCCACTCAACGCGACGACGTCGGCGAAGAAACTCGTGTACTGCGCGAGTTTCGCGGCGAAAAACAGATCCGCGGAAGCCAGCGCGTAGGCCTTCTTGTTCGGCCGCTCAGGATCGCCGGTCGTGCGCCCGGCGCCCTGCGTGACCGTCGTCGCGTCCACGCCGATCTTGACGCTCTGATCTTCGGCGGCGGCAAGCGCTTGCTCGATCTTCTCGTTGATGGTCTGCCGGCGATAGACGCGTTCACGCTGGTAGCTGACTTCCTTCTTCGCGCCCGGTACCGGTTCGTCGTGCACGTTCTTGTTCTGATCGACGTACACCTCGATCCGCTTGACACGCGTTTCGGGCTCCGACAGCACGGCTTCCGATTCGAGATCGGTGATGCGCTGTTCGAGCTGCTTGATGCGGTCGAGCAGCAGCTGCGTGTCGGCGACGTTGCCACCTACCGCGGCCGCAGCCGCTTCCTCGCCGCCGGGAATAATCAGCGGCGTCAGCGTCACCGTGACGTTCTGCGACTGATTACCGACCGTGATCGGCTGCGACCCGCGCTCGAACCCCGACGCGTCAACCATGAGCACGTACTCACCAGCCGGAACGCCGTTGAAGGTAAACGTGCCGTCGGCCCCGGCGGTCGCGGTGCGTTCGGGCGCCGCTGCTGCATTCGGCATATTCGGCATGTTGGGCATGTTCGGCATCGGCGCCGCGCCGGCCGGCGGCAACGCCCGCAGCGTAGCCTCGGCGTTCGGAATCACGCCGCCCTGCACATTCGCCACACGCCCCGTCACCGTGGAGGTTTGCGCCGTCGCTACCGACGCCAGGCACACCAGCATCGGGCCGATCGCACAGGCCACTCGCAATCTGAGCATAGAAGACACCTCGAAGAAGGTTTGAGCTAAGTGGTTACTAATACGCAAACGCGGAGTAATTCGCACCTGAAGAGTTCCTGAACTTACTGTCAGGTACGGCGGGGATGCGTGCGCGGAGACGCGCCTATGGGTGAAAGCGACTGACGCGGATAACGGATCGATCAGCAGCGCCACTCTTCCATGCCAAGATCGCTGATGAACCAATCGCCGCAATTGCCGGATACTCAGCGCTCGCCTCAGCTGAAATAACTGTGCGGCCGCCGAACGCGTCACGCGCCGCATCCTTGGCCGACAAGACGACGCGCCTGCGGCCGTTCGCCGCCTCATCCCACGTCGCCACAATCGACCCGTTCGGAAGAGCAGTGACTTGCGCATGCCGCGGAACACCCTCTGTCGGCATCGGCACGCGGGTCGTGAAACGCTTGCCGTCACGCGTGGAGGCGAAAAACAGCTGCATGCGCGCCTCACCCCTGCCCGTGCCGGCGACGAGCGTCGGCCACACGACCATGACGTCGTTGCCGCTCACCGTGAGGGCAGGACCGTTTTCCGGACAGCCGTCGAGCATCCACCGATCCTCGCTGACGCGGACCGGCGCGGTGAATGTACGTCCACCGTCACGCGACATCGTAAAGGCGATGTCACGAATGTTGCCCGGATACACGTGACGCCAGACGGCGTAGAACGCGCGGTCCGGTCCCGCGACCACGCTCGTCTTGCAGCAGTAGCAGACGCCGCCGGTCAACGCCACCGCCGCGCTGGCGCCATCAAGACGCTGAAAATACAACTTGGACAGCTGCTCTCTTCCGATGCTCGCCGCATCGTGCGCCGGCATCTTCATCGCAGCATGATCATGAGCCATCGGCGTGGTGACACCCGTCGGCGGAGCGAGCTCGCGGTGATCGAGCCACACGACGACGCCATTTCCATCGGCATCAGCCGCCGCTGATTCCCAGCCGCGGTTTCCAGAGGCGTCGCTGCCCGAGAGCGTGCGTGCGCGGCCGAACGTTCGTCCGCCGTCATCGGATCGAGCGGTGACGATACGCGTTCCGGCGGTCGCCTTGGCGGTCCAGATCACCACAATCGCCGGCAGGGATCCGGGCCGCGGAACGAAAACAATGCGCGGCGGTTGCTCACCGGAGACGGTGGCGCCTGCCCCGGCGTCGTTGACCCTCACGGGCGAGGTGAACGTCGATCCACCGTCCCGGCTCATGGCGGCGTAGATGTCGGTGACGCCGCGCGCCGATGCACTCCACGCAACAACGACGACACGACCATTCGAGGCAATCGATGGCGTCGCGTTCGCGTGCCCGGCGACAGCGAGCGCTATGGCACCATCTGCGGCGGCGACGCGTACCCGCTGTATGAGCGCGTTTCCAATGACCGCGAGCACCATAATCGACAGGACGATCCGTTTCATCGCCTACCTCTGCTCAGAATGTCAGCCGCACGCCGAGTTGTGCCGTTCTCGGATCGCCCACCGCCGTAATCTGATTGAACGTTGGCGAGGGAGATCCTGGATAGGCGCCCGCGCCGAAATTGGCGTTCCGCGTCACGACGTCCGTCCGGTTGGTGACGTTGAAGCCTTCGACGAGGCCTTCGACGCGAACGCGGGAATTGAGAAGGAACGTCCGGCTGAGCCGAAGATT
>Ga0075435_100001853_pt1 | contig 13728 bp, 12 predicted proteins | sample RhiMethybrSRZTD4_FD_75302 | JGI IMG/M metagenome (GOLD analysis project Ga0075435, IMG submission 75302) | Populus rhizosphere microbial communities from Tennessee, USA - Rhizosphere MetaG P. TD hybrid SRZTD4 | ecosystem: Host-associated > Plants > Roots > Rhizosphere > Soil | place: USA...
CACCGACGAGACCAAGCTCGGCATCGAGTGGGCGGTGCGCAGCGGCAAGTTCACCATCACCAACACCCAGAACAGCGGCACCTCGGGCACCGGCACCACCCCCACGCCGCCGGCAATGGACTTCCTAAGGGCCGGGACTCTCGTTCCCCCCGGCCTCAACATGTTCGTGGCGGCCAGCGACTTCGTGGCGGCCCTCAACGCGCTGGCCAGCCTGAACAAGGTCAACGTGCTCTCGAGTCCGTCCATCATGACGAGCGAGAACAAGAAGGCTGTCATCAACGTCTCGCAGTCCGTGCCCATCGTGACCTCGCAGCAGGTGCCGGTGTCCGCGGGCGGCAACACGGGCAACTCGATCACCCAGGCCGTCGAGTACAAGGACGCGGGCATCATCCTTACCGTGACCCCGCGCATCGGGGAGCACGGCACGGTATCCCTCGACGTCAAGCAGGAGGTGAACGACGTCGGCCAGAACGAGCCCCCGCCCATCAACTCCCCGCGCTTCACCAAGCGGGAAGCGGAGACGTCGGTGGTCCTCCTCAACAATCAGACCCTGGTCCTGGGCGGCCTCATCCAGACCCGGCGGACCTACGTCAAGGTCGGCATCCCCTTCCTCAACAGGATCCCCGTGCTCGGCTACCTCTTCGGGTCCACCGACGAGAAGATCGAGAAGACCGAGCTGCTCCTCCTCATCACCCCGCGCGTGGTGGGCACGGCGGTGGACGCCGCGCGCGTCACGGATCGGATGCGCAACACCACGCCCGAGCTCGAGCAGTCCTTCAAGCTGGCGCCGCGCCAGCTCCCGCCCACCGCCACGCCGCCGCCGCTACCCGAGCCGCGCTTCGTTCCTCCGCCCTCGAACCGCTGACGCGCGGCGCGGGCTCCCGCCCTCGCGTCCTCGGGAGCGGTGCTAGGATAGGCGCACCTTACTGCCCAGGAGGCGTCATGCCAGAGTCCGTTCCCGCATCGCTCATCATCGACACGCTCAAGGACACCTTTCGCGAGGCGCGCAAGGAGCTCGCGGCGGAGGTGGCCGAGCCGCCCCAGCACTCGCATCTCGGCTGGATCCTGAGCGTGCCCGACACGCATCAGAAGACGGTGCTGGCCGCCCTCGACAAGGAGGAGCAGATCCGCGTCCTCACCTGCGCCACCGAAGACGAGGCCGCGACCATCGCGGGCGGCCTCTACATCGGGGGGGAGCCCGTGGTGCTCATGATCCAGCACGCGGGGCTGTACGCCTCCGTGAACACGCTGCGGGGCGTGGCCATGGACGGTCGCATCCCGACCTTCTACATGATCGGGCTCCTGAGCCGCGAGAAGGACAAGGCGCCGCGCGAGTCGCGGCACTCCATGGTCCGCTACTGCGAGCCGCTCCTCGACACCTTCGGCATTCCCCACGCCACCCTCGAGGGGCCCGACGACGTGCACTACATCCCCGAGTACTATCGCCTGAGCCGTCAGCGCAAAGGCCCCGCGGTGGTCCTCGTCGGACTGGAGACCGCCTAGCCATGGCCGCCGACGCGAAGACGCACGAGATGAAGCCCATGAAGCCGGAAGAGGTGCTGCGTCTGATCGCCGCCCAGCGCGGCGCCGCCATCTGCGTCCCCACCATGACCACGGGCCCCGAGTGGCGCGCCATCGCCCCCAACGATCTCTCCGTGGGCTGCGTCGGCTTCATGGGCGGGGCTTCGTCGCTGGGACTGGGGCTCGCCCTCGCGAGGCCCGACCGGCGCGTGCTCGTCCTCGACGGCGACGGCTCGCTCCTCATGCAGCTCGGATCGCTCGCCACCATCGCGGGCGCGGCCCCGCGCAATCTCGTGCACTTCCTGTTCAAGAACGGCGTGTACCAGACCTCGGGGGCCCAGTGGATCCCCGGCGGCCTCACCGTGGACTTCGTGACCATGGCGAGGGGTGCGGGCTATCGCGCGGCCCTCGCCATCCACGACATCGAGGACTTCAGAAAGCGCCTGCCGGAGATTCTCACGATGGAGGGCCCCGTGTTCGTCGAGCTCCACACGGGCCTCGCCGAGCAGACGCCGATGACGGCGCGGGGCGGGGTGCCCTTCCCCGAGCAGGTCACGAACCTGCGCGCCAAGCTCCTCAGGCCTCGCGCTACCGCGTAACGCGGATCCTTCACGAACACCCGGAACGCGAGGCGGGCGGGTCCCGTCGTCGGGGGGAGGGGTGCGCTCATGCTGCGTCACCCGCTCGCCTGATTCGCCGCCCTCCGGGCGGCGCGCAGGACGAGGGGTCCCACTCCGCCTGAGCGCACCCCTCCCCCCGCCACCACCCGGCCGGTCGTACGTGCAGCGTTCGCAAAGAATCCGAGCTCGAGCCCGGGCGAGACACCACAAGCCGCCGCTCCCGCCCGGACGCGTGTTCCCGCGTAACCGAGCGCGAGCACGCACCGGCGTGTTCGCGGCCTCGGCGCGGCCGTTCGCTCGCGGGGAGAGGTGGGAGGAGGCGTGTTAGAATCGCCCGCGCCGCCACATCATCGGTAGCGCGCCAAGGGAGGCTCTGTTCGGATGGGGCAATTCGGCATCGGCCAGTCGCTGAAGCGCGTCGAGGACGTGCGCCTCCTCCGCGGGGAAGGCCGATTCCACCACGACGTGAACCTTCCCGGACAGGTCCACATGGCGGTGGTGCGCTCGACGCACGCCCACGCGAGACTCCGCGGCATCGACGCGATCGCCGCGCGCGGCGCGCCCGGGGTCATCGCGGTCTTCACGGGGGCCGACGTGGACGGCCTCAGCACCATGAAGATGACCCTCAAGCGCAAGCGGCCCGACGGCTCGCCCATGTTCGCCCCGCCGCATCGCGGCCTGACCCAGGACCGCGTCCGCTACGTGGGCGATCCCATCGCCCTCGTCATCGCGAGCACGGCGGCCCAGGCCGCCGACGCCGCCGAGCTGGTGCGCGTCGACTACGAGCCGCTGCCCGCCGTCACCTGCACCGCGGACGCCATCGGAGGGCCCGCGGTGTGGGACGAGTGTCCCGACAACATCTCGAATCTCTTCGAGGTCGGGGACAGGACGGGCACGGAGGCCGCCTTCGCCACCGCGGCTCACGTGGTGCGCCGGCGCTACGTCATCACGCGCGTGCATGCGCAGTACATGGAGCCGCGCGGCGCCCTCGGCGTGTACGATCCCGGGGAGGACCGCTACACCCTCCGCGCCGACGTACAGTATCCGCATCGCGTGCGGAACGCGCTGGCCACCAACATCTTCCAGGTGCCCGAGCACCAGATCCGCGTCATCGCGGGCGACATCGGCGGCGCCTTCGGCACCAAGGGCTGGCAGTACCCGGAGCATCGCCTCACCCTGTGGGCGGCGCGCAAGCTCGGGCGCCCCGTCAAGTGGGCGTGCGAGCGGCGCGAGGCCATTCCCGCCGACGAGCACGCGCGGGACAACGTGAGCGACGCCGATCTCGCCCTCGACGCGGACGGACGCTTCCTCGCCCTCCGCGTGAAGACCCTCGCCAACGTCGGCGCCTATGTCTCCTCGGACCGCAACCTCCTCGCCACCTTCTCCAACGTCCCCACCCTGGTCGGCGTCTACGCCTTCCCCGTGGCGCATGCCCAGGTGCTGTCCGTGCTGACCAACACCAACTCCACCGCGCCCTATCGCGGAGCGGGGCGTCCCGAGGCGACCTACGTGATCGAGCGCCTCATCGACGACGCCGCGCGCGAGCTCGGCCTGGACCGGGTGGAGCTGCGCCGCCGCAACCTCATCGCGCCCACCGCCATGCCCTACCAGACCGCGCTGGGGGTGACCTACGACTGCGGCGAGTTCGCCAAGAACATGCAGACGGCCCTCGACATGGCCGACGTGGCGGGCTTCGCCCCGCGCCTCGAGGCCTCGCGCGCGCGGGGGCGCCTGCGCGGCTGGGCGGTGGTGAATCCCATCGAGCAGGCAGCGGGTCCTCAGCCGGAGTTTGCGGAGATCCGCTTCTCCCCCAGCGGCAGCGCCACCGTCTTCATGGGCTCGAAGAACCAGGGCCAGGGGCACGAGACGACCTTCAAGCAGATCCTCTACGAGCGGCTCGGCCTCGATCCGCGCGAGGTGCGCTACATCGACGGCGACACCGATCGCGTCGCGTTCGGCATGGGCACCATGGGCTCGCGCTCCACGGTGATCGGCGGCTCCGCGCTGTGGACGGCTGCCGACAAGGTCATCGCCAAGGGGCGGAAGATCGCCGCGCGGCTCCTCGAGGCGGCGGAGGCGGACATCGTCTTCGCCGAGGGCAGGTTCACGGTGGCGGGCACGGACAAAGCGGTGGCTCTCAAAGAGGTGGCGCGCGCCGCCTTCCAGCCCGCCCAGCTCCCGCCCGGCGTCGAGCCCGGCTTCTACGAGACGGGCACCTTCGCGCCCAAGCAGGCGACCTGGCCCAACGGCTGCCACGTCTGCGAGGTGGAGGTGGACCCGGACACCGGCGCCGTCGCCCTCGACCGCTACGTGATCGTCGACGACGTGGGCACGGTGATCAATCCCCTCACCCTCAAGGGACAGATCCACGGTGGGGTCGCCCAGGGCGTGGGGCAGGCGCTCATGGAGCAGGTGGTCTACGAGCCCGAGTCGGGCCAGCTCCTCACCGCCTCGTTCATGGAGTACGCCGTGCCGCGCGCCGACACGATGCCCGACATGGTCATCCACAGCAATCCGGTGCCGACCAAGCTCAATCCTCTCGGGGCCAAGGGCGCCGGAGAGGCCGGCACGGTCGGCGCCCTCCCCGTCGTCATCAATGCGGTGATGCATGCCCTGGAGCCGCTCGGCGTGCGGACGTTCGACATGCCCGCGAGCAGCGACCGCGTCTGGCACGCCATCAAGACCGCACGCGACGCTCACCCCCAACCACGACCGGAGTGACCATGGGACTGCTCGACGGAAAGACCGCACTCGTAACGGGAGCCGGACGCGGCATCGGCCGCGGCATCGCCATCGCGCTGGCCAAGGCGGGCGCCAAGGTGGTCGTCAACGACCTCGGCACGGGCCTGGACGGCGAAGGCACGGCCACGAGCCCGGCCACCCAGGTAGTGGACGAGATCGTCAAGGCTGGGGGCACCGCCGCCCCCAACTACGGCTCGGTGGCCGACTACAAGCAGGCCACGGAGATGGTCGAGCAGGTGATCAAGGCGTGGGGGCGCATCGACATCCTCGTCAACGTGGCGGGCATCCTGCGCGACCGCATGATCTTCAACATGACCAAGGAGGAGTGGGACGCCGTGCTCGCCGTGCACCTCGCCGGGACCTTCTTCTGCACCCGCGCCGCCTCCATCGCCATGCGCGAGCAGAAGGGGGGGCGGATCATCAGCATGTCCTCGGTCTCCGCCCTGGGCGCGCCGGGCCAGCCCAACTACGCGGCGGCCAAGGCGGGCATCATCGGCCTCATGTGGTCCACCGCCAATGCCATGGCGAAATACGGCGTGACGGCCAACTCCATCATGCCGAGCGGGGCTACCCGCATGATCGACTCGACCCCGCGCGGCAAGAAGATCTTCGAGGAGACCGGCAAGTGGCCGAGTGAGCAGGCCATCGGCACCGAGCGCGACCCCGACAACGTGGCGCCCCTCGTGGTCTTCCTCTCGAGCGACGCGGCCGTCCACGTCAACGGGCAGGTCTTCCACTCCTTCGGCTACGGCTACACCGTCCTCGCCCAGCCGCAGGCCATCCGCCGCATCGACGCCGATCGCCGGCTCGAGCCGGAGGAACTGGTCAAGCTCCTGCCCGACACCTTCGGCACCGGCCTCCACGATGCGGTCGGCACCAACTTCGGCCGCACGCTCCACGAGCGGCCCAAGGAGGAGTGGAAAGATTTGGGCAAGGGCGTGCGCTTCTGGCAGTGGCCGCGGGAGGAACGTTGAAGAACGTGCTGCTCACGTCGCGGCCGCGGGAGGAACGTTGAAGAACGTGCTGCTCACGTCGCGGCCGCGGGAGGAACGTTGAAGAACGTGCTGCTCACGTGGCGGCCGCGGGAGGAACGTTGAAGAACGTGCTGCTCACGTGGCGGCCGCGGGAGGAACGTTGAAGAACGTCCTCCTCGTCTGCCACGCCAACACCTGTCGCAGTGTCATGGCCCACGTGCTCCTCGAGCAGATGCTCGAGGAGCGGGAGGCGGGCGCGCGGGTGACCGTGCGCTCGGGGGGCATCGCCAACCACGCCCGCGACGGCATGATCCCGTCGCTCGATGCGCGCATCGTGCTTCGCGAGGACGGCATCCATCTCGCAGAGGACGCCATCACCTCTACGGATCTCCGGCGCCATCGCGAGCTCATCGCAGAGGCGCACCTCATCCTGACCATGACCGAGCAACAGAAGGAGATGCTCGGGGCCTACAAGGAGGCGCAGGGACGCGACATCTTCACCCTCAAGGAGTTCGTGGGGGAGTCCGGCGATATTCACGATCCCTTCGAGCAGGGCGAGGACAAGTACCGCTACTGCCGGGACGAGATCAAGCGCTGCCTCAGCAAGGGCGTAGACCGTCTCCTGGCGAGGCTGGAGGACTGACCCGATGGACAGAGACCGGCTGACCATGCCGCTGGGCGAGGCCATCTTCACCCAGCGCTCCACGAGAAAGCTCAAAGCCGACCCCATTCCCGAGGCGGATCTGCGCCTCCTCCTCGAGGCCGCGGTGAAGGCGCCCAACGGTGGCAACCACCAGACCGGCCGCTTCCTCGTGGTCACCGACCGCGCGAAGATCCGCGAGTTCGGCGCGCTCTATCGGGAGGCGTGGTGGGCCAAGCGCAAGGACGACCACGGCTGGAACGGCCCTCAGGACATCCCGCCGGGGGAGAAGAACTACAGCGCGGCCATGCAGCTCGCCGACGACATGAAGGACGTGCCCTGCGTCGTCTTCGCGCTCACGGAGCCGCCGGGCGGGGCCAACTCGATCATTCCCGCCTGCCAGAACCTGATGCTGGCCGCCCATGCCCTCGGCATCGGCTCCGTTCCCACCACCCTCCACGCCGTGGTGATGGACCGCTTCCGAGCACTCTTCGGCATCCCCAAGGAGCTCGGCTTCCACTTCTGCATTCCCCTCGGCTATCCCGCGATCAAGTACGGTCCGAGCCGGCGCAAGCCGATCTCGGAGACCGCGTCGTGGAATCGCTGGGGAGGCGCTCTGCCGTGGGCGTGACCCGCAAGCCCGCGGTCAGCCTCGCCGCGGTCCCCGGCCGGCGCAAGGCCACCATCGAGCTCGCCCAGCGCTTCGAGAAGGAAGGGTTCTCCGGCATCTACGGCCCGAGCCTGGGCGACGGGCTGGCTCTCGCCGAGGCCGTCGTGCTCTCGACCCACGAGATACCATTCGGCACCACCATCGCCAACATCTACGCCCGTCATCCCCACGACTTTGCCCAGACGGCGGCCTTCATCCACGAGGTCTCGGGCGGACGCTTCCGCTTCGGCGTCGGGGTGAGCCACGGGCCCACCCTGGCCCGGCTCAAGGTGACGGCGGGCAAGCCGCTCGAGGACATGCGGCGCTTCGTGGGCGACCTTCAGACCGCCGCCAAGCATGCCGGGCCGCTGCCGCCACTCGTGCTCGCCACCCTCAGACAGAAGATGGTCGCCCTCGCGGGCGAGATCGCCCAGGGCGCAGTTTGGGCGAACGCGGCGCGCTCGCACATGGCCGCCTCCCTCCGTCATCTGCCCGAGGCCAGGCGCACGGATCCGGCCTTCTTCATCGGCAACATGGTGCCCACCTGCATCGATGCCGACAAGAACGCGGCGGCCGCCGTGAATCGCCGCACGCTCACGAGCTACGTGAAGCTGCCGAACTACCAGAACTACTGGATCGAGGCGGGCTTCGAGGAGGAGATGCAGGCCATCCGCAAGGCCGTGGCGGCCGGCCAGGAGGAGAAGATCCCCTCGCTGATGTCCGACCGCTGGCTCTCCCAGATCACGCTCTACGGAAACCCCTCGGAGGTGCGCGAGGGCATCGAGGCGTGGTACGCCGCGGGTGTGAACACCTTGATCGTGGTGCCCTCGTCGACCCGGGGCGGTCAGATGATCGCCCTCCAGGAGCTCATCGATCTCTACCGCTGAATCACCCTCGCGGCCGGACGGCCCGAAAGGATCCGCCATGAAGCGCTATCGCATCGCCGTGATCCCCGGAGACGGCATCGGCAAGGAAGTGATGCCCGAGGGCGTGCGCGCCCTCGACGCCGCCGCCCGGCGCTTCGGCTTCACCCTGCAGCTCGAGCATCTGGACTGGAACTGCGATCGGCTCGTCAAGACGGGGCACTGGATGCCCGAGAACTGGAAGGAGCTGATCGCCGATCACGACGCCATCTTCTTCGGGGCCACCGGGTGGCCCGCCCTCGTCCCGGATCACGTCTCGCTCTGGGCCTCCCTGATCAAGTTCCGGCGCGACTTCGACCAGTACGTCAACCTGCGGCCGGTGAAGCTCATGACGGGCATCCCCTGCCCGCTGGCCGGCCGCGAGCCCGGGGACATCGACTACTACGTCGTCCGCGAGAACACCGAGGGCGAGTACTCCTCGGTGGGCGGACGCATGTTCGAAGGCACCGAACGCGAGTTCGTCACCCAGCAGTCGTGCTTCACACGCAAAGGCGTCGATCGCATCCTCAAGTTCGCGTTCGAACTCGCCTCGACGCGGCCGCGGAAGCACGTCACCTCCGCCACCAAGTCCAACGGCATCTCCATCACCATGCCGTACTGGGACGAGCGCTTCGCGGCCATGGCCAAGTCCTATCCCCAGGTGAAGACCTCGCAGTATCACATCGACGGCCTCACCATCCAGATGGTGCTCAACCCGCAGCGCTTCGACGTCATCGTGGGCTCGAATCTCTTTGGCGACATCCTCTCCGATCTGGGTCCCGCCACCGCGGGCACCATTGGCATCGCGCCCTCGGCGAACCTGAATCCCGAGCGCGCGTTCCCCTCGCTGTTCGAGCCGGTGCACGGCTCCGCGCCCGATATCTACGGCCGCGCCATCGCCAATCCCATCGGTCAGATCTGGTCGGGCGCCATGATGCTCGATCACCTCGGCGAGCCCGCCGCCGGCGCGGCCATCGTGGCCGCCATCGAGAAGGCGCTGGCGCCCGGCTCCGGAGCCCCACGCACCCCAGACATCGGCGGCAACGCGAAGACGTCGGACATGGGCAAGGCCATCGCCGAAGCGGTCTAGGTGTGATCGTCGGCGGCGTGATTCTGGAAACGCCGCCGACACGCGTGGTGGAATTTTTCTCTCCTCACGCGTGCAAAAAAATCCTGGTCTAGACTCGCTGACACCCGCGCTGTTTCGGAAGTGACATGGTGTCAGTGACGCTGATTTCCCCGCTGACGCCACATTCCTACCGACCGCGCACGACTCCGAAACTTCAGCAAGCTTTCTCCGCGCTTATCGCGAGGGCACGTGTGACGGCGCGTGGCAGAGGAGTTGCTCCCGCAGCCAGTCCCACGAGCGCGTCGTGGCCTCGCGTCCGTAGCTCTCTGCGCTCGTGCCGCGGTTCAGTCCCGGGGGAAGGAGACCGAGTGGACTGGCTCGTCGACACGCTTCAGCAGTATCCTGCTGCGAGTCGCCGGCCATACACGTAGGAGAGGATGAAGCCGCTCAGGGAGAAGAAGAATTCGACCCTGAGATAGCCCTTGACCACGAAGAGATCGATCCAGTAACGGCCCGTGTAGCCGTACCACTCGTGGTAGTGGAAGATCACGATGAACAGGACGGGCAGGAAGCGCGCCCCGGTCAGCGCGCGGATCTTCGTGGGGCGCGAGGTAGGGGGGGAGCGAGAGGTGGTGGCCACCACGCTCGATAGTGAGGCGGACGGCGGTGTCCCATCAAGAAACGCGGGCGGGCCTCGCCTCTTGCCCGGATGACAGGCGGCTGCTACCATCCCGGCGCTGATCGGCCGCAGCGCGGCGTGCCTACCGAACACCCTGGTCCTGGCCCTTTGAGGCCAAGGAGGATGACATGACAGCGATGCCCCGCCGCACCTTCCTCGCCGGGGCGGCCGCCGCAACGGCCGCGGCCGCCGTGGCCCCCTACGTCCATGCGCAGAAGAAGGGCGGCACCCTGAAGTTCGTGCCCCACGCCGACCTCAAGATCCTCGACCCCGTGTGGACCACCGCCTACATCACGCGGAACCACGGCTACATGATCTACGACATGCTCTTCGCGCCCGACGCGAGCATCCACATGCAGCCGCAGATGGTCGACAAGTTCACGGCGAGCGCGGACAAGCGGAAGTGGTCCTTCACCCTGCGCGACGGGCTCAAGTGGCACGACGGCCAGCCGGTGACCGCGGAGGACTGCGTGCTCTCCATCAAGCGCTTCGCCGCCCGCGACGCCGTGGGCCAGCTCATGGCCAAGTCGCTGGGCAAGCTTGCCCCCGTGGACAAGAAGACCTTCGTGCTCGAGCTGGAGACGCCCTTCGGCCTCGTGCTCGAGTGCCTGGGCAAAGGCTCCGCGAGCCCCTGCGTCATGATGCCGGCGCGGGTGGCTTCTACCGATCCCAACGAGCAGATCAAGGACTACACGGGTTCCGGCCCCTTCAAGTTCGTCAAGGACGAGTGGCAGCCCGGCAACAAGGTGGTCTACGTGGCCAACAAGGACTACGTCCCGCGCAAGGAGACGCCGAGCGGGGGCGCGGGCGCCAAGCTCGTTTACGTCGATCGCGTGGAGTGGCGCTACATCCCGGACCAGGCCACCGCCGCCGCCGCCCTCGAGGCGGGCGAGGTGGACTTCTGGGAGAACCCGCCCGTGGACTTCGTGCCCCGCCTCGAGAAGAACGCCGGGCTCACCGTGTTCGCCACCGACCCCAAGGGCAACCTCGGCACGATCCGTCCCAACTCGCTACACCCGCCCTTCAACAACAAGAAGGCGCGGCAGGCGCTCCTCTACATGACGAGCCAGCAGGACTATCTCCAGGCCGTGATCGGCAACCCCAAGTACGGCAAGCCCTGCCCCAGCATCTTCATCTGCGGCGGCCCCTTCGAGACGGCGGCGGGCGCGCCCAAGCAGGACCTCGAGAAGGCCAAGCAGCTCCTCAAGGAGAGCGGCTACGACGGCAAGCCCATCGTCATCCTCGACCCCACGGACTCGCCCTTTGCGCATGCGCCCGCGCTGGTGACGGCGGAGAACCTCAAGAAGATCGGAGCCAATGTGGACATCCAGGCCATGGACTGGTCGACCATGGTCGCCCGCCGGGCCAAGAAGGAGCCGCCGGCCCAGGGCGGCTGGAACATCTTCCACACCTGGACCACTGCCTTCGACATCGTCAATCCCGCCGTCAACGCCTTCATCAACAGCTCAGGCGAGAAGGCGTGGTTCGGCTGGCCTTCCAGCGAGACCATGGAGAAGCTCCGGACGGAATGGGTGCGCGAGCCCGATCAGGCGAAGCAGAAGAAGCTCGCGGAGCAGATCCAGCTCCTGGCCTACGACGAGGTGCCGCACGTCTCCTGGGGGCAGTTCATCGCCCCCAGCGCCTTCCGCAAGAACGTCAAGGGCGTCCTCGAGTTCGGTGCGACCATCCTGTGGAACATCCAGGTGTAGCCGGCCGCCCAGCGTGACGTGCTCCCGCTGATCATCCAGCGGATCGTGGCCACCATCCCCGTGATGGGGGTGGTGGCCCTGACCGTCTTCGCGCTCCTCCACCTCACCCCGGGCGATCCCGCCGAAATCATTGCGGGCGACTACGCCACGCCCCAGGACGTCGCCAAGATCCGCGCGGCGCTCGGGCTGGACAAGCCGCTCCTGACCCAGGCCGGCATCTGGATGAGCCACGTGCTCCGCGGCGACCTCGGCACGTCGATCTACTCGGGCTTGCCCGTGACCACGCTGATCGCGCAGCGCATCGGCCCTACCGTCGCCCTCACCGTCCTCGCCCTGGTCATCTCCGTCGCCCTCGCGGTGCCGCTGGGCGTGTGGGCGGCCTGGCGCCAGGGGTCGTGGATCGATCGCGCGATCATGGTCTTCTCGGTGTCCGGCTTCTCCATGCCGGTGTTCTGGCTCGGTTTCCTCCTCGTCTGGGTGTTCTCGATCCGGCTGGGCGCGTTGCCCGTGCAGGGCTATCAACCCCTCGCCGACGGGCCGTGGCAATTCCTGCGCCACCTCATCCTTCCCGCAGCCACACTCTCGCTCATCTACATGGCGCTCATCGCGCGCATGACGCGCGCGAGCATGCTGAGTGTGCTCGGCGAGGACTACGTGCGCACGGCCTTCGCCAAGGGCCTCTCCCCGCGCAGCGTGCTCCTGGGGCACGCGTTGAAGGCGGCCTCGCTCCCGGTGGTGACCATCATCGGCGTGGGCTTCGCGCTCCTCATCGGCGGCGCCGTCGTGACGGAGAGCGTCTTCGCCCTCCCCGGCATCGGCCGGCTTACCGTCGATGCCATCGTGCGGCGCGACTACCCGGTGATCCAGGGCGTCATCCTAATCATCTCGGGCGTCTACGTGCTGTTGAACCTCTTCATCGACATCCTGTATGTCTTCCTCGACCCCCGCATCCGCTACTGAGCCGGCGGCCCTCGGCGTCGGGGTGCCTCTCCTCGCGCCGCCCGCGGCGGCCAGGCGAGGAATCATCCGCCGCCAGCCCACAATGGTGGCGGGGCTCGCATGCCTCGTCCTCATCCTCGCGGTGGGGCTCGCCGCCCCGTACCTTGGCACCGTGGACCCGTCGAGCCTCAAGCCGATCGCCCGCCTCCGCGAGCCCAGCGCCGAATTCTGGTTCGGCACGGATCAGTACGGCCGCGACATCTACTCGCGCGTGCTCTACGGCGGCCGCATCTCGCTCCTCGTCGGCGTGACGGTGTCGGTGCTCAGCTTGGCCTTCGGCATCCTGATCGGCCTCGTCACCGGCTACTACCGGCAGCTCGATCGCGTGGTGATGCGAGTGATGGACGGGCTCATGGCCATCCCCGCCATCCTGCTCGCGCTGGCCCTGATGGCGCTCCTCAAGGCGAGCGTGCGGAACGTGATCATCGCCCTCGTGATTCCCGAGATCCCGCGGGTGGTCCGCGTGGTGCGCGCATCCGTGCTGAGCCTTCGCGAGCACACGATGGTGGAGGCAGCGCGCGGCCTGGGCGCCCAGACCCCGCGCATCCTCCGCGTCTACATCCTCCCCGCCCTCGTGGCTCCGCTCATCGTCCACGGCACGTACATCTGCGCCTCGGCCATGCTCTTCGAGGCGTATCTCTCATTCCTGGGCGCGGGCACGCCGCCCAACATCCCGTCGTGGGGCAACATCATGGCGGAGGGGCGCGCCTACGTGCAGCGCGCGTTCTGGATCATCCTCTTCCCGGGGGCCTTCCTGGCCGCGACCGTGCTCGCCGTCAACCTGGTCGGCGACGGCCTGCGGGACCTGCTCAAGGTAAAATAGCGGCCGTCGTCATCGACCGCCCACAAAGGAGACTCCCGTGCCCAAAGGACTGACCGTCGTGCTGAACCAGCCGGGCAAGCCGCTCGAGCTCGAGACGCTGCCCACGCCGGACATCGATCCCGGCGGCATCCTGATCAAGAACACCGCGGCCGCCATCTGCGGCTCCGATCTCCACTACTGGCGCAACGACGGGGACTACAAAGGCCCCGACCTGCGCCGCGTGCCGGGCCACGAGTTCACGGGCGTCGTCCACAGCCTGGGGCGCGGCGTGGAGACGGACTCGCTCCGTCGTCCGCTGAAGGAGGGCGATCGCGTCGCCTTCCCGTTCTTCAACCCGTGCAACCGCTGCTACTGGTGCGTGCGCGGCGAGCATCACGCCTGCCCGCACCGGACGCGGCGGA
>Ga0075435_100001859_pt1 | contig 13711 bp, 5 predicted proteins | sample RhiMethybrSRZTD4_FD_75302 | JGI IMG/M metagenome (GOLD analysis project Ga0075435, IMG submission 75302) | Populus rhizosphere microbial communities from Tennessee, USA - Rhizosphere MetaG P. TD hybrid SRZTD4 | ecosystem: Host-associated > Plants > Roots > Rhizosphere > Soil | place: USA...
ACATCGCCGCGCGCCTCGGCTTGGAGACGACGGGCATCACGCTGCCGCTCACGCGCATCGCCGACAAAGTGCGGACTCCGGAACGCGAACCCAGTCCGATTCTCGTCGGCGCATCGAATGCGCTCGTGCAGCGGCTGGTCAAGATCGGCAAGGCGCGTCTCGACGATCTGCAACCGGGAGAAGGTGCGGTGTCGGTGGTTCCGAGAGCGTTCGGCAACGCGACGGCGACGGTCGTGGCGGGACCTGATGCGGCAGGCACCGAGGCCGCGTCCATGTATCTCGCCCGCCGGATGCCGTACGTCTGGGACAACGCGCGCGGATCGACGTCGCTCGCCGAAGTCGCGCTGCAGGCGAATCGATTCTTTCAAGCGCGCAACGCTGCCGGCCAGGCCAGTCAAATCGACACCGAGATCGACACGATTCTCGCCGACGTGAGAGGCAAGACGCTCGAGTCGTTCGAGGTGAAGCTGTACGTCGAGCAGGCGGATCCCGCGCTCGACAAGTACGTCGCCGACAAGCTGCAGCGTAGCGGCGTCAAGGTGCCGGTGAGGGTGGCGAGCGTCGGCATCACCGATCCGGTCACCGTCTTCGATGAGACGATGCCGGTGCCCTGGGAAGTCGATGACTTCTGGACGAAGTTCAAGGCGAACGTGCTGCCGAAGGTGAAGGCGGGTTCGAAGGTCGATCTCGAAGTTCGTGTGAGCGAATCGCCGGAGATCCGGAAAGGGATCGCAGACGCGGTCCGGACGCAGCTCGTGAAGGCGGGCGCGACGGATCCTCGCGTGCGCGTCCTATCCGCGTACAAGCAGGGCTTTCTCTGGTTGACCGAGCAGGTGATTCCCGAGCTGAAGGGCAAAGGTGCAAAGGCGATCCACGTCAAGGTTGCGGAGTACCAACCCGACGTCACGAAGAAGTACAAGTTCTACATGGTCCCGAGCCGCTGGGTGCACGAGCTGTATCCGGTGGACGAAATCTTCCTGCGCGAGCTGGGACTCGCGAAAGACAACTTCTCGGTCGAGCTCGTGAAGGATCCAAAAGAGATCTACAGCGTCGAGGCGGCCGACGCGTTGGGCAAAGTCGTCTACCGCGCTACGTTCTCACCGAAGACCGTCGAACGCGAGTATCTCGACCGATTCCCTGGCTGGTCGCGCGTGCTCGTGACGACGGGCTGGCTGTCGGCGTCGGTCGACGGAGCTTCCGTCGCCGACGAGCGCATCGCGACCGATCCCGAGCGGTTCTGGGATTACTACCAGTCGAAGGTGCTGCCGCGCATCTTCGACAACGTGATGAAGGTGACCGACAACCGGCCGCTGCCCGACAAGCAGCCGTTCCATCGCGATCTCGACATCGAAGTCTGGATGAGCGAACCGGACTTCAAGATCGGCGTGGACGAGGAGCTCGTCTCGTCGCTCGAGGCGATTCACGAGGACCTGTACTTCGTCACGCTCGATTTCTTCGACGCGCTTGGCCGAACCACGACGAGGCGGCGGCTCGCGGCGCCGGGAAAGATCTTTCCGATCATCCATCCGGAGCGCGCCGGCAAACCTGGCGAGGTCCGGATTCACTATGCGGGCAACGCATCGACGAAGCCGAAGGTCGAGGTCGTTTACAAGGAGCCGTCGAATCCGCGGCCGACGATCGTGTCGCGAGACCTGACCAGGATCGAGACTACCGCCGCCGTCGTCAATCGTGTCGTCGCGAAAGCGGATCGTCTCAGCGAAATCGCCCTCGGCGTCGAAGCGAAAGACGATCGCGAGGCGGGCCGCGCCGCGGACGCGCTCGACGCGCTGGCGCGGCTTCACGCGGCCGGCCTGTATCGCGACGCCTTCTCGTTCGATCACGTCGATCGCGTCGCAGTGACGATTGGCTTGAAGGAGGTGCAGTCGCGCCGCCTGCTGAAGTCAACCGGCGCGTTCCCGCCGTCGAACGTTCGCACTGCCGAACGAGCGGCCGACCGCATCCAGACGTCGGTCGCGCAGCCCTTCAGGGCCGCCGCGGGGAAACCGCTCGTGACGTGGGATCACATCATCAGCCCGGACGAGAGCGAGGCGCTCGTCGGTCAGCTCGCGGCCTATCCCGAAGTCAAAGCGTATAAGGCCGGCCGCTCGTATCGCGGCCGCGATATCTCCGTCCTCGAGATCACCAACCCGACGACGAGCGAGCTGGTGTCGCTGCCGAAGCTCTCAGCCTACAAGCCGACGATCTTCATCACCGGCCGTCAGCACGCGAACGAGGTGTCGTCGACGAGTCACATCCTGCGGCTCGCCGAGCTGCTCGTCACCGACAAGAGCTACAAGGACATCCTCAAGAAGGTCAACGTCGTGCTGCATCCGGTCGAGAATCCCGACGGGGCGCAGATGGCGTACGACCTTCAGAAGCTGACGCCAACGCACATGCTGCACGCAGGCCGCTACAGCGCGCTTGGCATGGACGTCGCCTCGCAGGTTGGTCTCGCCGATCCGCTCCTGCCGGAATCGCTCGTGCGCACGCGCGTCTGGCGCGACTGGCTGCCGGACATCTATCTCAATCCGCACGGCTACCCGTCGCACGAATGGGTGCAGCCGTTTGCCGGCTACGTCCCGCCCGGATTCCGCACGTATCTCTCGACGCGGGGCTGGTACACGACGATCGGCACGCTGCGCGATCCGCGCTACCCCAATCACGGCGAGGCGACCGAAGCGCTGCGCGAAGCGATCGCCCGCGAGATCAACGCGAACCCGGACGTGCGCGCGATGGATCTCCGCCATCAGGCGCGGTACCGCAAGTGGGCCTACGGTTTCGGCCCATACGTGTTCAACCAGGAGATCTACAAGGACACCGCGATCTACTACAGCGATCCTGAAACCGGTGAGCCGAGCGGCAGCCGACGCGTCGGCGCCGGCCGCGGCGGTGGACCGGCAGGAGAGTTCGGTGGTGGAGGAGGCACCGGCCGCTTCGCGATGAACGCCTGGCCGCAGGTGACGTTCTTCAGCGGCGGCACGGAGGCTCCCGACGAAACCGCGCAAGGCGAATGGCTCAACCTCGTCGCCAAGGCGGGATTCTCGTACCTGATGGCCAACGTGAAGTATCTTCGCGACGGCCACTCTACCGTGCAGCGCATCGAGGAAGATGCGGCGCGCGACTCGGTGACGCTGACGATGCTTCGCATTCGTCCGGTGATGCCCGGCAAGGCGACGTCGACGGTGCGCACGACGTCGACGACCGGCGCGGGAGGTCAGTAATGGGAGGCCCAATGCGGAAAGGGTTGATCGGATTCATCGCGGCTTTTCTCTGGGCGGCGCTCGCCGCGACCGCCTACGCGCAGAACGCGCAGATCAACGGCGCCGTGAAGGACTCGAGCGGCGCAGTCATACCGGGTGCGACCGTCACGGCGCGCAACCTCGAAACGGGTCTGCTGCGCACGGCGGTCACCGATGCGCAGGGCGAGTACCGGTTGCCATCGCTGCCTCCAGGCCGCTACTCGGTGTCGACCGAGCTGACCGGCTTCAGCACCGAGACGCGTCCCGACATCGTGCTCATCATCGAGCAGACCGCCATCATCAACTTCGCGCTGAAGCCGGCGGCCATCTCCGAAACGGTCACGGTCACCGGCGAGTCGCCGATCGTCGACATCACCAAGTCGGACGTGTCGACGTCGATCTCGACGCAGCAGATTCAGGATCTGCCGGTCGCGTCGCGGCGCTGGATCGATCTGGCGATGCTGACGCCCGGCACGTCGCAGGACAACATCCGCGGATTCTTCTACCGCGGCAACGTGAACCTCGGTGCCGGCACCCGCGAGTACTCGAACGCCTTCGTCGTCGACGGCGTGAACAACACCTGGGCCGAGATGGGCGAGCCGCGCCAGAACTTCGCGATGGACGCGATTCAGGAGTTCAAGGTCTCGACGTCGACGTACAAGGCCGAGTACGGCCTTGCCACCGGCGGTGTCCTCGCCGTCGTCACCAAGTCGGGCACCAATCAGCTGCACGGATCCGGCCTGCTCTTCTTCCGCGATGCCTCGATCACCGCCAAGGAATTCTTTCAGGCGACGAAACCCGACTATCGGCGGTATCAGTACGGCGGCACGGTCGGTGGACCGATCCTGAAGAACAAGACGCACTATTTCTTCGCCTACGAGGGCACGCAGGAGAAGCAGTTCTTCACCGTCAACGCGCGCGGATTGTGGCCGCAGTACGAGGGCACGTACCCGAGCGACCAGAATCGCTGGACCTACAACGTCAAAGTCAATCATCAGCTGTCGCCGACGCAGAGCCTCTTCTTCCGCTACGGCGCGGAGGACGAATACCGGCCTATCATCACGGCCGGTGGACGCACCGCGCCGACCGCGAGCTTTGACTTCGCGGTGCCGCGCAGTTCCGCGGTCGTCGGCCATTCGTCAGTGCTCAGCGATCGCGCGTTGAACGATTTCCGGTTCCAGTACGCGTACGCGAAATACGAGGTGTCGCCGCCTTACAGCCATGGCGACTGGGAACCGGCGGATTTTGCGGCACGCCTGCCGTTGTGCACGCCGGTTTATTCCTATCCTTCGATCGTCGTTGGCGGCTGCGGCAACGCGCAGATGGGCCCGGAGGCTCGATGGGAGCTGAAGGACGATTTCTCGTACCTGATGCGCCGCTTCGGCGGGACGCATCAGTGGAAGATGGGCTTTGATTTCAGTTACGTGCCTTTCGAAGGCGACAACACCGGCTCGCCGCAAGGCAGCTGGACGTTCCCGAAGGACGTGCCCTACGACGTGAACGATCGGACGACGTGGCCGACGCAGTACACGAACACGCTGCCAACCTACGCGAACATCCCCGTCAAGATCTTCGCCGGCTATGTGCAGGACGACTGGCAGGCGTCCAGCGGTCTGACGTTCAACATCGGTCTCCGTTATGACGTGCAGCTCGGATCGTTCAACGAGGACATCCCGGACCTGCTCTCGAAGATTCAGGACAAGCTGGGACGCGACGGCTCCTTCCCGTACGACGTCTCGGTCTTTCCGCAGCCGCGGCCGGACCGCGGCGACCACAACAATTTCGGGCCTCGCGTCGGCGTGGCGTGGGATCCGCGGAACGACGGGGTCACGAACATCCACGCCGCCTACGGGCTCTTCTACGACAACATGCGGACGCTGGTGAACTTCAACGAGCTGACGTGGCCGCAGGGCAAACCGATCACGATTCTCAACCCGTCGTTCCCCGATCCGTTCGGCGGCAAATCTCGCGATGCGTTCCTCGGCTCGGGGCCGCCGACGATCACCGTCGGCAGCAACGGCCAGATCAACATGTACGCGAACCAGACCAACGTCGGCGTGAATCGGATGATCAGGCGCGATCTCGCACTGTCGGCCGATTTCACGACGGTGTACCGATACGGGGATCGGGACACCGTGGAAATCAACATACCCGATCAGGTCACGCGCATCCGGCCGTATCCGCAGTACCAGCGCGTCAACTTCTGGGAGCCGACCGCCGACAACACCTACAAGGCGCTGCTGCTGAAGGTCGAGAAACGGATGTCCAACCGGTACCAGGCGCTGTTGTCGTACACATTGAGCAAGGCCGAAGACAATACGTTCACATCGGCGCTGTCCGACCACTACGGGTACACGAAGGTGAGGCGGCCGGGTGTCGCCGATCGCCGTCACCGCCTGGTTGCCAGTGGCATTGTCTCCCTGCCCTACGACATGCAGCTTTCGACGATCGGCGACTTCCGTTCGAGCCTGCCGTTTGGTCCAATCACACCGGGCCTCGACCTCAACAACGATACGTTGTCGGGCACGTCGATCTCCGCGCCTGCGAACTCGGATTTGCCAGCAGCCGTCATGCCGATGTCGGGCTGTCGCGCGTTGAACCTGGACGCGATCAACGCGTTCAGAACCGGGCGCAATCTCACGCCGGTCGCACAGGTCGACTGTCCGACCTTCGTCAACGTCGATCTGCGATTCTCGAAATTCATCAGGGTCGGCGGTTCGGGCCGGGCCGAGCTGATCGCTCAGCTGTTCAACATTTTCGACCGTGCGAACTTCAACGTTCCGAACAACAACATCAGCGCCGGCAACGACACGACGACGGGGCGTCCGCTGTTTGGGACGAGCACCTCGCTGCTGCCGAACATCAACGCGCCGTCACGACAAGCGGAGTTTGCGGTGCGGTTCCAGTTCTGAGGCCGGAAACCACGAAACGACGAAACCACGAAAGCAGCCGCCACGAAGAGACGAAGGCACGAAGAACAGAGAAGTACGCCCATGAAACGCTTCCTAGTCATCGTCGCAATCGCGTGTGCGGGCGGCGCGGTCGGACGCACGCAGTCAGGTGCGGCGTCCAACGTGTCGCTCGCCGATTTCTTCAAGCCCGGCGTCGTCTTCCAGGATCGCAATGGCGACGACGCGGTCGATTTCGTCAACGCGCGGATCGTCCTCGCGGAAAATCCGACGGCCGCCGAGCTGGCGGCCGCGGCCGATGTCGCAGCGCGGTTGGGATATGAAACGTCGGCGATGAACTTGCCGGTCGCGACAGTTCGGCTCACGCCGGATGCTCCGAGCGACGGCGGCGGATCGCCTGCGATCTTCGTCGGCGCAAAGTCGCTGGCCGGATCCGGCGCGACTGTGGACTCCCTCGGCGCCGGCGCGATGAAAGCCGGCGAGGGCCTGGTTGCGGCGTTCACGGCATCGGGTCAGCCAGCGGTCGCGCTGCTCGGCGCAGACGAAGCCGGGATCGCCGCGGCGGCGGTGATGTTTGCCGGTCACCTTCCTTACATCTGGGACGCCAAGGGTCCGGCGACCGACAAGATTGCCGACGAAGCGAAGCAGTGGCTGACGGCGAAGGGCGTCGCCGTTTCCTCGGCGGTCGCGAAGGCGGTCGTCGTGAAGAGCGGTGCCGACGACGTCGACCGCCTCATCGTCGACCTCCAGATGCCCAACGGCGGCGATCTCCTGAAAGCGCAGGTCGCGCTCAACCAGTTCAAGGCGACCGCCGGCCGCGATCCGAAACGCGCCCTTTCGTTCGCGCACGTCCGCTCGCTCGCGCTGCGGCTGCGCGCTCCAGGCTCGCGGCCAACCACGATCGATCTTCCGCAGGCCGCCGCGGCGCAAACCGCGGCGAATCCGCCTCCCGGCCGGCGGCCGGGCGGCGGCGCCAAGGAAAATTTCGATCTCTCCACGTTCTATTCGAACGACGGCGCGCTGTCGGATTCGGACAACAACCTGATTCCCGATCGCGTGGACGTCATGCTCAGCGCCGACGGCGCGGGAACGCAGAGGATCGTCGATCTCGGCGCGCGACTCGGTCTCGAGTCGACCGGCGTTGCGGTGCCGATCGCGAAACCGCCGAAGAGCATCACGTCGCCGGACGGTGAGCCCATTCTGGTACTCGTCGGCGTCACCCATCCACTCATCGAAGATCTGATCAAGAACGACAAATGGGTGCGGCCATCGCTGCAGCCGGGTGAAGGACTGATCCAGATCGTGAAGAAGGCGTTCGGCGAGAAGAGCGCGCTCATCGTCACCGGCGGCGACGCGGCGGGCGTCGACCGCGCGATCCGGCAGCTCGCGGAGACGTTTCCGCATATCTGGTCGCGAGGCAAAGACCGCACGACGCTCGACGATGTGGAGGACGACCTGCGAAAGTTCGTCGCCGGCCGATCGCCGGCCGGTCAGGCGGCGACGAGTCTGTACAAGATCGACAAGCTCGGTGCTCAACTGCAGGGCAAGGACCTCGCCAGCGCGCGTGTGAGAGTGTTCGTCGAGAACGCGGCGGATGGTCTCGCCGACTTCATACGGCAAGAAGCCGCGTCGGCGATCAAGGCCGGCTCGGTGACGGTTGACGTGCAGAACCTCGACGTCCAGAAGGGACGCCCCCTCGTCAACGATGAATTCGACGTCGCGTCGGAAGTCGACGAGTTCTGGTCGAAGCTCCGCATGAAGGTGATTCCCGCGATCAGGAAGAACAAGCCGGCCGTGATCGTCGAGGCTCGACTCAGCGAGCCGCCCGAGCTCCGCCAGCAGATCGAACAGCAGGCGCGTGCCGAACTGGTCAAAGCCGGCGCCGACGACAAGTCGACCTCTGTCACCGTCCTCTCCGCATACAAGCAAGGCTACAGCTGGCTGTACGACGTCGTCCGGCCGACGCTGGCGGGCAAGACGATCGAATCGATCACGATCCGTTTCGCCGAAATCGGTCCGCCCGCAGGCTGGACGCAGCAGGGGATGTTCGTGCCGACGCGGTGGCTGCTCGAGCTCTATCCCATCGACGAGATTCTCGCCAGCGAGCTGAAGATCGACATCAAGAAGATCCGCTTCGAGAAGATGCCGATCGGATCGCCGGCGTACGAAGTGATCGCGACCGGTGCCGGCGGCGCCGAGCTCCTGCGCCGCACCTTCGAACCGAAGTTCGTCGAGCGACCGTTCTTCGATCGATTCCCGGACTACGAGCGCGTCCGCGTGACGACCGGTTGGTTGAAGGCGGACGCGGCGGGACGGACGATCGTCGACGAACGCATCGTGACGGATCCGGAGCGCTTCTGGGATCGATTCCAGGCGGTCACGCTCCCCGCGCTGTACAACCACGTGATGACACTCGGCAACGGCAAGCCGCGTGCAGAAGATGCGCCGTTCTTTGGTGAGATGATGGTCGATCTCACGCTGAGCGAGCCCGAGTATCGGCTGCCGGTCGATCAGGAACAGATCTCATCGCTCGAAGCGATCCACGAGGAGCTCTACTTCAACACGCTGCACTTCTTCGACGTGATGGGGCGCTTCACGCGCGGCGCGGGGCTCAGCTATCCAGGCCGTGTGATTCCGGTGATGCATCCGAAGAGCGACGGGAAGGCTGGCCACGCCAGGATCACGGTCACCGGATTCGATGCACCACGGCCGTCTGTCGTTGTCGAATACGTCGAACGCAACGGCCGGCGCGGCGATGCCCGGCTCGATATCCCGAAGATCGCCGTCGACCGTCCGCAGACGCTGGCGGCCACGGTGCGCGATGGGCAGAACGGCGTCGATCGGCTCGATCTGCGCGTGAAGGTCGACACCGAAAAAGACGAGCGCGACGCGCTCGTTCAGCGCGCCGCTGACGAGCGCGTCGACCGCACGGTCATCTCCGCCGAGCAGGTGAAGGCGGTTGTGACGAATCTCGATCGTCTGCGCCAGGCGGGCCTCTATCGCGACGCGCTCGCGTACCACGATCTCCGCGACCTCCGTGTCACCATTGGCTGGGACCACGACGCGAAGCCGGCCGACATCACCGCGTCGATCGACGGCGGATCTCCCGCACCGTTTCCCGACATCAAGAAATATCCGGCGACCGATCTCCAATGGGACACGCCCATCCCTCCTCCCGAGGCGTACGGCGTCCTCGCCAAGATGTCGGAGTCCAAAGAGGCGACCGTCTACAAAGTCGGCCAGAGCTACCTCGGCAAAGACGTGTGGGCGATGGACCTGATGCCGCCGATCGAGGCGTCGCATTGGTCACAGGCGAAGCAGACCACGTTGAAGCCGACGGTTGTCTACTCGGCGCGCCAGCATGCGAACGAGGTCTCGTCGACGAGCCACGTGCTGAAGCTGGCCGAGCTGCTGCTGACCGATCCGGAGTATCGCGCGAAGTTGAACAAGGTGAACGTGGTCATCCATCCGATCACGAACGCCGACGGCGCGCAGCTCGCCTACGACCTGCAGAAGATCAATCCCACCTACATGCTGCACGCCGGCTATCTCGGCGCGCTCGGCGTGGACGTCACCAATCAGCAATGGGAGACCGATCCGGTTTATCCGGAGAGCGGCATCCGGCCGAAGATCTGGCGGACGTGGCTGCCCGACATCTTTCTCAACCCGCACGGCTATCCGAGTCACGAATGGGTTCAGCTCTTCTCGGAGTACGCGGCCTGGGTGCGCACGCGCGCCGTCGAGACGCGCGATTACTGGACGATGCGCGGGTGGTGGATGCCGGGCTTCGCCTGGCTCGACGACGCGCGGTATCCGCGGCACAAGGACGAGCAGATGAAGCTGCTCGCGATGATCACGGAGTACGCGAAAGCGGCGCCGGGTACGGCCGCGCTCAACGCGCGCGCCTACGACCGCTACAAGCGCTACAGCTTCGATTTCGATCAGAAGAACTTCAAGCTCGATTTCACCAACGGCGTGTTGATCTACAAATCGATCAAAGGCGCGCGTGCGAACCCGCAGAGTCAGGACTTCATGGCCCGCAACCCGAACGTCACGATCTGGGAAGGCGTGACCGAGGCGCCCGATGAAACGGCGCGCGGCGACTGGCTGAAGCTGGTCGCGAATGCCGGCCTGCAATGGGACAAGGCGATTCTCGACTATCTCGTGCAGGGCAAGCACGAAGTCGAGCGCAAGGTCGAGCCATTCTGGAACGGCGTCAGCCTGAGCATGACTCGCCCGCGGCCGCCAAAGCCGCCGAAGGGCGAGGAGCGGAAGACGACCGAATCAGCGAATCCGCTTGAACCGCGTTGAATAGGTCGCGTCTTCGGTGATCCGCACGCGCACGGGAACCTTGTGCGGTGCGAGTCGCTGCGCGAGGAAGCGCCGCATGCGGACTTTGAACGCGTCGGGCAGTTCCGGCTGGGTCAGCCGGACGGTAGCCGCGACGATCTGGCCGGTGAACGCGTGTGCCTCTCCGCGGACGACAGCGTCGGCGACGTGCTCCATTTCGAGGAGCGCGCTTTCCACTTCCGCCGGATAGACCTTACTGCCGCCGACGTTGATGACGTCGGTCGTCCGTCCGAGGAAGCGAATCCATACACCGTCCACCTCGACCAGATCGCCGGTATCGAAGAACCCTTCCGCGTCGAACGGACTCGGCGCGTTGAGATAGCCGAGCATCGCCGACTTCGCACGAATCCAGAGTCGGCCGCCGACGACTTTCCATTCGAAGTCCTCACCCCCGATTCGGACCCACAGTGAGTTCGACTCGCGCGACTGCGATCGCAGGATGCCCAGCTCCGTCATCCCGTATGTCTGCAGGAAGCGCGCCTGTGGAAACGCGACGCAGGCCTGGGCCAGCGTGCTGGCGGGCATCGGTTCAGTGCCGTAGGTGATCAGCTTCAACGAGCTGAGATCGCGCCGCTCCGCTTCGCCGGACAACAGCATCAAATTCAAGAACGTCGGCGACGTCGGCAGCAGCTCGACGCGGTGCGTTTCAATCGCGTCGCACACCGCCGAGGCCGACCGATCTCTCGACAGCACCACGGCACCGCCGTTCGCCAGCGTATAGAACAACGTGTTCACGCCGCCGATGTGATCCAGCAGCAGAAACACGAGCGTGCGCAGACGCTGCCGCGGCACCTGAAACTTGGCGAGCAGACGTTTGAGGTCGTGCACCGCCGCCTTCGGCTTTCCAGTCGACCCCGAGGAGAAGAGGACGAGTCCAGGATGACCGTTCTCCTGCAGCGCCGAGTACAACTCGTGCTCGGCCGTGCGGCCGGTCGGTTCCAGCTCGGTCGCCTCGTCGCCGATGCGGACGCGAAATTCAATCTGGCCGATCTCGAGGAAGGACTCGTGATGCGCTCGCGAATCGGGCGAGAGCGGCACCGAGATGTGCCCGCTCCACGTCGCGGCCAGGAAGACGGCAATCGACTCCGGTCCGTAGTCGCCCTCGACGCTGATGATGCGGCCCGAGCCGAGGCCCGCCAGGCGCGCTCGCCATTCGTGCACCCGGTCGGCGAGCTCACCGTAGGTGTAGGTGCGGTCGGGCATCGCGATGGCAAGGTCGCCGCGACAGCTCTCCATCTTGTCCATCAGGAACTCGATCATCCGATGCCTCCCAAGTACACGATTTGGCCGGTGACCATCGCGCTCTCCGGCCGTAGAAAGAAATCGATGACGTTGGCGACGTCGTCAGGCTCCGCCCAGCGCGGCACCGCCTGCCTCGAAATGAGGCGATCAATCCGATCGGCGGGTACGGCGTCCGTCAGGTGCGTGTGCACCGGGCTCGGGCCGACGGCGTTGCACGTCACGCCGAACGGCGCCGCTTCGCGCGCGACGATCCGCGTGAAGGTTTCGACGGCGCTCTTCGAGGCGGCGTAGATCGCCTCGCCCTCGAGGCGCAGCGGAACCGCGACGGTCGTGAAGTTGACAATGCGTCCGGCAGTCGACGAGCGCAGCAGGCGAAGCCCGGCGCGGGTGAACGCGAACGTGCCGAGGAAATTGGTGGCCATGATCTGACGCGCCGTCTCGAACGGCGTCAACGCCACCGGATTCATGCTGGCGATCCCGGCGTTGTTGATCAGCACGTCCAACGCGCCGAACCGCTTCCGGATGTCGCCGAGGAGCGTCTGCACCGCCTGTTCGTCGGTGACGTCCACGCACATGTGTGTATAGCGCTTGTGCGTGATCGCCGCGCCGCCGCGCGCGCAGCCAATGACGACGTTGTCATGGGCCAGGTAGTGGCGCACGAGGTGCGCGCCAATGCCGCGACTGGCGCCCGTGATGAGAACATGGCGGGTCCCGTTCACGGCTGTGACGGCGCCGTTTCCTGAATGAACGCGACGAGCGCGGCGACGCTTCGAAACGGACTGCGCTTCTGCGACATGGCGCGGGCATCGCTCAACATCACGTCGATCCCGTGATCGTGCAGCGCGTCTTCGATGTCGATCAGCAGCGACACGAGTCCCAGCGAGTCGAGCGCGCTTCCCGCCCCGAACAGCGGGGCGTCGGGCGCCACCGCGAGTTGCGCATCCGGCATCCTCGCCACGTTGGCGTTTTCGATGGCGCGAAGGACCAGATCCTGGACTTCCGCCGTCGTCACTACTTGTATCTCCCGCATGTGCCCTCCCACCGGACCGGCGCGCTGTTTTGAACGGACTTGAGTGAAAACGGAAGAGCAATAATGCGGCCACGGACTCTTCGAGGGCGAACGCATAAAAAGGCATCGCGTTTTGGAAGCGCAAAGGCCCGGCAATGCCGCGAAGTCTGCCCTCAGGCAGACTTACGTCCGCAAATTTCGAGGATGAGTACCGGGTACCCGCGATCGGCTGCGCGGCGCGGGCCCTGAGCTAGAATCGCGGCGGTTCATGCCTGGCGTCCGCATCGACATCAATTCCGACATGGGCGAGTCGTTCGGGGCCTACACGATCGGCCACGATGCAGGGCTGATGAAGTCGATCACGTCGGCGAACATCGCCGCCGGCTTTCATGGCGGCGATCCGTCGGTGCTGCGTGCGACGATCCGGATGGCGAAGGCGCACGGCGTGGCGGTCGGCGCGCATCCCGGCTATCCCGATCTCGTCGGCTTCGGCCGGCGCGCGATGGCGGTATCGCCGAAGGAGGCGGAGGACTTCTGCCTCTATCAGATCGCGGCGGTCGCCGGCGTCGCCCGGGCCGAGGGGGTGCGCATGCAGCACGTCAAGGCGCACGGCGAGCTATTCAATGTCGCGGCCAGGAACCGCGAGCTCGCGACGGCGATTGCGAGCGCCGTCGCCGCGTTCGACACGTCGCTGATCTTTTTCGCGATGCCGGGATCGGAGATGCTGAAAGCCGGGAACGAGCTCGGTCTTCGCACGGTGACCGAGGTGTTCGCCGACCGGGCCTATGAGCCCGACGGCTCTCTGGTCTCGCGCCGCAAGCCCGGCGCCGTCATCCACGATCCCGAGGCGGTGGTGGCACGTGCGGTCCGAATGGTGAAGGATCGATCGGTTGTCGCCATCGACGGTTCGGTGATCCCGCTCGAGGCGGAGACGATCTGCGTGCACGGCGACACGCCCGGGT
>Ga0075435_100001860_pt1 | contig 13707 bp, 7 predicted proteins | sample RhiMethybrSRZTD4_FD_75302 | JGI IMG/M metagenome (GOLD analysis project Ga0075435, IMG submission 75302) | Populus rhizosphere microbial communities from Tennessee, USA - Rhizosphere MetaG P. TD hybrid SRZTD4 | ecosystem: Host-associated > Plants > Roots > Rhizosphere > Soil | place: USA...
CTGGCGTACGCGTCGCGGCCGCTGTGGTCGGCGATGTTGTCGGGAACGGCCACGACCACGACCACGACGCAGGCCGCCGTCATCCCGCCGCCAGCGCAGACGCAAACGTCGCCGCCGCCGTCGCAGACGACGGTCGAGGTGACGACGTCGTCCGCCGCGCCGGCGACCACCGCAACGACGCCGCCGCCCGTCATCGTCAACACGAACACGACGACGACCACGACCGTCGCGGAGACGAAGCCGAAGCCGCAACCGCCAAAGCCGAAGCCGGTCGTCGCGCCGCAGCCGCAGCCGACCGAGACGACGGAATCGGAAGAGACGGAAGCGCCCGCGCCGGCGCCGTTATCGCCATCGAACCTGCACACGTTCAACGATGCGCGCGGCGACTCGACATGGAACGCCGACGCCGTCGCCTACGCGCGCCGCCAGCTGTCCGGGGTGAAGTCGGTGGCGATCCAGGGGAGCTCGCAGGGCGATCCCGAGCAGACCGAGGAGCTGGAACGGCTGCTGACGCGGCACGGCATCACGGTCTCGCCGTCGGCCGACACGGTGATCAAGTTCCACGGCAAGCTGGAGCGCCGCAGCTTGGGGCGTAAGACGCGCTTCGCCGCCGCGACCATCGTCCGCCGCGGGCGCGTGGTGTTCCAGTACCAGCTTCCGCTCGAGGAGTACCGCGCCGGCGACGATCCGGCCGAGGCCTTCGCGCGCGTGGCATCCGATCTGTTCCGTTGAACGTAGAATCCGCAGCACGCAGAGGGAGGCTTCCGCATGTCTGCAGAACCGTTCGATGAACGTCCGCAAGCGCATGTCCAGCCGCAGGCGGGACCGCCGCCGCACGCGGTGCTCATGCAGATGGTCATGGGCATCTGGGCCGCGCAGATCGCCAGCGCGGTCGCGCAGCTGGAGATTCCGGATCACATCGCCCGCGGGAAAGTCTCGGTCGACGATCTGGCCGCCGAAGCGAACGCCGATGCCGAGGCCCTCTATCGCCTGCTCCGCGCCGCCGGATCGATCGGGCTCTGCGCCGAGACCGCGCCGCGCCACTTCGCGCTGACGCCCGTCGGCGATGCGCTGCGCAGCGACGCCGCGCACTCCGTCCGCGACTTCGTCATCGCCGAGACGGCGAGCGGCCACTGGCTGCCGTGGGGCCGCCTGGCCGACGCGGTGCGCCGCGGCGGTCCGATGACCGAGGAGACCCTCGGCATGAATGCCTGGGAGTACTACGCCAAGAACATCGACGAGGGGCGCTGCTTCGCGCGCGGGATGGGCAACCTCTCGGCGATCGTGTCGGAGGACGTGGCCCGCGTCTACGATCCGGGCGACGTCCGGCGCATCGTCGACGTCGGCGGCAGCGAGGGCGTGCTGCTGCGCGGCCTCCTGGCCCGCGCGCCCGAGGCGCGCGGCGTGCTGTTCGACCGGCCCGAGATCATCGAGGCGGCCAAGGGACCGATCGAGTCGAGCGGCTTCGCCGATCGCGTCGAGCTCGCCGGCGGCAGTTTCCTCGACGAGGTGCCGGTGGGCGGCGATCTGTACGTGCTGAAATCCATCCTGCATGACTGGCCCGACGAGCAGTGCGAGACGATCGTCCGCAACGTCCACCGCGCCGCCGCGCCGGAGAGCCGGCTGATGATCGTGGAGATGACGCTCCCCGACGGCCCGGCCGGCACGCCCTCGCCAGTGCCGCTGATGGATATGAACATGCTGGTGATGCTCGGCGGGCGCGAGCGGACGGCCTCGGAATTCAGCGCGTTGCTGGCCCGCTGCGGCTACAGGGTCGAGCGCGTCGTGCCGACGCCCGGGCCGTTCAGCGTGATCGAGGCCCGCCGAGTCTGAGCCGGAACGGGAAGAGCATCGGGACGCGCGTGCGGTAGTCCTCGTACGCGCGCCCGAAGCTGGCCACGAGGTCGCGCTCCTCGAGGGCCACGCCGGCGACGATGTAGACGGTCATGCCGGCGGCGAAGAGGAGATGCCCGGCGGTCATCCGCGGCGCGGCCCAAAAGGCGATCAGAAACGAGAGCATCAGCGGATGCCGCACGTAGCCGTAGACGCGCGGCTGCTTGAAGGGCAGGCCGCGGTACGGGACGCCGCGCGCGTAGGCGAAGACCTGGCGCAAGCCGAAGAGGTCGAAGTGGTCGATGAGGAACGTCGAGGCGATGACGAGCGCCCATCCGAGCCAGAAGATGGGCATCAGCAGAGGCACGTTCCAGACGACGGCGCCGATCGGCCGCCAGAGCGCGAAGAGGAGGTCGAGTGCGAGCGCCGAGGCGAGGACGAATGTGGTCCGCTCGACCGGCGCGGGAACGCGTTTCTTGAACGCGGGCCGGGCCATGACGCTGTGCTGGACGCCGAAGAGGGCGACAAGGGCGAGGTCGACGACGACCGCGTTCGAGGTCCGGCCGCCGCGGTCGATCGTTTTCGGCACGATGAGGTCGCCGACGAAGCCGATCGCGTAAAGCATGGCGGCCAGGAAAAAGGAGTACGTGAGCACGCCGTACGCGAGCACCGCCGCCTTGCGCATGGGCAGCGATGCTACACGGTTTCGCGGCGGCCCGATTTCGCGTCCAACGCGCCAGGAGGTGCCGCATGCGCATGCGCGCGCAGAGCTCGCTGGAATCGAACATCAACGTCACGCCGCTGGTCGACGTCTGCCTGGTGCTGTTGATCATCTTCATGGTCGTGCTGCCGCCGCTCGTCAACGGCATTCCGGTGAAGCTGCCGGCGGCGTCGACGAGCGAATCGGGTGCCCCACCCACCCAGCTCGCCATCACGGTCAAGGACGACGGCACGGTCTACCTCGGCGGCGAGGTCGTGCGCCGCGAGCAGGTCCCCGCGGAGCTGCAGCGCATCCACACGCATTCGCCCGACCGCCCCGTGGCCGTGCGCGCGGACAAGACGCTCAAGTACGGCGAGGTCGTGCAGGTGCTCGACTGGTGCCGCGGGGCGGGCTTCGCGGACGTCAGGCTGGCGACGGCGCGTGGCGCCCAAGCCCGCTGAGGATGGCGAAGAAGATGGCCCGGATCTCCTCGTTGCTGAACGGGCTCTCCTTCCCGGAGCGTTGGGCGATGAGGCGGTCGCGGATCATCGACTCCGTCGCGCCGAGGAGGGCGGAGGACATGGCCGCGTCGCTCAGCTCCGGCGTGAACGTGCCGTCGCGTTTGCCGCGGCGGATCAGCACGACCAGGAGGTTCTCGAACTCGATGAAGCCTTTCGACAGGAGGATCTCGTACGTCGAGCCGCGGATGCGGCGGCCTTCGAAGAGCAGCAGGTAGGCGAGGTCGGCGTCCCTGCCGAAGGCGTCGGTCACGCATTCGAGCACGCCCGCCAGGGCTTCGCGGGCGTCGGCAGCGCCGACGACGACGCTCTGGATGTCGTGGTTCAGCGTGGCCCAGCTCTCGTTGAAGATGGCCTCTAGGAGCCCGGCCTTGCTGCGGTAGTAGCGGACCAGCTGCGACTCCGAGGTGCCGGCCTCGCGGGCGATGTTCGCCGTCGACGTCTGCTCAAAGCCATACTTCGCGAAAAGCGCCTTTCCTGCCTCGAGAAGGCGGCGCCGGGAAGTGAGGGTGGTATCGCCGTCGACCGACATTCACCGACGATGGTAGTTCCGCGGCGAGAATCGGTCAATGAGTTGACGGCTTGTGAAAGCGACGCTACCGCTCAGCTCTCGATCAGTACCCGCAACTGCCGCGAGGCCACCGTCAGCATGGCCAGGTCGACGCTCTGCGCCCTAGCCGGACTCATGCACTCGTACGAGCGGTGGGAGATCTCAGCTGTCCACGTGCCGTACGGAGATCGATCAGTGAGAATGGCGATACGGGGGATCGTTTTCGCCCTCGCAACGGCGGTCTCGAGCTGCCGCGACGCGCGGCCGCAACCCGCCGCGGCCGCGCCCCCGCCAAAAGGCCGGAGCGAGGTCACATCCATCGTCATCCTCGAGCCGCAACGGGACACCGGCGCCGCGTCACAGCTCGCCGGAGTCGTCGCCCATCCGCTCGATCCGGCATTGCGCAGGAAGCTCAGCGAGTCCTATGCGGCGGTCGGCTATCGAGCCATGGCGGATTTCTTCAGCGAGACCGCGACAGCCATAGGCGGCACAGCGCCTCGCTTGGAGCTCGCGGCTCAGCATCCGCAATGGGGCTGCCGCGAGACCGCACCGCTTCCCGAGGTCGGGCGCATCACTGCCGCGCTCAACTCGGGCGCGTACGCCGAGGCGAAGCGGGTCGCCGACGAGGCGCTCCGCGCGCATCCCGCGTCGTGCCCAGTTCTCGTCCAGCATGCGTTGGCTGTCGTCGCCGCCGCCGTCATGGGCGGCGGCGACGACTCGATCGAGGTCGAACGCGCATTCCGGACACTCCTCACCGCCGATGTCGAGATGAATTACCTCCCGTACGACATCGCGCCGGAGTGGCCGTATCAACTCCTCGCCTCCTACTTCGCGGCGCATGGCGATATCCCGTCCGCCTATGAATCGGCATTGCTCGCCCAGCGTCATCTGAAACAAAGGCCGCCGGGCGACGCCACCCCCGCGGCCACGGAGCAGATCGAAACGATGGTGACGAATCTTCGCAAGATGATGCCCCGGCAGCTCGCGCCTTGACAGCCGGGTTTCGCGGCGCGAGGGCGTCGTCGTTAGCTCTCGATCAGCACCCGAAGCTGCCGCGAGGCCACCGTCAGCATGGCCAGGTCGACGCTCTGCGCCGCGCGCACGTCGTTCATCAGCTGATCGACGCGCTCGACGACGCGCCCGCGCGGGGCCAGCCACGACTCCACTGGGTCGCGGGCGCCGTTGGTCTCCGTGATCACGCGCGAGGCCAGCGTGCTCTGGTAGGCGTAGAGATCGTCGACGACGGCGGCCACCGCCGCCTTCTGCCACGGCGTTTCCGCGGCGATCGTCGAGCCGGCGATGCGCAGGCGCTCCAGGCCGAAGCGCGTGCCGACGCCGAAGTAGACGCCGGCCACGTCCTCCACGGGGCGGCCGCGCGAGAGGCGCACGATGTCGAGCGCCGCGGCCATCACGCCGAGGCTGGCCACGTGATAGGCGAGATCTTCGGGCAGTCCGTCCGCTTCGAGCTCGCCCTGCCGTGCCTTCACCAGCGCCAGCACGGACGCGGGGAGCACGTCGTGGAGGCGCTCCCACAGCTGGGCGATGCACGGCTTCATCTCCGCGACGTAGGCGGCGATGTCGAGCTTCTCGTAGCCGCTGCGCAGCAGCCACTTCACGGCGCGCTCCACCAGGCGCATCACCTCCAGCATCATCTCCGTCTGCATGCGCGCGGGGAGCTGATTGTCGAGGGCCTCGATGTCGGCCCAGAGCGTGCGCAGGTCGAACGACTCGCGGATGATCGTGAACGCTCGCGCCACGTCGCTGGCCGGCTTGCCGCTCTCCTCGCAAGCGTGCCAGTAGAAGGCCGGGCGCATGCGGTTGAGGAAATTGTTCGTGACGACGGTGGCGATGATCTCGCGGCGGAGGCGATGGCGCTCCATGGCCGCGCGGAAGCGCTCGCGCAGCGGCGCCGGGACGTAGAGGACGAGGTCCTCGACGAGGAGCGGATCATCGGGGAGGTCGCTGGCCAGGAGATCGGCGTAGAGGTTGATCTTGCTGTAGGCCATCAGCACGGCCAGCTCCGGACGGGTCAGGCCGATGTGGGAGGCGTGGCGGTCGGCGATGGTCTCGTCGTCGGGCAGCCCTTCGATGGCGCGATCGAGCTTGCCGGCGCGCTCGAGGGCGCGCATGAAGCGGGCCTGATCGTCGAGCACCGACTCGCCGAGGGAGTGCGTGACGGAGATGGCCTGAGTCTGCTCGTAGTTGTCGCGGAGGACGAGCGCGCCCACCTCGTCGGTCATCTCGGCCAGGATGCGGTTGCGCTCCTCGATGCCGGCGAGCTCGCCGTGGTCGATGGCGTCGTACAACAAAATCTTGATGTTGACCTCGTGGTCGGAGGTGTCGACGCCGGCGGAGTTGTCGATGGCGTCGGTGTTGATCTTGCCGCCGAGGAGCGCGTACTCGATGCGGGCGGCCTGCGTGAAACCGAGGTTGGCCCCCTCGCCGACGACGCGCACGCGCAGCTCGCTGGCGTCGACGCGCAGGGTGTCGTTGGCGCGGTCGCGCGCGGCGGCGTGGTCCTCGTGGCTCGATTTCACGTACGTGCCGATGCCGCCGAGCCAGAGGAGATCGGCGGAGGCGCGGAGGATGGCTTTGATCAGGTCGACCGGCGGAATCGTTTTCTTCGTCAACTCGAAGAAGCGCGCGGCCTCGTCGGAGATCGTGACCGTCTTCGCGCTCCGCTCGAAGATCGCGCCGCCGGGCGAGAGAAGATCCTTGTTGTAGCCGTTCCAGTTCAGGCGCTGGTCGAAGAGGCGTTGCCGCTCGGCGAGCGAGGCGGCGGGATCGGGCGCGGGATCGATGAAGATGTGCGAGTGGTTGAACGCGGCGATGAGCTTCGTATGCGGTGACAGCAGCAGGGCGTTGCCGAAGACGTCGCCGGACATGTCGCCGACGCCGACGCAGGTGAACTCCTCGCGCTGGATGTCGGTGCCGAGCTCGCGGAAGTGGCGCTTGACGGCTTCCCATCCGCCGCGGGCGGTGATGCCCATGGCCTTGTGGTCGTAGCCGGCGCTGCCGCCGGAGGCAAACGCGTCGCCGAGCCAGAAGCCGTAGTCGGCGGAGACGCCGTTGGCGATGTCGGAGAACGTCGCGGTTCCTTTGTCGGCGGCGACGACGAGGTAGGGATCGTCGCTGTCGCGGCGGATGACGTCGGGCGGCGCGATGATCTCGTGGCCGCGGGAGTTGTCGGTGATGTCGAGCATGCCCCGCAGCAGGGTCTTGTAAGCCTCGACGCCCTCGGCCTGGAACTTGGCGCGATCGCTCGACGGGTTCTTCACCACGAAGCCGCCCTTCGAGCCCATCGGCACGATGACGACGTTCTTCACGTTCTGCGCTTTCATCAGGCCGAGGACCTCGGTGCGGAAATCCTCGCGGCGGTCCGACCAGCGGATGCCGCCGCGGGCGACCTTGCCGGCGCGCAGGTGGATGCCTTCCATCGACGGCGAGTAGACGAAGATCTCGAACATCGGCCGCGGCAGCGGCAGCTCCTTGATCTTCTGGGAGTCGAATTTGAAGGAGAGGTAGGTCTTGCGATTGCCGCCGGCGTCGCGCTGCCAGTAGTTCGTGCGCAGCGTGGCCTCGATGAGCGTGGCGTAGAGGCGGAGGATGCGGTCTTCGTCGGGATTGGTGACGGAGTTGAGGGCGTCGTCGATCTGGGCGCGGTAGCCGAGCGACGCGGCCTGCCGTCCGATCTGCGAGACACCCAGGGCCGGATCGAAGTGGTTCCGGAAAAGCGCAAGTAATTGGCGGGTGATGGCCGGGTTGTTGGCCAAGGTCTGCTGGATGTAGGTCTCGCTCAAGGCGATGCCGATCTGGCGGACGTACTTGCAGTAGGCGCGCAGGACGACGACCTCGTGCCACTCCAGCTCCGCGCAGAGAACGAGGCGATTGAAGCCGTCGTTCTCGGCGGCGTTGTTCCAGACGCGGATGAACGCGTCCTCGAACTTCGTCTTGACGGGCGTGAGGTCGTCCTGCAGCCCGGAGGCGGCCAGGCTGAAGTCGCGGATGCGCACGGGCTGCGTTGCCTGCAGCGGCTGCACTTCGTACGGCACCTCGGCGAGGATGCGCAACCCCATGTTCTCGAGGCGAGGCATGATCTCGGAGAGCGGCACGGGCGCGCCGGTGTGGATGATCTTGCAGTGGAACTGGCCGTCGCCGCGATGGCGGTAGAGGTCGACGACGAGGTTGTTGTGGGCGAGCACTTCCTCGACGTGCTCGATGTCGAAGAGCGCCGCGCCGGCGGAGAAGCGCTCCGCGTACGCCATCGGGAACGCTTTCTTGTAGCGGTGGTGCAGCTCGATGCCCGCTTCCTCGCCGCGCTGCTGGATCAGTTTGTCGAGGAGGCGATCGCTCCACGTGCGCGCGGCCTCGGCCAGGCGTTGCTCGATCTCCTTGGGGTCGACCTCGGGGACGCTGCCGGGGGTCGTCTTCACGATGAACAGCCCGCGCGCCAGCGGCGCGTCGGTGACGTGGTCGTGGATCTGCGTCTCGCTCCCCTCGAAGGCCTGCTCGAGGATGACTTTCGCGCGCTCCTTGAAGTCGGGCGTGTAGCGGTCGCGGGGCACAAAGACGTAGCAGGCCACGAAGCGCTCGAAGATGTCCTTGCGCCCGAAGAAGGCCACGCGGTGGCGCTCCTGCAGGAGAAGGATGCCGTGGGTGATGCCGAAGAGCTGGGCGTCGGTGGCCTGGAAGAACTCGTCGCGCGGGAAGCTCTCCAGGATCTCCACGAAGGCCTTGCCGTTGTGGCTGCGGGGATCGAGGCCGGCCCGCTCGATGGCGCGCTTGGCCTTGAGGCGCAGCATGGGGATCTCGCGCACGCTGCGGCTGTAGGCGGCGGAGGTGAAGAGGCCGAGGAAGCGGTCCTCGCCGACGAGGTTGCCGTTGTCGTCGTAGCGCTTGATGCCGATGCGGTCGAGGGGCACGGCGCGGTGGATGAGGCTGCGGGTGTTGGCCTTGGTGACGATGATGAGGTCTTTGGTGCGCGCGTAGTCGCTGAACTCGCGGCTGAGTGGCGCGGCGCTGCGCGCGGCCGACTCGGGGAGCATCTCGCGCAGGATGCCGAGGCCGGTCTCGGGGATGGCCGGGAGGTAATCGCGGCCGCCGCGGGTCTCGAAGCCGTAGCGGCGGTAGCCGAGGAAGATGAAGTTGCCTTCGTCGAGCCACTGGAGGAAGGCGCGGCCTTCGTCGACTTCCTCCTGCGGCATGGGCAGCTTTTGCTGCTGCGTCTCGGCGACGATCCCGGCCATGCGATCGCGCATGGCCCGCCAGTCGGCGACGGCGACGCGCACGGCGTCGAGGACGCGCTCGATGGAGCCCTTGAGCATCTCCAGCTCGGCGCCCGAGGTCTCCTGGTCGATCTCAATGTGCATCATCGACTCGACGATGGCGTCCATCGGCGCGGACTGCGTGGAGGTCATCTCCACGCGGCGGCCGGCCGCGTCGCGGCGCACGCGCACGACCGGATGGAGCAGCAGATGGATGGTGCGCTCGCGGCGGTTGATCTCCGCGCTGACGGAGTCGACCAGGAAGGGCATGTCGTCGTTGACGATCTCGATGACGGTGTGCTCGAGGGCCCAGCCGCTGCCGGGGTTGAAGATGCGCACCTTGGCCGTGCCGGGCGTGCGGACGCGCCCGAAGTCCCACAGCGAGAGCACGCCGCCGATGAGCGTTTCGAGGGGGGTGTAGATGATGTCGTCGGGGGCGACGAGGGCGAAGTAGCGGTTGAGGAATTGTTCGACGCTGTCGGCCTCGTCGGCGCCGACGCGGTTCCGGGCCTCGGCGACGATGCGCTCGACCAGATCCGCCTTCCGTTGTTCGGGTGTGAGTGATGCCATGCGGGGGGCAATCATATCTCCGCTAGAATTCGGTCACGTTCAAAAGAGTCCTGCTGGCGATCGTCGTTTTGGCGCTGCTCGTGATCATTGCGTCGAGCGTTGAAAACTGGTCTGTTTTCTTCATCGGCGCCTTGGCGCTGGCGCTCTTCGCAACGTGGCGGCGCACAACACGGCTGAAGCACGCGCTCGAGATTCTGGAAACGCGGCTCGACGCCCTCCACGGCCTTCCCGCGCCCGCGCCCGAGCCCGAGCCCGAGCCCGTCTTCGTCTCCCCGCACGCCCGACCACCCGCGCCGGAACCCGTGCCCGTGCCCGCTCCCGTGCCCGTCTTTGCTCCCCCGGAACCCGCAGGCCCAACATGGAGTGACCGCCTCCGCTCCGCCCTCGACCTCGAGCAGATGCTCGGCGCGAACTGGCTGAGCAAGATCGGCGTGGCCATCCTCGTCCTCGGCGTGGCCTTCTTCCTGGCCTGGCAGCTCCGCGAGCTCGGCCCGGCGGGGAAGATCATCGTCGGCACCGTCGTCGCCGCAGCGCTCCTCGCCGCCGGCATCGTCGGCGAGCGCTCCGAGCGCTACCGCATCTTCGCCCGCGCCTCCCTGGCCGGCGGCTGGTCGCTGCTCTTCTTCGTCGCCTACGCCGCGCACCACATCGCCGCCGCGCGCGTCGTCGACTCGCCGCTCCTCGGCTTCGCGCTCATGCTCGCCGCGGTCGCGGCCATGGTCGCGCACACGCTGCGCTTCCGTTCGCAAGTCGTCACCGGCCTCGCCTTCGCCATCGCCTTCGCCACCGTGGCCGTGAACCGCGTCGACGTCTACAGCCTCACCGCGAACGTGGCCCTGGCCATCGGCTTCGTCGTCGTCATCGTGTGGATGCGCTGGTTCGCGCTGGAAGTCCTCGGCATCATCGCCGTCTACCTCAACCACTTCATCTGGCTCGTGCCGATCATCGCCCCGATGCACGGGAAGGTGCATCCGTTCCCGCAGTTCTACGCCAGCGCAGCGATCCTCGTCGTCTATTGGGCGGTGTTCCGCGCTTCGTACGTCGTGCGCCCGCCGGTCGACGAGCGGACCTCGGCGGTCGCAGGCGTGCTGAACACGGCGCTGATGCTGGCGGTGATGAAGTACCAGGCCGCGCATCCGGAGCTGGCCTTCTGGGCGCTGCTCGCCCTCGGCGCGCTGGAGTTGCTGCTGTCGCGGCTGCCGGTCGTGCGGCGCAAGCGGATGACGTTCCTGGTGCTGACGACGCTCGGCGTCATCCTCATGGTCGCGGCCATTCCATTCCGCTACGCGTCGGGACAGGTGTCGCCGGTCTGGCTGATCGAGGCGGCGCTGCTGCTGATCATCGGCCTCATCACCAGCGAGCGCGCCTACCAGCTCCTCGGCCAGCTCGCCGCGATGGCCACGGCGCTGCAGCTCGTCTCCGTCCCCGCCGCGCGCCTCCTCGGCTGGCGTCTCGGCGGCGTGCCGCCGGAGCGCGAAACGGTCCTCGGCGTGATTTTCCTCGCCGCCATGCTCGCGTTCTACGCCGCGGCGGAGTGGGTGCCGCGGCGATGGCCGTCGATGTTCGCGCGCGACCTCGACAGCCGCCTCGCGCGCTACCTCTCGTACGCCGCCGCGCTCATGGGCGTGATCGGCGGATGGGCGCTCTTCCCGAAAAGCGGCGCGGCGGTGGCGTGGATCGCGCTGGCGATCGCCGTCGCATTCGCGGCGCAGCGGTTGCGTTCATTCGACCTGACGATTCAGGCGAACGCGCTGGCGGTCGCCGCGGTCATCCGCGTCCTCGCCGTGAACCTGCCGGCGCACGACGGCCGCCTGCTGACGGTCTCGATCGTCATCGCCGCCATCTATTTGCTGTCGCGCTGGAACGCCTATCCGGACGCGGCGACGTGGACAGCGAGCGCGCTCGTGGCGCTGCTGGCGTGGTACGAGCTCCTGCCGATCAGCGTGGCCGTGGCCTGGACGATCGCCGGCGTCGTGCTCGTGGAGCTCGGCCTGGCGCGCGCGTCGCGACACCTGCGCCTGCAGGGCTACGCGCTCCTCGCCGGCGCCTTCGCGCGGATCTTCGTCGTGAACATGAACGCCGAGCAGGGGCCGCGGCTCTACACGGTCGTGCCGATCATCGTGGCGTTCCTCTACGTCTACGGGCGCGACAACACGCGCGCCTTCGCCTGGCTCGCGGCAATCAGCGGCATGGCGCTGCTGCGCTTCGAATTGCCGAACGACTTCGTGGCCATCGGCTGGGCCGCGTTCACGCTGCTCCTCGTCGCCTTCGCCGCGCTCAGCGGCCGGCGCGTCTTCGCGCACATCGGCATCGCCGGCGCGGTGGCTACGCTGGCGCGCGGCGTCCTCCACAATCTCTACGAACGGAGCTACTTCCCGCCGCCGGCGAACGCGCCGCGCTGGCTGCTCGTGGCGGCGGCGAGCGCGCTGCTCTTCGCCGCGCTGCCGTTCGCGTTCCGCCTGCGGCAGCTCGACCGCGCGCCCGAGCCGCGCCGCTGGGCCAAGCCCTTGCGCTGGCTCGACGCCCGGCCGGAGCAGATCCTCTTCTTCGTTCCGATCGTCCTCGTCACCGCCCTGCTCGCGGCGGAGGCCCGGAGGGGCGTGCTCACGGCGTCGTGGGGCGTCGAGGCCGTCGTCGTTTTCCTCTTCGCACTGTGGGTCGGCGAGCGCTCCTACCGCCTCACCGGACTGGCCCTGCTGCTCCTCTGCGTCGGAAAAATCTTCGTCTTCGATTTCTGGTCGCTCACGCTGCGCGACAAGGCCCTGACCGGCATCGTCGTCGGCATCGCCCTGATCGCCGTCTCGATCCTCTACGCGCGCAAGCGTGAGGCGATTTTGCAGTTCCTATGAAGCACGCGATCTCACTGCTGCTCGCGCTGGCGCTCCTCATCGGCGGACTCGTCACCGCCGAGCGGCGGCACGCGCAGGCGCTGGCCAGCGCGCAGTCGATCCTCTACCTCGTCGCCGACTCGGAGCGCGACCTGACGCGGCTGCCGTCGCGCTTCACGCGCATTCCCGACGCGCAGGAGATCGCGCTCGGCAACGCCCTGGCGAACCTCGAAGTCCGCAAGAAGCTGACCGCGGACGATCAGGAGATCGAAACGTACATCGCGGGCGTCGGCGCCCGGGTGGCAACGCATGCGCAGCGGCGTCTGCCGTTCCGCTTCCACTACGTCCCCGACCGCTCGTTCGTGAATGCCTTCGCGTTGCCCGGCGGCCACGTTTTCTTGTGCGCCGGGTTGCTCGAGGAGATGACGACGGAAGACGAGCTGGCGGCGGTGCTGGCGCACGAGGTCGAGCACATCGATCACTACCACTGCGCGGAGCGCCTGCAGACCGAGGCAGCGCTGCGGAAGATCCCGCTCGGCGCGGTGCTGCGCATCCCGGTGGCGGTCTTCCAGGCCGGCTACAGCAAGGAGCAGGAGCTCGAAGCGGACCGCGAGGGAGTGCTGCTCGCCGCGCGCTCGGGATACTCGGCCGCGGGCGCGCTGCGCATCTTCGAGATCTTCGACCAGGTCAACCGCCAGATCGAGGCCGCGCGCACGCCGCAGGAGGAAGCGGTGCGCGTGGCCTCCGACGTCGTCGGCGGCTACTTCCGCTCGCACCCGCAGATGCCGGAGCGCATCGCGCAGGTGCGGACGATGATCGCGCGGCAGCCGGAGCTGGCCGCGCGCGCGGAGCAGCCGCTCGGCGTGGAGCACATCGTCCTCGGATGGAAGAGCCTCGACGCCGTGACCGACGAGAATTTCGCGCTGGCGGCGGAACTGGCCACGCGCGCGCTGCGGATGCATCCCGGACATCCCGCAGCGATGCAGGCGCTCTGCGAAGCAGACTACGGCCTTGGCCGCGACGCCGCGGCGGCGGACGTTTATCGCCAGCTCGTCGCGCGCGATGCGAGCGCCGCCGACGCCGCCGAAAAATGGGGCGAGGAGCGCGCCGTGACGCTCGCCAAGGCGAAGGAGTACGAGCGCGAGATCGCACTGGTGGAGAGTCTCCTCACCGTGCAGCCGGCGCAGCCGCGGCTCCTCCACCTCGCCGCGTGGGCGTACGCGATGAAGGGCGACGACGCCGCCGCGGCGGCGAAGGCGATGACGATCACCCGCCTCTACATGGAAACTGCGCCGCAGCTCGCCGGCAACACGGCGACGGCGGCCACGGAGCTGCTGGCCGCGAACAACTTCGCGCAGGCGGCAAGCATGGCCAGGCTCGCGCTCGATCTCGACGGGAAGAACACGCTCGCTCCGCAAACGCTCGGCAACGCGGAATTCTCGCA